>Ga0302320_10018712_pt1 | contig 13951 bp, 7 predicted proteins | sample Bog_T0_3_FD_202130 | JGI IMG/M metagenome (GOLD analysis project Ga0302320, IMG submission 202130) | Peat permafrost microbial communities from Stordalen Mire near Abisko, Sweden - Bog_T0_3 | ecosystem: Environmental > Terrestrial > Soil > Wetlands > Peat | place: Sweden: Abisko, Stordalen Mire... | reverse complement strand
GGGAACCACGAACTCTGCACCTGAACCATGATGCGGTGCCCGCGGCGGAAGGTATGGAAGAGGTCCGGCATCGTGAAGTCGATCTCCGCCTCCTTGCCCGGCGTCAGCGGCTCCGGCTTCTCCCAACTGTTGCGAAACTTGGCCCGGAAAGGCTCGCCGCGCAGCAACTGCTGGTAGCCGCCCATGCGCAGCGGCGGCGCGTCCAATATCCGCTTGTTCCCGGTCAAGGAGTCGTCCGGGTCGGGATAGTCTTCCGGATACACGTCGATCAATTTCACGTCGAAATCGGAGTCCGTTCCGGAGCTGGCGACCTTCAGCTTGGGCGATATCGAGCCGGCGATGGTCACATCTTCTTCCAGCGGTTCGGTCTGGTAGACCACCACGTCGGGCCGGTAACTGGCGAATCGCTGGTCGTCCACCATGTAGCGCTGGGGCACCGTGTCAGTTGTGTAGCCGACAAAGGGAACAGGATGGTTCGGGTCGCTCAGGTATTCGTCGCTTCCCTTGGCTTCGGAAGGCGGCTCAAAGCTGAGTCTGCCGCCTGCGTGAAAGTACAGCGTCTTGGCTGCGGCTGCCTTAGGGGGCCACACGTCGAAGTTGCGCCAGACGTTGGTTCCGGTCTCAAACACCACGGCCTTGGGTTGCGCCGCTCCCTTGCCCTTGAGGTAATGCTCGAAGAATGGGAATTGGATATTGGTGCGGAAGTACTCGCCGGTCTTTGCGTTGAACTGCACATCGCCCAGGTGAGAGCCGTCGCCCCGCGCCCAGCCGCCATGCACCCAAGGACCCTCCACCAGCGTGACCTGGGTTTCGGGATTGAATTTCGCAATGGCGTTAAAGGTGCGATAAGGTCCCTCTAAATCCTCGGCGTCGTACCAGCCGCCCACCACCAGCACCGCGCAATGCACGCTCTTCATGTGGCGCGAAAGGTCGCGCGACTGCCAGTAATCCTCATAGGTATCGTGCTTGTACTGGTCGTTGAAAAGCCAGTTGGAGCCCTTGAGGTAGAGCTTGTCGAGGTTGGCGATGTTACCGGCATTCAGATAAAACTTGTAGCTGTCCGGCGTGCCAAAGTCGAATTCGACCGTTGGCTTGGGCGACAGCGGGTTCTGTTGTGGATGGAAAAATGGCGCGTAGAAGCCGAAGTTGGCTGAGAGCATGAAGGCTCCGCCGTGATAGGTGTCGTCGCCCAGAAAGAGGTCGGTCATGGGCGCCTGGGGGCTGGCGGCGGCTAGTGCCGGGTGGGAGTCGATGATGGACGCCGAAGTGTAAAACCCTGGGTACGAAATGCCCCAGATGCCCACCTTGCCATTGTTGTTGGCCACATGCTTCAGCAGGAACTCGATGGTGTCGTAAGTGTCCGATGAGTCGTCGACATCCTGTGGCGACTTCTTCACGTCGATGTGCGGGCGCATCTCCACAAAGTCGCCTTCGCTCATCCAGCGCCCGCGCACGTCCTGGTAGACGAAGATATAGCCGCCCTTCTCGAACTCGTCCGAAGGGCCAAGGCGCTTTGCGTACTGGTCTTCGCCGTAGGGGGCCACGCTATAGGGGGTCCTGTCCATCAGAAATGGATAGGGGCCACCCGCGGCATTCTTGGGCACATAAACTGCGGTGAACAGCCGCTTGCCGTCGCGCATGGGAATGCGGTACTCGTACTTGGTGTAATGGGCGCGGACGTAGTCTTCCGGAGGCGCGCTGGGGGCCGGTTGCTGGGCATGAGCGGCTGCAAACACAAATGCAAAAACGGCCAAAAGGACGAGAGAGCGACGGCGAAGTGCGGACATTGGTTCGAAAAATCTCCTGAAAACCAAGAGTACTCCACGAGGTGGCGATTTGGCAGGTTACAGCGTCACGATGCCCGCCTTGAAGCTGGAGCAAAAGGGCAGCTTTCTGGGCGATTGCATTTGGAATTCAAACGGGATTCGGATGGTTGGTGCCTGTCGACTTGGTAGAATGCCCAAATCTAGTCGCGTCCTGTAAAAGGGCATGACTTTAGTCGTGCCGAAGAGACAGCAAGAAGATGTCGGGCTTTAGCCCCTGCGGCATTTGTTTTCAATTAGTTGCATTTCAACAATGGCGAAACCTGCCTCACTTTTCCAGCTCAACTAAAGTTGTGCCCTGTTACTACACCATTCCAAAACAGTTTTTTTGCAGCTCGCCTAGCCCATACGCTCCAGCGACTCGAATGCAATCGCCTGAGGCGGTTTTGCTCCAGTCTTACACCGTTACAGGTTGCGCCTTTATGATTTTCTTATGCGATGTGTGCCTGGCCGCGTTACCCTATAGGCACAAATCCACAAACAGCCGCCAGCGTCCTCGAACGCCGGGACTGCACCTTTTTTCGCCAAGAAGGAGAACCATGTCTACTGAGTACCGGAATTTCCTTGCCCTCTCGTATGAGGAGCTGGAAGAGCTTAACCTGGCAGCCAAGGCAGACCGCACCAACCGCACGGCGGCCGACGAGGTCCGCGAGAAGCGGCTGAAATACCTGACCGATGAAAAGCGGATCAAGGCCGTCACTGTGCTGTTCAGCGACCTCGAAGGCCGCCTTCACCTGCTCGATTACGATAAGAAGTTCCTGCTCGGCGCCTACGAGAACCTCACCTTTGACGGGTCGTCGATCCGCGGGTTTACGGCGCAAAAGGAAAGCGACCTTCGCCTCGGCATCGACTGGAGCGCCTTCTACTGGGTGCCGGCAGATGTTTTCGGCACCGGCAAGGTACTGGTCTTCGGCAACGTCATCGACAAGGACGGAACCGCCTACTCCGGCGACCTGCGCGGCGTGCTCAAGGGCTACGCCGACCAGCAGTTCAAGACCAACGGCTACACCCTGAACGCGGCTACCGAGATCGAGGGCTTTCTGTTTGCAGGCAAGGATGCCGAGCAGCGCTACCACGAAACGGGCAAGTTCGAATTCATCTCCAACGGCGGCTACTACCACTCGCTGCCCCTGGATCCGCTGCGCCAGTTCATTGACACCTCTGCTGAAGTGCAGCGCGCCATGGGCTTCCAGAACGAGAAGGACCACCCCGAAGTTGCGCCCAGCCAATATGAGATCAACTACAGCTACGCCGAAGTGGTGGGAGCCGCCGACCAGATCCAGCTTTACAAGTTGCTCACCCGCCAGATCGCCAACAATATGGGCTACACGGCCTGCTACCTGCCCAAGCCCGTGGTGGGCGTCAACGGCAGCGGCATGCACACCAACGTCTCGGTCTCCAGCGGCAAGACCAACCTGTTCTGGGAAGAAAAGGGCATCGAGCAGCTCTCTACCTTCGGGTGGAACTTCCTGGATCGCATTTTGACCCATGCGCTCGACCTTTGCCTGGTCTTCAACTCCAGCGTGAATGCCTATCGCCGCCTCGACCCGCATTTCGAGGCGCCCAATCAGATTCGGGCCTCGGCCACAGACCGCGGCGCCATGGTCCGGGTGCCGATTGGCAACCACCGCTCCATGCGCACCGAGGTTCGTGCGGTCGCGCCGGACGCCAACCCCTACCTGTCGCTCTACGGCATCTTCAAGACCGGCATCGACGGCGACATTTCTACGGTAGAAAACCTGCGCGCCGGTGGGCGTTACTTGCCCGACAACATCCAGAAAGCGATCGCCGACTTCGAATCGTCGGCCTGGATTGCCAAGATCCTCGGCTCCGACGTACAGGGACGCTATGCTGAGTTAAAGCAGGCTGCCGCCAACCGCTCTCCGCGCGAGCTGGGGACCATCGTCAAAGGCTCCGAGGTGCAGTTCCACCACGCAGTCTACAACCAGTCGCTCTGGAACTTGTTCTAAACCAAGAGGTTCCAGCCGATGGGATTTGGAGGCAATTCCGGTTACAAACCAGAGGGCGGGACGGCCACAAAGGCCGCTCCGCCCTTGGTGCGTTTGTCTCGAACTGACATTGAACGCCTCGATCCACCCGAAGCTGGTTTAACCTGCCGGTAACAGGCCTGTGGTTGGATGGAATCTGATCCATCCTCCGAAGAAAATGTCCATTTATCCACAACGATCAACCGAAATCAATCGAAAATTCGGATTTACAACAGCCTTTGAAAGAGGCGAATATGCAATTGAATCTTCGCAAGGCGCAGATGAATCATTCAGTTGTTGCGCAAGTACGTGACACGATGAAACCAAACCTATGCAAGCAAAACTTTTCAGGAGGCAATTATGCTTAAGAATCGCTGTCCCCAGCTCCGTTTCGCCGCGCTGTTTCTGGCGGTAGTCTCCGCTTTGGTCTTTGCCGGTATCTCCGCATTAGCCCAAACCTCCGGCGCGGGTGCGATCACCGGAACCGTGATGGATGCCAAGCAGGCGGTCATCCCAGGCGCTTCGGTAACCGTCACCAACATTGACACCGGTGTTCCGCACGGCTATACGACGAACGTGGACGGCATTTATGTTGCGCCGTTCTTGCAACCAGGCCACTACAAGGTAGAAGCAACCGCCAGCAACTTCGGCGCGGTCGAGGTCAAGGACCTGAACCTCCAGGTCGGTCAGAAACTGACCATCGATCTGACCCTCGCCGTCAAGTCTGCCGCCGCAACCGTAGAGGTATCGGCCACAGCGCAGTTGCTTGACCTGGAAAAGACGGAAGTCTCGCAAGTGGTCGATCAGGAACTGATCCAGAACATGCCCGTCAATGCCCGCAACTGGAGCAACTTTGTCCTGATGACGCCAAACGTCGTGCAGGACGGCGGCAGCGGCCTGATCAGCTTTCACGGCATCAGCGGCCTTTACAACCAGAACTACGTTGACGGCGCCAACAACAACCAGATGCTTTTCTCAGAGGCGCGCGGCCGTTCCAGCGGCGCACCCTACGTCTATTCGCTGGACTCCATCAAGGAATTCCAGGCCGAGACCTCAAACTATTCAGTCGAGTTCGGCCAGGCGGCCGGCGGCCAGGTGAACGCCATCACCAAGTCCGGAACAAACACGCTGCACGGCGATTTCTTTTGGGAACTGCGCTATCCCGACCTCAACGCGCTCGATCCGTACAGCAAGTTTCAGGTGCTGCACAATGGGGGCAATCCCTTCCTGCTGACGCAACCCGTCCATCAGCAAAACCAGTTCGGCGGCTCCGTTGGCGGCCCAATCATTAAAGACAAGCTCTTCTATTTCTTTACCTATGATGGCTTCCGCAAGGTTGGCCGCGTTCTCTATTCGGACACAAATAGCATCACACTGACCCCCACCACAAGCAACTCCGGCAACACCGTCATCTCGCCCACCCAGTGCCCCGCCACCATTTCTGGCCCGCAATGCACCGCGGGTATCACCTTCCTGATGAATATGGCTGGCATTGCTCAAGGCGAGGCGCCTCCTACCCGGTACGCAAAGCAGAACCTCTTCTTCCCCAGGCTCGACTATCACATCAACGGCAAGAACGACGCGTTCATCGACTTCAACTCCGCGAACTTCGACAGCACCAACGGATACAGCTCCGCCCCGACCTTCACCAACAGCTCTCCGACCACAAATGGGCCTACCAGCTACCACGAGCGGTTCCTCGTGGGCGGACTGACAACGGTTCTCTCCAACACGATGGTCAACCAGGTCCACCTCCAGTGGGGTCGCGACCTTGAAACCGCAGGAGCAAACGCCCCCGGCCCAAGCGTAGCTACTGGTGTCGTTACATTCGGGATGCCAAATGCGCTGCCGCGCGTGGCGGAGCCCGATGAGCATCGCATTCAGATGACAGACGTTTTTTCCAGGGTCCAGGGCAGGCACACGCTCAAGATGGGTGCTGACGCCAACATCGTCCACGAGGTCATGATCAACCTCTTCCAGGGCGGTGGCATCTACAGCTACAGCGAGTCAACACCGGGGGCCAGCTTCCAGGACTGGATTGCGGACGCGTTCCAGGGCCAGGCTGGCGATACCGACCCTTACGCCGGCTTCCACTACAACACCTTCGTCCAGACCGTCGATAAGGTCAATACCAAGGCCGGCACCCAGGGCACCGACGATTTCTGGATGAAGATGTACGACGGCTTCGGCGAAGACACCTGGAAGGTCAATCAGAAGCTGACGATCACCGCCGGCGTTCGCTACGACGTCCAGCTCACCCCCGCGCCAGGGCTCATCAACACCAACTACGCTCCGCTTTCCACCTTCTACAGCCAGACCATCAAGAACGTTCTGAACCGCGTGCAGCCGCGTATCGGCTTCTCCTACAGCCCCTTCACAGGCACGGTGGTTCGCGGCGGTTACGGAATGTTCTCCGCGCTCAACCAGGGCAGCACCTATTACGCCATGCGCGTAGAAAATGGTGTTGTCCAGATTAACTACAACTACAACGGCTGCAAGGCAAGCGTCGGCACTACAAAATCCACCTGCCCCACGGTGCCAAGCCTTACCAGCAGTCTTCAATACCCGAACTTGCCGTTTCCCGCCGCTGGCCCTTCGCTGTCTGGGTCCCTCTACCCGGCAGGCGGCGCAGCTCCCGCTGTCAACGGCCCCGCCACCACAGGCCCACAGAGTTTCCACGGCCTCGACCCCAACTTCGTCCCGCCTTATACGCATGAAGCCGAGTTGTCCATCGAGCAGGCCCTGCCCGGCAAAATGTCTCTCACTGTCGGATATGTCGGCACTCGCGGCATGAGGCTGCCGGTCTTTGTCGATGCCAACCTGATTGGACGGACGCCGCATGGGTTGAGGAGCTACAACGTGCTCGACGCCAGCAACAACCTCATCAAGCAGATTACCGTTCCCGTCTATCTGCCGTCGGATCGCGCTAACACTTCGCTGGCCAGCTACAACACCGGTTTCAGCGTGGCCAACACCTGGTACAATTCCATGGCTGCCACGCTCCGCCGCCCCTTCCATAACGGCCTCGAAGTGCTGGCGAACTATACCTGGGCACATGCCACCGATACTGACCAGGTTCAGGGTAATTTCGGCACCTTCTACGGTGGCAATACGGCGCTCGATCCCAATAACATCCGCGGTGAGAATGGGCCTTCGGACATCGACATCCGCGGCCGCTTCACCATGAACTTCCTGTATCAGCCGAGAATCTTGATGGGTAACAAGATGGTCAAGAATCTTCTCGACGACTTCACCTTCTCAGGCAGCGAGATTGCTTCCGGAGGTCAGCCTATCGCTGCGAGCATGAGCGGAACCGTCTATAGCGGTTCCACCAGCGCCACCAGCTATGGAGATGACGGCGGCATCTACGGTGGCGCCATGAGCTCCAGCTCCGGTTCGCCTACCACTGGCCGTCCGCCGCAGATCGGCCGCAACAGTATCACGGGACCCGGATTCAACGACGTCGACTTCCGCATCACGCGCAAAGTGCCGATCCACGACTCCATCTACATGGAGTTCGTTGGCGAGGCATTCAACGCGCTCAATCACACCATCATCACCGGCGTGAACAGCACCTACTCGGCATACGCTTCTTCGAGCGCCACCTCCGCCACCTGCCCCAGCACCGCCAGCGCCCCCACCGGCTCTGTCGTGCAGGGCTGCATCACGCCCTACGCCGGCACCGGTATCAGCGCCTTCGGTGTCATGAGCGGAACCAACAACGCGCTCTATGGCCCGCGGCAACTGCAAGTCTCCGCAAAGCTGTTCTTCTAACCACGGAGCAAAGCACAGGAATGCAAGGGCGGCGGCTTCGGCTGCCGCCCTTGCCGCGTCTAAGCTCTTTTGGCGCAAGAGTTTGGTGTACTCGGCGACCTGGCCCGCAGCGCTTTCCTCACGGCTCCCTTATACGCGATGTGATAAAAGCTAAAGAACAGGGTACAAACGGCATGGTTTGGGAAGCTGGAACGTGGCGGGAGCGGCGCACCTTCCGCCGCGGCCATAGCCCAAAAGCCGCTAGCGCCCTGAATTCTAGGTAAAGAAAGCTCCAGGTCCTCATGAGCACTGGTAATACTGTGGAATTGGAGACGCTGTTTGGAGATTATCCGCTCGATAGGGCCTTCGACGAGATGCGCGAAGCGGGCGGAGAGGTTCGCCCCCAATATCGGGCTCTGGCCGAGACGCTGGCTGGGTTGCCCCCTGACGAGTTGCAGCGGCGCAAGCAGTCGGCGGACCTCTCGTTTCTGACTCAGGGCATTACCTTTACCGTTTACGGCCGCGACGAAGGTACCGAGCGGATCTTCCCCTACGATCTGCTCCCGCGCATCATCACTGCCCAGGAGTGGGACCGCATCGAGCGCGGCCTCACCCAGCGCATCACCGCGCTCAATCTCTTTCTCCGCGACGTATACTCCGACGCCAAGATTCTCAACGACCGCATCATTCCCCGTGAGCTGGTTTACAGTTGCAAGCATTACCGGCGCCAGATGCGGGGCCTTCAGGTGCCGCGCAATGTGTACATCTCCGTAGTCGGATCCGATCTGCTGCGGCTCAACACCGGCGAGTTTGTGGTGCTCGAGGACAACCTTCGCGTACCCTCCGGGGTGAGCTACATGCTTACCAACCGCCGCGTGATGAAGCGGACCTTCCCGCAGCTCTTCCACAGCTACGGCGTGCGGCCCATCGAACACTATTCGCAACTTTTGCTGGCCACTTTGCGCTCCCTTGCGCCCGAGGGCCGCCCTGAGCCCAACATTGTGCTGCTTACGCCGGGCGTCTTCAACTCCGCATATTTTGAGCACACCTATCTGGCCCGCCAGATGGGCATCGATCTGGTCGAGGGCCGCGACCTTGTGACTCACGACAACGTCGTCTACATGCGCACCACCGACGGCCTCAAGCGCGTCGACGTAATCTATCGCCGTGTTGACGACGACTTCAGCGATCCCCTCATCTTTCGCGGAGACTCTTCACTCGGTTGCGCGGGGCTCTTCAACGCCTATCGCGCCGGCAACGTGACCGTAACCAACGCCTTCGGCACCGGCCTTGCCGACGACAAGGCCGTTTATGCCTATGTGCCCGACATGATTCGCTACTACCTGAACGAAGATGCCATCCTGCCCAACGTGAAGACCTTCCTGCTGGGCGAAGAAAAGCAGCGCCAGCATGTGCTGGAGAACCTCGAAAAGCTGGTGGTGAAGGCAGTAGGCGAGAGCGGCGGGTACGGAATGCTCATCGGCCCGCAATCCACCGCCAAACAGCGCGAGGAGTTTGCCCGCCAGATCGAAGCCAATCCGCGCAATTACATCGCCCAGCCCACGCTGGATTTCTCTCGTGCTCCTTGCCTCATTGGCGATCGCCTTGAGCCGCGCCACGTGGACTTGAGACCGTACATCCTGTTTGGCGACAAAGTGAATATTGTGCCCGGAGGACTGACCCGCGTGGCTCTTGAAAAGGGCTCGCTGGTCGTCAATTCCTCCCAAGGCGGCGGCAGCAAAGACACATGGATTCTGGAACAGTAGGGCAACACGAAGTTCGGGGGAGTTAGACGATGTTATCGCGCGTTGCCGACAGTCTGTACTGGATGAGCCGCTACGTGGAGCGGGCTGAGAATACCGTGCGTCAGCTCGACGTGACCATGAGCCTGATGCTCGATACCGGAGGCGCCAGCGCCGAGGCCCGATGGAAGCGGCTGATGGCCTCGTTGGGCAAACCTGACGGAGTTCCCTGGACCAGCGATCTCGAATCCATGGCCAGCGCCCTGGTCTTTGACAATACCAATCACCTTTCGGTAACTCACAGCCTTAACGGCGCGCGCGAAAACGCGCGCCAGGTGCGCGAAGAAATATCGAGCGAGCAGTGGCAGCGCCTCAACCGGCTCTTCCACCACATGCACTCTCCGCAAACGCAGACCCAGTTTCGCTCCAGCATCAATGAAGCTCTGGCCGGAGTCCTGGATGGCATTCACCTCTTCCAGGGCGTCAGCGACACCACCATGATCCATGGCCAGGGCTGGCAGTTCATCCGCCTGGGACGCTATCTCGAACGCGCCTACGCGACTGCGACTTTGCTTGAAGTCTTTCAGCCTGATCTCTTCCATCCACAGGGGCGCGAACAATCCGGCTACCAATACCTTGAACTGGTGGGGCTGCTCCGCTGCTGCACGTCGTTTGAAGCCTATTGCCAGGTCTACACTGCCGAACTCTCGCCCGATCGCATCCTCGAGTTCCTGCTGCTCAATCGCGATTTTCCACACGCCATACGCTACTGCGCCGACGGCATTCGCCACGCCGTCGAATCCGTTCAGCGCACCGGCGGCCGCCGTCCCCCGGAAGAACTGGTTGCCGTCATCGGCCGGCTGCACGCCATGCTCGGTTACACCACCGTCGGCGAGATCCTGGCTGGGAATGCAGCAGGCTTCCTGCATACCATCCGAGAGCAGTGCATGCGCATCCACGAGCTCATCTACCGCTACTACGTCCACTACTCCATCCAATCCGCGCTGGCCATTTAGCAATTGGCAAGAATCCCTGGGAGCGAGCATGAACTTCTATTCCATCCGGCACCTTACGCGTTTTCGATACTCGAAGCCCATCAGCGAGAGCATCATGGAGACGCGCATGAATCCGCGCTCGGACTCGAACCAGCACTGCCTCAACTTTTCGCTTTCGGTAAGCCCCCGCTGCCGCGTCTTCAGCTATCGCGATCACCTCGGCAACAATGTGCAGCACTTTGACATTCCCGGTGAGCACAACCAGTTGGTGATCGTCGCCGAGTCCGTCGTCGAGCAGCAGGTGCTGCCCGACGTGCCCGCCTTCCTGTCGCCCGATGCCTGGGGCGCTCTCGACGACATGGTCGAAGCCGGCGACTACTGGGAGATGCTGCTGCCCAGCACCTTTGCCGTCGAAACTCCGGCGGTCAGGCTGCTGGCCAAGCAAATGGGCGTCACCCGCCGCGACGACCCGCTCATGCTCGTGCAGGAGCTGAACCAGCGCCTCTTCGACTACTTCAAATATGTGCCCCGCTCCACCCGCGTCGATTCGCCCATCGATGAAGCCATCGTCAGCGGCGAAGGCGTCTGCCAGGACTTTGCCCACACCATGATCGCCTTGCTGCGCCACGTTGGGATCCCTGCCCGATATGTCTCAGGCTATCTCTATCGCAGCCGCGAAGATCACGACCGCTCCACCCCTGACGCCACCCATGCCTGGGTCGATGTGCTCATGCCCCATCTCGGCTGGGTCGGTTTCGACCCAACCAACAATCTTGTCGCTCACCATCGGCACATCCGCACCGCGGTTGGCCGCGACTATGCCGACGTCCCGCCCACCCATGGCATCTTCCGCGGCAAGACCGACAGCGAGCTTTATGTTGCCGTGCATGTGGAGGCCGGCGATCAGCCGCCAGCGCTGGACCGCAGCCTACCCATCCCCGAAGACTGGAGCGTGCTCGTCGAGCGCGCCCAACAGCCGCCGGCGGCCGTGATTCCCTTTATCGATCTACAGCAGATGCAACAGCAGCAACAGCAATAACGCATCGAACCTGGACGCCCTCTGGGCACCGCGCCTTTGGCTTTCTGTGCCAAGGGTGGGTTCGCAGGCCCCGCAATTCCGCTAACTCGCTTTTCCGCCAACTTGCTAACTCGCCATCCCCGCGCAGCGGGGGCTAACTCGCCGCTTTTATAGAAAACCCAAAGAACCGCTCCCGCTGGGTGCCCCACCCTCGCCGCGTTCTTGTTTTTGCGGCTAGGGTGGGATGGCAGCTAAATCAACTGCACCTCGATCTTCACCACGGACGCCGGCGGAAACGTGAAGCTCAAGGAATCGGGCCGCACCGCAACCGGGGCAGTCCGCGTCTTCACCTGCTCCGGCTCTTCGAGCGTGTTGTGCGCGTGGATGTCGTTCTCTGCCACTACCCATGCACGGGCGCTCATGGCCTTTGCTCCGCGCACAACGATCTCCGTCTCGCGCGGCTGGCCAACATCGGTGTTCACGGCGGTCAGCGTCAGCGTCTTGCCCTTCAGCGAGGCCGATCCCGTCAAGCCCGCAAAGCTGGCCGGCTTGCCGTCGCGGTCATAGTGCACCTCGGGCGAAGAGAACTCCGTGCGCAGCGCGGTGCCGCCCTGGTGCGCCGCGTAGAGCTCAAAGACGTTGAACACCGGCGTGGTGGCGAACTTGTCTCCGCGCGTCAAAAAGAGCGAGTTGAGGCAATTCACCAGTTGCGCGCAGGCGGCCATGCCTACCTTGTCCGCGTGCCGGTTAAAGGTATCGAGCGACATGCCGGTCATCACGGCATCGCGCACCGTGATCTGCTGGCCCAGCAACTGCTCGGGCGCGTTCTCAGTCCCCGGCCGGTACCATGGGCCGTATTCGTCCACCACCAGCTTCACCTTGTGGTCCAGGTCGAACTCGCCCAGCGCCGTCCAGTGATCCAGGATGATCTTCTCAATGCGGGCTGTCTCTTTGCAGAGCTCATACCAGTCGATGGGATCGAACTTGAGGGCTTCGCCCTTCTCGTCGTTCCAGTCCTCGGTCTTGCCACGAGAGAGGTTCGTGGCATAGTGATGCACGCTCAATCCCCACACGCCGCGCATGTCGTGGCTGGGCTGGCCGTGCAGCAACTTCGAGAAGAAACCCCGCGTCCATGCCTGCTCGTCGCTGTTCGGTCCTGAGGCCACAAAGCGCAATGGAAAACCGTACGTCGGAACCCACGTGGTGTAGCGCTTGAACTCGATGGCGTAGTCCTCGGGATCGAAGTTGCCGCCGCACCCCCAGCTTTCGTTGCCCACGCCCCAGTAGCGCACGCCATACGGGTCGGGCGAGCCGCCGGCCTCGCGCGTCTCAGCCAGCGTTGTTGTGCCGCGCGGCGAGTTGCAATACTCCACCCAGTGGTCAAAGTCCATCGGCGTCAGGCCGCGCACATTGGCGGCAATGTAAGGCTCGGCGCCCGACAGATTGCAGAAGCGCACAAAGTCGTCGGTGCCGAATTCGTTCGTGTCGAATACCTGCGGAATCTTCCGTGTCTGCTGCAAGGCGGGAAACTGGTCGGTCCAGAAGTTGGTGCGCCGCGGCCGCTTGTCTTTGGGGCCTATGCCGTCGCGCCAGTCGTAACTGTCGGCAAAGCAGCCGCCCGGCCAGCGCACCATGGGCGCATGAATCGCGCGCATCTTCTCAATCAGCGCCGAGCGCAGTCCTTGCTGGTTGGGTATCTTCGAGTTCTCGCCGACATAGATGCCGTCATAGATCACCGAACCCAGGTGCTCGGTAAAGTGCCCGTAGACCTCGGGCGCGATGGTGGCGATGGGCTCATCAACCAAGACCTCAATGTGGCTGCTTGCCTGCTGAGCCAATGCCCCACGCCTGCCAAACACAAGCGCCGCCGCCGTAGACGCCGCTGCCGCCTTCAAGAAATCTCGACGTTCCATAGCACCTCTCCTCGGCTCTTGAATTTGCACTACGTCAGTCGTCCACCGTCTTTGCCGACCCACGGGGGATGAATCTGTAGCGCCGGCCTCCCGGCCGGCTGTGGCGTGGACCTCCAGGTCCACGCTTGTTTCCTTTAAGGGCACGATTTCAGTCGTGCCGGCTAGCTGCTGATGATTTTAGACTTCTTAGGCAGCTGAAAAACCTCCATTGCTGGGGGGCCTCGTAACAGCCCCCCACCAGCGAAGCCGGCCCACCGGGAGACGAAACCGCGTCCATTGCTTGAGCCCGCCAACTTGCGAACTCGCCAACCCCGCGCAGCGGGGCGAACTCGCCAAAATCGTCCAACCGTTCTCCGGCCTGTCTGCTGTAATGCCACAACTTTCGAGATGGACGAGATTGGCGTGTGGCCCACACACTGATCCTACGATCCATCTATCTTTCCCGAAAAGATAAAGCTGTGATGAACGGCACAGTCCCGGATACCGTGATGTCTGGGCCACCTGTCCTACTGCAACGCCTGCGCTGTCTGAAGAAGTTGTTCTTGCTTGCCGTGTTCATCCTGGTAAACCCGCTCAAGATGAGCGAGACCGGCTGACATGGCACCGAATTTCTGTCTGAATGGAGTCACGGCGCTTTCAAGCCGTCCACAAGCCGCATTGACGTTTTGAACCTCTTCTGGGGTCAAATTGCCGCTGTTCTGCGATACAGCGCGACATTG
>Ga0302320_10018711_pt1 | contig 13952 bp, 14 predicted proteins | sample Bog_T0_3_FD_202130 | JGI IMG/M metagenome (GOLD analysis project Ga0302320, IMG submission 202130) | Peat permafrost microbial communities from Stordalen Mire near Abisko, Sweden - Bog_T0_3 | ecosystem: Environmental > Terrestrial > Soil > Wetlands > Peat | place: Sweden: Abisko, Stordalen Mire... | reverse complement strand
ATCGACCATCTGTGATGCGACTGCACGAGCCCAAATGAGACGGTACAATTTTTTCTGCTCGTCGTTATGGCCGGCCGTATCTTTGGAAAAGTGGGAAGGACGAATGGCCTCATGGGCTTCCTGGGCATTCTTGCTCTTTGCTGAATAGGTGCGGAATTGCAGATATTCCTTGCCATATTTTTTTTCGATCGTCGCGGCGATCTGGCCGAGAGCCTGTTGTCCGAGATTCGTCGAATCGGTGCGCATGTACGTGATGTATCCGCTCTCGTACAATTTCTGCGCGATACCCATGGTGCGTGACGGTGAAAAGCCGAGGCGCGAGCTCGCGGTCTGTTGGAGGGTGGACGTGATGAACGGCGCGCGCGGCTGGCGCTTTTGCTCGCTCTCTTCTATATCTAAAATATTCCAGGGATTTTTTTGCGCGATGTCGAGAATACGATCAACTTCTTTTTTATCACGCGGCTCCTCGACGCAGGTTAGCTCCAGGTCGGCTTTCCCGGCGGTTTTGAAATTTCCGGTGATAGTCCAATAATCCTCCGGCTTGAATGCGCGGATTTCGCGCTCGCGCTCCATGATGATGCGGAGCGCAGGGGATTGGACGCGGCCGGCGGACAGGCCGTAGCGCACTTTTTTCCATATCAACCCCGAGAGATCATAGCCCACGAGGCGATCCAGGACGCGGCGTGCTTCCTGGGCTTCGCGCAGATGCTCGTCGATGGCGCGCGGCTGTTTCAAGGCTTCCTCGACCGCTTCCTTTGTCACTTCGTGATAGGTGATGCGCTTGATCTCTTTTTTCGGCACGGTGCCGCCGAGCTTTTTGTTCGTCAGTAATTCCTGCAAATGCCAGGCGATGGCCTCGCCCTCGCGGTCGGGGTCGGTGGCAATGAACACCTCGTCTGCCTTTGCCGCTGCGGCGCGTATGTCGGCGATGATGTCGGCCTTCTTTGCCACGATCTCATAGTGCGGCACAAAGCCTCCCTCGATGTCGATGGCTTTTTTGTTCGATTTGGGCAAGTCGCGCACATGGCCGACGGAGGCGAGCACGCGGAAATCTTTCCCGAGATATTTCGAGATCGTTTTGGCTTTTGACGGGCTTTCGACGATGACGAGCTTCATATATAGAGTATTGCGCGTAAGTATTGCACGAGGCGCGCGGATTTGGCAAATCGCCGGTCAAAAAACAAGGCGCCGGAAGATAAGATCCTCCGACGCCCGGTCAGGCAATCGCCCATGTTTCGCCGACACGCGGTTTAGACAGTCGGTTCAGCAGAGGCCTCGCACACGAGCTAAACGCCGTGCGAGTCGACCCTGATGCACGGTGTCCCGTACGATGGAGACTCTGTCACATCGGCTTTCAAAAAGCAATAAAAAAAACGGCCGAAAAGATTCAGCCGTTCGTGTTCAGTAATCGTTCGAGATCCTTGAGCATAGCGCCTGCAGTTTCGACGATACCGGCGCCCGGCCCAAAAGCAAGATTCCACTCTCCATTGTCAATCACCTGGAGGCAATTGGTGACGCCTTCCGGGTAGCATAGAAAGACCTTTTCTGCATCGATGAATGTTCCGACGACACAATGAGTATCGGTTCTCATCCAAAAACAGGGATCGCCTCTCCAAATCTCCCCGCGCTTATTGTGATTGTACGGAAAGATGCGAATGACGAGCCGCTTTACCCAAAACTCGTTCTCGCGCCATGGCTGGTCGTTCCATCTGTGCTTTGCAAAGAGTTGATAGATGCCATCTTCCGAGAAATGCGTAAAGCTCATCATACTGCGGCGAATCGGCCGGTCGCGGAAAGCCATGTTATGGATGATGACGGCTTTGCGGCAGGCATCCTCCAGTTCTCCCATGACGATCTCCCGGATGGACTTTTTACCAGGATCAGTGTATCTGTCGGCTTGTGTTTGTGACACGGATTCGTCGACCTCCAAGCCTTTTTCACAGAGATGGCTGATGTTGTTCGAACTGCCGTTTGCGACCGCATCTATCCGCTCGACATCGACCGGATTTCGGAGCAGTTCGAGCATCATGCTCCCGCCTCCGCATGCGGCATTGTAGCCGATGATTTTGAGATATGGCCCGAGCTCTTCGAAATATTCCGACAAAGCGCCTTTTTCGCAGGTGGCGACCGGCTTGCCGATCTGTACGGCTTTCAATATCATATCGCGCGCCGCACTGCCGTCGTCATGTGTCGATATGGCGACGACGAGTGCATCGCACCGGTAGAGCCGGTCCAAGAACGACGTCGCGGAATCATTTGATCTGTGAAAGAAGAACTTCCAATCGGGATGCCGCCGCCAGGCGAGGGATTGGAAGCCGAAAGCCATCAACCCCGTTCCAGCAATGAGGATATTCATGGTTTTCCTTTTGGTTTCAAGTTTCTGTTGTTCTAGTTTGAAGTCTACATATTTAGCGTCGGATTGCAAGCCGATCTTTACCTCACTCTCCTCACCACATTGCCGTTCGTCCTCACGAGACCGTCTATTTCAAGAAAAGATATCAATGGATTGAGCTCGTGCATGGGGAGGCCGAGTTCGCGGCACAGGCTGTCTTTGTTCATCGAGCCAATTTCGAGAGCTTGGATGATGCGCTGCGAAAGCGGATCGAGAGCGGCCAGACGCTCGGGAGAAATGGTCGGCGCCGATTCATCCACTTCAAAGCCCAGCTCTTCGAGGATTTCTTTTGGCGAGCTGACCGCTAGAGCTGACGGCGTATGCAGGAGCATGTTCGGCCCGGCTGAAAGGGGATTGTCGATAGAGCCTGGTACAGCCATAACGGAACGGTTGTAGCCAAAAGCCTGGTCGGTCGTGATGAGACTGCCGCTCTTTAGCTTGCCTTCTATTATGAGCGTCGCTTTCGAAATGGCTGCCATCAGGCGGTTGCGTTGGGGAAATGACCAACGAGTGCCCGTCTGTTCATGTTTGAATTCAGACAAGAGACATCCGCCCGCAGAGATTATCCTGTCGGCCAAAGCCCGATGTCGATAAGGATATAAAGTGTTCCAATCCAGACCAGATCCGGGAATTGAAATAGTCTTCAATCCGACTTCGAGGGCGGCCTCATGGGCAAGGCCGTCAATGCCGATAGCCAGGCCCGATACGATGATGACCGGATAGCCGGCGAGGCCGGTCACGAGCCGGTGCACGCAATCGCGGCCGTAATCAGTCGGCGTGCGCGAGCCTATGACCGTCAGATAGAGCGCTTGTACCGGCGGCGGAGCGCCGATGCAGTACAGCCGCTTTGGCGGGTCGTTTATTTGCAAGAGAAGCTCCGGCCATTCTTTTTTATTCAATTCAAAAATAGTGTGCATAGAATTCATTAAGCAAGGTCTTTGCTCAGGCTTAATCTGATCTTTGCTTTCAATGGTTTAGCTGATTTTGATTCGATGAAATCTATTGCTTTGTGTAAATCTCTCAAATCTTCTTTGGAAGCGATCAATTTTTGTTTATCCAAGTTAAAACCCTTGTTCAGATACTGGCGAAGAATGGCAGTGGCCCATTTTCTGAATGCTATAGCTTTCTTTGAATTGGTTCTATAACCGACAGCCAAGATTATATCGAGCGAATAAAGGGTTGGTGGCCTATGAGCCCGAGTTATGTGCATTTTTTGCACATTATTGTTTTGGTCTACCTCATCATCATTGAAGATATTGTTTATATGCTTTGTAACTACCGAACGTTCCGTCTCAAAGAGTCGCGCTATTTGATCTTGCGTAGCCCATAACGTATCTTTTTCTGTATCTGCTCTCAGTTCAACCTTGCCGTCCCTGTTTATATAGAGAACGATCCTACTGCCTTTATTTTTTTCCATGTTTTTTCTATTAAAACTCATAATCCCCGAATTATACGGAAAAGTTATTAAGAAAAGTTAAAAAAGTTCTCAAGAAAAGTTAAAATGGCGGGAACCTCGGTATTTCTCGCATGCATACTCAGGATAGACCTGCGTAAATGAAAAAGACGTGTCAACCGAAGTCGACACGCCGTAACCAAGCCGCAATTTAGCCTTGAACAACAAAAGAATCAATTTGCTTGGAGGTTTTCTGAAACGCCATCGCTTGAGTTTCAAGCTTTTCGCTCAACTTGTCCAAGAATCCGTCGGCGATTAGTTTAGAAAAACCAAGCAACTCATTCAACGTGTGCTCGTGACCAATCGTGACTTTAAAAAGTGCCTTTTGATCAAAAAATAGGTTGACGGGGCCTGTCGACGATAGTCGAGCAAATTCTCCACTCGGCCATAACTTGCAATCGCATGGAAGGACGAAACCTGTAGGCAAATTTTTATCCATCCATGAGAGCAAGCTATCCACCGCCTTTCGAAGTTTCACCGTTTGTTGTGAATGTTCCGAACCGGCACGATAGAGCCGCGCCACGCTTTCTGTCAATCCATCATTCATACTTTTCCTTGTGTTTTAAGTCCACTTGACCATGTTATTTCATTATCCAAACTTCCTCTCCATCACATAATGGTGGAAGCGAAATTCAGCCCTCTTTTTGGGCTTTTCCAATAGCATATTTTGCTCTTTCAAGATATTCGAGTGCTTCTTTGTAATCGCCCTTTCTCATCGCTAAACTAGCGAGTTCAGCGAGAAGTTCTGCTTCTCTCTCATAATCTTTCCTATTCATGATTTTCCTTTTGTTAAAGTTCCAGTTTGTTTAAAGGCAAGCTACCACGAGCCAAGGGCTGTGTCAAATCCACTTTCCACTTTCCGCCTTTTGTCATATACTAATCCCATCATGCTCGACATCAAATTCATCCGCGAAAACAAGGACCTGGTGGCCGCTGGCGCCAAGAAGAAGCACGTCGACATAGACCTCGACGCCCTCCTCGCGCTCGATGACAAGCGCAAGAGCATATTGTCGATCGGCGAGGCAAAGCGCGCCGAGCAGAACGCGGCGAATAATGCCGTCGTCAACGCGAAATCTCCGACGGAGCGCCAAGAACTGATCGCAAAGATGAAAAAGGTCAAGGATTCACTCGAAAAAGAAGAGACAGAGCTCAAAGAAGTGATGAAAGAATGGCAGGCAATGATGCTGCGCGTGCCGAACATCCCGGACATGAGCGTGCCGGAAGGCAATACGGCCGAAGAGAACAAGGAGATCAAAGCTTGGGGCGAAAAGCCGAAATTCGATTTTCCGGCAAAAGACCACGTCGAATTGATGACGCGTCTCGGCATGGTCGATTTCGAGCGCGGGGCAAAAGTGCACGGCTTTCGCGGATATTTTTTGACCGGCGACGGCGCGCGCCTCTGCTTTGCCATGTGGCAATACGCCCTGGACTTCTTTTCCAAAAAGAATTTCACGCCCATCATTCCTCCGGTCATCGTCCGCAAGGTGAATCTCTACGGCACGGCCCATCTGCCCGGCGACGTCGAGGATTTCTATATGACGCAGGACGGCGACGCTCTCGCCGGCACGGCCGAAGTGCCGCTCATGGGCATGCATGCGGAAGAAGTCTTTGCGGAGAAAGACCTGCCAAAAAGATATCTGGGATTTTCTCCCTGCTATCGCCGCGAGGCGGGCGCACATTCAAAAGACGTCAAAGGCCTCATCCGCGTGCACGAATTCTTCAAGCTCGAACAGCTCATACTCGCTCCCGCCAGCCACGAATCGACGGTCGCTTTCCATGAAGAGATAAACAGGAATACCGAGGAATTCATAGAATCGCTCGGCATCCCGTATCACACGGTGCAAAACTGCGGCGGCGACCTCGGTTTGGGCCAGGTGAAAAAATACGACATCGAGCTCTGGGTTCCAAAGGAGGGGACGTATCGCGAGATCTCGTCCGCCTCATATTTCCATGATTTCCAGTGCCGCCGCCTCAATATCCGCTACAAGGATAGCGAGGGCAAGCTGCGCTATGCGTATTCCCTCAACTCGACGGCCATACCGACGCCGCGCATCCTCGTCTCTCTCGTCGAGAATTTCCAGCAAGCGGACGGGTCGATCCGCATTCCCGCACCCCTCGTGCCGTATTTCGGCAAGGAAAAGATAGGTTAAAATAAGTCCATAAAGTCGAAAGTCCATAAGGTCCATAAAGCAAAGAATCCTTGTGACTAAACTTTACAGACTTTATGACTTTAAGGACTTTATAGACTAATTATTATGGCCAGAATACAGTCACTGCGCTCTTCGCGCCAGCGCAAAAGCGCAAAGAAAAAAGCATGGAAGACGGCGATCGTCTTTATCGTCGCCCTCGTTTCGGTCGCTTCCGCAGTCGTCCTCTTCTTTGACTCGCGTTTTTTCCGCATATCGTCGATTAGGGTGGAAGGGGGGAGCCCTGCGATCGACGCGCAGATCCAATCCATCATCGAGCGCAGCGTCGCCGGCGACTTTTTCTGGTTCATCCCAAAGGACTCATTCTTCTTTTTTCCTTCGAGCGCGCTGTCCAAAAGCATAGCCGCCGAATTCCCGTCGATCGCGAGCATCTCTGTCTCCCGGGAGGGACTTTCATCCGTCGTTGCGACGGTCGCTAACCGGTTGCCGTACGCGATCGCTTGCCTCGGTTCCGGTAACTGTTATTATGCGGACGGGAAAGGCGTCATATTCGAGACAGCTTCGAGCACGGAGGGATCCTTTCTCGTCTATCACATTTCTTTGCCCGACAATACGAATCCCATCGGCATCGATTTTCTCGACGGCGGACGCCTGCAGGCCGTGAGCGCCTTTGTCGGCGGATTGTCCAGACTCGGCTTTGCCGATGACCTTGTCGCCGTCTCGCCTGGCGGTGACTACGACTTTTCCCTCGAATATACCGGCAAAGGCTCTCTTTCAGCGCCTGCCTCGACCTCTTCTTCCACGCCCATCATGCATCTCATAATAAATGAGACGCGGCCTTTTTCCGAAACGCTCGTAGATTTCTCGGCTTTTTGGCAGGAATACGAGGCTTCGTCCACAAAATCAGGGAGCGCCACCGTAAAGGCGCCCGTGTCGTCCGTCGACATGCGCTATGGCGACAATATAATCTTTAGAGCCAAATGACAGACAAATTCAAGATCTTTTTCCAAGTGGGTGCCTCCGTTTTTCTTGCCCTTCTCGCGGCTTTTTTGGCGGCGCAGGCCAAGCCTTTGACCGAAAAGATCTTGAGCGTCGCTTTTGGCCGTAGCAACCAAAGCACAGCCTCATCATCGAGCACGGTCGAGATAAACGAAGAAGACCCGACGCATATCTCTGGTCTCGCGCGCGTCTCCACGTATACGAACGAAGCCCTCGATGTGGAATCGGCAGACGACAGCTCGATCATTCCCGTCATCACAGGCCCGTTGACCGCAAAGGAATATCTGGTTCTCGACCTCCATTCCGGCGCTATCCTCCAAAATAAAGACATAGACAACGTCGTACCGATCGCTTCCTTGACCAAGCTCGTCACCGCCGAAGTCTCCCGCAGGCTCATGCCGCCGGACAGGGAGATAGACATAACCGATGCCATGTTGGCGGCTTATGGCAGCAACGGGCACTTGAGGCTCGGCGAAACAATCTCTGCCAGCGAGCTTTTATATCCCATGTTGCTGGTCTCTTCGAACGATTCGGCCGAAGCTCTGGCCCAAGGCTATGAATCGAATCCGGCAACGAGCCGCAAAGATTTCATCCGCGCCATGAACGACTGGGTCCATTCGATCGGCGCATACCGCACCGATTTTTACGATCCGTCCGGCCTGTCGCCCTATACCGTCTCCAGCGCGCGCGACCAGGCGACAATCCTCCAGTGGATATACAAGAACGACCCCGCCTTGATCTCCATCACGGATCAGCGTTTCGCCACCGTTCGGCTCCATACGTGGACCAATTCGACCCACTTTCTCAACTTGTCCGATTATGAAGGCGGCAAGGACGGATATATCCCCGAGGCAGGCGAAACAGCCGCTTCGCTTTTCTCCGCTAATGCCAACATCTCCGCTTCATCCTCGCCGGCCCGCTATCTGGTCGTCGTTCTCGGCAGTCAAAATCGCGACAATGACGTGCTATCGCTTTTGAAAAAAGTGGAAGGGAAGTGACTCTACACTGTGTATAACTATTTTAACTTTTCTTAATAATCGATAGGTATACTATCGGGATTATTAACTTTAATATAAGGATCTTATGAGTAAGAACATACAAGACAGCATTGTTTTCTTTACCAATAAAAACGGAAAAGTCGAGCTTCGGGCTGACACCGAGAGGGACACATTGTGGGCTACGCAGGCACAGATATCAACATTATTCGAAGTTGATGTTCGCACTATAAATGAACACTTGAAAAATATCTTTAATTCGAAAGAATTAAAGGAGATTTCAGTTATCCGGAAATTCCGGATAACTGCCAAAGACGGCAAGCAATACCTCACTAAATTCTATAATCTCGATGCGATCATTGCTGTGGGTTATCGAGTCAATTCCAAAAAGGCCACGAAGTTTCGCATCTGGGCCACAAGCATTCTTCGTGAATATCTTATCAAAGGTTTCAACTTGAACGAAAACAAACTTGTTGCTTCAGAAGAAAGATTGGAGAATCTACACAAGGCCATCGATTTTATTGAATCAAAATCTGGTAGACCTTTAAAAGGAAAAATCAGGATAAGCCTGGTAAAGGATCTGATTTGAAGATATCTCTATTTCATGTACCATACTCGTAATGAAGAAAAAATATGACGAACCGATCAATCTCGGCTTTTGGAAGGGGGTAAAGGAGGACGCGGACGCGGAACGGCGGCCGATCTTGACGCTGGCGCCCATGGCGGACGTGACGGACGAGGCGTTTCGGCGCATCATCGCCAAATACAGCAGAATGGGAGAAAAAGGAGGCGGCCCGGATGTCATGTGGACGGAATTCGTCTCGGCCGACGGATTGTGCTCGCCCGGCAGGAAAGTCCTGCTCCGTGATTTGGCTTTTTCAAAAAAAGAGAAGCCGATCGTCGCCCAGCTCTTTACTTCGCGGCCAGACAAGATGCGCCAAGCCGCACAGCTCGTCGCAGGACTCGGCTTTGACGGACTCGACATAAACATGGGCTGTCCCGACCGTTCCATCGAAAAACAGAAAGCCGGTGCGGCCATGATGAAGGACGTCGAGAATGCGATCGCTGTCATCACGGCTGCGAGAGAAGGGGTGATTCCCGTCTCCGTCAAGACGCGCATCGGCTACAACAAAGTCGAGATAGACACGTGGATTCGCGCCCTCCTCGGACAAAAGCTTCCTGTTCTCACTGTCCATCTCCGCACGCGCAAGGAAATGTCGGATGTGCCGGCGCATTGGGAGCTCATGCCGGAAATCGTCAGATTGCGCGATGAGATAAGCCCGGAGACTTTGATCATCGGCAACGGCGACGTGGAATCCCTGGCAGACGCCGAAAAGAAAACTGTGGAATCCGGCTGTGATGGCGCCATGTTCGGCCGCGCCATATTCGGCAATCCGTGGCTGTTCGATAGGAATCGCACCTATAAAATCGAAGCGATCGGAAGAGATCAAGGGGACCTCATGAGCGCGACGGCGCGAGTGGGAGAAATTTTTCAGCAGAAAAATGTTCGTGTCCCCGAGGCTCTTCCGTCGCGAAGCTTGAGTATTGCCGAACGCCTCCACGTTATGGTCGAACACACCGAACTCTTTATGAAATTGCTCGGCGATATCAAGAGCTTTGCCATAATGAAAAAGCATTACAAGGCATACGTGAATGGTTGGGACGGCGCGAAAGAGTTGAGGGTGAAGCTGATGGAAGCAAAGGATGCGATGGAGGTAAAGAAGATCGTCGAAGACTATTTAAAATAAAAAACCGCACGTTCAGTCGCGGTTCTTGTTTTTCTGTCCGGCCAACGAAGAGGGGAATGGACCATCCGTTCCGCCGAGGTCTGCGGGAAACTGCCCGTTCACGACGGTGACGCCGTATGGTTTGGTCGGGCTGTTCAGGACATTGCATCCCCGGAATGTCGCGCCGTCGGCTGTCTGGATGCACACTGTGCGCCGATGTCGCCGCCGTGCTATTTGCTCGTTCAGGACTTTCAATGAATCCGGATCAGGCCCAAGCTTTGCCTTGTCAAAGGAACGAAATTTCCTTTCTCCCGCGTGCTTGTCTGCTTTTCGTTCCTCGAGACCGGCGACGCTGATCTCATGGCTTATCCATGAAAAGCCGTCAGGCGGATCAGGCTTCCATTTAAAGAATTCGAGCTGCCGGTTGGCATCCTGGAGCAGATGCAAGACGGACTTTGCCGAAGGCCCCAATGATTTTCTTGTTCGACGGATCTTCACCGGATACGCCTGTTCCATGTTGTCGGGAAACCTTATCGGCAAGCGTCGCGCCTCATGTCGATCGTTCGTTCGCTTGATCAGCTTTCCAAGAGACGCCTTTATCGCTTTGACCCATGAAAAGAGCCGTGCAACAGACTTTGATACGATGTTCATCATATGTCTCCTTTCTGTCGTTCATTGTTGAAAGAACGCTCTAAAAACGCTATCATATATCCATGAAGAAAGAAAGCGTCCTCTATCGCGCGTATCGGCCGAGAGACTTTGCCGAGATCCTCGGCCAGGAGCCGGTCGTCGCGGCCCTCGAAGGCTCGATCAAAAACGGCCGCGTTTCGCACGCGTACCTGTTCGCCGGTTCGCGCGGCACCGGCAAGACGTCCGTCGCGCGCATCTTTTCCCGCGCTCTCAAGGTTAGCGCGAATGATATGTATGAAATCGACGCGGCATCTAATCGCGGCATCGACGACATCCGCGAACTGCGCGATGGCGTGGCAGTCCTCCCGCTCGAGTCGTCCTACAAGGTCTACATCCTCGACGAGGTGCACATGCTGTCAAAAGACGCCTGGAACGCGCTCCTAAAGACGCTCGAGGAGCCGCCGGCTCATGTCATCTTTATCCTTGCCACGACCGAGATCGACAAAGTGCCCGAGACCGTCATCTCGCGCTGTCAGGTCTTTGCCTTTAAAAAGCCTTCGAAAGCGATATTAAAAGGGTTGATTGAAAAAGTGGCGAAAGAGGAAAAAGTAAAGCTGGGCCAGGGGACTTCCGAGCTCATCGCGCTCCTTGGCGACGGGTCGTTCCGCGACGCTCTCGGCATCCTTCAAAAGATCGTGAGCGCTCTGGACGGCACGAACGCGACGGTTTCCATGGAAGAAGTGGAAAAGCTGACCGGCGCGCCAAAGGGAAGCTTGGTCAATGATTGCGTCAAAGGGATCGCAGCCCGGGATGTTTCGCCCGCTCTCCAGGCCATATCAAAAGCCGCCGAAGAAGGGATATCAATGGATCTCTTTTCCGAGCTTCTCCTTGAACGATTGCGAGCCGTGCTCTTAGTCCGTTCCGCGCCTGCCCTTGCAAAGGAGATAGAATCATCTTTGTCCGAGGACGATTGGAAGCTCGTTAAAGACCTTTCCGGCAAGCCTGACGCGATCAATTCCGAGACTCTGCTCGCTTTCATACGCGCCGCCCAAATGATCGGCCGCACGTCCGTAGAGTCGTTGCCGCTCGAATTGGCGGCGATCGAAGCGTGCAGAGCCAAGTAAAATGAACCCCACAACCGCGATCACCGAAAAGAAAGCCATTGACAAGCTCTTTTTCATGAGCATGTTCATCAAAGCCGCCGGCGGCCTCGTCGAAGTCGTCACCGGCATCGCGTCCCTCTTTCTAACGACGAACGAAGTCCTCCATGCGACCCAGCTATTGGTCCAAGGCAAGCTGTCCGCCGACCCGGACGATTTTCTGGCGAATTATATCCTCGATATCGCGTCGCGCTTTACTCCCGGAGCGACGAATCTGTTCCTGTTCTGGTATCTGCTCGGTCATGGCGTCATCAACCTGTTTTTGGTCGTGATGCTCGTCAAGAAAAAGATGTGGGCATATCCGCTCTCGCTCGCCATTTTCGGCCTGTTTGTCGTCTACGAAGGCTGGCAGCTCTACTTTTCCCATTCGCTCCTCCTCGCCGCCTTCACCGTCTTTGACCTGGCTGTGATCTGGCTCGTTTGGAAGGAATATCGCTACGTGAGCCGTACGAAGGCGCGATGACCGGTCCGTCCTTGTCGAACGGCATTTTTCTAGCTAGTATGACCATATCTTGCGGGATCGTCTAATGGTAGGACAGGAGCCTTTGAAGCTTCTAATGTTGGTCCGATTCCAACTCCCGCAGCAAAGTTTTAATATCACCTGTTTTGGGTGCTTTTGCCATGATGTCATACGGACTTCTGTAGCTTACTTGAGCGATATTTCCGTCTTTCATCGAAAGGTTCCAAAGTATCTTTGAAGCAATGATACGCTTTTCGCCGTCGTTTCCATTAACAAAATTTTTCATGGCTCTGTTGCCTAGTAAAAATGCTTCTTTTGTCGGTTCCAAAGCTAGAATATCATTTTTGGTTTTGGCTTCGCTCATTTGTTTTTCGGCGCAGACTTTCTCGTTGTGTATTTCTAGGACTTTGGTGTCGTATATTTCTTTTGGAATTTGTCCATCAAGGAAAGTGTCGAGTAGTCTAGTTTCTTTTGCCTTGAGCAATTCTAGACGGTTCTGGCATGAAGTTACGATCGATTCCACATAATTGTTGTCATGGAGTTGGCGTTCCTTGGCGGCGTTAAACATGATGTCAATAATTTCCTCATCATATCGAAGTTGATCAAGTACAGGAGCAATCAATTCATAGATTTTGGTTTCTCTCATGTATTTCAAATGAGCCTCGCAATGACCTTTTCCATTGGTGCAGTAATAGTAATCATGGCCCTTTTTTGTTGAAGCGGTATAGGCACAGCCGCAGTTCTCACATTTCAAGAATCCACGGAGAGCGAAAAACTTCTTTTGAAGTCTCGGGCGGTTTCGGTTGTGTAAAACATTTTGAGCATCATCAAATAGTTGCTTTGAAATGAGGGGCTGATGTTTGCCCGGATAGTATTTACCTTCACGGAGCATAAGGCCGCAGTAAAATGGCTGGCTGATAAAGCGATGAATATGTCCGCGGTATACTTTCTTGCCGGAGGAGGTTCGTAAGCCCTCATCATATAGAATTTTGGCGATCTCATTGAAGCCATAGCGACCGGTGGCGTAGAGTTGAAAAGCGCGGACGACGTATTTCGATCTCACGGGATCAACGGTGATCGTCTTCGTCGGTTTGTCATTCAGATATCCAAATGGCGCATGATTCGGCCATTCGCCACGAGATAATTTCTCACGATTACCTCGCTTCACATTGACGCTTAGATCACGGCTGTATTGGTTTGCCATGCCGAATTGCATAGCGAGAATGAACGAAGTCTCGTTAGGTAGGTGTACGGCTTCGTAGGTCCGTATTTCTTTTATGACGCCTTTTTGAAGCATATCCATGATGAGTCCGCCGTCTAAGAAGTTACGAGCTAGACGGTCCAGTTTCCAGCAGAGAATGGCATCGGCCTTGCCGGCGTTGATCATCTGAATGACTTCATTGAAAATGGGACGGCCAGCCTCTTTGGCGGTTCGACTTTCCTTGAATACCTTTACGATTTTCAGGTTCAGCTTTTCAGCGATAACCAATAGTTCTCTTTCTTGTGAATCAAGCGAAAGGACTTGGCGATCTTCGGTGTCAGTGGATTTGCGGCAGTAGAGAATGTATTTCATGTGATTTTGAGATTAAGATTGATAATGAGAATAATTATTAGAATATAATTGTGATAATTGTATTCCTAAAAAATAATCAGTCAAGATTGTAGACGCGATAATGTGCTTTTCCGAGCCAATGTGTGTCGTAAGTTTTATCGATTTTCGCTTCACCAGTGACGCCGAGCTCTTGAACAATTGCATCGAGAGTAAAATTATTCATTCCACCAACAATTTGGGGTCGTAATAGATTGCGTGAGCAGGTGTAAGCTTTCTGATTTTTCAGTCTGTAATCTATGAATGACTTGGCTGGCCCTCCCCCCGAATCTTGAACACCGTCTTGTATAATTAGCAGCACTAATAATACAAGTCATGAAAAAACCACGCATAGCTCCCGAATTGAAGGAGCAGATCATCAATCGCATAAAGAATGAGGG
>Ga0302320_10018709_pt1 | contig 13953 bp, 5 predicted proteins | sample Bog_T0_3_FD_202130 | JGI IMG/M metagenome (GOLD analysis project Ga0302320, IMG submission 202130) | Peat permafrost microbial communities from Stordalen Mire near Abisko, Sweden - Bog_T0_3 | ecosystem: Environmental > Terrestrial > Soil > Wetlands > Peat | place: Sweden: Abisko, Stordalen Mire... | reverse complement strand
CGCGGCAGGTCGTCCTGCGGCGCCGTGAAGATGACGGCGATCGGCTCGATCTGGGCGACTGTGACGATGCCGGTCTGTTGCGCCGCGTTGACGATGTTGCCCTGATCGACGAGGCGGAAACCGACGCGACCGCCGATCGGGGCTGAGATCGTCGTGTAATCGAGCTGCACCTGGGCTGCGTCGATCGCTGCGGCGTCGGCCGCCTCCTGGGCGATGAGCTGGTTGACCAGGGCGTTCTGGGTGTCGAGCTGCTGCTGGGTGGCAAAGCTCTGCTTGGCGAGGGTCGAATAGCGCTCGAGGTCGAGCCGGGCGTTGGCGAGCGTCGCCTGATCCTGGGCCTGCTTGGCCTTGGCCTGGTCGAGGGCGGCCTGGAACGGACGAGGGTCGATCTGCGCCAAGAAGTCGCCAGCCTTGACCATCTGGCCTTCGGCGAAGGCGATCTTGACGATCTGGCCGTCGACGCGGGTGCGGATGGTCACGGTGTTCTCAGCCTGGACTTGACCGAGCCCGCCGATGAAGACGGGATAGTCTGCTCGTTTCACCGCCGCCACCGATACGACCGCCGGCTTCGACGCGCCGCTGGCGGCGTTGGCCGCAGGCGCCGGCTTGGCGGCGAAGAGGGCGTCGTGGGCGCGCTGCGCCACCGGTTCGGCAGAGGGGAACAAGCGACCCGCGACGTCGGGCGCGTAGACGCCAAAAGCGACGGCGGCGGCGACGATTGCGAGCGCAGCGCCGGCCAATCTACGAGGTCCCATGACGTGATCGTTCCCAGAGCGGCGGCGGCGCGGCGAAGGCCCGCGCCGCTCAGATCGGCGCGGCGACGCCCCGCAGACGCCAATCGTTGCACGCAAAATGGCTGACCAATTGGCAAATATCGAGGCGAAACCGATCAATCCTGTGTGAGGATTCCCCACAACTCCGTGTGAGCGCGCGTTTTTCGGGCGCTGAGAAGCGGCTCGAATTCCGCCGCCTGCCGCCCGAGCGCTCGTCGAGACCTATCGGAGATGCGACGGATAGGTCGGCGCGCGCGATTGCGGCGCGGCGCGAGGTCGGGCGCCGCTGTCGAGCGCTTCACGATCGGGGAGCGGCGACGGCGTCGGGCGGCGCAGCGATCGATCCCCTCGCGGTCGAGGGGTCGCCGCGCGTCATTCCGCGCCGTCCGATCGGCGTCGCGTCGCGCGCGTCTTGGTTAACGACCCAAACGCGAAGATCACGCCGGCAAGGCGGCCTCAAAACCGCGACGATCGCGCGCCGCCGCGTCGATCCAGCCGTCAAACGGACCGAACAGCGCTTCGCGTTCGGCCGAGGTTGATTTGAAGAACGGGTAGCGCTCAGTGATGCGCTGCTGCACGGCGCTGTAATCCGCGGCCATGCAAGCGAATTTGGCAGTGAGTCCTGGATAGTCGCGAGGCTCGCACCATGGCGCGAAGCAGAACACCCGACGATAGAAGGCCATGTGTTCGGCGCGGGGCGTTGCGATCGCAAAATCGGCGCGAAAGTGCCCAGCCGCCATGAACCCCGGGCGCAACGTGATGTAAGGAAGTTCAGCGGCGAGGCTCGTCAGGTCCGGCGACCCCGCAAGACGCGTCATTTCGACCAGCGTATGACCCGCGCGCAAATGCGGCGCGATAATGTCCGGATAGACGCCGAGCGCCGGCAAGGGAGCGTCAAGGCTGGCGCTAACATTGACGCGCGTCGTCCCAGCGAGCTCGCCGTCAATATATGTCATGACAATTCTGGCGTTCGGCGCGTCATCGTAGCGCTCGTCGTACAACTGCCGGTCTGCGCGGGCTGTCAGCAGGCCGTTTTTCAGATACGCCTCGTAGCGCAGCCGGAACACGGCTTCACGTTCGAGGGGGGTGTTTGCGATGCGATGCCGGACCCGCTCCAAAAGCCGAAGCATGCGGTCGGCGAAACGTGACGGAATGCGAACAAACGACGAATCCATTTAATAACCCGCTCATCTCAGCGCGATGAGCAAGGTTAACAAATTGCTAAAACGTGTAAAGAGAATTCAGTTAATTGTCAGGTATTAGGGTTAATTTCGAGATTCGCGCACTTCCGCTGGGTCTGCTCCGCGGAAGGCGGACACCAAACGTCAACACCGATTGGGCGTGGTCAGCCGCTCGAGCGTAAGTTGCGCATAACGGTCAAGGAGTTCCTCGGATGCGGCATGGCCGAGGCAGGCGCACCAGGCGAGAAAGTCCTCGACGCTGACCGGCAGTCGCTCGACGCGACCGCCGAGCGTTTCGCTCTTCACGCGCAGCGCCCGGCGATACCGCGACCATCGGTCAAAGCTGCGGCCGCACGTGATTGCGGCGAGAGAAGCCGAGTGTTGCGCGAAGTCGGACTTGCTGATCGCCGCAAGGACTTTGGAAACCGACATGGTCCGCATCGCCAGCGTCACGGCGGCGAAAGCGTCCATCGCACTTTCATCGACGCCGGCCCTCGTCAGGCGTCGCCACTCCAAGAACGACGCGAGGTCAAAGCGCACAATTGTCGCCTCGACGCCCATCATGGCCAAGCCAATCTGCAATCCCTCTCGGCGGTCCAGCCAGTCGTCGTAGTCGATACAGCCCGCAAGGCCGGGGATCGCCACCTGCGCGCGCTCGAATTCGCCGCCGTCGACGAGGCCGATGACGGTCGGGCCCTTGTGTGGGCCGAGGGGCAGAGGCGGAGGGCTTCTCGGGCTTAACTCGGACGGGTACATCGGGCGTCGCCTGTCGGTCGCGATCGAGATGGCAGCCTCGCGGTTCAGGGCCGCGCGGAACAAAACACCGACCTGACAATGTCCGAATACATTAAAGGAGTTTTTAAGGGCCACCGGCGATAGTGAGCGGCCCGCCTTGGACCCGGTAACCTTTATGCCCTCGCGAAACCAAGTTGCTTCCGCGCCGGCCGATAAGCTGCCGGACGAGCTTTACATCAGCTTCGTCGACAGCCTGTCGGTCGACGCGAGCCCGGTGTTCTTCTCCGCGTTGTCGATCACCATCATTGAGATGGTCGCCGCGATCGCCGCCAACAATCTGACTCTGTGCTACTTGACGACGGCGCCGCTCGTCATTGCGGCGATCAGACTGTGCTTCATGCACAATCTCGCTCGCCACAGACCGATTCGGAACATTGAGGTCGCGAACAGACAGGAATTCATCTTTGCAATCGGCGCGGCGGCAAGCCTTACGACGATTTCAGTTTGGGCGCTGGCGACTTTCTGCGTGACGGACGATCCGTTTGTCAGATTTATTTCTGCAAGCATGACGATCGCATTTGCATTTGCGATGACGACCCGTAATTTTGCGATTTACCGAGGATCCAATCTTCAGATCGTCGCAGCTTATGTTCCGCTGAGCGCGGCGATGGTCGTCGCCGGCGGCTGGTACCCCTCGGCGATCGTGCTCGGATTCATTCCGCTGGCGCTTTTCATGCGGGGGTCGTCCAAGCGCGTGCGCGCCAACTTCCTGGCGGTGGTCGCCGCGCAAAAGGAAGTCGCGTTGCTCGCCAAGCGCCTCGACATGGCGCTCAACAACATGTCGCACGGCTTGATGATGATCGATGGCGAGGGCCGCGTCACGGTCGTCAATCGCCAGCTGCTCACCTTGTTCCGCCTCGGCGCGGGCGACGTCCAGTCGGGCGCGAGTCTGCGCGCCATGACGCGCATGCTGCTGCGCCGCAAGGTCGTCGCCCAAGGCGAAATCGAGCGGGTGTGGAAGACGCTGGCGCGCGCCGCCGTTGGCGTCGACGTGGTCGCGCCGTTCGAGACGCGCGACGACCGCGTTATTGAGATTACCGTTCATCGCATGACGGGGGAGGGCGAGGGCGCCGTCGTCGTCGTCCAGGACGTCACCGAACGGCGCAACGCCGCCCGCGCCATCGATCGCATGGCGCGAGTCGATTCCGTGACCGATCTGCCGAACCGCCGTCGCTTCGAAGAGGAGCTCGTCGAGACCCTGCGCGGGCGCGTCGAAGAGATCGAAAACGCCAACGTCTTGTTCCTCGATCTCGACGATTTCAAGCAGGTCAACGACAGCCTCGGCCATGCGCGCGGCGACAAGCTGCTGACGGCGGTCGCCCGCCGGCTGCAGGGGATCGTGCGCGACACCGACATCGTCGCGCGCTGGGGCGGCGACGAATTCGCCATCCTGCAGCGTCCGGTCGCCAATCCGGGAGACGCCGGCGAGCTCGCCGAGCAGATTCTGCGCGAAATCCGTCGGCCGGTGTTCATCGACGGTTACGAAGTCATCGTCGGCGCCAGCGTCGGCTCGGCGAGCGCGCCGAAGGACGGCGAGACGCCCGAAGCGATCCTCTCCAACGCCGATATGGCGCTCTACGCGGCCAAGGCGGAAGGGCGCGGCAACTGGCGTGCGTTCGAGAAGTCGATGGACGCCAAGATTCAGATCCGCCGCCTGGTCGAGCTCGATCTGCGCGCCGCGGTCGCCAACGACGCGATCGAGGTTCACTTCCAGCCGATCGTCGAAGTCGCGACCCGCCAGATCTCCGGCTTCGAGGCGCTGGCGCGCTGGAACCATCCGGTGCGCGGCCGCGTCTCGCCGGCCGAGTTCATCCCGATCGTCGAAGAGCTCGGCCTGATGAACGAGTTCGGCGCCAGCGTGCTGCGCCGCGCCTGTCTGGCTTGCGCCTCCTGGCCGGGCGAAGTCAGCGTCTCGGTCAATCTTTCGCCGGCGCAGTTCCGCGGCGGCCGCGTCGTCGACACGGTGCGCGAGGCGCTCGCCGCGGCGAAACTGCCGGCCAGCCGGCTCGACCTCGAAATCACCGAGTCCACCCTGCTCGACGACCGCGGCTCGACCCGCGAGACGCTGGAGGCGCTGCGCGAGCTCGGCGTTCGCATCTCGCTCGACGATTTCGGCACCGGCTACTCGAGCTTGAGCTATGTGCTCGCCTTCCCGCTCGACCGGATCAAGATCGACCGCTCGTTCACCATCGGCCTCGGCCTGCAGGACCGCGCCTCGATCCTGGTCGAAAGCGTCGCGCAGATGTGCGGCAAGCTCGGGATGACGGTGCTGGTCGAAGGCGTCGAGACCGACCTGCAGTTGCGCTTCATCGAACGGCTCGGCACGATCTCCGAAGTCCAGGGTTTCTATTTCAGCCCGGCGGTGCCCGAGGTCGAGGCCCGCCGCATGGTCGTCGAAAAGAAGCGCCGCGTCGCCTGAGGCGCGCTCACTCCAGCCTGACCACGACCGAGTCCGACGCGCCCGTGGCGTCGATCACCGAGACGCGGGCGAAACCGGCGCCGTCCGGACGCCACGCCGATTGCCGGCGCAGGTCGGGCTCGCCGATCGGCTGGCCATTGACGAACCACGTCAGCGGCAGCGCGCCGCCCAGCGCTTTGAGCGCGAGCCTCGATTCGCGGTCGCCGTCAGCGAGGTCGAGATCGACGCGCGCGCCATCGGGCGGGTAGGCGATCTTCAACGGCGTGACGCCCGCGGCGGCGATGGTCTTGGGCGCGTCGCGGCGCAAATGCCGCAACGGCGGCGGCAGGTCGGCGCTCGCGGCGACGCGCAGCACGCCCTTGGGCGCGCGGATCGGCTCGACGTCGCGGCCGAGGCGGGCGAAGGCGTCGAACAACAGCGGCGCGGCCGCCTGGCGTCCGATCAGGCCGGGCGTCGGTCCGTTGTCGGGCCGGCCAACCCAGACCGCGATCGTCGTCAGCTTGTCGTAGCCGATCGCCAGCGCGTCGCGGAAGCCGTAGGAGGTGCCGGTCTTGAAGGCGATGCGGCCGGAAATCGCGCTCGAAGGCGGCGGCGCGCCGCGCAGAATGTCCTCAACGTAATAGGCGGCGACGGGGTCGGTGACGCGCTTCGCGCCGATGATCGGCGGCGCGCCGTCGAGCCGCTCGATCAGCGCCGGCGCTTCGCCGCCGCGCGCCAGGCCGGCGTAAAGTCGCGCGAGGTCGGTCAGGGATATGCCGAGGCCGCCGAGGCCGATCGCCAGACCGGCCGGGGCGTCCTTCGGCATCTCGACTTCCGCGCCGGCGCCGTGCAGCCGGGCGAGGAAGGTCGCCGGACCGACGTCGGCGAGCAGCTCGATCGCCGGCAGGTTGAGCGACATCTGTAACGCCTTGCGCGCCGTCACCGTGCCCTGGTAGCCGAGGTCGAAATTCTGCGGCGCATAGGCGCCGTATCGCGCCGGCCGGTCGAACAGCACCGTCTCGGGATGGGCGAGCCCCTGCTCGAAGGCGAGCGCGTAGATGAACGGCTTCAACGCCGAGCCGGGCGAGCGGGGCGCGCGCGTCATGTCGAGCGCGCCGCCGCGGACGGCGTCGAGATAGTCGGCGGCGCCGATGCGCGCGCGCACTTCGCCGGTGGAATTGTCGATCACGACGATCGCCGCCGACAGTTTCGGGCCGAGGCGCGTCGCCGCGTCGTGGGCGAGGGGTTCGAGTTTCTCTTGCAGTCGCGCGTCGATCGACAGCTTGAGGACGCGCGCGTTCGGATCGGCGGCGGCCGCCTCCTCGGCGGCGTGGGCGGCGAGGATCGGCAGCGGCTTGCGTGTGTCCGGAATCGGTTCGCGCTTGCCCGCCTCCGCTTCGTCGCGACTGATAATTCCGCGCGCCGCGACGCGGTCGAGCACGCGCGCACGGGCAACGCGCGCCGCCTCGGGAAAGCGCTCAGGCCGGCGCGTCTCCGGCGATTGCGGCAACGCCACCAGCAGCGCCGCCTCGCCGATCGATAGTTTGCGCGGCTCCTTGCCGAAATAGGCGAGCGATGCGGCGCGCACGCCTTCGAGATTGCCGCCGAACGGCGCCAGCGTCAGGTAGCGGTCGAGCGCGCCCGCCTTTCCGACGCGGTCCTCGATCTGCCAAGCGCGTGCGATCTGTCTGAGCTTTGCCGAGAGATTGCGGTCGTCGCGCGGCTCGATCAGCCGCGCGACCTGCATCGTCAGCGTCGAACCGCCCGAGACGACGTGGCCGCGCGTCACGAACTGGCCGGCGGCGCGCGCCATCGCCCGCCAGTCGACGCCATGGTGGGCGTAGAAGCGGCCGTCCTCATAGCCGAGCAGCATCGCCAGATAGCGCGGATCGACCTCGCCGGCGGTCGTGGGCAGCCGCCAGCGGCCGTCGGGCAGGGTGAAGGCGCGCAGCAACCGGCCGTCGCGGTCGACGACGATCGTCGAGCCGAGCCGCGCCGACGCAAGGTCGAGCGGGCCGAGGCTTTCGACATAGCCGCTCCACGCCGCCGGCCCGCCGAGGCCGAGGACGAACACGAGCGCGCCGAGGGTCGCGAAGAGGCGGCGTTCGCGCGCGCGCGACTTGCCCTCATCCGGCGCTTCGCTTGAGGTGAGGGGAAGCCACAGCCTCATTTCGCCGTCACCTCGATCGCGCCGAAAGCCGTGCGGCCGAAGCGGTCGGGGCGGTACATGTCTTCGGCCGTCGCCGGCGGATAGACGTACAGCCCCGGCGCCACCGCGCGCACGACATAGGCGATGGAAAAGAACGCCGACTGGCCGGACTCGCGGTCGAAAGCGGCGACGAAGCGGTCGTCCCGATATTCCGCATGCACCGGATCGATGTCCTTCTTCAACCACGAGAAGGCGTCGATCGAGCCGCTGTCGAACAAGCTTGGATTGTCGATCTCGAGGCCGGCGGGCAGGCGGTCGACCACCAGCAGCTTGGCGTAGCGCGCCTCGCTTTCGGAGATCTTGAGCACCACCACCACGCGCTCGTTCTGCGCGATGGACTTCAGGTCGGTCTTGGTCCCGTCGAGCTTGTAGAACGTGCGTTCGAGCGCGTAGCCCTCGGAGGCGGCCGGATCGTGCGCGATCGGCACGCCCGAGGCGGTCGTGACAAGTTGCGCCGTCGCCTTGCCGGCGTTGGCGATGGTGATCAGCTTCTGGCCGAGCGCGAAGCCGCTCCATTCGCGATTGATCGCCCCTTCGACCGACTGGCCGTCGACGGTGAATTGGCTCAGCGCTTTCTGTCTGGCGAGCGCCTCGGCGGCGACCGCCATCCAGTCGTTCTCCTGGGTGCTGGTCGAAACGCGCGCCGCGCGGGCGCGCTCGAGCACGGCGCCGACGCGGGCGATCGGGTCGCCGGGCAGTTCGGCCGGGGTCATTTCGGCCTCGACGACGAGCGCCAGCGTCGCCGCTGCGTCACGCAGCGTCGAGCCGTAGTCGGGACGCGACAGGCCGTTGTCCTGCTCGGTCTCGAGCGCGTCGAGCGCCACGGCGAAGCCTTTGCCGGCGCGCGCGCGGTCGCCGAGCATCGCCAGCGCCGCTGCGAGCTGCGCCTTGGCGAGCGGGGTCGTGAACACCGCCTGCTTGGTGTCGGCCAGATAGCGCAGGTCGCCGATCACCGGCCTGCCGTTGCGCGCCAGCACATAGAGCGCATAGGCGAGCGGCTCGCCCGCGCCCTCGCCGGGGTCGGCGGCGTTGATCACCGAATTGCGCAGATGATCGAGCGCAAGGTCGAAGCCGGCTTGTGGCACGGCGAAAGACTTCTCGCGCGCGCGGGTAAGGAAATCGGTCACAAACGCGTCGAGCCAGAGGTCGTCGCTGTCGGAATCGGCGGTCCACAAGCCGAACGCGCCGTTCGAGCTCTCCCGCGTCATTTCGCGGTCGATCGCCTGGTTGACGCGCGCGTCGACGTCGACGTCGCCGGCGAGATGCTCGAGCGCGGCGATCTGGTTGAGGTAGAGCAGCGGCATGGCGCGGCTGACGACCTGCTCCGAGCAGCCGTAAGGATAGCGATCGAGCGCCTGCAGCAGAGCCGGCGTGTCGAGCGCGCCGAACGGCGAAGCCGCGATCGAGACCGAGCCGGTGCCGGGAACGAAATCGGCGACCAGGTCGTCGGCGATCGTCACGCTCTCCCCCGCCGCGAGTGGATTGATGACGCGGCGATACAGGTCGGGCGCGCCGGCGGAGACGCCGAGCGGGAAGCGCTGGGTCAGCGACAGTCCGGGGCCGGTGAGCTTGAGATCGACCGTCGCGGTTCCGACGCCGGCGGCGGATATCGGAACGGCGAGGCTGGCGCGCTGGTGCGCGGCGAGCTTGACCGTCCGGCTCAAACCGTCGGCGTCGGCGGTCAGCGGGCCGTGGATGTCGAGGTCGAGCCGGTAGTCGCCCGCTTCGCCTTCGACATTGTCGAAGTCGACATGGACTTGCGACCGGTCGCCGAGATCGAGGAAACGCGGCAGGGTCGCCGTCACGACGACGGGGTCGCGCACGATCACGTCGGCTTCGGCCGAGCCGACCTTCGACTTCGACCACGCGACCGCCATCATCCGCACCGAGCCGTTGAACGCCGGCAGATCGAATGCGACGCGCGCCGCGCCGTCGGCGCCGACCTTGACCACGCCGGAGAACAGCGCCAGCGGCGGCTGGGTCGGCAGATTGCCTTCCAGGCTGCCGGAGCTGTCGCCGCCGGTCTGCAGCGCGCCGGCCGCGCCCTGCATGCCGTCGATCAGCATGCCGTAGAGGTCGCGAATGTCGAGCGCGAGCTTGCGCTGGCCGAAGAAATAGCTGCGCGGGTCGGGCGTCTTGTAGCCGGTGAGATTGAGGATGCCGACGTCGACCGCGGCGACCGCGATCTCCGCCTCCTCGCCCGGCGCGAGCCCGCCGATCTGGATCGGCACCGTCAGCGGTTCGCGCGGCCGGGTCTTGTCGGGCGCATGAATCGCGACGTCGAGTTTGTGCGCGGCTTCGTCGATCGAGAACCAGGCGAGGCCGAGCGCGCGGCCCGGCATGCGCCTGGCTTTGACGTCGAGCGGCCGGTGGGTCAGCGCGACGGCGTAGGCGCCCGGCCCCCAGTCGGCCCCGACGTCGAATGGCACGACGTTGTCGCCTTCGACGAGATCGACGTCGATGAATTTCTCCAATTTGCCGCCGACCAACGCGATCGTCGCCTCGCCGGCGAAATGCGAGGCGACGCGCAACTTGGCCCGGTCGCCCGGCGCGTAGCTCGACTTGTCGAGCGTGACGACGACGTTGTCGGGTGTGTCGGGGCCGGCCGTCCCCGACCAGCCGACATCGAAACTGAGGCTCGTCTCTTCGCCGTCGGCAGACTTGAGGTCGAGGCGGTGGCGGCCCCAGGCAACCGGCGCGCCGAACTTCGCCGGCGCCTGCGGGTCGATGTCGATCGATCCGGCGGCGAGGCGCTTCGACGATTTGACCGGCTCGTAGCTCCAGCGGCCGTCTGAATTGAACCATTGGTAGTCTTCGTTGATCTGGTAGAGCGACCAGGAGACCGCTTTGCGCGCCGTGCTCGTTCCGTCGGGCGCGACGGCGATCGCTTCGAACGTCGCCATGTCGCCCTGACCGAGGCTGTCGTCGAAATCATTCTTGACGCCGATCATCACGCCCTTGGCGCGCACCGGCAGCGTCGTCACGCGCTCGACCGTTCGGCCGCCGGATTCGGCGACGTCGACGATGATCTTCGCTTGCAGCGGCTTGGCGGCGCCGCCGTCGGGCAGGTCGACGGAGAGGTCGACATGGCCCTTGTCGTCGGTCTGCGTCTTGTCGGGGAACTGGTTCTCGATTGCAGTGAATTCGTCGTCGGTCAGGCCAGCGACGTAGCCGGGGAAGCCGACGAGCGCCGAGTCCGCTACCGCTTCGAGGCGGATCGCGCCGGTGACGTCGAGGCCGGCGGCGGGCGCGCCGTAGAGAAAGCGCGCGTCGAGCGACGCGTCGATCGGCTCGCCCGGCGTCGCCGTCGGCTTGGCGGTCTTCAATGCGAAATCGAGCCGCTCGGGCACGTAGTCCTCGAGCAGGAATTCGGCGTGGCCGATGCTCTGCCCCTTGGGATCGGCATAGGCGTCGATCGTCCATTTACCTGTCGCCGCGTCGGAGAGCAGCGGCACGGCGACGGCGCGGCCGCCGAGGCCCTGGTCGGCGACGGAGAGGCGCTTGTATTCGACCCCGTCGGGGCGCTTTACGACCAGCGTCAGCGGCAGGCCGGTCTTGGCCTCGCTGGTCGCGTCGCGCAGCAGCGCGGCGACGAACACGGTCTCGCCCGATCGATAGACGCCGCGCTCGGTGTAGACGAATGCGTCGAGCGCGCTTGGCGCGTCGCGGCCGGAAACGCCGCGGTCGGTGAGGTCGAAAGCCGGCTGGCTGAGATTGAGGAAGCCGTAGTCGTCGCCGAGCGTCGCCACCAGCAGGCCGGGGGCCGAGCCGCCGGTCCCGCGCGACAGGCCGGGATCGAAGTCGATGCGGCCGTCGGCGCCGGTCGTCTTGGTCGCCAGCACTTCGTTGTTGTGGGCGATCAGCCGCAGCTCGACGCCCGACAGCGGAAGGGCGGTGGCGAGCGAACGCGCCAGCACATGGATGCCGTCGTCGCCGGAGAAGGTCGTCAGGCCGAGGTCCGAGACGACCATCCATTGCGTCGCGAGCTGCGCGTCCTGTTCGTCGTCGCTGGTCGTCGCCGGTGCGCTCGCGCCCTTCCACGGTCGCGCGGTGACGAGATAGACGCCGGGATCGAGTTTGCCGACCGCCTTGGCGATAGGGAAATCGGTGACGACGTCCTGGTTGAGCGCGGAGGCGACGTCCATCGTCCCGCTCCACACCTTGAGGCCGTCCTGCGACTCGATCTCGCTGGCGCGCGAGATGGTGATCGGCTTGAGGAAGTCGTCGCGCGCCGTCTCCGCGAGCAGATTGCGGTCGCCGATGCGATAGACGTCGATCGACACTTTCGCGGTGTTGACCGTCGTCAGCGGTGCGCCGAGCTGGCCCTGCCGCGGCAGCACATAGGCGCGGCCAGCGAAATGCGCCTGCGGCGAGCGGTCGCGCACATAGACCTCGTAGTCGGCGTCCTTGAGCAGCGACTCGCCGACCGCCGAGGGCAGACCCTGGCGAAGGACGACCGCGTAGCGTTCGCCGTGCTTGACGCCCTCGACGCAGATCTGCTGGTCCTCGGCCGAGATCGCGGCGTCGGCGGCGCCGGCGACTGCGACATAGGGGGTGAAGTCCGTCTTGCGCGCCAGGGACTCGGAGAAGTTGAAGCAGATGCGCGGCGCCGAGGATTCGTTGTCGACCTTGTAATCGAGGATGCGGAAGCCGCGCTTCTCGCGCATGTCCTCGTAGACTTTGCGCGCGTCTTCGTCGTCGCGGCGGTCGAGGCTGGCGCGGTAGGCGTCGAGCGCCGGGCGCCACATTTCGTGGCGGGCGAAGAGATTGCCGAGCGTCGCCAGCGCCTCGGCCTGCTGCGGCGCGCCGGTCGCGCGTTGATAGGCGGCGTAGGCGGCGGTCTGGCCGCGTTCGACCAGGTCGTAGCGGCCATCCGCCTGCGCGTCGTCTGCGGCGGCGGCGAGCTTGGCGAGCGCCAGCCAAGCGGCTGAGGCCTTGGGATCGGCGGCGACGACCGCGCCGAGCCAGACGCCGGCGTCCTTGTAATTGCCGGCCGTGACCGCGGACGCCGCGTCCTTGCGCAATTGCTCGACGCCCTTGCCCTTCAGCTTCGCCCCGATTTGCGCCGTTTCCTTACGCAGCGTGTCGGTCAGCCGCACGACGTCGCTCGCCAGGTCGTCGCGCGCGTAGGGCTTGACCTCGGCGGCGGCGAGCGCCATCCCGGCGGCCAGAAGCAGGGCGAGCGTGAAGAGGGCGCGAAGGACCTTGAGCATGTTTCGACCCTTGTGAGCGGCCTCGGCCGCGACGACCACGCCGGACGGTAAAGGGAACCGGCGACAGTGTGCTTACGGGACAGCCGATGCTAGCATGGCGGCGCGACGCGAAGGGAGCAGGAATGACGGAGTGTCGCTTTTTGGCGGCGGGCGTGATCGCCTTGACCGCCGCCGGCGTGGCGCCGGCCCTGGCCGCTCCGCCGCCTCCGCCGACCGCCGCCACGGCGGCCACGGACGCCAAGCTCGAGGCGCAGAAGGCGGCGTTCCTGGCGATGCCGGAAGCCGACCGCAAGGCCGTGCAAGACGCTCTGGGCTGGCTCGATTTCTACAACGGCGCGGTCGACGGCGCCTTCGGCAAGCGCAGCCGCGATTCGATCGTCGCCTACCAGCAGAGCGTCAGCGCCGCGCCGAATGGAATCGTCAGCCCGGCCGAACTCGAGGGGCTGAAGACGGCAGCGCAGCGCGCGCGCGCGGCGGTCGATTTCGCCCTCATCGACGACCGGATCTCCGGGGCGCGTATCGGCGCGCCGCTCAAGGTGTTGACCAGGCTCAAGCCTTCCAGCGGCGACACGACCTTGCAGAGCGGCGACGGCGGCGTTTCCCTCGCGCTGCAGGCGCGCGCCGGCGCGGGCGACGATTCCGGCCTCGCCGCGCTCTACGCGCAACTGACCGCCGACGCGGGTGGGCGCAAGATCACCTACAAGGCGCTCAAGGCCGGGGAGTTTTTCGTCGTCGCCGGCGAAGACAAAGGCCAGAAGTTCTACACGCGCTTCGCCAAATCGCCGGCCGACTGGCCGGACGGGCCAATATTGCGCGGCTTTGCGTTCGCCTATCCTAGCGAAAGATCGACCGATTTCGACAAGCTGGCCCTCGCCGTGGCCAATTCCTTCGATCCGTTCGCCGATACGCCGGTGAGCCACGGCGCGGCGCACATGCAGCCCGTGTCAGCGCGCTCCCCCCTCGACGTAGTGCGCGTCGCGACCGGCGCGCCGGCGCTGTCCGCCCCGGTCATCGGCCTCTCGCCCGGCGCGCGGCCGACGCCGACCCCGCCGTCCGGCCCGACGCCAGCGCCGGCCGTCCCAGCGCCGGTCGAACTGCGGGGGACGGCCCTGTTCATTGCGCCGGGCCAGGCGCTGACCGCGCTGCCGGTCGTCGCCTGCGCCGACCTTACCGTCGGCGGCAAGCCGGGCAGGATCCTGCGCGCCGACGCGCCGAGCGGGCTGACGCTGATCGGCGGCGAATTCGGCGTGGGCGCTCCGGCGCCGACGCTCGCCGCCGGCGCGACCGACCTCGTCGCGCTGAGCCTCGCTCCGGCCGCGGCGGGGAAGTCCAAGCTCGAAGCGAGCCCCGGCGCGGTTGCGCCGAGCGGCGAGGGGACCTTCGC
>Ga0302320_10018707_pt1 | contig 13954 bp, 8 predicted proteins | sample Bog_T0_3_FD_202130 | JGI IMG/M metagenome (GOLD analysis project Ga0302320, IMG submission 202130) | Peat permafrost microbial communities from Stordalen Mire near Abisko, Sweden - Bog_T0_3 | ecosystem: Environmental > Terrestrial > Soil > Wetlands > Peat | place: Sweden: Abisko, Stordalen Mire... | reverse complement strand
ATTTTTATTATATTGAAAATCGGAAAAATTTGCTATTTTTAATAATTTACTGAAAATTTCAAGGCTTAATGACTTCATAATTAGTCTATCTAGCAGAATAAATGAAAATAACATACTTAATTTTTAATTCTCATATTTATAAGTTATCGGAGTTCTTCTTCATTCAAATAATCCTTCCGTCATGGCATTTGTATCGATGATTTTGTAACAATTTGAATTTCGACAAAACTCGATTACTCGGTTGAGTTTGCAAATTTTTGTTGAGCATTTTTCGCAATACCGGTGTAAACATTCTGGATTCATGAACAAAAGGCTCTGACTTTTTTCCTTACATTCTTCACACTGTAATTGTTCTTTTGGTTTTTGTTTTTTAACATCTCCACCACCTTTCCATAAAGCTTGCTCAAGAGCCCAATTTTTAATATCGTCGTACCCTTCATTCATTTTTTCAGCCATATTCAACCAAACCTTATTACTTAATATATAGCTCTTTATTAAAGATTTCAAGTCTTGAAACCATTTCAACATAAGTTTGTTGTTATCTATTCTTCTTTTATTTTTCAAGCAGTATTGGTTAACTGCGGTCTCATTGAAATTATCATAATAAAATCTCAAAAAATCCAAACCCTCAGTAATTGTGCTTTCAGATAATTTCTTTTTTAATTTTGTTAATGAATTGACCGGTTCTTTGCTTTGGAGAAGATTCCATCTTGGGTATCTTTGGTACATAGTATTAAGAACTTGCTTTCTCACATCACTGTCGTTCCCGCCTTTGACTTTACGAATTTTCTTCGTAATCGCATTCAGTGTAGGAAGCTGAGGATTTTTTTTAGAAGATCCGAGCATTTCATTAGGAAATTCATTCTCTTTTGTTGGGGATGGCTCCTCTTTTGCCTCTTCTTCACTGAAATTTATAGGCTCAAACACATCATTATAGTTAAAATGTTGAAAATCGAATATATTGTCTTCTTCTTCACTGAAATTTGGATTATCCAAATTAAAATTTGTAAATGGTGGATTTGGTAAAGTATCATGTAGGTTAAGGTTTGCATTGCAAAGCACCTGGGAATTAGTTGATGTCCTTGGTATTAAGTTTAATTTGTTGGGTGGGGGTGTTTCAAACACATCTTTTTTTCCTAGATCCAATGAAGAGTTCGTAAATTTTGTCGACAGTTCATGGTTTTCTAGGTTTAAGACTCGAAGAATCACTTCATAGACTTCATTTTCTTGGAGGTTTCCAAATACCAAATGATTTTGAGTCAAGGAGTTCCCTGGACCAGTAAATAAGGTGATCTCCTTATAATTTTCTCTCTGTTGGTAGTTGATTTCTTCATTTTGGTAATTCGTTTGAAGGGAGGGAGTTTGAGAAAAAACAGAATAACAAAGTAAGTTATTGGGTTCAATGATTTTCTGATTGTCCATATTGTTTTTCTTCTTTGTTTAATATACTTAAAATTTGATTTGCTCTCTATATATATTGTTTAAAAGTGAGATCCGCAGATTCCTCTAATTAAAATGTTTTCTCGGGATTTTCATTTGACTAAGCTAAATTTGCGGATTTTTAATAATTTTGAAGTCAATCCAGAGAAAATCAAGTTTTTTTTAAATTATTTATGTTCGGATTTTTATTTTATCGTAATAGCAAATTTTAATGAAAATCCTTGAAAAAAAATCTATGAAAAAAATACTCATTTTCTTATAATGTGTTCCTCTTTTGCCTAACTCCTATCACCAGAGAAATTTCAAATACTTTTAGAAAAGGTTCTTTTGGCTTAATCGAACGCTGAAAACATTGCAAGAAGCAGGGTTTCTTGCATAAAACTATGGAATCTTGAGTATTTAAGAGATTTCCAAAGACAAATCCTTCAAATTAAACAGAAAAATCGAGACTAATATAGGTAAAGAGATCTTTTCATTAATGATCTTTCATGATAAATACAAGGAATTATACAATGAGAAAAGAAGAATTCCTATACTGCTGTTCAAAAAAACAAGGGATTCTGATAATTTAAGCAAATGGGAAATTCAGCGAAATTTACTGTTCTACAATGAATTTTTTCAATGATGAAATTCTCAAAAAAACACAATTTTTTCGGGTTTTCCGTAACATTTTCCTAACATACAATCTTAAAGTGAATAAATAGGAAAATATCGATAAATTTCATAATAAAAATTCAGCTAATAATAATAATCAAAATGAAAGACTCTTAATATATTTGCAATAGACCCAAACATTAATAAGCTATAATAAAATTGTTAGAAAAGTTGGTTTGACTAGCGTTTCTGATATTTTTGACTGTTGCGTATGGAATTCTTCTAAGAATGACAATAAGAAACAATTTACGATTTTCTGGTGGAAATTTTTTAAAACCTAAACCAAATTTTTTTTTTATATATAAAGTTTTTTTAATTTTTTTCAAATAGAATGTTTTAAAAAAAATAATTGTAAAAAAAACAAAAATCTTTTTCTTTCCCCATGATTAATTCATGTTTAATAATTATCACAAAATAGTCTTAATATGGTGACAGGAGAGAAAGTTTCTAAATTTAAATTATAATTAAGAACTTTGTATTTATAAATTTTTTTCTATTTTTAGTCGTTATTTTTAATGAAAAACGATATTTTAATCATATATATTTAAAGAAGGCTCCATTTCAAAATTTATAAAAATTTACACTAACAAATATGAGAACAAATATTTATTTATCTCTAATTTTCGTTATTTTTCTTTTGGTGACATCTATTGCAAGTTTCAAACCATCAAACTCAAAAAAAGGCAGTCTCTCCTCAACAAGTGAAAACAAAAAAAAATCGAGTTTCCTTTCAAAATCAAAGGGCGCACTCCTAACTGGAGCAGAAATAGCCGCAGCATGTTTAGGCCAATTCTTAAATGCACTTCCTGTGAACTTTTGTACTAGAACTAATTCAACCACTGTTGAATTTGTATGTCCGAAGGGATATATCAATTATGACTCAAATGAGCGATGCTACACACCATGTCCCTCAGGTTTGTATTTTGATGGAACTTCAACTTGTCAGCCGAACCCTTGTAGTGGTACTTATCAATATGATAATAATCAAGGCAAATGTTGTTCTACTATAGACACTACATTTGCACTTGGTCAGACAGTTTATGAAAATTGTGTCTCAAAACCACAATCAACCACAGCGTCCGTAATCTCATATACAAATAGTTCAGTGACCTGTCCAGCTACTTTTGCACATATTACATGGGAAAATCAAGGTGCTGAAAATGTACCTGGGGTAAGTGGAACAAAGACGGGTTGTTTCAATGATTGTGGAAACTTTGGAATGGTAAATTGTGCAACGACTCTAGATTGTGGGGCTTCACAAACATCATGTGGGCTCGGTGAACTAAGTCAATTTGTTAACGAACTCATTGCACTTGCGGAAGCAGTTGCGGATGTTGTAACTTTAGGATCTACTGTAGAAGCATTTGCTTCTTTAAAATCAAGTATCACCAAGACAGCAGCAACACTTTCAGAAAATGCAATATCAGCCAGTTTCAAACTTGTTCAAGCTGCTTTAAACAATCCATCTAGCAGAAATGCCATATTTAAAATTGTGCTGAAAAACACTCTTATAAGTGTTGGTGAACAAGCTGCTACAACTGCTGTAGAAGCCGTTTGCCAAAGTGTTGGATATACAGTGGGCAATCAAACTGTTAATGCAGCTACTGTTGGAGCTGTTGACACAACATTTTTTGATTTATTTGGAATATCTGAGGCAGTAGTAGATTGTGGACCAAGTGGGTCGGGAACTTCTTGTGCTTCAGCAATTTTATCTTCTGTAGGTAATTTTGATCCAACTGGAGCATTGTCTGTAATAGCGAGCATGGTTCCTACTTATTGCAATGATCTTTAAATTATGAAACCAGATTAATTTTAAAAAAAAAAAAACAACATTTTAAAGAAAAAAATAAAACAAAATTTTTTTTTACTTTAAAAAATATTATAATTAATTTTTTTCGCAAATCCAGCTCCGATATTGTGACCTTGCGCAAGTTGGGCTCCTAAAAGTCAAAGATTCCAAGATTTTTCTTTCTGTGATTTTTTTCTTCCCATTTTAAAAATTTTTCAGCTGATGTTGTCATAAACACGGTGTCTTTCAGAGTAAACTTCTCCATTTTGATCAATAACACCAACTTCTTCTTCCATGTTTTAATTTTGCCTTTCTAAAGGTCCTTGCATTCAAATGTCATGAATCACCTTTTTCCCCTGTTTGGAGCATTAGGATTTCTGAATAGACTTCTATTTTGCAGGATTTTATATCGCAAGTGTGGCCTTCCTCTATTGATCTCGCAAAAACCGAAAATTGTGTTTTTTGTTTTTTTTCTAATTCAGGAAAAGCGTCTCACTCCAGTTTTTTGCGTTTTTTAATTTGAAGTCCTTGAATAAAGTGATTCGAGAACTTTCATCCTTATTTTGTTCATTGAAAATCACAGCTTCGATCCATGAATCTTTGTCTTCTATTTCATTAGCCTTTGGAGGAAAATCTTCATAGAAGCTTTTTCGCTGCTCTTCATTGAAACTCTGCTCATGTGGGATAAAATATTGCATTTCCTCTTCAATCTTCAATCGAATTTTAACATATGAATTATGGTTTTTAAGGTAGTTTCCCTGTCTTTTTCTTTTTGTATTTCAAAGGGAGAATTTGATTGTTCTGTTGTGTTAAAGCTGATACTGTGATAATCCCCCATCCGATTACATCATCTTTCTCCTTGAAATGATTCGTGTCATATATTTCGTATTTGATTGTCTCTGAAAGGTTTTCGATTTCAATTGGATTAATGCCTCCATCAATATGGGGTTCAGTTTTGTGAATAAATGGGATATATGTTAAAACACATTAGGGATCAATTTCACCAATTATTCTGGTGTGATTGGTTTGTGTCGCTTCGAGAATTTGAAGCTTTACCTGGCATTTGAGGGGCTATATAGATTTTTATATATTTATATAGAATTCTTAGAAAAAAATGTAAATACTTTTATTTTTCAAGGGAAAAAGTTGTAGTTTTGTAAAAAAATTGAAAATTGAAAAATGAAAAAAAAAAAAAAAAAAAAATTAAATTTTTATATAAAATATTACGAAACGACTTTTAAAAACCCATTAAATTTGTCTAAAAAAAAAATTAAAAAATTAATTTTTCATTTAAATTTTCATGAATTTTTATATTATGTTTATCATTGAAAATCTTTGTGGTTTCAAAAAGAAAACTGCGAATATTTTGGCAAAGTTTCTTGAAGATAGGAATCAAAGAAAAATTGTTCAATTTTAACCTTTTTCCAGATGTCCAAGCTGTCTATATCGATAGATAACTCATTGTTTTGCTCTATGAACATATCTCTAGCATCTCTGATGGTCTTCTTATATTCCAATATTTGTTTGGGTAGTTCTTTATATGAAATAATTTTATCATATAAATTACGAAAAAGAGGATTTGATTGTATCAACAAATTTTCTGTCAACTCTTTTTTTTTCTGATCGAGTAATTGAATTAAACATTTCATAATGTCTTCCCAACAATCAGCATTTGAAAATAAACCTACATAATTTCTAATTGAATAGATCCCTAAAGCAAGAAGTGTGGCACCAGCAAGTCCCCTTCGAACTCGTGGGATCAATAGTTCGAGCATCAAGACTCCGGAAGCAACGGTTAAGGAGCCTTTAATAACATGAATTTCTTCAAATTTTTCATCCCCTATGTATGTTTGAATTTCAAATATATATTGTCTAAACAAAGGAATCAAAATAGATTGAAAATGTTTCAAAAGTATTTTATTTATGTCTTCAATGCAAAGTTTAACTATCAATTCTATAAAGTTCTTTTTACTCCATTTCATTTCTTTTTTTTCTTCAACTTTTATTCTGTCTTTAATCAAAGTGATGATCTCTTCATAAACATCATTTTCTTTTTCTTTCCAGTTTTCTAAATTTTGAATATGCAAAAAAAATTTCTTTAATTTGGTTTCAAACTCTTCGAGTTGTTTCTTCATTAGACTTTCTATTTTGAGAGCAGTTGAGTTATCAATCAATGCTCTTTTGTTTTTCAGTCTTTCCTGAAAATGGGCATCCACCATTTCAATAAGAGAGGAAAGAAAGAATAATGGTCTTTTAGAATAAAGGATGTTTTTTTCCATTGAACGAAGATGAAGGATAAATTGCTTAAAAAATTGTCTTTCCTCATAATCTTTATTTATAAATAAAAGGTTCAGAAAGTCTACTCTTTGAATTTTGATGTTGCCATCTTTCAAAAAACTCTCAGTTTTATTTAAAATATTGATTAACCGCCTAATTTTAAATTGATAAACTTCTGCTGAATTATTAAAAGTTACCCTATCAGCATTCGTTTGAACGAAAAATTGATCTTTTTTTGTGAAAACCAAGGAAAAATATTTTGGCTCAAGTTGATTGTCATTGTTTTTCTTAGAAAAATTTTCAAGCAGTTTGATGAAATTTTCAATCAAAGTTTGAGCAGTGCATAAATCTTTGACATAAACAAAATAAGCTATGCTGTTTTGGATTAATTGTTCAAGTTCCGTCAAAACAGTGTCAGATGAAAGACCTGGAAAATCAATAATTTTTAGTTTGGGATTAAGCCATGGCAATCGAATCGTCAAACTTAATCTCTTTTTTAGAAAATTTTCTTTGTTTGCTGATTTCATTAATTCGATTAATTGAGTTTGTTGCGAATCAATATTAATGAGATAGTCCTTTAAGGAATTGCTTTCAGAAACTCGAAATTTCTTGCATGTTTTTTCTTTTAAGTTTTCCTTTAAGGATGTCTCGACCCAAATGAATTCATCATTGCTGACCTCAATTATCCATAAAAATGCTGTATTTTCCTCTGCTTTTGAAGGCAATAAATTATAAAAGTTTTCATTAAATGAATCACGACTAATGTCATAGGACAAGATTCTGTTGATAAGAGTGGTTTTTCCAGATGAGGTCTCGCCAATCAAAATTATTTTTCCTTGAATATAAATTATAAAAGAGTTTAGAGGAAAAAACAATACGGTATTCATAAAGATTTTTTAAGAGTCGGAGGCCCTGAAGAGTCAAATTGACACCTTCTTGCTTCTCTGATAAACTTAAGCCATTCTTGAACTTGAGGTCACCTTTGTCAAAAAACCCCTTAATTTTGGTTCTTTCTTTACTATTATCAATGCTCAACATTGATGAAAATTTGATTATGATGTTCTTCGGGAAGTATTAAATGACTTCATTTGGGGTTGGTATTTATCCCCATTGTTTTCTATATTTATTTACGATAGAAATTTCTCAAAGAATTCATTCTATAAAAAACTTAATTAAGAGAAAATAATGATTTGAATCGAAGTCATTTTAATTAAAAAGGAAAAAAACTAAAAAATTGAAAAAATCATATTATAAAGCAAAAATTAAAAAATATAAATATTATATCTCGGAAAACTCAAAGTGTTCGATTTTCGAGTTCTTCAAAAGAAAACTCAGGAATTTTCTAAATTTATTTCACTTTTTTTCCATAATAATTGTCTTTATTTTGTATCTCAAATAATTCGTTTCCATAATTATAAAATAATAATTATAATTATTAAATGAGATGCTCATACGTGAGCAGGACCCGATCCTTTATAATATTAAAACTCTCATTATTTTCGAAATAACTCAACCTGTCCTGGAAAAACTTATTAAAATTTATGGGTTTCTTCTCATCCCAGATAAAAATGTTCCTATAGCTCAACATAATCAGAAAATCATCAATCAGGAAAATGATATCCTTATATTCCTGATTTGCATAGGTCCCATAATCATTCACCTTAATTTTCTCTATTTTCGTCTTCTTAAAATGAATCAACACAGCCAAAATCAAATTTGTGAACGAATTGTTAAATTCTTCAAGATCCAGTCCAGTCAGGTCCTTATCAAAGATGCTTGAATTGAAAATCTTCGTGGTTTCTGGATTATAAGATTTTATGCTCACAGTCCTTAAAGGTTCAATGTATTCTGTGTAATTATGTAAGACCTGAATGGAAAAAGTCTGGAAGTCCAGCTTCAAATATTTCAATAACCGTTCGAATTCTGGAGTCATCACGAAATTGTTCCAATCTTCACTATCAAACTTACAGATATTATCACGGTTTTCCAGATTATCTTTTAGGTTTTGTAATAGAATTAGCTCATATTTCGAAAGACAGAATTTCAACATATTCAATAATTCAAAAGGAATCGCTTCTAAGTTCATCTGGTTCTTTTTATTACAGAAATCCTCATATCTCTTGAAGACTTTTCTCACAAACCATGCGATCCCTCGTTCGAAAGTGATTCTGCTATTGAATCTGAATGTTATTTCATCCATCCTTTGCTTCAAATTCCATTCATCGATGATTTTCATCCCCACCTCCTCGATTTTCTTCTGGTCAAGACCCATTTTCGCCTTTGGGGAGAAATCAAACTCTAAGTCAGGATATTCCTCCTCAATCTGTTCCAACAAAGCGTCATCACCCCCAACTCCTATTATATTCAACCCTTCTAACCCCCTGTTTTGAGTCAATTGCAACTTTGGATGCTTAAATAGATCTTCCCAATCGATTCTATCCTTCTCCTCATACTTCAACATAGATAGCAACAGATCTTTCACCTCCTTGGTAACCGTGGTTCCTTTGTTATTGGTAAATGATGGCAATTCTCCTGATTTTATCCTATTGACCAAATGGATGAGATTATCTGCATTATAAGGAAATGTCTTGAATAACATGAAATAAAGCGTGGCCCCCAATGAATATATATCCACTTTATCAGTGCAAAGGTCACCCTCTAATATCTGTGGAGCCATGGTCACAGGAGTACCTTTGAGCGAACTATATTGTTGGCCTAAACTATTAACTTTCTTCGCAAAACCAAAATCTGCTATCTTGACGATATGATTGTTCAACAAAATGTTTTCTGGCTTGATGTCTCTATGGACGATGTTTTTTTTGCGAATGCATCTGAACCCATTCAAGATTTGGTTGAAATAATAGAAAATTTCATCCTCAGAAAGGTCGTTGTCATTGATAAACGTCTTCAGATCGCCTTGGTTGCAAAATTCCATAAAAATCCAGATTTTTCGATCCAAACGCTTCACATCATGAAGTCTCACAATATTGGGATGTTTCAGACATCGGAGAATACGGATTTCTTGTTTAATGCTTTCTAATTCCTCCGCGATTTTATCACTGCCATAACTTGGTAATTCAATTAGTTTCACTGCGAGAAAGCTGTTCTTTTCATCAGGAGCATGACCTGGAAGATATGACCCTTTGAAGACCTCACCGAACATCCCTTTGCCGATACGTTGGTTGAGGAAAATCATATATTTGTCGATTGTGAGGATGTTGTTTTGGGGGTTCATTTGATTTGTTGTTAAAAAAATAAAATTATGTTTTGTTGATTAATTTATAATTTAATCGGAGTTTTAGGAATTTAAACGAAATATAAAAGATTAGGAAATTTTCTTTTTTTATGAGTGATTTCGAGAAAATCGAGAAAAAAGTCAAGCGGTCCACCATAAATGACGCCTTGATCGCTGCGAATTTAGGTACCTTCGTTGTTTTTAATAAATTTATGGTAAAAGTAGGTGAATACAGCTCCGCTCAATCAGCCCAATCCTTTGAAAATAACAATAGACTTTATAATATGAATGAAAGTCTCAAATACCAGAACTATTATACAACTGTCCCTATGAATATGATGGCCTATAACCCGCCCATAATTAGCAATAATAACCAAAATCCCGAAAATGTGGCATCGAATATGTATAAAATTTTCCAAAGAGCAGCCAATGAGAAAAATCCTATGGAAAACAACCAAGAGCCCACAAACATCAATAATAACCCTTCAGAAAACACAGCTCATCAAGGGTAATTTGATAAGAAGAAATTATGAGTAAAAATTTCTTTATAATTAGAAAGAAAAAAACCAGATGGGGACCCAGCAACCCTACCCCCATTGGCACTAAGATTAACAACCTCACTCTGAACATCAACAATAACACCAATATTAACATAAACCAGAACCCGTATGCAGGACAGAACGCAAATAATAACAACACTTTAATGGCCCAACAGGGATTGAAGATGCCTTTTGGTGCTCAGTTCAATAATGCGAATCTGATGGCTTCTTTGGCACCGAAAAATATCATGAATCTTCCGATTTTCAACCCTTTACAAAACAAGCCCATTGGCATGAAATTTTCCACTGTTAATAATAATATGCCTTTCAACAATAACAACAACAGTTTCTATCATGGTCAAAGATACAATAATAATAACACAGCCTCTTTCGCACAGAGGTTTAATACTTTAAACAGTGGCTTCCCCAATAATAATCTAATGAACAATAATACAATCACTATAAATTCTAATGAAGATAGAATCAGGTTGATAATCGAAGGGGTCATGAGTCCTCCAGATTCCTTAAAGGATTATATCAACAGAGCATATCAAAAATGCCTCAGTCTTGCTGAAAAGAACCAAATGGACAAATTTCTGAAAAAAATCATCAACCTCAGCAAAATACACAATGACATCCATGCAAAGGATTGGAAATCGCATCCATTGCCAACACTTCCCAGGGAAAGATTAGAATTTAATAAGGAAATGAACACAGGCAATGTTTTCTCCATCGAGGAAGGGACGTCTAAAAACACTGCAATAGATCCTAATGAAGCTATAAGTAAAACTTAAAATACCATGTATTTTTTTCAATTATTTTAATGAAAATAAAGCGATTTTGAATAATGGCGAGAAAGGATATAAGGGGAAGATTTTAAATAGAATTAATAGGCCCATGATAGCTGGAAATAAAAATATGTCTTTGAAATTGGCGAAGAATATGAAAATCATCCAGAAAATTAAGAAAAACAATAACAATTTTGCTAACGCGCAAGACATGGATGAAGTTTCACAAGAAGAAGAGGATAAAAGAAACCAACGAAGAGCCAGATTTCATAAGGAATTGGCTGCACCGACCTTCACCATTAAGAAACCGGTTGGTCCTGGCACTCATATTACTCATCAAGGTTGATAATTTTTCGTTTTTATCTTTAATAATAAAAAAAAAAATTGCTAACCCCCCCTCCCCACCCACAAAAAACCCAACCGCACCCTCCCTCCTAAACCTTATTTTCGATCATAATTTTTTCTTAATCTAAAATAGATGAAGAAGATTTTGATTTCGAAATTTTCTGTGAAAAATGGAAAATCAAGGTAAATAAAGCGTCCCTTTCTTTTCTCTGAAAATAAATCTCTTCTAAAACCCAGGGTATCTGTACTGATCTCGAAAAATCCTACCTGCGTTTGACCTCGGAGCCGGATCCCTCTCAAGTGCGTCCCGAGAAGGTCCTCAAGAATTCCTTGAAGATGCTTTTGACAAAATGGAAGGAAGGCACTGCTAAATACAATTACATAAGTGAACAATTCCGCAGTATTAGACAAGTTCTAAAAAAAAAAAATTATTGAAAAATTGATGTTTTCTCTAAAAGGATCTGATAATTCAACACATCCGTAATGATTTCACAGTGAAGGTTTATGAGAACAACGCTAGGATTTGTCTGGAATGCCATGATATCAACCAATTCAACCAATGTCAAGGCAAATTATATGAATTATATAAAGATGGCATCAAAGGGAACAAATACGTATATCTTACTACCACCTCTAATAACTAATAATTGACTTAGGAATTTCTTTGTTATCGAATGATCTACTTAATTCTAAACAACCAAAAATATGAAACCAATCGACTCCTAAACGAATTAACTGATGAAGACCTGAAACAAACCAACATCCAAATCTCTTTTGAGTTGATAACTTGCGTTTCCCCTTAAGTTTCTATCTAAATTAGATTACAAACCTCGATGGAGATGGGCAATGTTAAGAAGGTTTTCGAATTCTACAAGTCTGCACCAAACCTCAGCCAATACCTCATCGACCTCTTCATTAATAAGCTGCGCATTTGGGGTCTTCAAATCCTCACCAAAGGGTAAATTCTCTTAATTTTCTTATTATTTTCCTCATCTAGTTTCGGAGAAAAAGTCAATATAAACTACCTTACCAACCTCCTGGCATTTAACGACCCCTTGCATTGTGTGAACTTTTTGGAGGAAACTGGTAATTCGTTAAAATCTTATTAAAAAAAACTTTTTTTTAATAGAAGCGACACTCTCGGAAGATAAAAACTGGCTTTTGTCGAAAGAAAGCCATAAGATTTTCTTGGATCATCCGATCATGAAAGAACGGTCTTATAAAGCGAAGAAATAAATAGGCTTGGAAATTAATTAAGCGAGAAATTGAGAATTTTTTAGATTTTTATTAGAAAAAAGCGGCCTTTGATGAACTGTTCAGCAATTGCTGGAAGGTTCGTTTCACATTTTCTGGGTTTTGTTGGATTTTACATGGTTTTTTAGCCGAGCCTATGCTGAAATTAATTTTTTTTTCAAAGAAAAACACATTACATTTCTCTTCACATTCATCCAAAGGACATGCCACATCGATGAAGATTTTTTTTTCCGCGTTCACAGGCACACAAATTCTAGCAAAACTTAAAAATTTGTTTATAAAAATCCATACTTCACAAATTGTATTTCCCCTTTATAAGTTGGAGTAATAGGGAATTTGTTATCTATGATGGCATAGATGAATTTTGCGAATTCTAGAATCCCTTTCGGCTTGAAGTCAGTCATTAAATAATAGAGGTCTTTATCTAAGGGCAGTAGATTTGCCATCCTATTGGCTTTACAGGCCGTGAGGTCAAGGATCTCTTGATAGTTCCGGCAATGGAGATTCGTTTCGCAGGATTTTTCATAGGAAAAACGACGGATTTTCTCAGCTAATGCTAGGAAAAGCAAAAGGATTTTAGGAATTTAGAGGGGAAATGCGAACTGCTAGGCCAATTCGTGATTAATTTGGAGGTTTTTTGACAGAGATTGCGGGAGACATAACTGAAAGATCGCAGATTCGGAAGGGTGAGTAATAAAGTTAAGAGATAAAACATGAGCTTCATTTGTTTGAAATTAAGTAGAGAGATTTTTATTGCGATATTATATATGTGTCATAGAAAAAAAAAAAGAAGAGTTTTTGTGTTTTTTTTCACCTATAAAATATACAAATATACTAGGAAAACTCTAATTTGTTTTCAAGTACTCATGGTAAACTTTTATTTAGTCCTATACTTAATCATTAATCAAACAACAATCTTTTCATAACCCCTACCCTAGACTTTTATAGCCTTGCCTACCTTAATCATTCTAATTGTTAATTACTTTAATATTCATTTATCATTAACACAACTAACTCTCTTTCCTAGGGACTTTCATTAGAAAGCTTTTTATAAACTAGCCTCGAAAAAAGGACATTTTTGCTACCCAATCATGGCGTTGTTTCCTTAAATAAGAAAATCTGAAATATTAAGAATAAATATCTTAAAACCCCACCGCGTCTATATTAATAATTTTTCTAGAAACTTGAAATTTATAGTTTTTTTTTAATCACTTGAGTTTTTTCAAATTCCCTTCAAAATTCAAAGATTAACCACCATCAAGCGTCTTTTTAATGAGTTTCTCTCGTTCCCTCACCAACCCCCCCTCTCACACCTCTCGAAAACAAGCCAATTTTTCTTCAAACCATGCATCTTCCCCTGCAAAACCTAAATTTTTTCCTCTAAATCCGAAGAAATCGCTGAGCAAAGGTTCAGGTCCCTTTAGTTCTTTAAATTTTATTGAATTTATTGGATTTTTCGATTAAAAATTTAATATTTTCTCAGATAACTGTGAGACGATTTTCCTTGAAAACTCGCAAGAAACCCACATTAATAACAAGTCGCTGGCAACGAATGAGCCAACCCCAAAACTCCATAAGCCTATGAATAAGAACACAAATAATATCAGCATTTCTCCAATCAAATTCAAAAATT
>Ga0302320_10018706_pt1 | contig 13954 bp, 9 predicted proteins | sample Bog_T0_3_FD_202130 | JGI IMG/M metagenome (GOLD analysis project Ga0302320, IMG submission 202130) | Peat permafrost microbial communities from Stordalen Mire near Abisko, Sweden - Bog_T0_3 | ecosystem: Environmental > Terrestrial > Soil > Wetlands > Peat | place: Sweden: Abisko, Stordalen Mire... | reverse complement strand
GTCCGCCGCCGGGGACGCTTCCCGCGGCGCCCGCCTTCGCGGGCCTGCGCCTGCACCACCCGGGCCCGGCCGCATCTGCGGAGGCCGCCGGGATCAGGCGGGGTCGTTTCACGCTGTACGGCTGGACCCGCGAGCTGGGGCATCCGCGCCCGGACTGGATGCTGGGCGAGCGCAGAAGGGACCGCCTCTTCGCCATCAGCCTGCACTACCACGGATTTGCGCCGGCCCTGGCCGTCCGCTCCCCGGCGCTGTTCAAGGCCCTGATCGACGACTGGATCGCCCGCTGCGGACCGGGCCAGCCTGGGGCCCTCGCCCTTGCCTGGAACCCCTACGCCGCTGCCACCCGCATCGCGCACTGGTGCCGGGCCCACGGCGCAGCCGGGGCGGCGTTCTGGCGCCGCGAGCCGGAATTCCACGGCCGATTTGTGGGGAGCCTCCGGCGCCAGGCGGCCTTGGTGTTCGAGCGCCCTGAATGGCACCTTCTGGGCAATCACCTGGTGCGCGACGCCCTCGGCATGGCCGCCGCCGCCGCATTTTTCGGGCAGGAGCGGGCCGAACCGGCCGGGTCGCTCGGCTCCCGGGCGCTGGCATTCGCCCTGCGGGTCGCACCGGGCCAGGTATTGCCCGATGGCGGCCCGGCGGAGCGCAGCCCGATGTACCACGCCCAGGTGCTCGAAGACCTGTTGGCCGTGCGGACGCTGCTGGAGCCCCAGGGCGGCGCCGCCCTCGACCCCCTGATCGCCCGCATGCGCGGGGCCCTAACGTGGATGCGGCACCCGGACGGCCAGGTGCCCCTGCTCAACGACTCCACGCTCAATGGCGCGGCCCATCCCGCCACCCTGGGCCTGGGCCCGCTGCCGCAGGGGTCCCGCCTGTTTCCGGACACGGGCCTGTTCGTCCACCATGGCCCCCTGGCCAGCCTGTTTTTCGACGTCGGCGAGGTCGGCGACCGCTGGCAGCCCGGACACGCGCATGCCGACAGCCTGTCCTTTGAATGCTCGTGGAAGGGGGAGCGCCTGGTCGTGGATCCGGGCGCCTTCGGCTACGACGACGACGACGTCCGCGCCGGGGACCGCTCGACCCTGGCCCACAACACCTTGTGCATCGACGGCCGGGACTCCAGTGAATGCTGGTCCATCTTCCGGGTCGGACGGCGGGCCAGGCCCCGGGACCGTGCCTGGGGCGGTCCCGGGCCGCAGGCCTGGGCCAGCGCGGCCCACGATGGCTACCGCTTCCTGCCGGGCAGGCCCCTGCACCGCCGAAGGGTCGCCGTGGACGCCCGCGGCGTCAGCGTCAGCGATGAGGTGCGCGGCGGGGGCGTTCATCAGGTGGAGGCCGGGCTGCTGCTGGCGCCGGGCTGGTCGGCCCGCGCCCGTCCGGGCGGCTGGGACCTGCGCAAGGGCCCCTTGGCCCTGCGGGTGACGGTGCGGGGCCCTGCCGGCGTGGGACTCAGCGTTGAGGACCGCCCGTACCATCCCGGGTACGGTGTCGAGGCTCCGGCCCGCCGCCTGTGCGTGCGATGGAAAGGGGCGCTGCCCTTGTCCCTGGAATGGCGCCTGGGGGCGTGAAAAAGGCTGCACCAGCCGCCTGAAATCAGGCCTGGCGGGCCCGGATGCGTGCTTGGAGCAGGGCCGTTTTTGGCGTAGAATCCTGCGATTGCCGCGACGGCAAGGCGGCCCTTCCGCCTTGCCGAGTTTTTTAATGGCCGGCGATTCACTTCAAGGCCGACAGGCTCGAGAGCTGATGGACACCGGACTGCAAAGCCTCCTCATTGTCGCCGCGTACCACGGCATCGCCGCGGACGAGGCCATGCTGCGCCATGAGTACGGCCAGGAGCCGTTCACCACCGAGAAAGTCCTGCTGGCGGCGCACAAGCTGGGCATGACGGGCAAGCTCGTCAGCCAGGAGCCCGGCCGCCTCGGGCGCACCCCTTTCCCTGCCATCGCGCTGCTCAAGAACGGCGGCTACTTCATCGCCGTGAAGTTCGACCCGGGCACCACCGGAGGCCAGCGCCTGCTGATCCAGCGGCCCGGGGAGCCCCCCCAAGTGCTGTCGATCGAGGACTTTCTCGAGGTCTGGTCCGGGCGCTTCATTTACCTGACCTCGAAGGCCAACTACGCAGGCGATCTGGCCCGCTTCGACTTCAGCTGGTTCATTCCGGCGATCGTCAAGTATCGCAAGATGCTCTTCGAAGTCCTGCTCGTCTCCTTCGCCATTCAGCTCATCGGCCTGGCCACGCCCCTGTTCTTTCAGGTGGTGATGGACAAGGTGCTCGTGAACCACGCCATGAGCACGCTCAACGTCATCGCCATCGGTCTGGCCGTGGCGACGGTCTTCGGCGCGGTGCTGGGGGGCATCAGGACCTACGTCTTTTCCCACACCAGCAGCAAGATCGACGTCGAGCTTGGAGCCCGCCTCTTTCGCCACCTGCTGGCCCTGCCCATCTCCTACTTCCAGGTGCGGCGCGTCGGCGATTCGGTGGCCCGCATCCGCGAGCTCGAGAACATTCGGACCTTTCTGACCGGCAACGCGATGACGCTGCTGATGGACCTGCTGTTCTCGCTCATCTTCATCGCCGTCATGGTCTGGTACAGCCCCACGCTGACCCTGATCGTGGTGGCGTCCCTGCCGCTCTATGCGCTGCTGTCGCTGGTGTTCGTCCCCATTCTGCGCAAGCGCCTCAACGACAAGTTCAACCGCGGCGCCGAGAACCAGTCGTTCCTGGTCGAGACCATCAGCGGCATCGACACCGTCAAGGCCATGGCCATCGAGCCGCGCTGGATCCAGAAATGGGAGCAGCAGCTGGCGGGCTACGTCGCCACCAGCCTGTCGGCGACCAACACGTCCATGGTCGCGACCGGAGGCGTCACCCTGATCAGCAAGCTGGTCACGGTGGCGATCATGTGGCTGGGGGCGCTGCAGGTGCTCGACGGCAAGATGACCGTGGGCGAGCTGGTCGCCTTCAACATGCTGGCGGGCCAGGTGTCCTCGCCCATCCTTCGCATCGCCCAGCTGTGGAACGATTTCCAGCAGGTGGGCATCTCGATGCAGCGCCTTGGGGACATCCTGAACACCCGCTCCGAGACCCCCAGCCAGCGGATACGCCTGCCGCGCATCGAGGGCACCATTGAGTTCGACAAGGTCTCGTTCCGCTACCGCCCGGATACGCCCGACGTCATCCGGGACGTCAGCATCAAGATCAGGCCGGGCGAGCTCATCGGCATCGTGGGGCGCTCCGGCTCCGGCAAGAGCACGCTGACGAAGCTGGTGCAGCGCCTGTACGTGCCCGACCGGGGCCGGGTGCTGATCGATGGCCAGGACATCGGCACGGTGGATGCGGCCTCGCTCCGGCACCAGGTGGGCGTGGTCCTGCAGGAGAACAACCTGTTCAACCGCTCAATCCGGGACAACATCGCGCTCACCAACCCTTCGCTGCCCATTGAGAGGGTCATCGAGGCGGCCAAGATGGCGGGAGCCCATGAGTTCATCTGCGAGCTGCCCGAGGGCTACGACAACAAGGTCGGCGAGCACGGCACCGGGCTTTCCGGAGGCCAGCGCCAGCGCATCGCCATCGCCCGCGCGCTGATCAGCAACCCGCGCGTGCTGATCTTCGACGAGGCCACCAGCGCCCTGGACTACGAGTCCGAGAAGATCGTGCAGGAGAACATGCGCCTCATCTGCAAGGGGCGCACGGTGCTGGTCATCGCCCACCGCCTTTCGGCCGTGCGCGAGGCCGACCGCATTCTGGTCATGGAGCGGGGCCAGATCGTCGAGACCGGCAACCACGAACAGCTGCTCAAGGTCCCCGACGGCATCTACGCGCACCTGTACCGGCTGCAGCAGGGCGCGGCTTCGGGCGTCCTGCCCCCCCTTCCGGTGCTGCCGGCATGAACCTGAGGCACCGCGTCGAGGCCTGGGGTGAGATGCTGCGCCATTACCGGCAGGTCCTGGCCCATCACTGGAGCCTGCGCAAGACGCTCGATTCGGGCATCTTCCGGGAGGATGAGGCGGCGTTCCTTCCCTCGGCCCTTTCCCTGCAGCACACCCCGGTCTCCACGACCGCCCGGGTGGTCGCCTGGACCCTGGTGCTGTTCCTGCTCTTCGCCATCGGCTGGGCGGTGATCGGACAGATGGACATCGTCGTCAACGCCACCGGCAAGATCATTCCCGATGCGCGCACGAAGACCATCGCCTCGGTGGACACGGCCAGCGTCCGGGCCCTGCACGTCGAGGAGGGCCAGACCGTGACCGCCGGGGACCTGCTCATCGAGCTCGACACGAGCGCCTCGGACGCGGACCGCGACAAGGCCGCGGGGGACGTTACGATGGACGAGCTGCAGGTCGCCCGCTCGCGGGCCCTCATCGACGCGGTCAAGAACCTGCGCAAGCCGGTCCTGGAGCGACCCGACGGGGTGCCCGAGGACCGCTGGCTCGCCGAGCAGTCCCACCTTGACGGCCAGTACGGCGAGTTCCGGGCGCAGCTGCAGCGCATCGACTCGAACATCCGGCGCTACATTCAGGCCCGCGATCTGGCGGCAAAGACGGCGCGCGACTACCGGGCCCTTGAAAGGAGCCACGACGTCTCGAAGCTCGAATACTCCGAAAAGGAGCAGGCCCGGCTCGAGGCGGAGCGCCTGCTGAGCGACGCGCGAAACCAGCGCGCCGCCCTGATAGCCGAGACCACCCGCCAGGCCTACGACACCCTGAGCGAGGGCGTGAAGACGTCGGCGTCGTCGGAGGAGGACGCCATTCGGGCCGCATCGCACAGCCGCCTGCTGATGCTGACCGCTCCGGTCGACGGGACGGTCCAGCAGCTGACCGTGCACACGGTGGGCGGGGTGGTGCAGGCCGCCCAGCCCCTGATGTCCATCGTGCCCAGGGACTCCCCGCTCGAGGTGGAGGCCATGATGGAGAACAAGGACGTGGGCTTCGTCCACGAGGGCCAGGCCGTCGAGGTGAAGATCGACGCGTTCGAGTACACGAAATACGGGACCATCAAGGGCCAGGTGGTCCACGTGTCCCGTGACGCCATCCAGGACGAGAAGAAGGGGCTGGTCTATTCGACCATCGTCCGCCTGGAGCGGTCCAGCATCGTGGTCGACGGCCGCGAGGAGCGCCTGGGGCCGGGCATGTCGGTGAGCGTGGGCATCAAGACGGGAACGCGGCGGGTCGTCGAGTACGTGCTCAGTCCCCTGCTCCGCCACCAGCACGAGAGCCTCAATGAGCGCTGAGCATCGCCGCAGCGGGGGAGGCCGTCCGTGAAGGCCCCCTGGCTCGCGGCGGCCACACTGGCCCTGGCGCTGGTCCCCGCCCTGGCGCGCGCCTTTGATCCGCTGTGGACGGACCCCGGCGAGATGAACGAGGGCCGGACCCTCCCGGGCGACCGCGACCCGGTCGGGGCCCCGTCCCCGGGCGGCTCGCCGCGGGTGCTGACCCTGGTGGACGCGGTCGACCAGGCCCTGGGCCGCAACGCCGCCCTCAGGGAATCCTGGGCCCGCGTCAAGATCCAGGCGGCGGCCCTCGGGCAGGCCAGGACCGCGTTCCTGCCGACCCTTGGCGGCAGCGGCAGCAAGGTCGGCGACGGGCTGAATGTGCCGGCGGCGGGGCAGCCGCGCACCTGGGCGTCGACCTACCAGGCCAGCGCGACGGCGGACTGGCAGGTCTTCAATTTCGGCTCCTCCTTCTTCGGCGACCGCTCCGCCGGGCACCTCATCGAATCCGCCTACGCCGACCACAATGCCGCGCTGCAGAAGGCCCTGGCAGGGGTCATTCAGGACTATTTCGACGCCTTCACGGCGCGCGAAGTCTTCTTCGGGGACTGCCGCGACACCGAAATCGCCCGGGGGACCCTGGCCTCGGCCCGGCGCCGGGAAGCCAAGGGCGCCGGCACCCGCAGCGAGTCCCTGCAGGCGACCACCAGCCTGCTCAAGCTGGTGGTCCAGTCGAACCGGGACGAGGGCGCCTACCACAAGGCCGTGGCGGTCCTGGACGACGACATGGGCGCCCCGCCGGACACGGCCCTGGCCTTTCCCGAAGCCCTCGACGAGGACCTGCGCTACAACGGCCAGGACCTGAAGGCCTGGATCGTGGAGGCCCGCGAAAACCACCCCGCGATCGTCTCGGCCCAGGAGCAATGCGAGGCCGCCCGGGATGCGGTCCGGGCGGCCGTCGCCAAGAGCCTGCCCAGCTTCGATTTTTCGGTGAACTACTACGTCAACGGCCGTCCGGGTCTGCAGATCTCGTCCGAGGCCTCCGACGAGCTGCTGGTGGCGGGGACGGTGAACCTGAGCCTCTTCGGGGGCTTCGCCGACTTGTACCGCATCCACGACGCCGAGGCCCGCCTCGAGGACCAGGAGGCCCGCCTGGAGGTGGCCCGCAACGACGTCCTGCGCGACGTGGTGAAGGCCTACTGGGACGCCGGCACCGCCTTCCAGAACCTGAAGGCCTCCGAGGACCTGCTGCAGGCCGCGCTGGAGTCCGAGCAGGTGGCCCGGCGCCGTTTCGACCGCCACGCCGCCAGCCTGGTGGAGGTCTTCAACGCGCAGTCCGCCCTGTCCGACGCCCGCCAGCAGCGCATCCGCTGCCTCGCGCAATGGCGTTCGGACCGGCTGGGCCTGCTGGCGAGCGTGGGCATGCTGGGCCGCGACGCCGTCGCCCCGGCCGCCGCCCGGCAGCCGGGCCAAGGGAACTGACATGCAGGCCGCCGCCCCGCCCGCCGACCGGGTCCGCAACATCCTCGTCTATCGCATCGGATCCCTCGGCGACACGCTGATGATCCTGCCGGCCCTATGGACGCTGAAGGCGGCCCATCCCGGCGCCCGTTTCGTGCTTCTGAGCAACCGTCCTGCGGGGAAGAGTGCCGTGCAGGCGAAGGCGCTCTTCGACGGCAGCCGCCTTTTTGACGATTACATCAGCTATCCCGTGGGGCGCGACTGGCGCAGCCGCCTGTCCGAGCCGCTGCGCTTTCTGGGCCTGTGGCGCCGGCTCCGCGCCAGGCGCTTCGATGCGGTGGCCTATTTCGCGCCGTCGGAGCGTCGGCCGGGCCAGGTCCGGCGCGACCGCGTGTTCTTCGCCCTCGCGGGCATCGGCCGCTTCTGGGCCGGCAGCGGCTTCCTGCCGCGGGCGGTGCGGCCATCCAGCGGACCCATGCCGCGGCGGGTGCACGAAGCCGACCAGATCCTCGGGCGCCTGGCCAACGACGGTTTCGAGGTTCCGCCGCCGGCGCAGCGCAGCTTCGACCTGAGGACCGGGGAGACCGAAGCCGCCAAGCTGCGCGCCTGGCTGGCGGGCCTGGAACGGGACGGCGGGCGGCGCTGGATCGGTGTGGGCCCCGGAAGCCTGCAGCCGGCGAAAGTGTGGCCCGAGGACCGTTTCCTGAGGGTCGTCTCGGCCGCGATCCGGGACTGGGACCTGTGGCCCGTGGTCTTCGGCGGGCGTGACGAGCAGGCGCTGGGGGAGCGCCTGGTCGGCGCCTGGGGGCGGGGCTACAACGCCTGCGGGGCGCTGGGCGTGCGCGAGGCCTCGGAGGCTCTGTCCCGCTGCGTCGCCTTCCTGGGCAACGACACGGGCACGCTGCACCTGGCCGCGGCCAGGCGGGTCCCTTGCCTTGGCGTCTACTCGGCCCATGCCGCTCCCGGCCAGTGGGAGCCCTGGGGCTCCGGCCACCGGGTGCTGCGACGCGCCATCGACTGCGAGGGTTGCGGCCTGAAGGTCTGCGTCGAGCGGCGCATGGAGTGCATGCTGACGATCCGCGAGACCGAGGTCGCCGATGCCCTGGGGACGCTCCTTTCCGGAATCGGGCTGGCGCCCTGTCCGGCCTGAACGAGGCGCCACCGAGCGCGGAGGATCCATGAGCACCCCCTGGAAGCAGCGCGTCTACGAGGCCTACGCCTCAAGTGCGACCCCCAGCGGCGGCGGGGCGGACGCCGGCTACCGCCGCAGGCTCCCCTATCTGGCGGCGCGGGTGGCCCCCTTGCTGCCCAAGGACCGCGCAGCGGAGATCGTGGACCTGGGCTGCGGACCCGGCCACCTGGTCCGCTTCCTCGGCGAGCTCGGCTACACCCGGGTGCGCGGGGTGGACATATCCCCCGAGCAGGTCGCCCTGGCCCGGCGCAGCGGCCTCGGGAACGTGGAGCTGGGCGGCATCGTCGAGCACCTGCGCCGCAATCCCGCGGCCCACGACGCCGTGCTCATGATGGACGTCCTCGAGCACCTGGACCGGCAGGAGCTCTTCGACGTTCTGGACGCGGCCCACGCATCGCTGCGGCCGGGGGGCCTGCTGCTGCTGCACCTGCCCAATGCGGAGGGGCCTTTTGGCATGGGCATCCGCTACGGCGACATCACCCACGAGACCTGCTTCACGGCGTCGTCGATCTCCCAGTGCCTGTCCGTGTGCGGCTTCTCCGGCGTGCGCTGCGTCGACGACGCCCCCGTCGTGCACGGGGCGCTGAGCCTGGCCCGGCGAGCGGTGTGGATCGCCTTCGCGGCGGCGTCGAAGCTGTATGCCCTGGCGGAGACCGGATCGGCGCCCCGCTGCGTGGCGGGCACCATGCTGGTCGCGGCGCGGCGGGACTGAGGGGGTGCGCGCATGTGCGGCATAGCGGGGATCATCGGACCGGGGGCGGCGTCGCGGCGCTCGGCGCTCGAGCGCATGATGCCGGCCCTCCGCCATCGAGGCCCGGACGGGGAAGGCGTCTACACCGCCCCCTCGGGCAACTGCGTGCTGGGCCACCGGCGCCTCTCGATCCTGGACCTGAGCGACGCCGCGGCCCAGCCCATGGTGGCCAAGGGGGGGCGCTTCGCGCTCAGCTACAACGGCGAGATCTACAACTACCGCGAGCTGCGGGAGGCCGCCGGGGGCGGCGCGCCGCGTTCGAGCGGGGACACCGAGGTCCTGCTGGACCTGCTCGCCCGCGAAGGCGCCGACTGCATCGAACGGCTCAACGGCATGTTCGCTTTCGCCCTGTGGGATGACGCGGCCCAGCGCTTGCTGCTGGCCAGGGACGCCTGGGGACAGAAGCCGCTCTTCTTCGCCCAGGCCGGGGAACTGCTGGTCTTTGCGTCCGAGATGCGGGCCTTGCTGGCCTCCGGCCTGGTGGCGCCCGAACTCAACCTGAATTCGGCCCTTTCCTTCCTCAGCTACGGCTGGACCCAGGAGCCCGCCACCATGCTGCAGGGCGTCCAGGCGCTGCCCGCGGGGCATTCGGCGCTGCTGGCGGCCCCCGGCGGGGAGCTGCGGCAGAGGGACCACCGGCCGCCGCGGCCGCAGGGGCGGCCCTGCGGCCCCGAGGAGCTGCGCGAGCTGTTCCGGCGGGCGGTCGGCAGGACCTTGGTGAGCGACGCGCCTCTGGGCGTCTTCCTGTCCGGGGGCATCGATTCCAGCGCCCTGGTCGCCGGGGCCACGATGGCCAGCGAACGCCTGCCTCTACACACCCTGACCGTCACTTTCCCGGACCTGCCGGGGCAGTCCGAGGCCGCCTTCGCCCGCGAAGTGTCGGGCCTTTGGCACAGCCGGCACCATGAGGTGCCGATATCGGGCGACGAGATGCTGCGCATGCTTCCGCAGGCCATTCGGGCGATGGACCACCCGAGCATGGATGGCATCAACACCTTCCTGGTGGCCCATGGGGCGGCGCAGGCCGGGCTCAAGGCGGTGCTGTCCGGAGTGGGCGGCGACGAGCTCTTCGGCGGATATCCGCTTTTCGGCGACCTGCCGCGGCTGCTGCGCTGGCGCGAGCGCATCCATCCCCTGGCGCCGGGCCTGGCGGCGGCCATCGGCGCGTTTCCCCTGTGGGACCGCCGCCTGGCGAAGCTGCAGGACTTTCTCGCCGCGCCCCGGGGCCTCTGTCACCAGTACTTCGTGAGGAGGCAGGTGTTTTCGGGCCGGCAGCTGAAGGCCCTGGCCCCCTCGGTCTTCGCTCCCGGGGCGCGGCCTTACCTCGATCCGGGGCGCATGGGCTCCCTGGAGGGGGCGGCGGCAGGGTCCGCCCTTCAGGATTCGATCGCGGCGATGGAGCAGCAATTCTACATGGGGCGCCTGTTGCTGCGCGACATGGACATCATGGGCATGGCCCACGGCGTCGAGATCCGCAGCCCATTTCTGGACCAGGAATTCAGCGGGAGGGTCTGCGCGATGGGGCCCGAGACGCGGTCGCCGGGGCGTTTTCCCAAGCACGTGTTCGTCGAGGCCATGGACGACTGGCTGCCGGAATCCTGCCGCCGGCCCAAGCAGGGCTTCGCCCTGCCATTTGAACGCTGGATGCTGAACGAGCTCAAGGCGGAGGTGACTGCGGGCCTGGACAGCCTTGGACGGCGGGTTGGATGGTTCGACTCGGGCGCAATCGACAGCCTGTGGCGGACTTTCCAGAGGGAACCGGCCAGGGTCGGCTGGGCGCGTCCCTGGATGCTCTTTGTGCTTGGGCGCTACCTGGACAACCTCCACATGGCCGCGTCTTGATGCGCCTGTGCATGAACGGCGGCATTCTGGGCAAGAACTGGGGCGGCCCGCCCCGCAGCGTGCCGCAGCTGTGCGGGGCCCTGGCCGCCAAAGGGGCGGAGGTCAGCCTCGTCTACAGCCCGGATCCGGCCGTCGACGAGCCTTGGAACCCCACGCAGAACCCCGCGGTGCGGCAGCTGGTGCACCCCGCCGTGCGGCTGCCGCTGCTCAAGTCGCCGGCGTTCCCGGGGCTCGAGGATTTTTTGGTGCGCCACTGCGGCGGCGGCGGGGCGGACCTCATCCACGACAACGGCACCTGGCTGGGCTGCAACCGGGCCGCCGCCGCCGCCGCCGCCCGCTGCGGGCTGCCGCTGGTGCTCACCCCCCGCGGCATGCTCACCCGCTGGGCGATCCGCTTCAAGCCCCTGAAGAAGCGCCTTGGTTGGCTGCTCTACCAGCGGGCCATCTGCCGGCAGGCCCGCCTGCTGCACGCCACCAGCGTGGAGGAGGCCGTGGACCTGCGGGCGCTGGGCCTGGACAACCCCATCGCCATCATCGCCAACGGGACGGCCATCCCCCGCTTCACCGGTCCGCGCCCGGCCCCTGGGGGCAGACGGCGCCGCCTGCTGTTCCTGTCCCGCATCCACCCCAAGAAAGGGCTGCTGGGCCTGCTTCAGGCGCTGGCGCGGCTGAAGGCGCCCTTCGAGCGGGGCCGCTGGGTGCTCACGATCGCCGGACCCGACGAGGGTGGGCACCTGGCGGAGGTGAGGCGCGAGGCCGGCCGCCTGGGACTGGAGCGCCTGGTGGAGTACAGCCCCTTCGTCGACGGCGCGGCCAAGTGGGACCTGTACCGCTCCTCGGACCTCTTCGTGCTGCCGACATTCAGCGAGAACTTCGGGATCGTGATCGCCGAAGCGCTGGGCTGCGGGGTGCCGGTGATCACCACCGAGGGCACCCCCTGGGCCGAGCTGGTCAGCCACCGCTGCGGCTGGTGGCATCCCCTGGGGCAGGAACACCTCGAAGCTGCCCTGGCCGATGCCCTGGGCACCCCGTCGGCCGCCCTGCGGGCGATGGGGGCGCGGGGCCGGGCCCTGGTCCGCGACCGCTATGAGTGGCCCGGCATCGCGTCCCGCTTCATGCAGGCCTACGGGTTCATCCTGGACCGGGGGCCGAAGCCGGACTTCGTCTACGGGCCCGCCGACCCATTACCCCAATTCCACCCCGCCTCGGGAGAGCCATGAATTTCATCAAGGATCCCGCCAAGCCGACCGTGCTGTTCATGTCCGACAGCCCACTGCTGCACACCGGGCAGGCCGTGGTGCTCAGGGAGGTCGCGATGGGCCTTTCGAGCCTGGCCAAGTACAACATCGTCGTGGCCGGTTGGGGCTACAAGGGCGGGCCCCACAACCTGCCCTTCCCTCTGCTGCCGTCCTCGCACAAGGACCACGGCAAGGCGGGCAACGCCGAGGCCGGCGTGCTCTCCCTCGAGGCGATCGTCGACCAGGTGCAGCCGGACCTGCTGTGGACCGTGGGGGACATCTGGATGTTCCATTACGTTCCGGCCATGAGGAACCGCCAGAAATTCAAGTGGGTCGCCTACACTCCGGTCGACGGAGAGCCCATACCGAGGGAGTGGCACGCCTGGCTCAAGAACCCGCAGCGCCTGGTCATGGAAGTGGAGTACGGCTCGGCGATGATGAAGAAGTACGACCCCAGCATCGAGCACAGCTGGATCTACCATGGCTGCAACCCGAAGGTCTATTACCCGCTGACGCCCGAGACCCGGCGCGCGATCAAGAAGCAGATCGCCCACCTGAGGATCAACGGGGTCAACTCGCTCAAGCCGGCGAACGGGCTGCCGGACAACGCCTTTGTCGTCGGCACCCTGGCGCGCAACCAGCCCCGCAAGAACTATGAACGCAACCTAAAGGCCTTTTCGGTCTTCGCCAAGGACAAGCCCGAGGCGCTGCTGTGGCTGCACGCCGCCCCGGTGGACCACGGCTACAACCTGGTCCAGCTGGCCCACTATTTCGGCATCCAGGACAAGGTCGTGTTCACGACGCAGAACACGGTGGACCGCGGCCTGAGCGAAGGGGAACTCAACCTGGTGGTCAACATGTGGGACGTCCACTTCCTGCCGACGCAGGGCGAGGGCTTCGGCATTCCGATCCTCGAGACCATGGCCGCGGGGGTCCCGCAGGTGGTCAGCGACTATACGTCCCACGTCGAGTTCGCCAAGAAGGCGGGGCTGATGATCCCCCTCGATCCGGTGGACGATTTCGTGACCGGCAATCCCCACATGATCGACCGTGCTGTCCCCAAGCCCTCGGTGTGCGCGGCCCAGCTTAACCGGCTGTATGCAGACCCCGCCCTGCGGGCCGGCTTCGCCGCCGCTGCCAGGGCCACGGCCGAGCCCATGACCTGGGAGGCGACCATACCTCAGTGGGACAAGGTCCTGCAGCAGGTCCTGGGCTGAGGCAGGGGAGGGGACGGTTCAGCGGGGCCCGGGCCAGCAGGGCCCAACGGCGCCGCGCGGCGGACCTTCGAGGAAGTGCGGGTGCCTAGCGTCGGACGTGAAGGTGGCCAGCGAACCCCACAGGCGCAGCGTTTCGTACCAAAGATTCCGGTCCAGAAGAACCGGCCCGGGCGGGTCATCGGAAGCCGACCCTTCCACGCGCACCCCGGTGCCGAGCAGGGCCAGCCGGGTCAGAAGCAGCGCCCTGGGCAGGTGCCACCATGAGGTGACCACCAGCACCGAACGGCAGCCCTTGGCCGCGATGATGCCGGCGACATAGCGCGCGTTCTGGCTGGTGTTGCGGGCCCGCGGCTCCAGCAGCAGTTCGGCGCGCCGCGCCGGCCCGTGGCTGCGGACCATGCCCGCCACGCAGTCCGGGGACGCATCCGAAAAGACCAGGTAGGCGAAGTCCCCTCGGCGCTCAAGATCCCAGCCCGCCTCATAGCGGTCGGGCCAGCCACCGTACACGGCAAGCAGATCCGCCCTCGGCGCAGGCCGGGGCTGGGCCAGCGTCCAGCCGAACCAGGCCGCCTCGGCCGCCAGCAGGCCGGCCGCCAGCAGGCCCAGGGAGCGCGCCCAGCCGAGCTTCGCGGACATGTCGGCTAGGCCTGCACGACTCGGGCCGGCGGCGGCCCCGTTCCCGGCCCCACGTCCAGCACCAGCGCCTCGAGCGACTTCTCGGCGCCGTGCCCCAGGCCCAGGTCGCAGCGCCACACGCCGTCCTTCTCCTCGATGCGCCCGCTGGCGGTGGGCGTGTGCGCGCAGACCACCGCCCGGTACGGGCCTCGCTCCAGGGGCGGCCGGTCCCACAGCAGGCCTTCCGGGTCCAGCCCCCCCTTGGCGCTGCCTTTCTTCAGTCCGGCATGGCAGAACAGCACGCCTTCGTGCACGAGCCAGTGGGGCAGGGCCTTCATCCATTCGTAATGCCGCCCGCCCGGATGCAGTAGGCGCTCGTTCCGGCCCTCGTAGTCGGACAAGGTGCTGCCGCCGCCGTTGAGCAGCCA
>Ga0302320_10018705_pt1 | contig 13955 bp, 10 predicted proteins | sample Bog_T0_3_FD_202130 | JGI IMG/M metagenome (GOLD analysis project Ga0302320, IMG submission 202130) | Peat permafrost microbial communities from Stordalen Mire near Abisko, Sweden - Bog_T0_3 | ecosystem: Environmental > Terrestrial > Soil > Wetlands > Peat | place: Sweden: Abisko, Stordalen Mire... | reverse complement strand
GAGCTCTCAATCCCATATTTTTCACCCACAGAGTTCTTAATCCGGTATGCGGCGGCCATTGCTCAGGGTATCCAGAAAGAGCAGGAGCATGGCCCCGAGCAGGAGCAGATGCAATGCGCCGCCGAAAGAGTCTCCCGCCACCACGCCAGCGGTCCAGCCAGCGAGCAAAACCACGAACAGTGTCCAGATCAATCAGAATCCTTCCTCTGTACCTAATAGGTGCAGGCAGCCGTGTGCTGGTTGCATGGCGTGTGACCGACAGGATCAGCGCTGCGTCCGGCGGAGGGCGTTCCAGCGACGCTCTCCCCACATGAGCGCGTTGGCGATTTCGGGGCCTTCGCTTCCGGCGGCGTAGTTGGGGAACTGCGGTCTGGGGAGATGTGCCCATGCCTCTTCGATGGGCGTCACAATGCGCCACTCGGCCTCCACTTCATCGCCGCGGGTGAAGAGCGTGGCGTCGCCCATCATCACGTCCAGCAGAAGGGTTTCATAGGCCACGGGAGTGTTCATTCCGAAAGCGTTGCGATAGCTGAAATCCGCCTCCACGGTGATGCCGTTCATGCCGATTCCCGGGCGCTTGGCTCCGAAGGCGATGGCGATGCCTTCATCGGGCTGGATGCGGATGCTGATGATATTGGGCTCGGGCTGACGGTTCTGTCCGGTCACAAAAAGCGCCTCCGGAGTGGCCTTGAAGTGGACACGAATCTCCGTGGTGTGCGCGCCCAGGCGCTTGCCGGTGCGAATGCAGAAAGGCACGCCGGACCAGCGCCAGTTATCGACGCGGAGGTCGAGCGCGACAAAGGTTTCGGCAATCGAATCCTGGGCCACGCCGGGCTCCTGGCGATAGCCGCGCACCAGGTTTCCCTCCAGTACGCCGGGGCCGTACTGGCCGCGCACGGTGCGGCGAGTAACCTCCTCCAGCGTCATGGGGCGAATGGCCTTGAGCACCTGCACCTTCTGCTCGCGCACGGCGTCGGCCTCAAGACTGAAAGGCGGCTCCATGGCGGTGAGCGAGAGCAGTTGCAGCAGGTGGTTGGCGACCATGTCGCGCAGCGCTCCGGTCTCTTCGTAGAACGTTGCGCGATTCTCCACGCCCAGCGGTTCGGCGGCAGTGATCTCCACGTAGTCGATGAAGTTGCGATTCCAGAGCGGCTCGAAGAGCGAGTTGCCGAAGCGGAACATCAGGATGTTCTGCACCGTCTCCTTGCCGAGATAGTGATCGATGCGGTAGACGGAGCTCTCTTCGAAGACGCTCAGCACGGTCTTGTTCAGCGAACGCGCGGTCTCCAGATCGCGTCCGAAGGGCTTCTCCACCACGATGCGTGACCATCCATTCTCATTGTGGTTGAGTCCTGCGGCGCCGAGTCCCTGGATGACCTTCGGAGCGATGGAGGCAGGCACGGACAGATAGAAGAGATGGTTGCCGCTGGCTCCGGCAGCGCGCATTTCACTCAACTTTGCGGCCAGTCCAGCGTAGGTTTCCGGTGCGCCCAGATCGCCGGAAAGATAGGTGAGCTTGCCAGAAAACCTGCTCCAGTTCTCCTCGTTGAAGGTGCGCGCGTCATTGGACATTTCAACCGACTGGCGCATCATGGTCCTGAAATCCTCGTCGCCCATGGCGGGCAGTCCGACGCCGATGATGTCGAATCCGCGCGAAGTGCAGCCGACCGAGGTGAGATCGAAGACTGCGGGCAGCAGTTTGCGCCGCGTCAGATCGCCAGAACCGCCGAAGATGATGAGAATGCACGGTTCGGCAATGGGCAGCGGCTGCGTCTCAATGTGCGCCGTAGGAGTGGCGGGAATGACTGTGCTCATGTGTGCGGTCTGTCCTGTGATGCTGATGGAAATTACATATGAGAGTTTGATGCCCGGAGCCCACAGCTCCGCGAACGGTGTGCGAACAGAAAGTCTGCTTTTTGGATGCTCGTCACCATCCTAAGGCGTCAACAATTTGGCGCAGCTCCGGAAGGCTGCGCCGACTGTTGGTGCAACGGAATGCTATTACGCCTGCTGAACCGCCTGCAGCAATCGTTTCAATCCGGCAATCACGTCCGGTCCCAAATCGACACGAACAGCACGACGTCCGTGTTTGACGAGCGACTCTAGATCGCCTTGCGCCTGCGCCTGCTTGAGCACGCTGAAGCCGAAAGGCTCGCGCGGAATGGCAACGTCGTTAGCATCCTGCGAGGTGAGTTGAATGAACACTCCATTGTTGCCGCCGCCCTTGTGGAGTTGTCCGGTGGAGTGCAGAAAGCGCGGCCCGTATCCCGTGGTGGTTGCCGCGTGAGTTTTGGCGCGCACGGCGAGGCGAAGCTGCTGCACAAGAGCCTCAACCTCGGGAGTCTCCAGGAAATACTGCGTGATGGCCACGTAGTCTCCAGCATGAACCTTGTGGAGATGAGCGGCAATGGCAGCGTCCAATGTGGAGCCGAGGGCGTGGTCTTCGCTATACAGTTTCAGTGGGCCGTCGCCGACGAGAGGCGCTTGCAGCGGCAATGCTCCATTGGAGACGAACTCGTTGAGAATGCGTTTCGTGTTGTCCTTCGACTCCTGCACGTTGGGCTGATCGAAGGCGTCGATGCCGAGCAGCGAGCCAGCGACGGCAGTGGCGAATTCCCAGATAAAGAACGTTGCGCCAAGGTCGAGCGGTCCGCTTAATTGCTGATGCACCACGATGAATCCGGCACTCTCCAGCGCGGCGAGCTTGGCGTTGGGAGCCGGTTCAGCATCGCCCACGTTGATGGAGGCGAAGATGCGGTCCTTGCCGTAGTCGCCCACTTCGCCGAGGGCTTCGCCTGTGATGGGAACAATCCCCTTGCCGAGCTTTCCGGTACTTTCGGCAACGAGCTGCTCAATCCACAGACCGAGTGAAGCGACGGGGCCGGAGGTGATGAGCGTGAGTTTGTCCACGCCCTTATTGGCGAGCGCACCGAGCAACGCGCCGAGCGTGGCTCCGGGATTGGCTCCGGCGTCCTCATTGCGGCAGGCGTTTGCGGCGGCAACGGCGCGGGTGAGCAAGGTCTCCACGTCGCCGCCCATGACGGCGAAGGGGACCATGCCGAAGAAGCTCAATGCGGAGTAGCGGCCACCGATGTCTGCCCAGTTGACCCAGGTCTTGCGATAGTTCTGCTCGTGCGCCTGATTCTCCAGCAGGGTGCCAGGATCGGTGACAGCGATGAAGTTCTCGCCCACCTTGTCGCCTTTTAGCTGCTTCACACGGTCGTAGAAGTAGCGCTCGAACATCTGCGGCTCGGTGGTGGAACCGGACTTGGAGGCGACGATGAAGAGCGTGCTCTCCAGCTTGATCTGCGCCTCAAGATGCGCCACGGCGGCGGGCACGGTGGAGTCCAGCACGAGGAGTTGCGGATAGCCGGGTTGCTGACCGAAGCTCTGGCTCAGCACCTCCGGACAGAGGCTTGAGCCGCCCATGCCAAGGACTACGGCGTGAGTGAAGCCCGCCGCGCGGATCTCGTCAGCGAATGACTTCAACTCTGCAACGCGGGCCAGCACCTGATTAGGCACGGTGAGCCAACCGAGCGAGTTGGCGATGATCTTGTGGTGCTCCGGCTCGTTGGACCAGACACTCGCATCCTTCTTCCAGATGCGAGCGATGGTCTGCGAGGCCTTCACCTGCTCCAGCGCCGAGGTGAACTGGTCCTGCTGAGTTACGGGCGCAACTTCGCTGATGTTAGACATGTGCGACCTCATGGCGACGGCGTTCTATGACAGCGATCAGATTGTTGTAAGACTCCGAGAAACTCTTCACGCCCGCAACCGTAAGCTCTTCGGTGACTGCTGTAAGGTCGATACCGATTGCTTTGAGTTCGTCGAAGACCTTGTGCGCGCCTGGCATATCATCGGTGATGGTGACAGCGGCTTTGCCGTGGTCGCGGAAAGCGTCGTAGGTGGCGGGCGGCATGGTGTTCACCGTGTGCGCGCCAATCAACGTCTCAATGTAGAGCACGTCGGAGTACTTCGGATTCTTCGTTCCAGTGGAGGCCCAGAGCGGGCGCTGCACCTGTGCTCCGGCCTTGGCGAGCTTCTCCCAACGCGGGCCGCTGAAGAGCTGCTCGAATTTCTCATAGGCGAGCTTGGCGTTCGCGATGGCCGCCTTGCCCGCGAGTTCTGCGGCTTCGGGACGGCCCGACTTCACAATCTCTTCCAGCTTTTTGTCCACGGCTGAATCGATGCGGCTTACGAAGAAGCTGGCGACCGAAGCAACGCGATCGACTGCTCCGCCCTTTGCGACGCGCTTCTCAAGTCCCTTGAGGTAGGCCTCAACAACTTTGGCATAGACCTCGACCGCGAAGATCAGCGTCACGTTCACGCTGATGCCCTCAGAGATGAGTTCCTCGATTGCGGGGAGACCTTCGGGAGTTGCCGGAACCTTGATCATGACGTTGGGGCGCGCAAGCTTGGAGTGCAGGCGTTTGGCTTCCTTCACCGTGGCGTCCGTGTCATTGGAGAGCAGCGGCGAAACCTCGATGCTGACAAATCCATCGGTGCCGTTGGTGCTGTTGTAAACAGGGAGGAAGACGTCGGCGGCGGACGCAATGTCCTCTACGACGAGACCATCGTAAATCTCATCCATCTCCGCGCCCTTGTTGACGAGTGCTTTCAGCGCGTCTTCGTAATCCTTGCTGCCGGAGATTGCCTTCTCGAAGATGGTGGGGTTGGAGGTGAGGCCGCGCAGGCCGTCCTCTTCGATCATCTGTTTGAGTGTGCCCTGCGTAACCAGTGAACGCGTCATCTGGTCGTACCACGGGCTCTGACCTAACTTGCTTAACTGTGCCAAAGGATTACTTGCCATTACGCATCTCCTCTCGAATTTCGCAGAACTTGGATTCCATAACGGCGATCTTTTCCAGCCGCCGCTTGTGGCGGGTTTCGCCGGTGAAGCTTGCGCCCAGAAACGCGCGCACCAACTCCACGGCTAATGCCTCGCCTATCACGCGCGAGCCCAGGCAGAGCACGTTCATGTTGTCGTGCTCCACACCCTGGTGCGCGGAGTAGGTATCGTGACAGAGCGCGGCACGAATGCCGCACACCTTGTTTGCCGCTACCGATGCTCCTACGCCGCTGCCGCAGATGAGCACTCCGCGATCAGCCCTGCCCTCTCTGATGGCAGCAGCAACGTCGGCGGCGCGATCCGGATAGTCATCCGGCGTCACGGCGTCATGCGTCCCTAGGTCGAGAGCTTCGTGACCCAGACTGCGAATCAGCACGATTGCAGGCACCAGCAGAATGGAGCCCGCATGATCTGCCGCGACGGCGACTTTCATCTACTTCTTCCCCGCTTTCACGGTGGCAATGGAATCCTTTGCGTGCGCCACCACGTTCTCCACGGTGAAGCCAAAGTGTTTGAAGACATCCTTTGCCGGACCGGATGCGCCGAACTGCTTCTGGCCAACAACCCTGCCTTCGAGTCCGACGTAACGCTCCCAGCCAATTGGGATTCCGGCCTCCACAGCAACTCGGGCACGCACGGCGCTGGGCAGCACGCTTTCCTTGTACTCGGCGCTTTGCTCCTCGAAGAGATCCCAGCAGGGCATGCTGACTACCCGCGCCTTCACACCCTCGGTGGCGAGCTTTTCCTGCGCCTCTACGGCAAGTTGCAACTCGCTTCCCGTGCCGATGAGGATGACATCGGGCGCAGTCTGCGTATCGCTGAAAACGTAGGCACCTTTGCGGACGCCTTCAGCGCTTCCGTACTTGGTGCGGTCAAACGTGGGAACGGCCTGACGTGTGAGCGCCAGCGCCGTGGGATGACTCTTGCTCTCGATGGCGAGCTTCCAGGCGACGGCAGTTTCGTTAGCATCTGCCGGACGAATGAGGCGCATGAAGGGCATCAGGCGCAGGGACATGACCTGCTCGACCGGTTCGTGCGTAGGTCCGTCTTCGCCCACTGCGATGGAGTCATGGGTCCAGACATACGTGACGGGCAGTTCCATGATGCAGGCAAGCCGTACCGCACCGCGCATGTAATCGCTAAAGACCATGAAGGTTCCACCGAAGGCACGCAGGCCGCTGGCGGCAATGCCGTTGAGGATGCCGCCCATGCCCATCTCGCGCACACCGAAGCGCAGAATGCGTCCACCGTAGTTGTCGGCTTCAAAGCTGGAGTCGCCATCGATCTTCGTTTTGTTGGAAGTCTCCAGATCGGCGGAGCCTCCGACCAGCCAGGGCAGATGCTTGGCGATGGAGTTCATCACCTTGTACCCGGCCTCGCGAGTGGCAATGCCCTTGGCGTCGGCAGGAAAAGAGGGAACATCCTTGTCCCAGCCATCGGGCAGCTTGCCGCTCATGATGGCGTCCCACTGTGTGGCCAGCGCAGGATTCTTTTTGGCCCAAGCCTCGTAGCGTGTGTTCCACTCGGACTCGAGCTTCTTGCCGCGAGCAACGGCTTCGCGCAGGTGGCCGCCCGCTTCGGCGGGGATCAGGAACTGTGCGTCTTCCGGCCACCCGTAGAAGCGCTTAGTCGCTTTTACTTCCTCCACGCCGAGGGCTTCGCCATGAGCCGCGTTTGTGTCCTGCTTGTGGGGCGAGCCGTAACCGATGTGGCTATGCACGATGATGAGCGTTGGTCGCTCGGGTTCATTCTGGGCGGCGTGAACGGCCTCATCCACAGCTTGGAGATTGTTGGCGTCTTCCACTGTCAGCACGTTCCAGTGATACCCCTTGAAGCGCGATACAACGTCGTCGCTGTAGGCCAGCGTGGTGGGTCCGTCCAGGCTGATGTGGTTGAAATCGTAAAGCCACGTGAGGTTGGCGAGCTTGAGGTGACCGGCCAGCGCGGCCGCCTCATGTGAGATGCCTTCCATCATGTCGCCATCAGAGCAGATGGAGTACACGCGGTAATCCACAATCCTGTCATCGCCCTGATTGAAGTGCGCAGCCAGCCAGCGTTCGGAGATTGCCATTCCCACCGAGTTCGCTATGCCCTGGCCGAGCGGTCCGGTGGTGGTCTCCACGCCGGGGGTGATGTTGTACTCAGGATGGCCGGGGCACTTGGAGTCGAGCTGGCGGAACCGCTCGAGCTCCGAGAGCGGCAGGTCATATCCGGTGAGGTGCAGCATGGAATACAGCAGCATGGATGCGTGCCCGGCTGAGAGCACAAAGCGGTCGCGGTTGGGCCAGCGCGGACTGGCCGGGCTGTAGCGCATAATGCGATCCCAGAGAACGTAGGCTACCGGAGCCAGGCCCATGGGGGCTCCCGGGTGGCCGCTGTTGGCCTTCTGCACTGCGTCGATGGAAAGCGTACGGATGGTGTTTACGCAGAGTTGGTCGAGCGCCGATGCCTTGGTGGTTTCAAGCTGCTCCACATTTGCTGACATGTAGTTTGTATTGCCTTTCCGCCCTGACAGGCCGCCGCGGCTCCGAAGAACCTTAGGAATCCCAGCGGTCGTTTGGCTGAGACATTAAAGGATAACAATAATGCCGTGTGCAACTACGGCAAGAAGGGCTGTACCTCGTTTTTTGTTGATTCCCAATTCATCTGATGCCAGCCGGGCAGCGCCGGAATCGCCCAGAAACTCCGGTATCGGACATTTGTGGTCAATCTTTAATGAATGCAATCCTGCTGGATGTGGGGATTGGAAAATTGATTCCACCGTTGGCCAGTTTGGCGCGTCTAAAAACAAGCAGGCTCAGACATTCGGCGGCCCCGGGGGTTCAGCCGTATAATTGGGCGAAGATCGCTAGTATCCGAAGGGTTCATGTCAAAAAGCGCAAAAACATCACTTCTCCTCTTGTCGTTCCTCATTCTTGCTTTTGCAGTCGCGGGCGCCGTGGGCGTCAAGGCTGGCAACGGCAACGACGGCGCATACAAGCAGATGGGCGTTTACAGCGAGGTTCTCTCGCGCATCCGCTCGGATTATGTGGAAGAGCCGAACATCGGTCTGGTCAGCAACGGAGCGCTGCATGGACTTCTGGAAGCGCTGGACGCCAACTCGAGCTACCTGAGCCCGGAGGAGTACAAGCAATACAAGCAGGTTGGACAGAGCTCGGCAGGTATCGGCGCGTCGGTCTCCAAGCGCTTTGGCTACGGCGATGTGGTCTCGGTAATCCCCGGCGGTCCGGCGGATAAAGCAGGGCTGATCGCGGGAGATATCATCGAAGCGCTGAACGAGAAGAGCGTGCGCGAGATGTCTGTGGCCGAACTGAATGGGCTGCTCGGCGGACCGGTGGGCTCGATTGTGAATCTGATGGTGGTGCGCGTCAACAAGGCCCAGCCGCAGAAGGTTTCCATTACGCGCGACCTGGTGAAATATCCCACAATCTCCGCCAAGATGCTTGACGGCCAGATCGGATACATTCGCGCCGAGGGTTTCCCAAAGGGACGCGCACAGGAGATTGCCGGGCACGTTCGCGACTTCCAGAAGAACGGGGCGAAGAAGCTGATTCTGGATCTGCGGAATTCGGGCGACGGCGAGATTTCCGAGGGCGTGGCGACAGCCAACCTGTTCTTGAATCACGGGCAGATTGCGTACCTGGAAGGCCAGAAGTATCCGCGCCAGAGCTTTGCGGCTGATCCTTCCAAGGCAGTTTCCACGTTGCCGCTGGTTGTGATCGTCGGGCATTCCACGGCGGGAGCCGCAGAAGTGGTAGCCGGAGCGGTGCTCGACAACGCGCGTGGCGACGTTCTGGGAGACAAGACGTTCGGCATCGGTTCCATTCAGAAGACAATCGATCTGCAAGACGGCGGGGCTCTGATTCTCTCGGTTGCCAAGTACTACACACCGAGCGGCAAGGCGATCCAGAATACGGCCATCACGCCGAACGTGCTGGTGGCAGACAAGGCTGACGATTTCATCGCCCCGGAAGACAGCGACGTAGTTCCGGACGAGGATGCCAAGCCTGAACCCAAGAAGCCGCAGGTGGACGAGCAACTCCGCCGCGCCATTGAACAGTTGAACAAGCCGGAACAAAAGGTGGCGGCAGCAGCCTAGATTTCTGGGATTGCGGAATCAGCCCCGGCCCGACCAAGCTGGGGCGTTCTTTTGGCTGAATGGCTCGCGCAAAAAGAGAAGGCCGCGGAGTGTATCCGCGGCCAGGAACAGAGCTGTAAACCATCTACTTCTTCTTGCCTTTTTTGACCTTTTTACCGGCCTTTTCTTTCTTCTCGGCCTTCTTAGGGGCTTTCGTTTTTTCCGCCTTCTTGGCGATCTTCTTGTTGTCCTTCTTGACCGCCTTCACAGCGTCCTTGACGGCTTTCTTGCTCGCTTTCTTCGCGGGCTTTGCGGCCTTCTTGGCTGCTTTGGCTGCCTTCTTCGCAGGCTTCGCCGCTTTGACCGGCTTTGCCGCTTTCTTTGCAGCCTTCTTGGCCACGCTCTTCACAGCGGCCTTTTTGGCAGCCTTTTTCGCGGGCTTCTTGGGTTCAGGCTTTTCGGCCTCAGGCTTCTTTGCCTCGGCCTTCTTAGCCGCAACTTTCTTTGCTGCAGGCTTTTTAGCCGCGGGCTTCTTGGCTGGTTTTGCTGCTGGTGCGGCAGCGGGTTCGTTTTCTTCGTCTTCCTCGTCGCGCTGCGCGCGGCTTGCGGAAGGAGCTACCGATTCGTCTTCAGCGTGGCCTAGTTCCTGCTCCTCCGCTTCGTCCTCTTCGTCTTCCAGTTCTTCTTCCTCTTCGTCGTCAATTACATCGTCAAAAGATTCGTTATCGCCGAATTCGTCGCCATCATCAGTGCCGCGACCGTAAAGAGTCTCGTCGAACGTCATGTCTCCTCCTGGTAATCTTCTGCCGCTCCGCGCCCGAAGACTGCTGAGCACAGGTACAACACGACTGTGCCGCTGTTGGCTCACGCACGCACAATGCGTTCACATGATGCGCGCCCATGCACCCGAACACAATAACTCAGCCTTGTTAACGATGCAATGGAATGAAGAATTCGATGTGCAAGAGAGAACCGAATTCTTGAAACTCAACCCCTCTGTTTATGCGTTGCTCTCCGGGTTGGAGCGGCTTTCCGTACCGTTCGGGCGACCGCCTTTCTTGCGCCGGGGGCCTTTCTGCCCTTTGCCGGGACGGCTTTTCCGTGAGGCTTGGCGGCAGGTTTCGCATTGACGGAGGGTTTCGTGTTCCGCGCCTTCGTCGTTGCGGAAGCCACGCCGTGCGTTTTGCCGTGTGCCGCAGGTGTACGCGTGCGCCCGTGGTTTGCGGCGGCAGGGGCTGCGGCGGTTGCTGGCTTGAAGATGGTCAGGGAGCGTCCGGCGTGCAGCGCGTTGCCGCTCAAGTGATTCCACTGCCGGACCTTCTCGGCAGGAACGCCAAAATCGTCTGCCACGGAGAGAACCGTGTCTCCCTTGCGGGTGGTGTAGCGCGCGGGGTGCTTGCTGTAGGTCTGGGCCGCGGCACGCGTGCTGGACTCATTGACAGCCTTGGCTGGGGCGACCGGGATGATGAGCCGAGCATCACGCTTCAGCTCTGTACCATCGAGATTATTGGCCTCCGAGATGGCGCTGGCCGTGGTGCGGTAACGCCGCGCGATTTCGGCAAGAGTCTCGCCGGATTGCACGCGGTGATAGCGCCAATAGACGCGCATCTCCTCAGGAATTGCCGCGATGGTGGACTGGAAGTGCTCGGACGTGCCGGCCGGCAGACGCAGGTCGAAGTCCATGTCCTTGGGGGTAGTCATGCGCAGCAGGCTGGGGTTCAGTTCCTGAAGTGTGGCAGCGGAGGAGTCCGTACACTCGGCAACAAGGCGCAGATCGACGGGATAGTGGATGCGGACGGTATCGAACGCGGTGGGACGGTCCAGAACGAGATGATCGAGTCCGTACTGCGAGGGGTTCTTCGCCATGATGGTCATGGCCAAAATGATGGGGACGTAGTTGCGTGTCTCGCCCGGGAGCACGTTGCGCTTATAGAGCTCCCAGAAGTCGGCGTAGCCCGTGCGCTGCACGGCGCGCTGAACGGTTCCGGGGCCGGAGTTGTAAGCGGCCATTGCGAGATACCAGTCGCCGAACTGGTTGTAGAGATCCTTGAGCAGGCGGGCGGCGGCGCGTGTGGCCTTCTCGGGGTCCTGACGTTCATCCACCCACCAGTTGTGCTGGAGGCCCATGTGCGTGCCATCCCATGGCATGAACTGCCACATGCCTCGTGCGCCAGCGTGGGAGAGCGCAAGCGGTTGGAAGCCTGACTCGGCCTGGGCGAGAAAGATGAGATCCTGCGGCACGCCTTCCTCGCGGAATACACGCGAGATCATTTCCATGTAGCGGCCGCGGCGGATGAGAGCGCGCTCGATGGTGCTGTGTCCACGCGAGGAGAAATAGTTGATGTAGCTCACAACCGGATCGGTCAGCATGAGCGGAAGATCGCTGTGCGTGTTCACCAGTTCGGCCTGCGCCTTGGCCTTGATGGAGGGATCGACGGGGAAGGTGATGTTGTTGGCTTCGTCGATAGGAGCGGGCTCGGGGTGCTGCTCGGTGAATCCGTCTCCAGCCTTTAGGGCCTGAAGCTCAAGGTCGTGAGTGGCTTCGACGATGCGGTCAAACTCGCGCTGGAGGCGGTCATCGCTCTGCACGCCGATGGGTCCGCGCAGCAGAAGGTTGAAGGCTGCGTCGAAATTGTCCTTGGCGGCTTCCATGTGTCCGGCTGTGTAGTTGGCCTGGCCACGGGCGTACTCGGCTTCGGCGCGGGCGATCAACTGATCGACTGTTTCGGCGGGCTGCGGTGCAGCGGCGGCGCGCACGGGGGCAGGCTTTGGTGCGGGTGGGGCTGCCTGTGCAGGCGCGGCGAGCGTGGGCGCAGTGGCCTCAGGCGCGGGAAGGGTGGCGTCTTCGTCTTTTAGCGGCGCACAGGAGACGAGAAGCAGGACCAGGGGCAACAGGAGCGGCAGGATTCGGCGATGGGAGGAATTCATTTGTATGTATGCGAATAGGCTCCAGCAACTTGCGTTGGCCGGAACACCCGCTTTCTACAATTTACGAACGATTCACCCAAGGGTCAATCGCTGGAAGCTCCAAATTGACTATCTTGACAATGGTTGAGCAAAGATGGGAACCATGTACTAGAATGCCACGGTACCCGGTTTGGACTGTTAACGCCTTACTCACTCTTGTGGAGAGCTTGCTCCAGATCGGCGATCAGGTCGGCCGATTCTTCGATTCCCAACGACAGCCGGATGGTGGCAGGCGAGACTCCCAGAAGTTTAAGTTCACGACGGGGGACACTGGAGTGCGAAGAGAGCACGGGGTAGGAGACAGTGGACTCGACTCCGCCGAGACTGGTGGCGAGATACCACAGCTCGAGCGCGTCGATGAAGCGCTCTGCGGCTGGGCCTCCGCCACGGATGTCGAACGACACGAGTGCTCCAAAATCTTTCATCTGCGAGGCGGCGAGCTGATGCGAGGGAGATTCCGTCAGCCCGGGGAAGAAGACCTGAGCTACTCGCGGATGATTGTTGAGGTAGGCGGCGATGGCGGCGGCGTTGTGGCAGGCGCGCTCCATGCGGACGTCGAGGGTCTTCATGCCGCGCACCAGGAGGTAGGCAACGCCGGGATCAGAGCAGCCGCCAGTGAGAATCATGGTCTCGCGGATGGGTGCGGCCAGACGGCGCGAAGAGACAATGGCGCCAGCGGTGAGGTCGCTGTGGCCTCCGAGGTACTTGGTGGCGGAGTGTACGACTACGTCGGCACCGAGCGCGAGCGGCTTCTGGAGCACGGGCGTGGCGAAGGTGTTGTCTACGACCACTGCAATCTTGCGCTTGTGCGCGGCGCGGGAGAGCGCGGCAATATCGACACAGCGCAGGGTGGGATTGGTCGGAGTCTCGAGGAAGAGCATTCGCGTTTTGCGGGTGTAGTACTTCTCGATGTTGGCCAACTCGGGAAAGGGCACGAAGCGGGTGCTGATTCCGCAGCGGCCGAGAATGTTGGAAAACATCTTGGCGGTTCCGCCATAGATGTCCAGCATGGAGACGATCTCGTCTCCGGCCTTGCAGAGGGTGAGAGCTACGGAGAGTTCAGCGGCGAGTCCACTGGCGGTGAGGACGCAGTCCTCGCCGTTTTCCAGTGCGGCAATCTTCTCTTCGGCGGCGCGCAGGGTTGGATTGCCGTAGCGGGTATAGAGAAAAACATCAGGATCACCGGCGGCGTAGCGACGAAGCTGGTCAGTATTGCGCAGAGCAAATACGGCGGTCTGCTGAATCTCCGTGGTCAGTGGAGCGTTGCGACCATGGCGGTCTTCTCCGGCGTGAACCGAGAGCGTGGCGTCAGAGGCGGGCCCGTCGTGTTTGCTCATATCGTAGAGAACTAAGTAGAAATAGTAATCCTTCTGGTTTGGAACGCGTCCTTAATCTGAACACGACTCGCATTCCTTTTAACAATTCTTAAGCTGAAAAAAATCAGAGTTAGGTTCAAATCAAGCATTCTCAACCAGGGCACTCCCCGGAGTTGCTGGGTCTGCTCTCTCAGTCTGGCCGCGAAAAGGACACGCGTGGAAGGTTGGCACCTGTGGTAACTGCTTCCGCGCACCGGGCCTAGCCTTTGGCCCGAATCGCGTCAAGACACTGACCGTAAAGGTCGATGAGGTGTTTGGCATAGTCTTCGGCTCGAGACACAGTTCCACCCTGAAAGCCAGCGCCGGGAGTTCCTGTGCGACCGAAGCCGGTGGTGGTGGCGACGAACTTCATCATTTCCAGGGCAATCTCCTCGTCGCGGCGCATGGGCGGCGCGGGAGGTGCGGGCAGGGTTGCTGGGGTATCGCTCACGGGATTCTCCGAAGGGCTGAAATGTAAACTCGCTGCGCCGCCTGTAAGAGGCGGCGCAGCGAGCCGATGATAACAGAAGATTCCAGATATGAAGAAGAGCACCAACACGAGGCGACGGCACGGGAGTGCAAGAGTGGAGAAACTCCCGTGTCACCTCCGATTACAGATGGGACGTAGAGCCTTGTCCATGAAGCGGAGCTTCCTCCACAAGACGGACGGAGACGGGCGGCTTGCGCGGGGGCAGTGCTTTGTCCT
>Ga0302320_10018704_pt1 | contig 13955 bp, 8 predicted proteins | sample Bog_T0_3_FD_202130 | JGI IMG/M metagenome (GOLD analysis project Ga0302320, IMG submission 202130) | Peat permafrost microbial communities from Stordalen Mire near Abisko, Sweden - Bog_T0_3 | ecosystem: Environmental > Terrestrial > Soil > Wetlands > Peat | place: Sweden: Abisko, Stordalen Mire... | reverse complement strand
CATTTTCTTGGCAAGAAAACACGCGTTTTTTGATAAAAAACGAGGGTGGGAATCTGCGGCCAACTTGATCATATCGGTGGTATGGCGATTTTTATGCCAACAATTCACACCTTGCAATCGCCCTGCCAACTGGTCTGATACGGCTTGAACGGTCTTGCCATGACCTATCCCTATCGTGTACGATACCAGTATGAACACGCAATTCACAACACCGAAAGCTACTATACCAGCCGGGCAGCAACTGGGCAATAACATGGGTATTTACATCAAAATGAAAATTATAAGTGCTTGTAATTAAATGACTTATGATGCGGGCGTAATTCAGTGGTAGAATGCCAGCTTCCCAAGCTGGACGTCGTGGGTTCGAATCCCATCGCCCGCTATGAAAAATGATATGTCTAAGTACGGAACAGGCAAGGAGTTACAACTTCTTGCCCGCTTCGTTTCTTGGGGGCGCAAAGGGGTTTAACGCCGTCTTCAGGTTTGATGCGGTAGGGTGTTCCAACAAACCATGAAGGATGCCGTATGCCACGCAAAATCTTGACCACCGCCCGATGGGTGATCGCCGCAGTCTTGCTGCCGGCGGCGCTGGCCGCGGCCGCGGAACCGGTGAACAACTCCGGTCCCCCATCCACCACCGGCGAACAGGTCAACGCCATGATCGACAACTTACTGGCCACCGGCACGCGCATCCTGGAACTACCGCTGTTTATGGTGCTGGCCGTGGTGGTGCTGCTATGCGCGCTATTGGCGCTGGCTGGCCGGCAGATGGTGAAGGGGAAGCGCCCGCAGGTGGGCCGTGCGCTGCTGACCGCGGCGCTGCTGGTGGTATTTCTCGGCGGCTTTTTTGTCGTGGACCGCAAAATATCCGCGCTGCAGAACCAGCTGCGGAACTTGCAGGCGGGAGCCAAGGCCGACAGCGTTGCCATGCGGGGGGACCTTTCGCAGGAGATCAACAACCTGCGCGCCCAGACCCGCGCCGACAATGCAGCGCTGGCCGACAGGATTGGCCGCCAGCCCGCCACCGGGACCATGGCGAGACCGGCGGAGACAATACCGGCCGACGCCAGGCGTCCCGGCCTGTTGTACGATCCGGTCGAGGCGAAAAAGAGGCTCGATTCGGCATTCAAGGACCTGACGATCCGCCCGCTCAGCAGCGATGAGGCGGTCAACATTGTCCAACTCCACAGTTCCAACCCGCTGGACCAGGCGTACGTGGCCGTGATCGATCTGGCCAACCCGGCGGTGACCATCAAGCTCGGCGGAACGCTGGACACGAAAACCCTGACTTCCGACTTTGCCAAAAAGAACGACTGCGTCGTGGCCATCAACGGCGAGGCGGGCCAGGCGCCCGACCCAGGCTCCGGCCTTGGATCGTGGCGCGGGGTGTGGATGGTCGATGGCAAAACACTGATGACCGAGCAGGCGAACAACCCGCGGCCGCTTCTGGCCTTTGACAAGGCGGGCAGGGCCACTTTCAAGGCGTTTGCCGCCAAGGATCGGGCGGTGCCCGCCGACGCGCAGAACGTGATCTGGGGGCGATTGGATGCGCTGATTGACGGCGTGGTGCAGACGGCGGACGAGCGCTTCCGCCAGCCGCGGACGGCAATGGGAATCAACAGGGAGGGGACGCGGCTGTACCTGATGGTGGTGGACGGGCGGCAGCAGAATTACAGCCTCGGCTTCACACGCGCGGAGGTGGGGCAGTTGCTCAAGGCGTTTGGCGCGCATAACGCCATGCTTTGCGATGAGGGGGGCTCTTCGTGCATCTACATCAAGCCGTTTGGCATTTGCAATGTGCCCAGCGACGGCGAGGAGCGGGTGACGTACACGCATTTTGGCGTGATCGTGAAGGCGGAGTGAGGCGGCGGACAAATCTGCTTTTTTCATTTTTTTCATGAGGTCCCGCCCATAGCCGCGCTTGGCTTGCGGGTTGCCATTGCAGCTTGAGTATCTGCCGGGCCACCAGTTGGTCGAGCACGCGTCTGGCAATTGGATTGGTCCGAATGGCCGCCGACCGACCCCCAAGGAACACAACCATCATAAACTTCTTCCCCGTGACCCCGCGAGCAACCCACGTCCACACCACAACCCGCAGATTCTCGGCAAATATGCAAACAGCACCACTCATGTTAACATCCCTTACATTCGCCCCGGCTTTCAACGGAACCCGCGTCCATGGCCAATAAGCCCGCAGCCAAAGCAGCCATCAAAAAGAACGGCGTAGTCGTTGTTGGCTCGCTGAATATGGACCTCGCCGTCAAAACCGAGACAATTCCCGCACCCGGACAAACTGTCATGGGGCGCGGTTTGGCCGAGACCCCTGGCGGAAAGGGCGCCAATCAGGCCGCGGCAGCCGGACGCCTGGCCCCGAAGGGAAAGCCCGCCTGCCGTATGATAGGCCGCGTTGGCGACGACATCTTTGGCCGGCGTCTTGTGGCGGAACTCGCTTCCGCCCGGGTTGATACCGACAGTGTGCTGGTCACCAAGAAGGTTCCAACAGGCGTGGCCCTGATCGTGATTGATCGCCATGGCGAAAATTCCATCGTGGTCGCCGGCGGGGCGAATCAATGCCTCACCATTCCCGATCTGCTGGCCAACCGTGCGGCCATCGACAAGAGCAGCGTATTGATTGTTCAGCTTGAAATCCCGTTTGAAACCGTCGCCTGCGCCATTGCTCTGGCGAAGCGCGCCGCGGCAATTGCCATTCTGGACCCTTCGCCTGTTCCGCCGGAGGGGTTGCCGGAGAGTTTGTTTCACGTTGACATTCTGACGCCCAACCAGATTGAGACCCAGGCGCTGACGGGGATCACGATACGGACCGTAGAGGACGCCAAGCGTGCCGGGGCGCAGTTTTTGGCCCGCGGCACGCAGACCGCGGTCATCAAGCTGGGACCGCAGGGCGCGGTGGTGGTTACGCGCAATGCGGGGGTGATTGCTTCGCACCATGTTCCGGGATTCAAGGTGCAAGTGGTGGATACGACGGCGGCGGGGGATGCGTTCAACGGGGCGCTGGCGGTGGGGCTGGCGGAGTGGATGCCGCTGCTGGAGGCGGTGCGGTTTGCCAACGCCGCCGGAGCGCTGGCGTGTACCAAACAAGGTGCGCAAGCGAGCATGGCGACGCGTGCCGAAGTGGATGCGCTGTTCAAAAAATGATGTTACGGTTTCTCGGCGTCGGCGTCTTTCATCAGGTCGTTTCGTGTTGACACGTGCACCACGCCATCGACATTTTTGAAGCCCAGCGGCGTGGTCGCGTTGACGCCCGCGAGCACTTCCGACAACGCCGACTGCACCGTGACGCCCTTGAGATCGATGGTCACGGGGGTCGTCTTTTCAACGCCCGCGGCCTGCAATGAGGCCCAGTTGACGGTCATGTTGAGGCCGTTGGTTTCCTTGATGAACGCCAGCACCTTTTCCAGCGACTGGTTCTCCGCCGAGAGCGAGCCGGATTTCAGCATCTGGCTCAACTGGGCGTTCAACCGCCGGCTGGCGTCGGATTCGGCCGGCCCCGCGGCGGTTCCGGCAACGATGGTCATGAACCGGTCGTACTCCACGTTGAATTTGTACTGCTTGGCGAAGGCTTTTTCGCCGATGGCCTGGGCGGGCACTTCCACGTCCCAGCGCAGAAGTCCTTTTTTTCTCTGGCCGCGTTGATAGTCGGCGTCCTTGCTCAGGTCGGCTTCGCCGGTCTCGAGTTTCACCTGCACATCGTTGGCGCCGCCGTCGGAGGAGGGGAGGCGGTCGATCAGGCGCACGTTGGCCGGCTTGTCGCCAAAGTTGTCGAGTTCCAGGCGATAGGTGTAGGTGAGCAGGCGGTTGCCGCCCTGGGTGGTTTCGGCCTTGTCGATGCGTTCGCGCGTGGCGCGCAGGGAGGAATCGATGCCGAAGCCGATGGTGAAGCTCTCGCCCACGGCCACGGTGGGCAATTCCGTATGCCCGACGAACTGGCCATCCATGTAGGAGGAGACGGGGCCGGCGAGCAAGACGATTTTCGAGTCGTTGGCCAGTTGGGCGGTGTCGTAGACGTAGGCGGTGAGCAGCGGCTGGGCAAGCTTGTAGAAGCTCCCCTTCATTCCCACGGAGGCGACCTGGATGAGCTGCTGGTCGCTGCGGCTGGGCAGGCTGGTGCGCGAGGGGAGTTCGTAGGTAACACTGATGACCTCGCGCGCGGCCTGCGCGGCGGCGCCGCCCTGCCGTTCATCGGACTTGCCGGCCAGCAGCTCCGCAACTTGTTCCTGCCCGGCCACATCGTTGAGGGAATCATCGGCGGCCTTGCGGCTGTCGGCGGACAGGCCGCCGTTGTTGTTATTGTTAGCGTTGTTGTTGGAGTTGATGCCACCATTCAGGCCGCCGTTGTTGCCGCCAACGGGGCCGCTGTTGGCGCCACCCCCGGCTCCTCCGGCACCGCCGCCGCCATTGCCGTTGATCGTGTTATCGATGCGCTGGTTGTTGCGCGCCTGTTCGGCTTCCTGCAACTTCTGACGGTATTCCTCCCGCAGATCGGCGTAGGATTGTTCCTTGTCCTGCCCTTCTCCGCGGGCGGCCAGCGCCACGGGCAGCGGCTTCATCTCCGGGGCGTCGGCCACGAGCGCCGGCGTGGCGGTGGAAAGCGTCATTTGCACGTTGGGCCAGTCTTCGCCGCTTTGCTGGGTGATGGAGGCGTTGTATTCCAGCGTGACTTTTCCGGTTTTGTCGGCCCGCACGTTGTAGGAGGGATCCCACGAGGCGGATTCCACGAGGTAGCGCACGCGCATCTTGGCACCGGCGGCCTTCTGGTCCACAAAAATCACCGCTTCGCGAACGGTCTTGGCCCCCTTGGCCGCCTCCAGATCGCGCGAGCGTTTCAGCACATCCATCTGTTCGTTGAGCCCGCGCTGCTCCAGGGTCAGCTTGAGCTCCTGATCGGCGAGGCTCTTGCGCTGTTCAAAGATATAGTTAGTCAGCGTCTTAAGTGTCTCGGCGTTCAGCACGCCCTTGCTCAATTCCATATTGGCCGTGGGGGCGCTGAAGGATTCCAGTTTGGTCAGATAGTCGCGCTGTTCGCTCACGACCTTCATGTTCTGAAGATTCCCTGCGAGCTGATCGCCCAGCAGCTTGATGTCGCCATCCAGCTTGCGCACGTCGGGACGGACATCTTCGGAGACCGGTCGTTCGCGGTAGAGGACGCTGCGCACCTCCGCGCCTTCGACAGCCTCGGCGAAGACGCTTTGCCCCTCCACCTGGTCGGGCAGGTCGCCAACGACAATCTCCTTCAGCCCGGCGGGACCGGGAAGATCGACCAGGCGCGTGACCAGCGCCTCGCCGCGGTAAACGGTGACGGCGTCGACCTTTCCAGTCACCGTCACCGGGTCGGCGGCCCATCCACGCGAAGCCGATGCCAAGACGAGAATGCCCGCCGCCATTGCACGTTTCATGGTAACCCTTTCATTCATGCCCCCTCGCCCCAGTGTGTACTCTACCGTCAAAGGACAGATTCCTCCACTTTTGGCTTTGGTCCCAGTTCGGAGTTCGCGCGTGAACTCCGAACCAAAGAATTCCGCCAGCCATCAGGCGGGCTTTTTAAGAAAACCTTCCTTTTGCAGCCACGGAATGTACTGGTCCGGCCAGTTTTTGGCCGTGCCGGTGAGCAGTTCGTATGCGCCGTGGCCGCCGGTGGGCACGTTGATGAATTCCACGTGCCCGCCCGCCTTCTCCCATTGGTCGTGGATGGCCTGGGCGAAGGCGAAGGGGGCGGTGGTGTCGTCGTGGGCGCTGCCCATGAACAGCGGCGGCAGGTCCTTGCCGGCGGGGTAGGCATCAATCTTTTTGCCGTTGGGCCAGGGGCTGAGCAGGGTGACAAAATCGGGAAGGCAGCTTTGGCGCTCGATGGGGTCGGCGGCCTGCGGGTCGCCGGCGGAGGCGGCATCGAGGTGGGTGGTGAGGCTGAGGATGAGGTTGCCGCCGGCGCTCCAGCCGAGGAAGCCGACCTTGGCCGGGTCGATGCCCCATTCCTTCGCATGGGCGCGGACAACGCGGATGGCCCGCCGGCCATCGAGGACGGCGTCGCGTTCGGGGTCCGTGGACGGCGGCTTGAGGCGGTACTTGAGCGAGACGACGGTGATGCCTTGCGGGACGAAGACGGGAACGGTGTTATCCGCCCCGACCAGGCGGGTGAGATGCGTGTAGGAGCCACCCATGCATTCGATGATGCAGGTGCCGCCCGCCGCGGCCAGTTTGTCCTTGGGCGGCAGATAGACCAGGAGGCCGGGGGTGTTGACGTCGGTGATGCGGCCGGTGCCGTCGTCGCGTTCGGGCCTGGGATTGGTGGCGGCGTTGGGGGCGGGGACATCCCAAAGGTTCAGGCAGATGGGGGTGACGCCAGCGACGGGTTTATCCAATCCCGCGGCCCAGCCGGCGGGGAGCGCGGGCTGCGTGGCGGGATCGGCGGCGAAAACGGAGCCAGCCAGCGCCAGCAGGGGGAACAGAAGCAAGGGGGGCAGGTGTTTCATGGTGGGCTCCTTGATGGGTACGCAGGAGCCAAACGCGGCGGGGGATGGTTTGATGCGGGCGGGGTGGATACGGCGCGGCGGCCGCCGGCTCATTTGCCGCCGATGGTTGCCCACATCGCGGCCAGCTCGCGCTCAAACCCGCCCGAGAGGATCGGGAAGCGGCACCATGTTTTGGGGTCGAGGTTTTTGTCGTCGACGTGGAAGCTGGGCGCGTAGCGTTCGCGCTTCCACTGGTTGCGGCACCAGAGGCGGAAGAACCGCTCGATCCAGAGACCAAGCTCGCGCGGTGTGTACTGGGCGAATGCGAGGCGCATGTGTTCGAGCACTTCCGCGGGGACAAGTTTGGCGCCGATGGCGGCGTTTTCGATGGCGTCGAGGACCTCGTAGGGCATGAGGTCCGCCTCATCAGTTTGGCCGGCACCGGGGGGGCGGAGTTCCGCGGTGGGCTGCTGGCGGTTGACGGCGGCCAGCGCGGGAACGGTGTGCAACCCGACGGGCCCGGTTTTTTCCAGCCACACCAGCCAGTGGCGCAGAAACGCCTTGTCGATGCCGGCGATGGGGCTGAGGCCGCCGCTGGTGTCGCCGTCCATGGTGGCGTAGCCGACGGCGGCCTCGGAGCGGTTGCTGGTGGACAGCAGCAGCGCGTTGTTCAAATTCGCAAGCAGCCAGACGCTCGGCGAGCGGACGCGGGCCTGGATGTTCTGCAGGGCGATGTCATCAGTTTCCCACGCGAGTTTGCGGCCGATGGCCTTTTCTATTCCATCGACGTAGGCGGCCACCTCCGCGTCGACGTCCAGTTCAAAATAGGTGGCCCCGAGTCCCTCGGCGACGGCCCGCGCCGCGTGGCGCGTCACGTCGCCGCTGTTGCGGGTGGCCTGGTAGACGCAGGTGAGGAGGCGGCGGATCATTCCAGGGGCGTCGGCGGGCAGGCCGGCCACATAGGCCAGGCGTTTCTGAAACGCGGCGGCGCCGATGGAGGCGATGCCAAGTTCCACCATCAGTGCGACCAGGCAGGAGACGGCGGCGGAATCGGCCCCGCCGCTGAGGGAGACGACAAATCCACGGCTGCGGCTCTTGCGCATGTAGTCAAGGAGGGCCAGGGCGACGGCGCGGAGGAATTCCTCCTCCTTCATGTGGGGGGAGGATTCCCAGGCGGGCGGGTCGATGACATTTTTGCGGAGCGCCTGGTGGGGAAAATCAAACGGGACGCGGACGCGCGCCGGGTCGTCGCCGATGGCGGGGGAGAAGCTGCCGGTGCGGGCGGTGGACATGCGCGTGGCGTCCACATCAATTTGCGCGGTGGTCACATGGAAAAGATCGTAGATGAAGCGCGGCCCCTGCCCGGCCATGACGCCGGCGGAGGCGATCATGGCGCCGCCATCGTAGACGGCGCGGCCGGCCTCGTTGCCCAGGGCGTTGGCGTAGACGTAGGTGACGCCAAAGGCGCGGGCGCCTTCCAGGACGAAACGGCGGCGGATTTCCTGCTTGCCGAAGGCGAAGTGGCTGGCGCTGGGGTTGAGGATGATATCGACGCCGCGCTGGGAATGGGCGCTGCCGGGACGCTTGGCGACCCACGCGTCCTCGCAGATTTCAAAGCCGATTTTGACCCCGCCGACATCGAAGTAGAGATCGCCGATGGGGTAGGAAGCGCCGTCGAGATCGACATGCGAAACGACGCCGGCGGGCCAGGACTTGAACCAGCGCGGTTCGTAGTGCAGCCCTTCGCCGGCGAGATTCTGCTTGGCTGCGAAGCCGGCGATTTTGCCATCGACAATGAGGCAGGCGCAGGAGAAAAGTGCGTTGTGATACAGCACCGGCAGGCCGACGGCGACGACCATGCCGGCGGTGGCGGGGAGGATTTCGTGCAGGACATCGCGCGCGGTGCGGCGGAGGCCGGCGGAGCCGAAGGCGTCCTCGCAGCCGTAGCCGCAGATGCAAAGCTCGGTCATGCAGAGGATGCTGGCACCCTGGGCGCGCGCCGAGGCGATGGCCGCGAGCATGTTGGCCTTGTTGGTTTCCCAATCGAGGGGAGTTTGGTTGAGGACAGCCGCGCCGACAGTGATGAGCTTCATGGGGCACCTTTCTGTCCACCATCATGCCGGAAAACCGCGCACGATCCAAATGGGGATGCCAAACAGGGGCGTGGCCTCTACGATACCGTTATGAGCAATTCCGCACATCCCCCCGAATCCCGGCGGCAGGCGGATGCCGCGCTGCGGCATTCGTGGCTGCACCGGTTTTTTCTGGCCGGTGTGATGATCAAGGGGATCAACGGCCTGCTGCAATCCGCCGGGGGCGTTGCGCTATTGGTTGTCGATCCGCAGACGATTCGCGATTGGTCGCAATATGTCGCCGACCTCGTCGGGCCGGACGATTTTGCGGGGCATTGGCTGGCGCACTTGGGGGACCGGGCTTCAACGGCCCGGTATGCGCTGGCCGGGTATCTGCTGGCGCACGGCGCAATCAAGCTGTTTCTGGTCACGGCGCTGATGCGGCGGTGGCTGTGGGCGTATCCGGTGGCCATCGCCGTCAGCGGCGTCATCATCGCGCTGGAACTTTGGTGGCTGGTGTTTCATTTTTCATTGGCGCTGCCGCCGCTGATGGTGGTGGACGCGGTTATTTGCGTGCTGATCTGGCGGGAACACAAGCGCCTTCGAGCCATCGCTTCCCTCCCCGCCATCAACTGAGCTTCGCCTCCAGCTCCTCCCATCGCCGGTACAGCTTGCTCACCCGGTCCTGCGCCAAATGCATCTTGTCGCAGGCCTCGGCGAATTTCGTGCGGTCCTTCATCACGTTCTGGTCCTCCATCGCGGCGTGCCACTGCTGCACTTCCTGCTCCGCGGCCAAAATTGTCCCCTCCATCATCTCAAATTCCTTCTGCTCCTTGAACGACAGCTTCTTGCCCGCCGGCTTCTTATCCGGCTTGGGCGGTTGGGCGGGATTGGCCGCGGCTTTCTTCTGCGCGTCCGCCGCGCGCTGGGCCAATTTCGCGGTGGTCGCCGCGGCTTCCACCCAGTTTTCGTACTGGTCGTAGTCGGCGAACATCCCATGCCCGCCGATGCCGTCAAGGCCGATGATCTCCGTCGACACGCGGTCGAGCATGAAGCGGTCGTGCGTCACCAGCAGCAGGGCCCCGGGGAATTCCAGCAGGCTTTCCTCCAGCACCTCCAGCGATGGAATATCCAGATCGTTGGTCGGCTCGTCGAGGATCAGCACATCGGCGGGGGTGAGCATGAGGCGGGCGATGAGGACGCGGGCCTGTTCACCGCCGGAGAGTTCGCCGACGGGCCGGTCGAGCTGTTCATAGCGGAAGAGGAACCGCTTGGCCCAGCTTGAAACATGGACGAGTTGGCCGTTGTAGAGGACGCTGTCGGATCCGGGCGAGAGGGCGTTTTTCAGCAGTTCGCGTTTGTCGAGTTCCCGCCGCTGCTGGTCGAAGAAGACGACGCGGAGGTCGTTGGCCTTCTTGATGGTTCCGGCATCGGGCGTCAGATCGCCCGTCAGCAGTTTTAGGAAGGTGGATTTTCCCGAACCGTTAGGCCCCAGAATTCCCAGCTTCATCCCCGGCGAAAGCACCAAATTCAGCTTGTTGATCAGCAGCCGGTTCCCCATCGACTTGATCAGCGAATGGGCCGCGATGAGCTTGCGCGTCTTGCGTTCGGTGGCGGAAAATTCGATCTCCACCGACTGGTCCTGGTTGTTGCGGAATTTCACCTCCGCCAGCGTGTCGATCATGGCGTGGGCGTCATCAATGCGGGATTTGGCCTTGGTTCGCCGGGCCTTGGGGCCGCGTTTGAGCCATTCGATTTCGCCGCGGACCTTGTTCTGCAGCGACTGCTGCTCCTTCTGCTGGGCCGCCAGCACCACCTCGCGGCGATCCAAGAAATCCGTGTACGTGCCGGGTACCGACAGGTATCCCTCGGCATACATGCGATTGATTTCGATGACGCGGTTGGTCACGTTCTCCAGAAAATACCGGTCGTGAGTCACCACAACGTAGGCGAACTGCGAATTTTTCAGCAGGTCTTCCAGCCACAAAATCCCCGCCAGGTCCAGATGGTTGGTCGGCTCGTCCAGCAGCAGCAAATCCGGCTTGCGCAGCAGCTCGCGCGCCAGCGCCAGCCGCTTGCGCCACCCGCCCGACAGCGTCGCGACCAGCACATCGGGGTCGTCAAAGCCCACCTTGGTGAGCATGATCGCCACGCGCGTGTATTTTTCGTGCTCCTCGATCCGCGCGTCCTCCAGCGCCGCAAACAGCTCATCGTGCGCCGTCTCCGCCGTGAATTTGTCCTCCTGCGCCACATACCCCACCGTCACCCCCCGGCGGCTCTCCAGCGTCCCCTCGTCGGGCTGCTCGCGCTGCGCGAGGATTTTCAAAAACGTCGATTTCCCGGCCCCGTTGGGACCGAACATGCCGCACCGCTCCCCCTCGTACAGCCCCATGGTGATCCCCGTAAACAACGGGCGCACGCCGTACGACTTGGCAATATTCTGACAACTCAAGAGCAGCGCCATGAAACTCCCATAACCAGATCCACCCGCACAAAAAGTGGCACTGGCATACCGCCTGTGAACTTCGGCACGCGAACATGGGCGGGACGCCCATGCCACGCCTGTAAATAGCAAGGGTCCGGCAAGCCAGGCCTGCCGAACCCCGTTGCTTTGTTCGCACGAGCAATGTTACTTCTTCTTGTCCTTCTTGGGCTTCTTGACTTCCTTCTTGTGGGCGTTGTTGCCTTTGGCCATGGTGGTACTCCGTTTTCAGGTTCTCTGACCGCATCACCGTCACGCGACGGCGAATCCGCATCAGATGAATTGCTGCCTGCCCCGCCATTCTAACCCGCCGCCGGCGGCGCGTCATCAGAAATCACATGCGAATTGCAAAAGTGCAACGCGCGGACAAAACGGGGCTGACGGTGGTAAACTGCGCCTTCACATTCCAGTCTCCCAAACTTCGCGGTCCTTGCAACAATGAAAGCGGCAATCCATGAGCGGCATCTTCGCGGCGTTTCCAAAGGATTTTCTATGGGGAGCGGCCACGGCCGCCTATCAGGTCGAGGGTGCGGCCGCCGAGGATGGACGCACCCCCAGCGTCTGGGACACCTTCTGCCGCCGCCCCGGCGCAATCGCGCTGGACCACACCGGCGACCGCGGCACCGATCATTACCACCGCTTCCGCGAAGACGTGGCCCTCATGCGCAGCCTGGGCATCAAGGGATACCGCTTCTCGGCCTCCTGGTCGCGCATCGTGCCGGGTGGCCGGGGAACCATCAATGAGAAGGGGCTGGATTTCTACTCCCGCCTCGTCGATGCCCTGCTGGAGGCGGACATCCAGCCCTGGCTGACGCTGTTCCACTGGGATATGCCGCAATGGGCCGAGGACCGCCACCGCGGCTGGGAATCGATCGACTGCGCCGCGGACTTTGCCGACTACGCCGCCCTGGTGGCACGCCGGCTGGGCGATCGCCTCAAGGGTATTTTCACCATCAACGAATTCTTCTGCTTCACCGACAAGGCGTATACGGCGTCGTCGGAACCTTTTGCCCCCGGCAAGGTGGTGCCGCGAAAGATGCTCAATCAGGTGCGGCATCACGCCGTCTACGCCCACGGGCTTGCGGCCCGGGCCGTGCGGGCCAACACCAAGGCCCCCGTCGGCATCGCCGAGAACATTCCCAACGTGGTGCCGGTGCTGGAGACCCCCGGGGACATCGCCGCGGCGCGGGAGGGGCTGCGCGAGCTGTCGGGCATGTTCCTCACGCCGATCATGGAGGGAAAATACCACCCCGGCTACCTGGAGGACCAGGGCCCCGACGCCCCCGACTTCACCGAAGCCCAGATGAAGGTCATCCACACGCCGCTGGATTTCATCGGCCTCAACGAATACGCCCCCACTTACGTGCGCCACGACCCCGCGACCAAGCGCGGCTGGTCGATCCTCCCCTGCGACGACCAGTATCCCAAAATGCACATGCCCTGGCTGAACATCGGCCCCTCCATCCTCTACTGGGGCCCGCGCCTCTGCTGGGACAACTGGAAGCCCAAGGCGATCTACATCACCGAAAACGGCTGCGCCAACCCGGACCGCCCCAACGAAAAAAACGAGATCGACGACATCGGGCGGGTGATGTATCTGCAGAATCATCTGATTCACCTGCAACGCGCCGCCGCGGAAGGGTTGCCGGTGAAGGGGTATTTTCTCTGGAGCCTGATGGACAATTTTGAATGGGCCTTCGGCTACACGAAGCGTTTTGGCATCTGTTATGTGAACTACGAAACGATGCAGCGCATCCCCAAATTAAGCGCCAGGTTCTACGCCAATGTGATCCAGCGCAACGCGCTCGGCGGCGACACGACCTGAACCACCGCCTGCCCCGCGGTCGCGACTTCAGAGGCGGCCAGGACGTGGATTGGCTTATCCATGCGGCGTGAGAGCGCTCGGCCGCGTCGTTTCCCCCGCCATCTCCGACCTGACCGTCTCGGGTATCGGCCGGTGCGATTGGGCGGTGACGGCCTCCCATATCCCCGCAACAAAACCGGGGCGCCATTGTCCCATTGGCGCGGGATTTCGCGATTGCGGAGCGGGGATCGCGGGAATTTGGCCGATGAGTGGGTGGCGGGTTGCCGCCGATGGCGGGCGGCGTGCTATGATGCTCCACCCGATGGCGAACGAGGATGCGCGATGGCGAAGCGAGAAGAGAAAATGCAGTCCATGTGGGCGATGCGGTCCATTGGGGCGTTCAAGCTGTTGACGGCCAGCATTCTGCTGGGGCTGGCGCTGGGGATGAGAACGCTGCTCAATCCCGCGGAACGCGATGCGCTGCACGCGGCGATGCTGGCTTCCCGGCTGGACGCGGACAGCTCCATTTTTCATGAATTTGTGCAGCACGTTTTTTCCATTTCGCCCGAGACGCTGAAGAATCTGCGGGTGGGGCTTTTCTTTTATGCGGGCCTGCACGGCCTGGAGGGCTTTGGGCTGATCTTCGGTCAGACCTGGGCGGAGTGGCTGGTGGTGCTGAACACGGGGGTGTTTGTGCCGTGGGAGGTGTATGAGATTGCGACGGGGGCTTCGCCGCTGCGGATCAGCGCGCTGGTGCTGAACCTCGCGATCATGGCGTACTTCATTGTGCGGCTGGTGAAGCAGCACAAGCTGCGCCACGCGGAGAAGATGGCGGGGCGCGGGCCGGTGCCCACGGCGGCTTGAGTGGTGGTATCGGGGCTTTTGTGGGCTACAATGGTTCTGAATTCTGGGCACGGTGCCCGCGACAGGTTGGACAGGAGTTTTGCGCCATGAGCACGCCCGCTTCCGAAATGACAGAGTTGATCCGCGCGATGGGGACGCGGGCGCGGGCGGCATCGCGGCAGTTGGCGGGGCTGGGAGGGGCCGCGAAGAACGCGGCGCTGCTGGCGATTGCCGATGCGCTGGTCGCCAACCGGGCGATGCTGATGGCGGAAAACCAGAAGGATCTG
>Ga0302320_10018702_pt1 | contig 13956 bp, 17 predicted proteins | sample Bog_T0_3_FD_202130 | JGI IMG/M metagenome (GOLD analysis project Ga0302320, IMG submission 202130) | Peat permafrost microbial communities from Stordalen Mire near Abisko, Sweden - Bog_T0_3 | ecosystem: Environmental > Terrestrial > Soil > Wetlands > Peat | place: Sweden: Abisko, Stordalen Mire... | reverse complement strand
TATTATTGGGAATTTGTTATCAACATTTTCAAGGTATTGATGCTGGTAATGGAAACCAACATTTTCCAAAATTATGCTTCTGTTTTTTTGGATTTGCAAAATTTCGATAAAACTGTCTTGACCTTGATTTTCTTATTCATAATAAGGGGAACTTATACAATCTTAGTTTTAACAATCGATCCTTTCAAATCGAAATTTCTCAATCATCTTGAGAGAAGAGCTTGCTATCTTTCCCTGATAATAATTATTTTGATTTTGATTCCAAAGTATTTTTTTATTTTTCCTTTAAAGATCTATGGGTCACAAAGTATGTACCTTAATATGGTAGACTTGAATGACTCAGAAAATAGTGATACCTCCTTAATCAATGATATACAAACGGTGATTGGATCTGGAGTCATTATTTTGCTAATAATAATTTTTTTGTATGTGATTCTCTTCATCCTTAAGAATATCATTTTTGACATTTACAACGTTTGGAAACAAGTGAGAAATGACTTTTTGCTCTGGATTTCGAAATTTCAATTTATAAAAAAGTATTTCCTAAAATTTCTGGTCAAACTATTTTGGATGCAGATCGAGTTGTTAAAAGGCAGTTCAGTTGATGAAGATGAATTTGCTCGAATTGTGAAATTGAACAATTATTTAAGAATCTTGCACATTCTTAACAGAAAATACATGATAAAAAATTTTGTGAAATTCTTTAAAAAGAAAGCAATCAATTTTAGCTACCGAATGTTCAAAAGATCTCTCACTGTTATTAAAAACTTTTTGCTAGAAACTCATTACATTCTTCCACAAATAAAAAAAGATACTTTAGTTAAAGCTCACACTGTTTTAGAAAAGTAAAAAAAAAAACATACTTAATTTAATTTTGTTAATAAATAGAGAAAAAACAAATGTGTTGCAAACAAAGAAAGATAACAATATTTTATCAGCATTTCAAACGAGGAGAAAAAAGTCAGATGCTATTGAAAAAAATAAAAATAGACAAAAACAAGAAGAGGCTTTTGAGAAAACGATCCGAATTTTTCAAAGTCTCAATGAAGAAAAATGTTCAAAGGAAGAGATTAATGATTTTCTCAAAAAAGAATTAAGTTATTATCTAAAATTTTTAAGCGAGATAGAAAGAAAATGTAAAACCAAAGGATTTTTGTCTCTTCTTCAAAAATTGAATTATAAGAAGGAGCGATTGGTGTTTCAATTTATTTTCGTTCTTGAAATTATGATATCGAATTTAAGGAGGATTGAGAAAATTCAAGCACGAAGAGATAGTTAAATAATATAAATTTGAATTTGAAAGAATTTTAATCATTGTCAAATTGATCATTTTTATTTTTTACAAAATTAATATTTTCCAATTTTCTATATTTTATTAAAAACATTTGATTATAAGTCATGGCAAAAAAATTTTTGTCCAAAATTATTTTAAGAATGTATAAAAATAATTGGTTTTTTCTAGTTATTCCAAAAATTAAAGCTTTTTTTTTAAATAAGTAGTTAGGGCTATAAAGAAATTTCATTCTTCTTCCACATTTTTTTTCTTTTTTTCCAAATAAATCAAATATTCCTTCAAAGGATAAAAACCAGCTTCTTTCTTGGCAAAAACCCAAACCGACTCCTCCATCTTCTCTAATAAATTTGAGAATGAAAGTGCCAATGCACACAAAAACAACATCAAACTAACACACAAATAGCAAATATAAGGCGAGATCTGAAGATTAACCAACACATAAATTAATCCAATTAAATTGGCGATAACCATGAAGAGAAAATAAAAGAATATGCTCATGTCTCTCACAAAGCTGAGCTTCGATTCATTTTCATAGAACTTTTTCAAAGTATGGAAATTGTGTTGGGTTTTCAGCATAATTCTGTATTCATACTTGCATTTATCGCATTGGAAACAGCAAGTAAGTGGTTTGTCTTCTATTTGGTTTTCTGTGGTTCGAATTGAAAAATTTTTGCTGAATTCTTCAAAGATCCGCTTTTGTAAATGGTCTTTCAAGCATTTGACATGAACATATTTGTAAGAATTTTCGCATAAGCAACTGTCTATAATGAGATTGTTTTTCGTTTCTTCTCCGCTTTTGCAAATTCTACATTTAATCACCTTCACAATGTTGCTGCTTTGCTCATTATCTATGCTCATTTTTGACTCTTCACATTGTTTCACAGAGTTCTGGTAATCTTCAATCTTCGTGATGATCAAATCATTGAGTGAGCCTTTTAAATATTTGTAAAAAGAGGCATAATTGATAGATGGTTTGGAGGTCGGTGAATTGCTATCTTGAATAGATAAACTAATGTTCGTCGTGGAGATATTGTGACCTTTGACAGGAGTGATTTTAGGGTCCATGATAGTGTTAAGGGATAGAAAAAATTTGAAAAATATTTTTTTGTGAAATCCATTATTTTTTTTCTGTTTAAAAGCTTTCAACTTAATTTTAAGCAAGAAAAATTTATTAATTTGAAGTTTTTTCCAAAGGTGTTTTAATTATTGAAAATAGGCTAAGAGCTAAAGAGGATTTTATAATATCTCATTTTTTAAAAAAATTTGCTTTTTCAATGATCTAAATTATTGTTTATTCTTCTCAAAAATATAAATTTTAAAAAATACCAAAGCAAACCTAAATGAAAATGCTTAAAGGAAAAAAGAAAAGAAAAAAAATTTAAACCTGTTTTATTGATAAATTTTCATTTTTTGTGTTTAGTGCTTGAATTATTGAAATTTGGCTTAGAGAGAAATTAGTTTTTATAATATCTAATTTTTTGAATCTAATCTAAAATAATGTTCTCATTTTATTTAAGCTCAAATGAGCCAAATTCGCTATTTATAAAAAATTTTATTAATTAATCAAAACCCTTTGAAGCATCAATAAGATGGCTGAAACTAACGAAGAAATCCCCCATTTTCACGCAGGTCTCCTTAAAACCTATTAAAATTTAATTATTTCAACTATTTAGCTTCTTCAAATCAAAAAAATGAGTCAGGTGAGAAAACTAATGGGTCCTCCACTTTAAAAATCATCAACTCAGTTTTTAATTTTTTTTATTTCGCTATAATTAATTTAAATCATTTCCATCAAACCTAGACCCCTGTGGTAATTAAAAAGAACAAAAACACAATTGATCTCAAATTGTTTGTTGGTCAAATCCCAAAAAATTGGTTTTTTTTTTTTTTATTAATTGAAAATTCAAAGATTTTTTTTTCTTTAGGACTGAAAAAGACATCACCTCTTTTTTCGCTGAGTTTGGTGACATTATTGATGCCCAAATTCTAAGAGACAAGCAAGGGAATCACAAAGGTTGTGCATTTGTGAAATTCGCCTCGATGACACAAGCAGACAAAGCAATAGAAAAATTAGACAAAAAATTAGAGCTACCTGGGGTCAACTTTTTTTTTGTTTTTTTAGTTTTTAAAAAATAAATTTTTTTAAGTCAAACGCGGCCATTCAAATAAAATGGGCAGACGGAGAGCCTGAAAGATTAGGTGATTTTATTATGAAATTAAAATGAAACTGGTCAAATTTAGGAATCGATGCTGAAACGCCTCCAAAATTATTCATTGGCTCACTTCCAAAAAATGCTACAGAAGTAATTATTAAATTTTAGTTTCTGAAAATTTGTAAAAAAAAAAAATTCAAGCAAAACCTCAGAGACATTTTTGAGCCCTTCGGAACCATCGAGGAGCTTCATTTGATGAAAGAAGCTGATGGCACCTCCAAAGGATCTGGATTCGTCAAATATGTCCTTCAAGAAAGCGCCCTTTTGGCAATAAGAAACCTTCATGCACAAGCCTATATTCTCAACTCTGACAGGCCTATAGAAGTCCGTTTGGCTGAAAACAAGAAAAAAGAACGCAAAGAGAACTCTACATATTCTGCGAATTTACCTGATAATGATATGTGGCATGGACATCCAATGCCCTTCATGCCATTTTCTCAGCCATTTCCCATGATGTATTATTATCAATATTTCACTAAAGAAGGTGTGCCATATTATTACAATGCAATGACTTCCATGGCACAATATGAAAAACCTCCTCATGGTTCAATGATTTATCCTGGAATGGGCGGATTTGAGATGCATGGGCCCACTCCTAAAGCGAATCTCAATGATATGAGCGCAACTGGAGTGAAAAAGCAAGGACCTAATGGTGCCAATTTATTCATTTTCCACATTCCCAATACATGGAGTTGAAAATTTAATAAATAATTGAAACAATAATTTTTTTTTAATATTATAGAAGATTCAGATCTTTATAATTTGTTCAGCCCTTATGGAGTTGTGATCAGCGCAAGAATCATGACTGATAAAAAAGAAGGAAAGAGCCGAGGATTTGGTAAAATGAATTTAACTTTTATTTATTCTTAATGTTTGCAAAAAAAAGGGTTTGTCAGTTATGAAAGTTCCCAAAGCGCTAAAATGGCAATCGAACATTTGAACGGATTCCAAGCAGATTCAAGTATTTTTATTTTTAGATTTTCTTTTTTAGATTTTGCATTTTTTTTTTCCGGATTTTTCCATTTGTTTTATTTTCGATCTTATATTTTGTTTTATTAGTTTTAGTTTTTTTTTTTTAAGTTTTTATTAATATTTTTTATTTGTTTGATATTTATCCTTATATGTTGTGTTTAAGAAAAAAGATTAAAAGTGCAATTAAAAAAAGGCAATGGTGATGATGACCACATATCTCTCCAACAAGGAAAATTCAACCCCTTCTAAAAATTACTCAAAATACAAAAAGTAATTATTCCTTGGCAGAAAAATTATGCAAATAATAACGAAAATTATTAATCTTAGAATAGCTTCGCCAATATTATTTAAACAATTTTTGTAAAAATTAAAGATAGAGCTTTGGTAAGAGTCTGGGATTTATCTTTAATTCGTTGCATTTTTTAAGGTTCGGTTAATTAGTCTTATGTTTACAAATTTGTAACTATCTTCCTTATGCTTTTATACTTTGTTTCATTTATTATATCTTGCATAAACTTTAAAAAACTCGTCTTCATGAAAAACATCTCCTCATTAAAACTAATCAACAACAAAAAAAACGATTCCCAATAAAAAATAATCATTTAATGAAAAAAAATACCAAAAATAATAAATAATAATTTTTGGACTTATTCTTTTATTAATCGTTCTCAAATCCGAACAAATCACATTTTTAACCCCAACCCCCTGGTTTTTATCAAAACTCCCTTTCCAATGCAAACTTCTAATCTCAGACCCAACGAGGAACTCGTACATTAAAAATCCTTATTTTTTTATTTTTATTTTCCACAGAGTCCAAAAAGTCCAAGAAAATCAATTTTAAAAGGAGGACCTGTAGGCCTTGAGAGTCCCCGACTGAAAAAGACTGTGAATCTGCATGGGAATGGACTGAAATCACAGAACCCCATCTCTAGAATATCCTTTAAACCCGATCTTATAGAAATAAAGGAAGTCGAAAGCTATAAAAAATACAATACAGACATGAGTGAACCAAAAGTCGGTTGTTGTGGATCTTCTAAATGCACGATTCAATGAAAAGCGAATGCCCTTTGTTTATAACTTTGTTATGTGGATTTTAGAAAAATGGTGACAAAAGGAGCCTATTATTATATTTTTGTTATAGGAAATTGACTATTTAACTATGCTTAGCCATTATTTATTCATTCATAGTGTTTTAGACAAGTATGATATCATGCGTTTTTTATTAACATCGCTTCGAAAAGAAGTTTCGTTTTCTTTAAAAGTAGTCAAAATAATATTTATTAAAATCTTTTTAAATAAAAAAAATTCTTCCTCATTTTTCCCACTTTTTCAATGCTGAAATATTTATATCTCTTCCAAATAATCTTCCTAATCGGATTCCGAGCAGATCTCGTGCGAATTACCTTAAAAAGAACACCGCTCCCTTCATCTTTCGACTCCCAAAATCCAAATAACAAGACTTTTATACAGAAATTACAAGCCACCGTTTCCAATATGAGATTAAATAACTATCATGATATGCAATATTATGGGCCCATGCAAATTGGGTCTCAAAGACAATCTTTCAATATGGTTTTTGACACTGGCTCACAATGGATGTTTATTCCCAGTGCAGATTGCAATACTTGTGTATCCTCCAGTTCTTTTTCATGTTCTGTTTCACAAACATGTTCGCAATCTTCTTCCAATTCATTAGTGAACATTACCTATGGCAAGGGTTTCATCAGTGGCAAGCAAACTTATGATCAGGTGTATTTGAGTGATGATCTAGTTGTGTCAAAACAGGAAATGTTGACTGTTATTTATCAACAGGATTTTGATGGTTTTTCGGCTGATGGGTTATGTGGAATGGGTGTGGAGAGTTTTTACGATCCTTCAGATCAAACTAGTCTCGTGAAGAATCTTTTCATGGCTGGAAAAATCTCAAACCAGATGTTTTCTTTCAAACTCAGTCAAGAAAGTGTCAGCAGTAATAACTACTACTCTGAGTTGGTGATTGGAGGATATGATAACTCTTCTTTTGCTGAAAATATCACATTCTTCAAAGTTGTCAATTACCAATACTGGGCCATAGCGATGGATCAGGTGACTGTTGATGGTCAGGTCATAGCAATAAACGAACAAGCGTTATTGGATACGGGTACCAGCATTTTAGTGCTTCCTTTTGCAGCATTTAACAATTTTGTGGCCATTTTAAAAAATAAACATCAATGTTATATTGATGGCACTTACATTCAATGTGGCTGTCCTGATGGAGACATTGGAGGGTTTCCAACATTTACTTTCACGTTCAGTGGGAAAGATTATACTTTAGAACCAGAATTTTATATAACTCAAATCAGGAACCTCTGTGCTGTGAATGTGGGGAGTCTAAGCAGCTTTTCAGATATGTGGATTTTGGGGGACAAATTTATGCATAAATATTATACTGTTTTCGATGGGGGAAATTTAACCATTGGACTTGCCAGAATGAATATTCCTCCAATTTCAAATTCACCCACAGGTTTAAATGTTATTTTGGTGGTTGCTATTATAATTGCTGGGCTTTTAATTGCTTTGGTGGCGGTTTGTTTGATAAAGAAATTTTGCCTGAACCGAAGAAATGAACAACAAGGCCTGCTACAGAATTAAATGAATTAATTTCCTTTAAATGAAAACAACGAATTTCCTTTATAAATTTTTAATTAAACTATTATCGATTAAGAGAAATCCATGTTGGGCTATTGTTTCCCTGCCTTCAATGTCGTGTCAACGAAAATATAACGCTTATTTAACTTTTCCATATCTTTTTCTAACGTTTGCAATTCTTTCTCATAATTTTCTTTCCTTTTTCATTTTTTAGTTTTTTTTCTTTCAAAAAACCAAACTTGCGTTTCAAACCAACTGTGTCTATTTTTGTGATATGAGCATAATTCTGAAATTTTCTATTAATCAAATCCCATTTATGTTTCAAACCTTCTTTTAATTCCTGAATTTCCTCCTGAGTCATAGGATATCTTTTTTTATATATTCTTTTAAGAAAAATTATAAAAATGCTCACTTTTCCCTCAATTTTTGTTCTTCTTCCTGTTGTTGGAATTCTCTGACAGTCTCATATTCCTTTTGAAGATGTTCCTTCACTTTCTGCAAATAATCTGGAATTTTAGCAAAATCCTTCTTTTTTGTCCAATCCATCTCCTCCTTTGCAACAGTTGGCGCTAAAATAGGATTTGTCAGATATTTTTACAAATGTAAGTTCAAAAAATCCAGGGTACCTGCTAAAATATTTTCAACTGCATTTGACAAAATAAAATTCTTCTTGGATTTCAACCCATGAAGCGGAACTTCTTGATGATTCGGGACTTTTTCCTTCAAACTAAAACAATGATGTTTCAAAGCACTGCTATCCAAGCTCTTTGCAATAATACTGGCACCGACCCCTTTTTTCAAATATTGGCTTGGTGACAAGGATGAACGGTCTCTTAAAGGACCAAAGACTGCAGAAGCACTTACATTTGGATGTGAGACATAAAGAGGAATCAAATCCCCTCCTGCATTTGAAATACCTGGCTTGGATGTGGTATGAAGACAGAGAGTTGAATAGGTCGGGGGGATCGTACAAGGATATTTGGATCTGTAGCGAGGAGGTTTGGGTACTTTGATAGGAGTCTTAGGGATGATGTTATAAATGTTTTCTTCTTCTTCTTCCATTGAAATGTGAGTCTGATTTTTGCAAATTTTTGTTAATTAAGAATAAAGCGAAATAAGTTTTATTTTTGAGGAAGAAAAAAAAAACGTTGAAAAAGGAAAAATTTAATTTCTAAAAAAATCCAAAAAAATTTCAAGACTTTTTCAATTTATTGCATTAAACATATAAAATTTAAAAATTTAAAGATTTTCATAGAATTTAGAAAGAAGACTTGATCTTTAGGTTTTAAGGGAAAAATCAATTAAATATTGCTCTTCCAACTTACCTTTACAAAAAAGTTTCAGTTTTTTCTCACTGGAAAAAGAACCAGGCCAATATTTCGTTGAGGCCTTTTTAAGAGGCAAGAGGTTGAGAAATTTGTAAGCACAGGCAACTAATTCTGAGCAAAAAAACTCCCTCTTTTGCAAATTAAACAAAGTGTCTTCATTTGTATCTGAAGTTCTCCTCATCAACTTCAAAGGATTCAACTTATACTTATTGCCAATAACCATCTATAAAATTTTAATAAAATTCGCAAATAAAAAAATAAAATAAAATAACATTCATAAATATTTCTATTTTATCTAAAAAATCCTGATTTCTATCAATTTCCAAATGTCTGAAACAAATCGACTTGTACAAATTATACCATTTATTCTTCATGAAAGTCTTCCAATTGCAAAGTCCCACCCCTTTGCTTTCAGCTTCCAACACGCTCAATTCAGAATCCCCATATCTCAAAATGATGGCCACATGATCATATTTGCTTCCTGTAAACGATCTTTGCAATTTCCCGAGAAAATTTTTGCTTTGGAACAAAATGATATCCATAGTGTCGGCTTTATTCCTGAATTGTTTCTCAGAAATCCTGATGTCTTTCCAAAATTTCGGTGTCTTTAATAAAGTCAAAGAGTTAGCAAAACCATCTGACACTTTATTATTGGATTTAATTGCCTCTGCCCAATAAAGTAGATCATTGTTTTTTTTATCTGAATTTTTGAAAATGAAATATTTATTAGCACTTGGAACAAATAAACTATTTTTTATTTAAAAATAGATAAAAATTTAAGAAAAAGAAATAAATACCTGAATTCAACAATTTTTTTATCTCGCATTGTCTCTTTGAAGTTGACCGAAACCAAATCGAAATCCAAACAACCAAGAGGATTCAATTCCTTTTCATTCTTATAATAAAAAAACTTCTTCTCTTCAATCTTGCAAAATCGTTTTTGCCACCCGATCATCGGAGTAGGGGATTTTTTTTTCAACCAGCCGATTCTAGAAGGAAGATTTGACATTTTGCTGCCCACAAATCTTAATGACATTTGTCTTTTGCATAATTTAAATCTTGATTTCTGGTTTGTGGGCAAAGTTGAACTATTATTATTAGAACATAAACCAAAGCTAGATAATTTTGGGATTGAAACATTTAGGTTCTTTTTTTCATTTGGATCTTTTTTTTCATGATGTTCTACTATTTTTTTAATTTTTTTTTTTAATTAATTTTGAAAACTAATGAGAAAAAAGTCTAAATATACGATCCAAATCATCTTCCACAATAAAAGAAAGTGGCTCGCTGTTAATTTCTTTTAATAAAAGTGGGCTCATGTACATTTGTGGTTGTGGCTTCGCATTACAAATTGATGACGGTTCCCTGGCTATTGTTAATATACCCAAGTTCAGAAAATTGTTACGAGTTGGTTTTGGCTTCATATTGAAAACTAATGATTCTTTCGAAATGTTAATGTTAAGAAAATTGCTAAAAGTTTTAATTCTTTCATCTGTTATAGTAGCTATATCCTCGACCTGATGCATTTTTTCTAAATCGTCAAGTTCCTTCAAACTGACAATTGGCTCTTCTAATGGAATTTCCTCATCTTCTTCATCGACTTTCTTGTGGGAACTCAAAATTTGCTGAATGAAATTCTTGGTTTTCTTTGATTTATTGCTCACTTGGCTTTTGTAGCTCTCAATCATGAGGTTTTTGCTTCTGATTGCGCATTCTTCGGCCTTCAATAGATTTTTTATGGTATCTTTTATATAATTCATTTCATCTTCTTCAGATTCTGGACAAATTGAACTCTGATAAAAACTCATCATTTTAATGTTTTAACAAAATAAAAACATCGTTTGATGGGAATATGGGCAATAATTTAGTTAAGTTCTGATTGTGTGTGGGTAAAGACAATTTTGGAACCTCTTCCTTTTCATTTGATTGCCCTGAAGATGCAGTCGTGAAATGCATTATATTATTATTATTATTATTAATATTTTCAAATTTTATTTAGAAATATGTGTTTTAAAAATAATGATTTATTTAAAAGTTTTGGAGAAAAAACATAGTATAAATTTTTTTTTTAGACTAAATAATCATTTGAAAAAAATATATTATTATTGTTTTCATTTTTAAAAAATATCAGCTGTCAATGCAAATTTCTGGCAGATGAAAACTTTGTTTTATATATATAAAAAAAAACTTTGTCGAATTGACGACAAAAATAGTTATTAAATTGATGTATTTTGAGAAAAATAATTATTTTTTTTTTAAATTTTATGAAATTTTTCGTCGACTCCGACGAAAAGCCAAATTCATAAAAAAAATTGGAATTGGAAAACGAAGGGATGCACTAGGCCAACACAAAACAGTATGGAGCACACCAAAAACCAAAAAAAATTTACCCTTTGTCTATAATTTTTTACAAATGAAAAATATTACAAAATTGTAAAAATCAGTCATTTAAAACAATTGTTTGTTGTCAAAAAGTTTCTTAAAAAAAGACAAAGCTAAAATTTTTTTTTACACTTAAAGATACACCCAAAAAATTCTCTCACTCAAAAAAACTTTCCTCGTCTGTGAACGAATCTCCCTCTTCAACCTTCTCCTTATTTTCTTGTTTGTTCAGCGATTCATAAAAAGTGTAAATTGAATGGCTCATCCTGCAATATTTCACCAAATTCATCATATCACAAACGAATAAAATCGAAGGGTATTTCTTCTTCAAATAGATCTGTACATCTCTTTCCAGCTTTACATCTGAATATATCAATATGGGTACTCTACATCCCACATGTTTCAGCCAATCAATCAAATTATCTACTGATCTTGAGTCCCCATGATTATTTGAATTAGCATAATTCTCAGCAACTATTCTGAATCTTTCTCCAGCCCTGAAACTTAGCAAATTGGGTTTTAATTTAAAAAGATAATCTAGAAATTGAATGACTTCTTCCTTATGGATGAATTTCCTGGTTTGAACTTTAAAACCTTTTAATTCTTCCTTCACGTCTTCATAAACAGTAAAAACACCTTGACTACAATCAAGCCAGATGAGGATTTTATTCTGAAGATGAGAAAATAGGTTATCTTCGAAATCCTTTTTATCTTTGTCGAATTCCTTCTTTAATTCTTTAATAAATCTATCGAATTTAAATTGCATCTCTTCTAGTTTTTCTTGGGTTTCTTTCTCGTTTGGAGATTCTTGGTTCAATTCCAACAACGCGGAACGATGGAACAAATCCAGAAGGATAGCAATGAAATAAACAATTATCATAATAAACACTAAACTTTGTAAAAAGTAAATGAAATAAAAAATCTCATTGTAGGTTCCAGTCAATAATTGAAAATCAGTGGTGTCAATTGCTCTGAAATTTATGGTGAAAAGACTTAAAATTGCGCTTCCAAAATCTTGGAATTGAACGATGAAATCTTGGAACATGATCATGAAGCCCAGACTCCAAGTCAAGACAAGAACAGCGACCAGAATGAAAAACAGGGAGATGCCTGGTAATGTGCGATAAATTGCTACCCAAAACTTCACAATATTGGTGGTATACTTGCACCATGAGATCAATTGGAAAATTTTGAAAGGGTAGAAGATAAAGATGAGAAAGAGGGTGAATTTGCAATAATTTTCTATGATAACGATTTCATGCAAAGCGATAAAGGGGATGTTTGAGGCTGCTCTTGCTTCTGGACTGGCTTTGTTGATATAGCTCAATTTGATTGAGAAAAGCACGATAAATGTTATTTGAGAGGCCAAATGTGAAATTTGTCCAAGACAAATTAATCTATTACACATCATAGTCATTTCGAACATTATTTTGAACAGAAACAACACCGATTGAATCACGAAAATAATAAAAATAAATAAAATCACGTTAGTATCTGCATAATTGCAAAATGAACCGAAACTAAAGGTTTGTGCTATGGCAATTTCTCCTTGAAACTCCAAGAGCCCCCTAAAAACCATATATCTATTCTTCCAATAATTGAAATAATTGGCCTCAACCACCAAAGCCACAGTTTTGTCATCGACCCACCCATTGTTTTCAAGTTTTTGTAAATTATTCAAAGCATCAGCTTCATTGAAACCCAATTCAACTATGAATCCGAACATTGGGTAATTTCCATAGGTCCCTTTCACGAAATCACAAGTGCTGGTGTCAATTCTGAATTGAAACTCATCACAAGATTGATACACACAATTTGTACTATCTAACCCCGCAGGGAAAAAATCATCAGTTCCCTCTTTTAGACTTTTTATCATGTCTAAACATGAGGAACTCAAATCATTGGGATCACATGGATATCTATATTGTCTGAGCCTCATGCTTTGGAGAGGCATATTTGGAGTGATTTTGGAAGTGTAATAAGCAGGGACGGCAGAGGTATTCATCCATGAGTACAAATCGCTTTTAGTTTCGATTAGGAAAAATTGCGAGGAATTGAATGATTGCGTGAGACTCACTCCAAGGTCGAAATTCGTGTAGGAAGAGAAGTCTTCTGGATAGAATGCCATTAGGGGGAGTAAGACTATGAAAAGGAGCAAAAGGAGTTTTTCAAGGATGGAACTAACCAGGAAAAGCTTGAAAAGCTTGATGTTTTTTCGACCGATGAAGATCATTTTTGCGGCTTAAAATTGACAAAAAAAAAACCAAAAATTTATAAATATTTATTCTTCAAAAAAATCAAAAAATAGTCTTTTTTGGAAAAAAAATATGTGTCATTGGAATCAAAAGAAAAAAATCGATTTTTTATTCTTTTTCTCAAAATTTTTTTTAAATTTTAAAGGGAAGTCTTCTGCAGAATATATTTATAATAAAAAAATAATTTTCAAAAATAACAATTAATAATTTTAATGCAAGGACTCAGTAGAAACGCATTGAAGAATATCCACATTTTCCATTCTTTAAAGTTCTATTATAAGACTTTGACGGACACAGACATGAAGTTGACAGAAAATTGCATTAAAAAAATCGAGGAAAAAACCGAAACTACTACTCATAAATTCCTAAGATTGACCGTGGAGGCAGGAGGTTCTTGGAAATTTAATAGAAAAATAGTCGAATGTTAATAAAAAATTGGATTTTTAGAGGGATGCGCAGGGTTTAAGTATCATTTCAATTTTGATGAGAAGATTGATGAGGAAAATGACCACGTTTTTGAAAAAGGAGAGAGGAAATTGTTTGTGGTGGATGTTTTGACGTTAAAATTGGTGAAAGGATGTTTGATTGATTATGAAATGGAAATGATCCGTTCTGGGTTCCAAGTAATGTTGAACCCGAATGCCGATAAATCGTGCAGTTGCAAGATATCGTTTTCTCCAAAGCCGGACCTTTTGTCTTGAAAAAACTAAAAATAAATTTGTGTCATAGCTTTCGTGTTTCAAAATGAGAAATTAAAAAATTTGTAAATTTACGAATATAAAAAATTGAATTTTGATTTCAAAAATTTAATTTTTCTCAATTTTTTCATAATAGCGAAATGCTGAAAAACGAATGCTGAAAAAAAAAAATTATAATAAGAAATT
>Ga0302320_10018701_pt1 | contig 13957 bp, 14 predicted proteins | sample Bog_T0_3_FD_202130 | JGI IMG/M metagenome (GOLD analysis project Ga0302320, IMG submission 202130) | Peat permafrost microbial communities from Stordalen Mire near Abisko, Sweden - Bog_T0_3 | ecosystem: Environmental > Terrestrial > Soil > Wetlands > Peat | place: Sweden: Abisko, Stordalen Mire... | reverse complement strand
GCGTGTTGGGCGCATGTCAGACGCAAGTTCCACGATCTCTATCAGGCGCACCGATCCCCGATAGCGAAGGAGGCGCTGGAGCGCATTGCCCAGTTATACGGAATCGAGAAAGAGATCCGTGGGAGATCACCCGCCGAGCGGCGAGCGATTCGAAGCGAGAGGTCGAGACCATGGCTCGAATCGATGCAGGCATGGCTCAAGACGACCTTGGCGAAGCTATCCCAGAAATCCGATGTCGCGGCGGCGATTCTGTATGCGCTGGGACGCTGGAGTGCGTTGGTACTCTACAGCGAGGATGGCCGCGTCGAGATGGACAATAACGCCGCCTATACCGCTAGCGGCATAGGCGGCGTAATGCCGCGTTCCGGATTATGCCGCGTCGGGGCGGATTGAATGCGGCACGCCGATCGTTCGGCTCTTTGGACGCGGCATAACCTGCTAACGTCTCTCCAGACTGGCGAACCGCCAGCACTGGAGAAACGACTTGAAGACAACCCAACAGAAGAATCCGGATGAGGATCATCCCGTCCTCGCCCGGTACGTAAACTACTTACGCAGGGACCGCGGCCTTGCAGAGAATTCCGTCCTCGTCTACAGGCCCCATGTTCGTGACTTGCTCGCTGAGCAAGTAGCAAAGACGGGCAGTGTGTCCGTCCAGGCGTTCGACGCGACAGGTATACGAAGCTTCCTGCTTGACCACATTCGCGGCCGTTCCGGCGAATACGCCCGACTGCTGGCGACAGCTCTGCGTTCATTCTTCCGCTTTCTGTTTCTTTGTGGGGATCTGCCCAGAGATCTATCCGGGTCGATACCCGCCGTCTGCAAACCGCGGCCAACCGCGGCGCCTGCCTTTTTATCCCGGGATGAAATTGATCGGGTGATCTCAGCTACGGACGGATCGACCCTCACCGGGTGCCGCGATCGTGCGGTTCTATTGCTGCTCGCCAGACTCGGGCTGCGCGCCGGGGAGGTCGTCCAACTCAAACTCGACGACCTTCGCTGGCGGACCGGAGAAATCATCATTCACGGGAAGGGACGTGTGATTGAGCCTTTGCCGCTGCTGGCTGAAATCGGCGAGGCGCTAGCCCGATACCTCCGCGATGACCGCCGCAACGATGGCTCTCGGCGTGTTTTCCGGCGCGCGTATCCACCCTATGGGGGCCTTGCCGGGCCAGCCGCGGTGGGCCACATCGTTCGCGCCGCGCTTGTCCGAGCCGGAGTCCGACGCTCCGGACGGGGTGCCGCACATCTGTTTCGCCACGGTCTGGCAACGCAGATGATCCGCAACGGCGCCACGCTCACGGAGATCTCCGAAGTGCTCAGGCATCGATCCCTGAACACCACCGCAGTGTACGCTCATGTGTCCTTTGAGGCGTTGCGGGCGGTTGCCGGACCCTGGCCGATCACGGGAGGTGTCCAGTGAACAGCATGTGCGACGCCTTGGCGCAATACATCGCGGTCAGGCGAGCGCTGGGGGCCAAGCTTCCGGAACCGCCTCGCACGCTTGGCCGATTCATCGAGTTTCTGAAAGAACAGGGCACCGAGTTTATTACGACGGAACTGGCGCTGCGATGGGCCATGCGGCCGCAAGGCGTACAGCGCGGCACATGGGCGCGCCGGCTGAGCATGGTGAGGCGATTCGCCATATGGCTCCATGCGATTGACCCGCGCACACAGGTTCCACCTGCTCGGCTCCTAAGTGGCCGGCGGAGGCGCAATCCACCACACATCTACAGCACCGAAGAAGTGCGCCAGCTCATGACAGAGGCATCCAAGCTGCAGTCTCGCCGAGGCTTGCGTGCCCATACATATACAATGATCATCGGACTCCTCGCGACCACCGGGCTTCGCCCCGGCGAAGTCCTAGCTCTTACTCAGCCGGATGTGGACCTCAAAAGCGGAATCCTGTTTATCCGAGAATCGAAGCATGGAAAATCACGGTTCGTACCGGTCCACGACTCGACCCGCCAAGCTCTCGCAGAGTACGCCAGACGCCGCGATAAGCCGGCGACACAGATTCGCTCCAGTGCTTTCTTTCCTGCAGAGAGCGGTCGGCCGCTCAGACCGAACGCCGTGCGGCGGACGTTCGCGAAGCTGTCAGTAGTCGTCGGCCTGCGCGCTCCAGCGGCGACACGACGGATCGGCCATGGCCCGCGACTCCAGGACTTCCGCCACACCTTCGCCACGCGGACTCTTCTGAATTGGTATAGGGTCGGCGTGAATGTCGAACGTGAATTGCCCACGCTCTCCACTTACCTTGGACATTCCGATGTCACGCATACCTACTGGTACTTCTCGGCGGATCCGGAATTGCTCCAGTTGGCGACCAAGCTCCTGTGTAGCCGGCGCCCGGGAGGAGAAAAGTGAGTTGTTCCCGCCTGGCTTCACTGATTCAACGATTCTTTACCGATCGCCTGCTCGCCCAACTCGGCGCGAGCCCACACACGATTGCGGCTTACCGCGATGCGTTCCGGATGGTGTTCCAGTTTGCCGCCACAGCTTTGGGCCGCGCGCCATCGGATCTGCGTCTCGAGGACATCGATGTTGCGTTCCTGGGACGGTTTCTTGAGCACCTGGAGTCTAAACGAACGAACTGCATTCGGACCCGCAACAACCGGCTGTCCGCGCTACGCGCCTTCTTCCGGTATGTGGCGCTGGCGGAGCCCGCCTTCGCGCTTCAATGCCAGAGGATACTGGCGATTCCGTCCAAGCGCTATGAAAGGCGGCCGGTGGAATTCCTTACCGAGGAAGAGAGTGCCGCCCTGATCACCGCGCCCGACAGAACCACCTGGATTGGACGGCGGGACAGAGTTCTCTTGCTGGTTGCCGTTCAAACCGGCCTCCGAAACAGCGAGATCACTGCACTAAAGCGTAAAGACGTAGAAACCGGAACCGGCGCTCACGTCCGGTGCTTGGGCAAGGGGAGAAAACTGCGCTGCACGCCATTGCGCCCGGACGTAACCGCTGTTCTGAAGCAATGGTTGTCGCAACAGGCCGGTGGGCCCGACGATCCGCTATTTCCTGGGTCGCGCGGTGGAGCACTGAGCGCGGACGCACTGCAGCGGCTCGTCTCCCGACATATCAAGGTTGCCCGACGGTTCTGTCCATCACTCGCGGCCAAGCGGGTGACCCCTCACACCCTGCGCCACGCTGCCGCCATGGCCTTGCTCCATCACGGCGTAGACCTCAGCGTAATCGCTCTTTGGCTGGGCCACGAATCGACGGAAACGACTGAGATCTACCTACACGCGGACATGCAACTCAAAGAGCGCGCCCTCGCGCATGCCACACCGTCTGGTGTTGTCCCGGATCGCTTCCGCCCAGCCGACCCCTTGCTGGCATTCCTGGAGAGCCTTTGATTATGCCGCCTCGCCTCGCCGGAAGAATCAGAGATCCACCTATACCGACGGCCGGCTTCCGCCCCGACGCGGCATAATCCGGAACGCGGCATTACGCCGCCGAACGCGCTCTACGTGCGGTCGCGCTGGGACGCAAGAATTATCTGTTCGCCGGTTCCGATGCCGGCGGCGAGCGGGCGGCGGCGATCTACAGTCTGATCGGCTCGGCGAAACTGAACGGCATTGCCCCGGAAGCCTACCTGAGTACTGTGATGCGGCGCATCGCCGATCATCCGATCAACCGAATCGAAGAGTTGCTGCCCTGGAAACTGGCGGCAGCCATTCCTGCCAGGGGCCAGGTGGCGGAACACACTCAATCACCCTCAAATGGAAATAGTGTCCACAATCTCGCGATTGTGGACACTATCGGAGAATGAGAGAAGGACTCGAAAACGTGGACTGGGTGCCTCTGGAATCCAAGCTTCTCACCGCAGCGGCATACGCTGCAGACGCGCGGACTCTCTACCTGCGATTCCACAGCGGCGATGTCTACCGGTACTTCGACTTCCCACCAGAACTATACCGGGACTTCCTGGGCGCCGAGTCGAAGGGCCGGTTCTTCCTGAGCCAGATCCGCAACCAGTTCCGCTACGAACGCCTGGCCCGCCTTGTCGTTGCAAACATGAAATAGGACGTCAAGACGGCCTCGGCCGGACGCTTACTAATCGTTCTGCCTGGAGGGATTGATTTCTTGAGAAGAGTGGCGATCTCAATGGCAGGCTGCAGTAAGCACAAGCAGTCAAGGTCCATTTACTTGTACGCTTTTAGTGAAAAGGAGGTCACGAGGTTCCGGGCAACATTACCAGCTGATCGGGCGAGACGACATTCTGCTGCGCCCATTGCAGCACTTCCTGTTCCTGCATGAACAAAATCACCTGCTGCGTACGACTGATGGCCAATATGATATTTAGCAGCGCCCGTTTGCGCGCTTGATCGCACTGAACCAAGACGTCATCCAGCAGGAGAGGGCACGTTTCACCAGCCGTCGTGAGACGCTCCGCGAGCACGACCCGCAGAAGCAAGTAAATCTGCTCTGCCGTGCCGTGCGAGAGAAGCTGCACATTGCGCCACTGATTGTCCGGTCCCAGCACCTGCACACAAAGATCGCTGGGATCAACCCTAGCATCGGTGTAGCGACCCTGTGTTACGTCCGCGAGCCATTGCCGCAAACCCGCTGCCAACACCGGAGCGATATCGCGATGCACCCGCTGTTCTGCTCTTCGGAGGAAATCGAGAGTGAGGGTTAGCGTCCGGCTCAAGCGAGCGATCCGTTCCGACTCAGTTTGCGCAGCGGCCAAGGCCTCTTCCGCTTCCGCAACACTCGGAACGTCCTTGGCGCACTCGCGCGCCTCAGTTTCGGCCGCAGTGGCCTCGAGCGCCGCATTGTGAGCGATTTTCTCTGCACGATGGACTTCCTCGTCGAAATCGACGTCGGCAGCAAGCTCGGGAAGTTGACCGAGTGCAGCCTCTAACGCCGCCGCTCGCTGTTGACGTTCAGCGCTCTGATTCTCGATAGCCCCTAGCGTGCCGCCGGCAAGCAGTGCGCCCAGTTCGGCGTATTCGCGAGTCGCCTCATCGAAGTCCGTCAGCATTTCCTTCCGTCGAGCCTGCCACCGGCGAAGTTCCTGAATTGCGGTTGCCATATCGTGTGCCGCTAATCCACACCGTGCGAAAGTGGCCAGAATCTTCTCCTCAGCCCTCGACCTTCGTGTCTCGGCATCACGTGCTGCCTGCTCCGCGGCCTCTCGATCTGACAACTGGCGGTTGAGCGACTGACGTCTTGAGGCGCGGGCCGCCTGCTCAGCACGCGACTGACAACCTCGCTCGTACTCCTGGTATGCCGCCATGGGGTCCGGGACTTCAGCTATTCCCCGCTGTTTGAGCTCCTCCTCCAATACCCGTCTCGCTGAAGTAACATCGGAGCGAAGCTCCTCATGACTCTTGGACCAGTCCGCAACGATCTGCTGGTGCCGTTCGGTCAGCACGAGTCCGTCGGCAAGCTCGCGCAAAGCTCTTGAATCTAATGGGAGGCCCAACCGGATGGTCCGCGCAGACGCTACCTTCACTTGCTCGCGCGCTTCTTCCATGGCTTTGCGCTGAGAAAGAACTTGTGCCTCGACCGCACGAACCTCCTCAAGGGCGCGCGCCCGGTGCGCTTCGTCGGAGCGAAAGACTAGCCACACAAACGCGGTGACGCCTAAGATTACAAGCGCCGCACCGATCAACGGATTTGAAAAAGCCCACAGAAAAGCGCCGAATAACACAAACGCTGCCGCGAGGCCGGCGACGATGGGCCTAGACGCAGACGAGTGTTGGACAGCTTCTAGCCGACCTCGTGCCTCGCGGTAGCTGTTTTCCAGCCCGGAATCAACGTTCGGAATCGATGTCTCGAGAGCACGCGCTAGCTCCCGCAACTGATCAGCCGTGAGCCCTTTCGCGTCGATCACGTGCAGCGTAGACGGTCGCTGGCGTTCGTGAAGTTCGAGCGCCTGGGTGGCGCGCTCGTACGCTTTCCTTGCAGTGACGACGTCGGGCCGCGGCATCTGGTCGCCCGTTGGCACCGATGGCAACGCCTGGATTTCCGCGCGAATGGCCGCCGCAGACGGTCCAGTGAGAACCGGAACGTCGGGTCTGTTTTCCCACTCGCTCAGCGAAGCCGCAACATCGCCGGATAACAGGTCCTCATCAGGCAAAGGCGGCACCGGACCTGCGGGGTACCTAGCTGCCAGCTCTCGCGCCCTATACAACCTGGCCTGCCATACTTCGGCTTCCTTCCGAGCGCGGAGTGCTTGAAGCATTCGTACCCTATGCTCCTTGTTGTCAGCCTGCTTCCGCAGCTCCAGCGCTCCGGCGTCGACGGTCAACCACTTGGCTTGCTTCTCACGCGCATTTGCGACAGCCGTCTCGGTGGCCGCAAGGTTTACCTTGGCGCGTTGAAGTGGTTTGGTGCTATTCGCGCGATCCTGGCCGACGTGCTCGCGCAGAAAGTCTTCCAGGCGTGCAATGGCCTCGCCCGCTGTCGCGTCTCTTGCCACGGATGCGGCCGCTCGCTGCAGCTCGTCCTGCAACAACTCGGCATCTTCGGCAACAGCCTGGATCTCTGCCTGACGCACACAGGCCACCGACAGGAATGACTGTCGATCCAAGCCGAGCCACTTCGCCGCGTCTGGTGTACCGTCGTTGAGGATTTCGCCCGAGATATCCCGACCGAGGTCAGCGTCAGTTGCCGAGCAGTGCGCGAGATCCAATAAGTTCTGACGCAACTCGACGCGCCGCCCATCATCGAGGCGGACAAGTGCCCGGACTTCCCAGGCGTTTCCACTCCACGGTCGGCGAAGATCCGCGAAATCGCGATCCTTCAGGCGTGGCTGGCCTCGTCCGCGGCGCATCCCACAAAGCGCAGCGTAGATCGCCGCATGCCAGCTTGACTTACCAGCTTCGTTGGGTCCATAGATCACCGTGAGCTGAGGCGAAAACGTCAGCGTCAGATTCATGAATGGCCCAAACGCCACGGCGGTAACTGATTCGATGTGCACGTTAGAAAGCCTGGAGATCGTTGCGGCCGTCGAGTGCGCGAAGCCCGATGATGATGACGCGGCGACGTTCCTCGGGGGACAGGTCGCTTCCCTGAACATCGCGAACAAACTGCCCGCGTACGGTTGGCTCCAGCCCTATTAGCGTTAAGTTATACGCGACGGTCACGGATTCGAGACGGATGATCGGCGGCGAGTCAAGGTTGGAAGCCACATCCTCGAGGTCAATAGCCTGGAGGTCAATATCTGGAACCAGTTCGCCGGTCAACGTCACGCGTGCGTACCCACGGCGGTTCTCGAGTGCGCCGGCGACGCGGTCCCGGATCTCCTGCTTATTAGTACACCCGTCCACTCCGATTCTGACATCGCAGACATCAGTCACCGCGACTGAGTGACGCTCGATCGTCACGCGACCTTCGTCGCCGATCGCGGCAATAATAGCAGCACGCTGGCCCGATTCACCGAACGTCAGGGGTTCCGGGTTGCCCGGATAGGTAAAGCGTTCCGCGTCGCGGGGTGCATGGTAATGCCCGAGGAGCGCGAAATGAAGGCCGGAGGCCTCGATCTCAGCTGCTCGAAACGGCGCATACGGTTCCTTGCCCGTTTCCTCGGTATAGAAGGAGCCTTGTTCTGATCCGTGAAATAGGGCCACATGAACGCCACCACGGTCGACCTTAAAGCCGCCGAGGAAGTTAGGTGTCCCTGCCGGCGTACGGTGGGCAGATCCCCATAGTGTCAGACCCTCGACGATCGTTACCGGTACAAGTCGGTTCTGCTCGAACACGTAAACGTTGGGGCTCCAACGAACGCGCCCATACAAGCTCTCCGGACCAAGCCAATCGTGGTTACCGGGCGCGATGAAAACTCGGATGGGATGTGCGCCTTCAAACAGCGCACGCAAAAACTGGCCGGTATCCGGGGACACGCGATCGTGTTCGAACAGATCGCCACCGCAGCAGATCACGTCAACCCGCTGGTCCAAGGCGAGGTGGATGCTCTGTGCCAGCGCATCGCGCAAGGCTTGCCGTCGCTTCCGACCGACTTCTGGTTTCGCCCACGCGAAGGGTGAATCTAGATGCAAATCGGACACGAGGAGAATCCGCATCAATTATCTCCACGCCGTCGGAACGCCGTCAGCGTATCCGCCGCACACACAAGCGCATCGCCCGTGCACTGCCACGCCGGTGACCTTCTTGGAGAATTCGGCAGACCACAGCTTAACCATGAACGCTTATTGTATTCCTGTTCCGTGCACAACGCCCGCCGGAGGTCGGGACCATCCGAGCTACGGCTGGGAACTGTTCAGCGCTCCCACCTTTGGCGCACCATGTTTGGCTTGTTATTGAGCGCTGATAGCACAGCTGTCTATGGTGGCCTTTCGGATGGCCGCTGCACAAGGCCGCGACTGCAACCGCGCGGTTTCGCTCGGGCCGGCAAGTCCGGTCTCGAAACGGAGAATGCCCTATATGCACTTGGGCATGCGAAACATCGCAGAATCCGTAATAGAACTCAAAAACCGGAAACCATGTTCGATTCTGGAACTTGACGAGGGCCGCGACGAAAACACACCCTTCTGGCGCGCCGCGGCGCCAGATGCTCTTGGTGATGGCTATCAAGTCCTCCGGGGATCTTCGCGAAACGTTCCGAAATGTAGTGAGATAGGCCATTCGGGCGATAGGAACGTCAAAAGGCCATAATTGAAGCCTGGGGACGTATATAATAGAAGGCCTGCCGCCGCTCGCATTTGAGACGTCTCTTGGCCTCCGGCCGTAAGTACGGATCATCTTCCGTCCGTATGAGCCACCACTGGAAGAGGTAATGCGCAGTCGCACTCAGCAGCCGCTCAACCTCATCTGTACGGTCTTGCCCAGCAAGACCGCTGACTCCGATGCTGTCATCGCCCCAACTGCCGCCGCCATTGGCAGGCGTATAGCTGACGAAGCCCTCCCCGAGACGTCCCTCCACATGGAAGGACTGGAAATCGTAACAGCCGCCGCCACTGTATCCCTCCAAGTGTCCGTAGAGATCATAGTACTGTCTATCTCCGGTCCTGCGGACGCGCACGTATGCCAGGGCTAAGCGAAGCCCCCTATCTTCCGGATCATACAGTATGGCGGCCCGAATGCGTGGTTTCACGGTGGGCCGAGGCCCTCTGACCGCAAGTCTGCCAGGCTTGAGGTCCTTGGCCGAGAGCGCACCGGCCTTTGTCACTGGAGTCACGAGCGTTTTCTTTGGGATGGCTGCAAGGTGGGGCGGAGTATCCGATGGTACTTACGATGCACTATCTTCAGTTTCTTCGTGGAACACACCGCAATCGCGCGCCTCAGGTCGTCTTCGGTGTCGATCAGGTAAAGCAGAGCCTGCATAGCGCTATCTCCTCTTGCAGCATTGGCAGCACATGTTGGTTCGCATTCGGGCCATTGCCTTTTCCTCACGTTCGAAGGAATGAGTGGGTTGTTGCCACACCCTCGGTGCACCTACGCGCGTCTTATCTGAGTTGGTCGATTAACCTATAATAATTCTCCTTGCTGATCCAAGAGCAATGTAACTTTATAGATCAACTGCCTTCTCACTCGCAGCGTAAGCCGTCAACTTGAATGAATCGGCTTTCGAGGTGCAACACCACAACTGGCAGGCGGCGCACCAAACATCGGTGTGATCTAAGTGTGGCTTCGTGTTGCCACCACAAGAGGATAGCTCACAGTTGTGGCAATGGAAATACCACCGACTGCGGCAATACGGACAACCAGCGTAGTGGCTGCCGATAACGATTTGGGCGTTCAGCGTGAGTGCCTGAAAGGAATCCGCTGACTTTTCTCCATCTGCACCGCTACTCAGTGCAGCGGGGCTCGGAACGTCGCTTTGCGTCTGAGGTAGTAGTTCCTTGCCGCACCCGCTACAGAACTTCCGCGTCGACTCCAGCTTCTGTCCGCACTTCGGGCAGAACTTCCAGGGCGTGTCGGTGGATGTCGCACGGTGTACTGGCACATCTTTCACCGGAGGCATGGCAACCGCTCGAATGAGTTCGAGCGCCCCGCGCCCTTGCCGCCGAACCACCATCAAGAACGGTTTACGGGTCGGTCCACAGACCGCAGGTAGCGCCAGTTCGTCAAGAGACAACGACCCTCCGAATTGCACCGGCCCTGCGGTAGGACTTCCCTTGCACTTGCCATCATTTGTGGCTCTCATAAAGCAGCTCCAATCGTGCATGCAGACCTACCCCACTCCCAGGAAACGGCCGCTTGAAAAGCGCAGCCAGATTCAGGGCGTGTTCTTTGTTAAGAACAGCTCTGACAGATTCAGGTCGCCTTCTTCGCTAAGAAAGTGGCGAAATTCCTTCCTGGGGATCTCGCGCCACGAAATGGCCTCCTGATCCAGGAGTTGGCGAACGGCCGAGTCAATACTGGTGCTTACCACCATCAGCCGTGTTTTCCCGTTCTCCGAAGAGAGGAGGTCCCGTTTTAGGGTGGTGATCCGTTCTCCGTCGCGCTCGGTGACTTGTTCCCATTGGCACGCCACCACGAGTTCGCCGCCTTGGTCGGAGGCAAACACCAGTTTTGTCCTTCCGCAACGGCCAAGAGCTTCCCTATTCAAAAGCCGGAGACCAGTTTCAATTAGTTGCGGGTACTTGACGAGGGCCGCGACGAACCCGCGCCGTCTCGCGCGCCTTCGCGCCAGACTCTTTTGGACCCATCGAGCCCTTTCTTCCGCTTCTGCTCCAAAGGTTAGCGAGATCGGCCATACAGGCGACAGAAACGCCAAAAGATCTTCATCGAAGCCTGGGGACCTATACAAACCTCGCCTTCGTTCGCAATTGAGACGTCTCTTGGCCGCTGGTCTTAAGTCCGGATCGCCCTCATCGTCCCAGCAACACCATCGCGTCATTAGGCGATCCTGGACGAGATCCAAAAGAGGCTCTACGCCATCGGCAAACTCTTGCCGAGCAAGACCGCTTACCCCGATACCGTCATCAGCCCAGCCACCGCCGCCCCCCCAGGCGGCCGGCGTGTAGCTGATGAAGCCGACGTCAACATGTTCTCCGACGTGGAAAGACCAGTTATCATATACTCCGCCTCCTTCGTAGCCAATACAGTAGCCGTACAGATCAAAGAACGGCCCGGCACCACGTCGGACGCGACAATACGCCAGTGCCAAATGAATTCCTCGGCACCCTGGTTCATATTGAATAGCGACCTTTACTCTTACTCTCGGGCTCGCTGTTGTGACAGTCCGTGACTCAAAGAGGATGCAAGAGGCAGGATTGTCTTCGACCACGTGGCCAGCGACCAGGTGATCAAAGAGCATGCGGATGGCGGCTATCTGCTGCTCTATCGCCGGCACCGATTTTCTATGGGTGTCAACATACTTGACGATCACGAACGGGTCCACCTGCGGCAGTTCAATCCTGTGGGCCTCACACCACTGGAAGAATCGCCCCACTGCCAAGGCGTACGCCGCTCTGGTGCTGCAATCATGGATCTTGGCGGTGAAGAATTTAATAAACCGCGAACTCGCCCGCTCGCCCGCGCGGCGGATAGGGCCAGGCAGACGCGACAAACCAGCCGCGACCAATTCGTCGGGTAGTTGCGGTCCTCCTGGTGTGGGCACCAGTTTGTTGGCCATGGCTGCTCTTACCGTTAAACCAGAAGCTATTCTTGATAGCCGTTCAAGTCCAACATCATTTTCATTATCCATTAATGCGTGAGCAATTTCTCAAGCCCTTATGCCGTCATGGTGATGGCAGTCCGTTAGAAGGCCATTTGTTTCTGCCGAACGACCCTCGTTGCGGATCACGCTCGCGAATCCTGCTCCGACCATTCTCGACTCGAAAAGAACGCGTCCCCGCGTGAAAGGCGTAAATGGAGTTGGTTTGCGATCTAGGCGCTGAGTTTCTCAGGGCGGATTGCGATTGCTTCCCTGGATGACGGGCGCGTGCTACGTCGCTTTTCGACACGCAAAGACGGCGGGTTGGCGAATTTCCCCCTTCAGGTCTGCCCACATTGGAGGTCGGGCTGCCAGCGTCGATAGCGACAGAGAATATCAAGCGCCCAGTCGCTTCTCAGTGTCCGGATGCGCGATGGCTCTGTGCGTGCTGGCCTGGCGGTTCGGCTGTCGGCGGCACGCGCAATCCACCCAGCGACCAGAGAAGCTCCGCAGTTGCTTTTGGCACGACGGGTTGGGCAAAGGTGTACGACACCTGGGGGGTTCATCTTGTGCTCCGTTCGTGCTCCGTTAGGAACCGGGACAACGCACAGCGTGAAAACTGGGTATTCTCGATCGCCGGAACGAGGTGCAGGAAACGCGATGTTCTTTGTTTCCAATTTGCTGTCGTCTTCCCAAGCCGACCGTCGGGAGGCTCGACTCCTACCCAATTCTCCTCGCGTCCGTTCCACCGATCACCGCTAACTTCGGCTTCGGGGCGGTGGAGAGCTTGTCGCGCAAGATGTTCGTCAATCTCTCCTGCCGTTCCGGTACCCACCGCGCGTAATGTTTCACCACCACATCCTCGGTGTCGCCGATGAGATCGGCGACATCGCGGGGCGAGACTCCACGCTGCAGTAGGAGGCGCACGAACGTGTGCCGGAAGATGTGCGGCGTGGGCGTTCCGCACTCGAAGGTGCCGGCCAGATCGAATGCACGGTTGATCTTTCGTCGCCAAGTATCCGTGGCGGTTTCCAGTCGTTCCGATAAGCCGCATGCAAAGATCTTCGTGCCATATTTGCGCTCGCGTGCGAGAAGACGCTCGTACAGCCAATCGTCCGCCCAAGTGAACAGGGGACCTTTAGTCTTATGCATCCGCAAGAAAATGTTCGCGCCGCCGTCCGGGTGCGGCGTGACCCGGCTCATGTCGAATGTGGCGCCGTCGCTGATGCGGAGGCCTGTCCAACAGAGAAGCATCACCATGGTCTTCACGTCGTCGCCGCCCCAAGATCCCGAGCCGAGGTGATTCTTCCACTGCACCTCGGGCAGGTTGTCGCAGGCATCGTAAATCCTCACGAGTTCCGAGTCTGTGAACGGCATCCGGTTGGCCGCGCTCCCGGAGCCGACCGGAGCCTCCAGATCGGCCGCCGGGTTCTCGGAAATCCACTTTCGTTTCATGCAGAAGTGGAAAAAGCCTTTCAGCCGTTCCAGCTTCTTAGCCCTGGCGCGGATGCCGTCCTTCCAACGCGAGTAGAAGTCGTCCATGTCCGTAATCCGGAACTGGTCGATCAGCACGTAACCCTTGTCGCTAGCAAACTCGCGAAGCTGCTTCACGAATGTCGTGTACTTCCGGAGCGTGGCGGGTGCCACACTGCGGCCCGCCCGATTTGCCAGATACGCGGCGGTGGCGAACTTGATCGTGATTGAGGGCTTCGCCGTTTCCGTGCTGGCAGGTTCCGTAACTTGCGCTGGGAGGCCGGTCGCAACACCCGCAGCGTCCCAGACGCCCGCCGCCTCCCAATCCGCGACGACCGCCTTGGCTTCGGGCCACGAAGCTTTTTTGGTGTTCTTACGCTTGAACCGACCGCCGAGCATACCGTCGGCGTAGATCGGGCAGTGGCACTTTTTCCAGCCGCGCCGCAGCTCCTCGGGCTCGTAGTTGCGGGAGTCGGCGGCATGTCCGCCGACGCATTTTCCGGCGATGCGGAAGTGTCTGCGATACAGGTTCAGGGGCATCCTCTTGGGCAACAGTATAACATCGTTGCCCACCATTGCCCACCAAATTTGGTGCTTGTCTGTAACCGATTGATTCTATTCTGGCGGTGAGGGTGGGATTCGAACCCACTACCACTCCCTGAAATCTGTAACTTGCAGATTCTATGTTGCACGCAACGCCACGAATGCCAGCCTTGCCAGGGCTGCTTGTCCGACCTTGCCCGACGGCCTGCCTATAAACACTGCCCACAAGGACCTCTATTTGTGTGTTTTCGGTAAGCATGCGTGATCCCAAGTGGTCGTCATTGGTAAGGTAGGACAGTCGCGGGCGGGCGACTGATTATGACACTCCAACGTTCTCAAGACATCCCGGAACCCATTCTGCAACTA
>Ga0302320_10018697_pt1 | contig 13959 bp, 11 predicted proteins | sample Bog_T0_3_FD_202130 | JGI IMG/M metagenome (GOLD analysis project Ga0302320, IMG submission 202130) | Peat permafrost microbial communities from Stordalen Mire near Abisko, Sweden - Bog_T0_3 | ecosystem: Environmental > Terrestrial > Soil > Wetlands > Peat | place: Sweden: Abisko, Stordalen Mire... | reverse complement strand
GTTTTGAGCCGCCGGGGGCGGGCATGGTTCCGGTCGCCCTTCGGGCTCCCTACACCATGTCCGCCCCCTCAGCCTTGTAGCGTATTGATTCCCAGCTTTGAGGTCACGAACTCAGAAACGGCGGGCAGGCGAGCACACAGATTAACCTTTATCGGCTGAAAGCCGAAATTCATCCCATAACCCGTATAAACCCGTATGAGCGGGTCTTTGCGAGCGAATGCGGCATTCCTTGGAGCGAAGCGGAGAGAGTAATGGCGTATTGGCTCGCCCGCTCATTCCCACAGCCAATGTCTTGCGACGTTTTTAAGCCGATAGGGGCTTGCCCCGGCAGGCGTAAAACTCGCAAGTCTTTGGCGTCACCGCGAAGCGGAACCCGTCAAACCGGTTCAAACCAGTCAGGGCGGATCAGTCGAGCGGGGGCGGGTTTCTGAATACCTGGAAGAAAGCCCGTCCCTGCTCGCCCGCCCGCTTCCGCCAAAGTCTTGGGATGTTTCAAGACGGGCGGGCGTGTCCAGCCGAAAGGGGTTCGGGGAATGAGGCTGGCATCCCCGACGGTCGCCGAAAGCTCTCAAGTCTTTGGCGGATACCCGTCAGAAACCCGTCTGGCAAGGGCGCGTTCACGCTCCCGCGCCAACCCGTTTAACTCGTCCTAAAATGTGTTAAACTTGTAAAAGGACACCTGTCCTTTAACGGTATAAACCCGTCTGCGTGTGTACCCGTTGTTCGCGTGAGCGATGAGGGAGGTTTTGGGCGAGCACGGCCTCTTGGCCGCGCGCAGCCCGACAGCCGCGTGAGCGGCAAAACCGACCGAAGTCGGGGGTGGAACAAAATCGCAAACAGCGATAAAACCATTGCAAGCAAAGGACGGATTCAAATCAGCACCCCTCCCCATATGGGGAAGGGTGTGGGGATACCCTAAACCGAGGCTGCAAAGGGCTACTGTCCTTGAAAAAAGGTTCGAGCGGAGTTAAAAAGACACACCACTCCACCACTCGACGAGTTGTCGTTTGTTCGCTCCAAGCTGTGAGATGGCAAGCCGACTTGCCTGTGCTTTTTCTCCAAGGTCACTTGCGGCGAACGCGTTCGGGCTTAGGTTTTATCAGATGTTGGAAATTGCCTATGAAAACGAGAACTCAAAGACTGAAAGCCATCGAACACCCAGGCCATTTACGCCCGGCGTCACCCGGAGCATGGTGCGCGAACATGCATATCGCCTGTATCGCGACAAGCTGCCGGAGCAGCCACTGACCCTCGAAGACTGGTGCTGGCGGAAAAAAGATCTGGCGAATTCGATGGAAGCCGAGGAAGTCGGCGTGGCGGTTTGAACCGGCCAGCCACGGCTTTTGACGGAGCGCGGAGCAATGCCCCGCGCTCCAAAAGCGCCAGGTTTTTCTAACCCACTCCGCCGCCGTTTGCTTTGAGTTCGCCCTTGACCACGGCCACGGCATAGTCGCGGTTCATCTTGGCGATGAAGTCGAGGCTGATTTCCTTCGGGCAGACGGCTTCGCACGAGCCGGTGACCGTGCAATTACCGAACCCTTCCCGGTCCATCTGCGCCACCATGTTTTTGACGCGGCGGTCCTTTTCGGCTTGGCCCTGCGGAAGATAATTGAGGTGGGAAACCTTCGCCGCGACGAACAGCATCGCGCTGGCATTTTTGCAAACGGCCACGCACGCGCCGCAGCCGATGCATGCCGCCGCATCCATCGCCAAGTCGGCAATCTCCTTCGATATTGGCAGCGCGTTGGCTTCGGGCGCGTTGCCGGTGTTCACCGAAACAAAACCGCCGGCCTGCAAGATGCGATCAAACGCGGAGCGGTCCACGATCAGGTCTTTCACCATCGGGAATGCTCGCGCGCGCCATGGTTCGACGGTGATGGTCTGGCCGTCCTGGAAACGGCGCATGTGCAACTGGCAGGCGGTGGTGCCTTGATGGCCGCCGTGGGGGATGCCGTTGATGACCAAGGAACACGTGCCGCAGATGCCTTCGCGGCAATCGTTGTCGAACACAAACGGTTCCTGGCCCGCGGCGATGAGATTTTCGTTGACCATGTCGAGCATTTCGAGGAACGACATGTCCGGGCCGACGTCGCGGGCCTCGTGCGTCTCGAAACGCCCGGGTGACGCCGCGTTCTTCTGCCGCCAGATTTTAAGGGTGAGGTTCATTTGTAGCTGCGCGTTGCCAGGTGAACCTCCTCGTACACCAGCGGTTCCTTGTGCAACTCCGGTTTCTGGTCCGTGCCTTTGAATTCCCACGCGCCCACATAGGCGAAGTTCGCGTCGTCGCGTTTGGCCTCGCCGTCCTCGGTTTGATGCTCCACGCGGAAGTGGCCGCCGCAGGATTCCTCGCGGTGCAGCGCGTCCAAGCAGAGCAATTCGCCAAATTCCAGGAAGTCCGCCACGCGGCCGGCGTGTTCGAGGTTCTGGTTCAACTCCTCGCCGCTGCCCGGCACCTTGACATTTTTCCAGAATTCCTCGCGCAGTTCCGGAATGCGTTTGAGGTTGGTTTCCAGACTCTGGCGGGTGCGGGCCATGCCGCAGTTTTCCCACATCAGTTTGCCCAGCTCCTTGTGAAAGCTCGTGGCGCTGCGTTTGCCGTTGATGGACAGAAGCCGCCGGGTTAATTGGCGCACGTCTTCCTCCACCTTTTTGAATTCAGCGTGGCTCACCGGGACTTTCACCGGCTTGGTGGACGCGAAATAATTCCCGACCGTGTAAGGCAAAATGAAATACCCGTCGCCCAGTCCCTGCATCAGCGCGCTCGCCCCCAGCCGGTTGGCGCCGTGGTCGGAGAAATTCGCCTCGCCCACGACGAACAGGCCGGGCACGGTGCTCATCAAACTGTAATCCACCCAGGTGCCGCCCATGGCATAATGCACGGCCGGATAAATGCGCATCGGCTGCCGGTAGGCATTTTCGCCGGTGATGCGTTCGTACATCTCGAACAAATTGCCGTACCGGTCACGGATGGCATCCTCCCCCAGCCGCTGGATGGCATCCGAAAAATCTAGATAAACCCCTCGCCCGCCGGGGCCGACGCCGCGGCCCTCGTCGCAAGCTTCCTTGGCCGCTCGGGAAGAGATGTCGCGCGGCGCCAGGTTGCCGTAGCTTGGATATTTCCGTTCCAGATAATAATCACGGCCGGCTTCCGGGATGGACGCGGGGGCTTTGCCGCAGTCTTCCTTGCGTTTCGGCACCCAGACCCGGCCGTCGTTGCGCAGTGACTCGGACATGAGTGTCAGCTTGGCCTGATGATCGCCGCTGACGGGAATGCACGTCGGATGAATCTGCGTGTAACAAGGATTGGCGAAGAACGCGCCCTTCTTGTAGGCGCGGTAAGTGGCGGTGACATTACAGCCGATTGCATTGGTCGAAAGATAGTAAACATTGCCGTAACCGCCGGTGGCCAGCACCACCGCGTCGGCGGCGTGCGACGAAATTTCACCGGTGACGAGGTTGCGGACCACGATGCCTTTGGCCACACCGTCCACGACCACGAGGTCGAGCATTTCCGTGCGGGGGAACATGCGAATGTTGCCCTGACTGATCTGACGGTACATCGCCTGGTAGGCGCCGAGCAAAAGTTGCTGGCCGGTCTGGCCGCGCGCGTAAAATGTGCGCGACACCTGCGCGCCGCCGAACGAGCGGTTCGCCAGCGTGCCGCCGTATTCGCGGGCGAACGGCACGCCCTGCGCCGCGCACTGGTCAATGATGCTGGCGCTCACCTGCGCGAGCCGGAAAACGTTCGCCTCGCGCGCGCGAAAGTCGCCGCCCTTGATGGTGTCGTAAAACAGGCGGAAGACGGAGTCGCCGTCGTTCTGATAATTTTTCGCCGCGTTGATGCCGCCCTGGGCGGCGATGGAATGCGCCCGGCGCGGGGTGTCCTGGAAACAAAACGACTTCACCTGGTAGCCCAGTTCGGCCAGCGTGGCGGCGGCGGCGGCGCCGGACAGGCCCGTGCCGACCACAATCACGTCAAACTTCCGCTTGTTGGCGGGGTTGACCAGCTTCATGTCGGACTTGTAGCGGTCCCATTTTTGCGCGAGCGGGCCGGGAGGAATTTTGGCGTCGAGATTCATGTTACCGGGCAACCTCCTTTTCGGCGACCGCGCCCGCCGAGAGTTGCTGAACGGCGGCTTCACGGTAGGCCTGGCCAAAACCGCACATCACGGCGATCGGCACCGACGTGTAGAGGATGAAAATCATCACGGCAAACCACCGGGCAATCTGGTCCGGGAGATGGGAAACGCCGCCGAACGTCCATTTCCAGCCAACCGACTGGAACATCGCGCGCATGCCGTGGCTCAGATGCAGGCAAAGCAACCCCACGGCAATGATGTAGAAAATGGCAACCGGCCATTGGCTGAAACCGAGCAGCAACATCAGATAGATGTCCGGTCGGCCTGCGGAATCGCGCAGCGTGCTGAAGTCAATGCCCGTCAGGTTGACCGCGCGCACCCGGAGCGTGTAATGGAGCAGATGGAAAATCACAAAGGCCGCGATGATGAGGCCGCTCATCATGGCCGTGCGCGACGCGTAGCTTGAGGCCAGGGGCGCTGGGGCGCCGGCATAACTCACCGGCCGGGCGGCCTTGTTCTCGGCCCACAACTTGACCGCCGACCAGATGTGCAACCCGATCATTGTGAGCAGGACGATGCGCGCGGGCCAGAGGATTTCGTGGTTGTCATGCAGTAACTGGCCGTAAGTGTTGATCCATGAGGGACCGATGAAAACCTGCAAGTTCCCCAGCATGTGCGCGACGATGAAGCCCACCAGCACGAAGCCGCTGATGCCCATGATATACTTCTTCCCGAGGGAAGAATGCCAGATTTTCATCAAAAAATTCATGCCGCCGTATCCAGAAAACAGAAATTGAATCTATCGTTCGCTGACGGTCGCGTCAAACCGGCGTTGCCTTGCATTGCAAGTATAAGGAGCGCAGCGTTTCAAGCATCGCTGCATAAACCCATCCATTTTGAATAATTCGCGACTCTAATTCACGCCGGCCAAGTGATGGCCTCAGTCGAAAAGCTGGTGTAGCGGCGGGGATCCTGCCTGCCATAGAGTCGGGGCGTCCCGCCCGGCGGAGAAAAACTTTCGCAGACGCCAACCGTGCTGAAACATTTCATAACCGCGCTTGTCTTCCGTCGTTCTTTCCGGGCGGCGAGACGCCAGCCCTCCACGGCAGACGAGACGTCCGCCGCTACAACGCCTTCGCCGCTTTTTCCAGGGTCACGCCAAACTGCGCCAATGTTTATTGAAACTGCCCTATTGGTTTGCGGGCAGCGGCTGAGGACACGCACTCCACTCATTCAGGGCCCGTTCATCGGCGTTCGCCGGTGAAAGCCCCAGCAATTCCAACGCCTCGCCAACCAGATAAAGCGAGCCGGTGACGACGACAAAGTGGTCGCCGGCCGCCTGGTCCAAAGCCTTGCGCAACGAATCGCACGCGGCGATTTCCGCCGCCGGATTTGCCACGCGGCACGTCGCCGCGAGTTCGCGCGCGTCGGCCGTGCGTTCGCTGGCGACGGGCACGGTGAAAATTCGCGCAGCCGTTGGGGCCAGGGTTTCACAAATATGCCGCCAGTCCTTGTCTTGCAACACGCCGAGAATCAGCGTGGTTTTTCCCTGAGCGCCGGTCCCCGCCGTGCCGACTTGTCCTGGCGAAGCAGTGTGAAGACGGAAGCTTTCAAGCGAAGGCTGGTCCGACTCGGCTCGCTGGAGTTCGAGCTTGAGCGGGCCGCCGGACAGCGTTGCTCGCAAAACTTTTGCGCTGGCAACATTGTGCGCGCCGTCCAGCAGGATGGCTTGGCCGGATTCCGTGTGAACCAATTGCAATCGCCCCGGCCAGTTCACGGTTCCCAAACCGGTGCGGATCGCCGCCTCACTCACGGGAATTTTGCCTTGCAACGTTTCGACCGTGGCCAATGCAAGCGCGGCATTGATAAGTTGGTGAGCGCCGGGGAGTGGCAACGTAGCGGTGCCTCGGAAGAGCGCCGCCAATTTGTTGGCGGAAATAACTTTAATCAGCGGTGCATTTTGTTTTCGCGCGGCTTCTTCAATGACTTTCAATGCCTCCGGTTCATCCGCCGTCGTGATGACCGGCACACCGGGTTTGATGATGCCGGCTTTCTCGGCGGCGATCTTTTCCAGCGTGTCGCCGAGCCATTGCTGATGGTCGAATTGGATGTTCGTGATGACGCTGGCCAGCGGCGTGACAATGTTCGTGGCGTCGAGCCGCCCGCCCAAGCCAGTCTCCCAAATTACCAAATTACACTTTTGTTCCGCGAAGAATTTCAGCGCCATCACCGTGACAACCTCGAAAAACGTCGGGTGATGATCGGCGGGAAACTGTTTCAGCCATGGCTGCAATTCTTCGACCAGCCGCACAACATCCTCTTCGGAAATTAACTGGCGACTGACCTGAATCCGTTCGCGGAACGAGACGAGGTGTGGTGACGTGAACAACCCCACGCGCAACCCGGCCGCCCGGTAAATGCTTTCCAGCATCGCGCAGGTCGAACCCTTGCCGTTGGTGCCGGCAACGTGGATGAACCGGAGCCGGTCCTGCGGATTGCCCGCCAGCGCGGCGAGCTTGAATGTGTTTTCCAGCCCGAACTTCGCGCCGAACAAACGCAGACCGTAAAGAAATTGAATGGCTTCCGCGTAGGTCATCTCTATTCAAGCCGGGTGCTGGCAGAGAAGTTTGTCGAATTGGCTGACGGAAATAATTTTTGTGCGCCCCAACTTGCATGCTTCACTAAAATCCCGGTCGCCGGTGATCAGAAAGTCCGCTTCGGTTGCCAGGGCGCAGGCCAGGAATTTGGCGTTCTTGATGTCGCGGGGAAAAGCAGCCGGAATTTTAACCGGCCATTCCGCAATGGCGGAACGAAAGCGTTCTTCCCATTTCTTCAAAACGGATTCGGGCAGGGCAAATTTCGGGCGGCGAAGCACTTCGCGGTATTCCGCCAGAATTGCCCCGGAAACCACCCATTCAAAATCCGGTTGGGCGATGATGAACAACAAAACCTTTTCAGGAAGCCGGTCACGGAGAATGGCGGAAACGACGACGTTCGTATCAACAATCACTCTCATTTGCCAGCGCGGTGAGCGGCGATTTCGGCGGCGATGTCTTCGTCGGCGATGCGCTGTGCGACGGGCAGGGCTTGAGTCTCACGCAACAGGCGCCGCCATTCGGCAGCTTCCGCCTGGGCGCTGCTCCGGCGGCTGAGATACTCCACAAAGCTCAAGGCCTCCGACTGTAATTTGCCGGGAAGGTTCCTGGCCTTTTCACAAATCAAATCCACCGTGCTCATGGGACAAATCTAATTCTTAAAAGGGGAACGGTCAATGGCATGCCGCTCATCGTTCGACAGTAAACTTACAACGCCTTCTTGTGGCTGTTCTGGTGCGCGGCGGCGACGAAGCCCTTGAACAGCGGATGCGGCTGGTGCGGCTTGCTCTGAAATTCCGGATGGAACTGGCTCGCCACAAAAAACGGATGGTCCTTCAATTCGATGACCTCGACGAGCTTGCCGTCGGGCGACAGGCCGCTGAACACGAAACCGGCCTTCTCGAATTTCTCGCGGTAGGCGTTGTTGAATTCGTAGCGGTGCCGGTGACGTTCGTTCACCACGAATGAGCCGTAGAGTTCCGCCGCCTTCGCGCCGAGCTTCAACTGGCACGGCTGCGCGCCCAGCCGCATCGTGCCGCCCTTCTTGGTGATTTTGCGCTGCTCATCCAGCATGGCGATGACGGGATGCGGCGTGGCTGGATTGAACTCGGTGGAGTGCGCCTTCTCCAGTTTCAAAACATTGCGCGCAAACTCGATGGTTGCGATTTGCATGCCCAGGCAAAGGCCGAGATACGGGATTTTGTTTTCGCGGGCGTATTGCGCCGCCTTGATTTTGCCCTCGATGCCGCGTTCGCCGAAACCGCCGGGCACGAGAATGCCGTCCAGGCCCTTCAGGATTTTGGCCGCGCCTTCCTTTTCAATCTCCTCGGAATCCAGGCGCACGATTTCCACGCCGCAATCGTTGCCGATGCCACCGTGGCTGATGGCTTCATAGACGGACTTGTAGGCGTCCTGCAGGCCGATGTATTTGCCGACCACGCCGATGCTGACGCGGTGTCGCGGGGCGATGATTTTGCGGATGATTTCCTGCCAGTGCGTCATGTTGGCGGGCGGCACATCGAGGTGCAACAGCCCGCAGATCAGCTCGTCGGCGCGCTCGCGCTGGAGCATGAGCGGCACTTCGTAAATCGAATGCTCCACGTCCTGTTCCTCGATCACCGCCTCCACCGGCACGTTGCAGAACATGGAAATTTTCTGGCGCAACTCCTTTTCCAGCGGCTTTTCACAGCGGCAAACGATGAGATGGGGCGCGATGCCGATTTCCCGTAGCTTGGCGACCGATTGCTGCGTGGGCTTGGTCTTCAATTCGCCCGCCGCCTTGATGAACGGCACGTAGGTGACATGAACAAACACGACATTGCCGTGGCCGGCTTCCAGCGCGAACTCGCGGATGGCCTCCAGAAACGGCAGGCCCTCGATGTCGCCGGTGGTGCCGCCGATTTCGGTGATGACGACGTCCGCCTTGGAGGTTTCGGCCAGCGTGTGAATGCGGTTTTTGATTTCGTCGGTGACGTGCGGAATGACCTGCACGGTTTTGCCGAGGTATTTGCCCTCGCGCTCGTTGTTGAGCACGGTCTGATAAACCTGGCCGCTGGTGAGATTGTTCAGGCGGGTCAGCTTGACGTTGGTGAACCGCTCGTAATGGCCGAGATCCAAGTCGGTCTCCGCGCCGTCGTCGAGCACATAAACCTCGCCGTGTTGAAACGGGCTCATCGTGCCGGGGTCCACGTTAAGGTAGGGATCGAACTTCTGGAGCGCGACCTTGAGTCCGCGATTTTCGAGCAGCGTGCCCAGCGACGCCGCCGTCAGACCCTTGCCCAGCGAACTCACCACACCGCCGGTTACAAAAATAAATTTCATTTTAAATCTCTTTCAACCACCGATGGACACGGATGGACACAGATTAAACACAGACGAAAATTAAGGCAATAAAACGAACGTGGAAGAATTGTTCAATGCTTGGGGCTGAAATCAACCTTCTGCAAAACCGCCCGCGCATCGTGGCGGCGTGTCGGCAGACCGCCGCAATTTTCTGTAAAACCAAAGAATGCGGTTCTCTGCCGAGGAGCCGCTACGCCGGTCTTTCAGGGTTGGAACATTTGCGGAACGGATTCCCAGCGTAGCCGCTGCCCGCCGCGCGAGTTTTTATTTGGACAACACCAAGGCCGAAGTGGACCGGTTTGTGGAAGTGGTTAAGGAAATTCAGAAATTTTTTGGCGGATAAACCAATTCGCGCTGCGGAAAAATTCAATCTCAACCATTTGTCCACAGCTCGATGGCGTCGCGATGCTGACTCCACAAGCTCTGTTCAATCCGTGTTTCATTTGTGGCTAAGTATTTTTTCCACTTTGGCCACATCCGCCGGCACGTCCACGCCCACGCTGACAACCCACGACGCGGGCGGTCTGACGAAAAAGGATTTTGATCTGGCCGGAAAATTCGACCGGCTATCACTACGGTGAATGCGCCGGATGGATTGAAGTTTCAAGCATCGCCTTTGCAGGAATGGCCGGCGGCGGAGTCCCGCTCTGCGGGACGCGCGGTGTCCGCCCAATCCAGACGCCGCTGACGCCATATTCCCATTCCAATTGCGGAATGTTTGGCGGACTGCCTTTGCTGCCGCGAAGGACGAGGCGGTCTTGCGGACGCATTTTCTCCACCCAGGGTTCGTAAGCTTTGGCATCGCCAAAATTCCACATGATGCTGTGATAGGCCTTGAAATCCTTGTCCGGCATAAACCCGGGTTCATAACCCAGTATGTATCGCCAGTCCGCGTTGGGATTTTTGAAAAAGGTTTGATAAAAAACCGTCATGTCCGCGGAATAAAGGATGCCGCCGTGGTCGGGCATCCAGCCGTTTAGGTCGGGATTGTCCTGCGTGAGATACTGTTGGGTCAGATTATTTGTCCAGCGGCTGCCCCGATCATTGGTGATGGCCAGGAAGGTCATCACCGCGAGTCCGCAGGCCAGCGCCAGACGCTTGAACGAGTCCGCCGGGAGTCGCGCTTGCAGAAGCAGTTGCAAATCGCATGTGATCAGAACCATCAGTGCCGGCCAGCCCCAGTCTTCCGTGAAACGCCACGCCTTGAAACTGAGCACCCAGCTCAAGGCGGCGAGCCAGAACGCCGGATTGGAGGTCAGTGGTCGCGCCTTCAAACCGGCCAGTTGACGCAAAATCAACAGGCCGCCCATAATAATCAGCGCCAGCACTTCCCCCGATGACGGCTGGAATTCGCCGACCAGTGTGCGTTGTGTGCTGTGCAGGCCAAAAGCCCGGGAGGCCATGACGACCGCCTGGTAAGGAGATTCAAACGGATGTCCGGTGAGCGAAGCCCCCAGGAAAGTTCCCGCCGCCCAGCCCGCGACCAGCATCCATCCCCAACGAAATTGTCCGGCCAGGAAAAAGGCCGCCACTGGCAGCGCCCAGAGGTACCACACTCCATGCACGAAAGTGCAGGCGGCGATCAACGCGGCCATCCATACCGCCGTCCACCATTTGGGCGGCGAGGCGCCATGGGACTGCCAGGCAAACAGAATGGTCAGCAGCCCGGCAATGGTCAGGATAAACGGTCGCCCGATTAAAAATCGCAGTGGAACATCGGACGCAAGCACCGCCGCCGTCAAGGCAATCAACCAGGCCTCCGGCCGCTTCAACCACGGCAACACCGACCAGTTGACCAGCACAAACAGCGCGACAACGGAAAATACGACCAACATTTCGGTATCGCGCGCGTCATTCAGGGGGGTGGACTTGCTCTGGAGATAAATTTGCCGCAGCAGAAAATGCCAGCCGAAGTTGGTATCTATCTTGAAGGCAGGACCCAGCACCAGAATTTCCGGCCATGGCTTGCCGCTCACCGCCTTGGCCGCGTGCCGCAACGCATCATCCGCCGGCAGATAGCCGATGCTGATGATTTTCAGCGGGATGGCAAGAATGACCAGAATGACCACTGCCCAGACTGCCAGCGGAACATAACGTCGCAGCACGTCAAAGGGTGATGAATTGGAATGGTTGTCAGTCAAATTATTGTAACGGTAAGAGTTTCAGCGCGGCGCCGTGGCGGGAAAGGTCGGCGCTGGCGGAGGCGTCCCGCCTTGCGGGATGCGCGGTGACCGTCCGATCCAGATGTCGCTGATACCGTACTCCCACTCCAGTTGCGGGATGTTCGGCGGGCTGCCCTTGCCGCCGTGAACGACAAGGCGATCTTCCGGGCGCATTTTTTTCACCCACGGATCAAAGGCTTTGGCATCGCATAAGTTCCATAGGATTGTGTGATATATATCAAAATCTTCTTTGGGCATAAACGCCGGTTCATAACCCAGTATGTATCGCCAATCCGCGTTGGGATTTTTGAAAAAGGTCTGATAGAAAATGGTCATGTCCGCGGAATAAAGGATGCCGCCCTTGTCCGGCAACCAGCCGATGAGGTCGGGATTGTCCTGCGTGAGATACTGTTGGGTCAGATTATACGTCCAACGACTGCCAGCATCATTGGTGGCAGCCAGGCAGGTCATCACCGCCAGCCCGCCGGTCAATGCCAGACGTTTTAAAGAGTCGGTGGCAAACCGCGCTTCGAGGAGCAATTGCAAATCGCAAGTGGTCAAAACCATCAGTGCCGGCAAGCCCCAGTCTGCCCAGAAGCGGACCGCTTTAAAGCCAAGCACCCAGCAGATGCAAACCAGCCAAAAGGCTGGATTCGATTTCCAGGAACGGATGTTGAATCCGCCCAAACAACGCAAGACCAGCAAACCGCCAAAGACAACCAAGGCGATAACGTCACCGCCGAACGGCTGGAATTCGCCGACCAGTGTGCGTTGTGTGCTGTGCAGGCCAAAAGCCCGGGAGGCCATGACGACCGCCTGGTAAGGAGATTCAAACGGATGTCCGGTGAGCGAAGCCCCCAGGAAAGTTCCCGCCGCCCAGCCCGCGACCAGCATCCATCCCCAACGAAATTGTCCGGCCAGGAAAAAGGCCGCCACTGGCAGCGCCCAGAGGTACCACACTCCATGCACGAAAGTGCAGGCGGCGATCAACGCGGCCATCCATACCGCCGTCCACCATTTGGGCGGCGAGGCGCCATGGGACTGCCAGGCAAACAGAATGGTCAGCAGCCCGGCAATGGTCATCAGCAGCGGCCGGCCGATCATCAGTCGCTGCATTATTCCTGATGTCACCACAAAAATCGTCAACGTAATCAACCAGGCCTCCGGCCGCCTCAACCATGGCAACACCGACCACCCCACCAAAGTGAACAGCGCCACGACGGAAAATACGACCAACTTCTCGGTGTCGCGCGCCTCATTTTTGGGGTCGCATTTGCTCCGGAGATAAATTTGCCGCAGCAGAAAATGCCAGCCGAAGTTGGTATCTATCTTGAAGGCAGGACCCAGCACCAGAATTTCCGGCCATGGCTTGCCGCTCACCGCCTTGGCCGCATGCCGCAACGCATCATCCGGCGGCAGATAGCCGTAGCTGATGATTTTCAGCGGGATGGCAAGAATGACCACAATGACCACCGCCCAGACTGCCAGCGGAACGTAACGCCGCAGCGCGTCAAAGGGTGATAAATTGGAATTGCCGTTGTCGTCGGTCATATTTGCGCGGCGCAATGTTCCAGATCAAAACACCACTGGCACACCTTCGTCAAGCATTCGCACTTTTTGCATGAGGTTTTCCTTTATGGCAATCTCGACCAGCCACCGCGGCGGCTCGTTGAGGTCTTCGAACGACAATTTAAACGTCCCGTAGTGCATTGGTACCAGCCAGTGCGCCCGCAAATCCCTGAACGCCTTTATCGCCTCGTCGGGCCCCATATGAACGTGGCGGAACGAGGCCGGATGATAAGCGCCGATCGGCAGCAGCGCGATTTCCGGCTCCAGCCGCCGGCCAATTTCCTTGAAGCCGTCGAAATAGGCGCTGTCGCCCGCGTGATAAATTTTGCGGCCTTGATGTTCCAGGACAAATCCGCCGTAACCACGATGATGATCGTGCAACGTGCGTGCGCCCCAATGCTGACTCGGGGTGAACGTGACGTCCCAGTCGCGTTGCGAAAAACTCTCCCACCAATCCAGCTCAATAATGCGGGCGAAGCCGAGGTCTTGCGCCAGGTCACCGACGCCGCGCGGCATCACGCCGATTTTCGGCTGCGGCAGCCGGCGCAGCGTTGGTTTGTGAAAATGATCGAAATGCGCGTGTGTGAGCAGCACCAGATCAATCCGCGGCAGATCCTTGATTTTCAACCCGGCGCGTTTGATGCGTTTCAAAAAAAACAGCCAGTTTGCAAAATTCGGATCAATCAAAACGTTCAAATCCGTGAATTGAATCAAAAACGACGCGTGGCCGATCCAGGTGACGGCAACCTGGCCATGTATCAGCTTCGGGAAAACCGGACGGCGCTGCTGGCCAATGCGTCGCGTCAACAGAGCTTTCCAAATCAATTCATGGAAAAACGTGCGCGGATTAAAATGTTTGGACGGCGTTAAATCCTTGAACGAACGCGGTAATCTGCGGCGTAGTGGAGCGGGACGTTGCGAAACAGGTTTCGTCATACAACACCCGTATTTTAACCCTTGTGCCCGCCAAATGAAATGGAAAATAAATCCACGACGCCCAGCCATCGTTTCGCCGGACAGGGTAGGGCTGTGCTGTGCGGGGGAGGGGTTAAATTTAATTTCTTCGCGCGAAGGGCGGAAAACTTATTAGGGCGTGTTTTCAAAATGGGTTTTTGAGCCAGTCCAGTATTGCAGCCATCTGAACGAAGCCCAGGAAATACAAATCGCGTTTCTCATAACGAGTCCCAATTCTGCGATAGCGTTTCAATCGTT
>Ga0302320_10018696_pt1 | contig 13959 bp, 11 predicted proteins | sample Bog_T0_3_FD_202130 | JGI IMG/M metagenome (GOLD analysis project Ga0302320, IMG submission 202130) | Peat permafrost microbial communities from Stordalen Mire near Abisko, Sweden - Bog_T0_3 | ecosystem: Environmental > Terrestrial > Soil > Wetlands > Peat | place: Sweden: Abisko, Stordalen Mire... | reverse complement strand
AGCATGGTGTCGTCCACCGCACCCCGCAGCTCAACGCCAAGTCCTGCCAGCACATGCAAATCCAGCTTCCAATCGTGAACCCGCTTCCCCACCGAAGCGTCTTCCAGCAGCGCTCTCAACTCGTCCGTCAACTCCAGCCGCAGCGCCCTCCCCGCCTCCGCGCATACGCCCACACTTGCACTCGCCGGCTTCTCCGCTGCCTCGGCCAAATCCAGCAGACTCATGGTCTGCGGCACTTCATCCTCAACCTCCGGCGCGTGCGGCTTCGCATCCAGCGCAAACGCAAAGCCATGCTCCCGCGCGGCAGCGTAAAACGCCTGAGCCTGCTCCCTGCTTGGATCTTCGACATGCTCAACCAAAGGCCCGCCCTCCGCAGGAGCCAGATCCCGCAGCATCGACGTAAACTCAAGCTCCGTAAACAGCTCGCGGCAAGCCTCCAAGTCCGGCGCCTGCGTCTCCATCGCCTTCAAATCCAGTGGAAGAGGAACATGGCAATCAATCGTCACCAATTCCTTCGACAGTAAAACCGCGTTGCGGTTCTGCCGCAGCGATTCGCGAGCCTTCGTCGGCTTCGCATCCACGCTCTCCTCTGCGGCCCAATCCAACACCGCCTCCACACTGCCGAATTCACGGATCAGCTTCACACTGCCTATATCGCCAATCCCCGGCGCGCCCGGAATGTTATCCACCGCATCGCCGCGCAGGGCCATCACGTCCACCACTTTTTCCGGCGGCACGCCAAGCGTTTCCAGCACCTTGGCCGGGTCAAGAATCAGGTTGTCCTTCTGCGGATTCAGGATCTTGACCATCGGCGTCACCAGCTGCATCATGTCCTTGTCGCCGCTCACGATGAACACCTCGTGGCCCACTTCCGCGGCCTCGCGGGCCAGCGTGCCGATCACGTCATCGGCCTCAAATCCCGCCGCCTCCAGAATCGGAATCCGCAGCGCCTCCAGCGCGCGGCGAATGTAGGGAATCTGCCGTCTCAGATCCTCCGGCATGGCTGCGCGATTGGCCTTGTACCCCTCGTAGCTCACCTCGACAAAGCTCTGCGTCTTCCCATCCCACTTGCGCAGCGGCCCCATGGTCCGTGCCCGCTCGTCGCGAAACACCTCCCCGCTCATGTCGAACACCGCCGCAAAGTAGAGCGGCGAAAAGTCCTGTCTTAGCTTCTTCACCATGTTCACAAACACATAGATAGCCGCCGTAGGCAGCCCGCCGCGCGTAGACATGGGCCGCGAGCGCTGCATGGCGTGGTAAGCGCGAAAGATAAACGCCATAGTATCGAGCAGAAAGACGGGCGGCTTTGCTTGGTCGGTCACGGTAACGAGTTTATCAGGGGCTGGGAGCCGGATTGGGTTACCCCAGAAACATGCAATCCCCATAGCTGAAAAATCGATACTTCTCCCGCACGGCATGGGCATAAGCGGCCAGCACCCGCTCCCGTCCGGCAAACGCGCTAACCAGCATCAGCAGGCTCGACTGCGGCAGGTGAAAGTTGGTCAGCACCGCCCCCACCAAGCGAAACTCGAACCCCGGCGAAATGAAGATCTCCGTCTCGCCTGAGTGCGCCGTCAGTTCCATGCTGCCCGCCTGCAACGCGCAGTGTTCCAGCGTCCGCACCACGGTCGTCCCCACCGCGACGATCCGCCGGCCCTCGCGGACGGCGCGATTCACGGCCTCCGCCGTCGCCTCCGTCAGCGTGTAGCGCTCGCGGTGCAGGCGCACATCCGCGAGTCGCTCCACGCGCAGCGGCGCAAACGTGCCCAGCCCCACGTGCAGCGTGATCCGCGCCACCTCAACGCCGCGCCCAGCCAGCGCTTCCAGAACTTGCGGCGTAAAGTGCAGCCCCGCCGTTGGTGCAGCCACCGACCCGCGCTCATGCGAGAAAACCGTCTGGTAGCGCTCGCGATCCGCATCCGCATCCTCACGCCGAATGTAAGGCGGCAGCGGCATGTGGCCTATGCGATCGAGCACCGCGAAAAAATCGTCTACCGGCTTGAAGCGCAGCAACCGCTCGCCAAACTCTCCGCGCTCCAGCACCTCGGCCTCAAGCTCCACAGCCCCCGACGGCCCTGGAAACACCAACCGCTCCCCGATAGCCACCTTCCGCCCCGGCCGCACCAACGCCCGCCACAGGTTCTCGCCGACCGGCTCCGTAAGCATCACTTCAATGCGCCCCGTAGGCTTCTCGCGTTTCCGGCGCAGCGTTCTCTGTGCATAGAGCCGAGCCGGAATCACACGGCTATCGTTCAGCACCAGCAAGTCTCCAGCCCGCAGCATCGACGGAAAATCGCTGAAATTCGCGTCCCTCAAAACATTCGCCGCCCGGTCCACAACCAGCATCCGGCTCTGTCCGCGCTCCGCTGGAGGCTGCTGCGCAATCAGCTCCGCCGGCAGCTCGAAGTCGAAATCCTCCACGCGCAGCCCCGTCACGGCTTGGCCTTCTTAAAGTGTTCCAACGCCCGCAGCCGCGCACGTTCCAGCGCCGCATTCAGCTCCTCGCGCTTGGGCTCAAACTGTTCGCTGGCCAAGTCCCCAGACACATGCGTCCATCGCGCCCAACTCACCACAATCCGCGTAAACGGCATCGGCACCAGAAACCTGTCCCACGACCCCATGGTCCACGCATGCTCCGGTTGCAGATGAAAGGCGCCAATCCGCGCGCCTGTCATTTGCGCCAGCTTGATGGGCCCCATTTTTGTCTGGTAAATCGGCCCGCGCGGCCCATCGGCGGTAAAGATGGCCGGCTTGCCGCTCTCGATGGTTTCCTTCAGTCCCAGCAGTCCTTCGCGCGCCCCCCGCGAGCTCGACCCGCGCACCGCATCGAAGCCAAACAGGCGCAGCACGCGGGTAATCAGCTCGCCATCGAAGCTGCGGCTGATAAGAATAATTGCGCCGGTAGTGCGGAAGTAGAACGTGCATGGCAGCACGCACTGGTGCCAGAAGCAGAAGATCTCCGCCCCGGCTCCGCGGCCAAACCTGAGCGGCGCAGCGCCCTCTTCGGCAATCTCCTCAAACCGCCAGGTCAGCCCAACAAGCCAAACCAGCGCCCATACGAGGCGCGGAACAACCCCCAGCACAACGCGCTGGACAAGGGTAAAGCGAGGACTGGCTGCGGCGGTCACTCTTCCGATTTTATCCCCGCCAACACCGCTGCCTAGCTATACCGCAACCACCGCAGCAGCTCCGGCAGCGTGGCCCGCTTCCCATACATCAGAATCCCCACGCGATAAAGCCGCGATGAGAACCAGAGCACGCCCCAGATGCTGAGAATCATCAGCCCGATCGAAACCGCAAACTGCCACGCCGGCGGCGTCTCCGAGGCCATGCGCAGGAACATGATGATCGGCGCGCAGGGCGGGAAGAATGAAGCCGCAACCGACCAGAACGAATTCGAATCGTTGATGATGAGCAAGATCAACGAGAAGCTGAGCCATGTGGGCGCTGCGGCCAGCGGCATATACATTTGCAGTTCCTGCTCGGTCTCGCACGATGCGGCCAACCCCGCAAACAGAGAGCTGAAAAGCAAGTAGCCAAGCAGGAAGTACACCGGAAACAGAACGCACTCCGCCACCGAAAAATGAATCTCAAAGTCTCCGCTCATCGCCGCGGCCGCCAATGGGGAAACAAGAATCGCCGCACCAGCCACCAGCCATATTCCAATCTGCGTCAGCCCCACTGCGCCCGATCCGGCCAGCTTTCCCGTCAGCATATCGCTCGGTTTCACCGTAGCCAGCATCACCTCAAACACCCGCGATGTCTTCTCCTGCACAATCGACCGAGCCACATTCAGCCCGTAGATCATGGTGGTCATGGTCAGCAGAATGGCCATCACATAACCCTTCCAGAACGAAGCCATCGCGTTGCTCTTCACCAGCGCCCCATTTTTCTTCACCTGAAAAGTAACAATCGACAAGCCCTTCACCAGCTTGTCCACCTCGGCCTGTTTCATTCCGCCGCTCGTCAGGTGTTCGCTCACCAGGCTGTCGTTCAGGGCGTCCTTCAAAATCTCCGTGCCCATAAAATCGCCGGCCGATGCTGAAACATAAGTGGCCGTCGGCATTCCACCGGCAGGAGTCTCAATCCACAAAAATCCATCGATGGCCTTCTCCCGCGTTCGCTCAATCAGCGCCGCCCGGTCTTCCGCCTTCGCCGGAGCAATCACATCCACAATCGCCTTTGAATTCTTGCCGCTCATCAGCCTGTCGCGAATATCGTTGGCCAGCGCCGCATCCCCAGCCGCCACAGCCATGTGCTTGTTGGCGCCCAGCCCCAGTGTTGAAAGATAGCTGATGCCAAACACAGCCGCCAGCACCAGCGGCAATCCGATGGTCGATAGCCTGAAGGCCCGGCTCCGAATCTGCTCCATGTACTCTCGTTTCGCAATGAGAAGAATGTTACGCATCGGACTTGCCTCCAACCGTCTTGATAAATATCTCCTCAAGCGAGGGCTCAACCAGCTCGAACCGGAAAATGGTGGCTATCGCAGCGGCCTCGTGCAGCAGTTTCTGCGCGTTCCCGTGTTCTTTCAGCCTTATCTCCGCGTGGCCAGAGTAGTTCTTAGCCTCCGCAATCTCATCGCTCTTGAGAAACCCCGCGTCGCCTTCAAACTCCACAATCACCCGGTTGCGTTCATAGCTCTTCTTTATCTCGCGCACCTTGCCAGCCAGCACGGCCCGCCCGTTATCGATCAGGCAAATCGAGTCGCAAAGCTTCTCCACCTGGTCCATCCGGTGCGTCGAAAACAGAATCGCCTTGCCCTGGTCCTTCAGTTCCAGCAGAGTCCGCTCCACCAGCGCCGCATTCACCGGATCAAGCCCACTGAACGGCTCGTCCATCACCACCAGCCCAGGATCGTGAAGCAGCGATGCAATAAACTGGATCTTCTGCTGCATCCCTTTTGAAAGCTCGTCGGTCTTCTTCGTCAGAGCGTCGGCAATCTCCATGCGCTTCGCCCAGTCGGTAGACCGCTTGCGAGCCTCTTCCGCGCTCAGCCCGTGCAGTTGGCCAAAGAAGACCAGTTGCTCCAGTACCTTCATCTTTTTGTAGAGGCCGCGTTCCTCGGGCAAATAGCCGACACGCTCCAGGCTCTTGCGCTCGAAAGGCTTCCCGAACAGGCTTATCCGCCCCGTGTCCGGAATCGTAATGCCCATCATCATGCGGATGGAACTGGTTTTGCCCGCCCCGTTCGGCCCCAGCAGCCCAAACATCTGGCCCGCATCGATCTGCAGGCTCAGATTGTTGACGGCGACCTTATCCTCATACGCCTTGGTAACTCCCGCGAGTTCGACAACTGGCATTTGTTCTCCCGCCGCAACCCCTCAACAAGGCTGCCGCTCTCCATCCACGAGTGCGGTCGCACAACCGGAACCCGCACTGCGAGCAGTGTAGCAAAGCCCGCATCCTACACCCGATTTCAGCCCCAATTCGTGGGAAGCGCCACAGCCGTAGCGGCTCTAACCCCTTACGCCCCCGCCCGGCAAACGGTTCCCCGCGCCATTCCGCATCTGCCCGGCTGCAGGTTTCAAATCAACCCACCCCAGGAAACACAGAAAATGCATTCCCGCCGCGCCCAACGCAACACGCCCCCTCGGACACCGGTTATATTGGCAGCAGGGGCCCAAACAACAAAAATGGATACCACACAGCCATTGCTCCAGTTCTTCAAGACCGATCCCCTTGCCGGTCCCGTACAAAGGCCGCAATCGCTTGCGGCCATCGATGTGCGCCGGGCAATTCTCGAAGACCTTGCCTTGAAGATTCTCTATCTCTCCGGAACCCTGTCTGTTCTTGAGCTCTCAGAGAAAACCAAGCTCAGCTTTGAAATTGCAAACGACCTGTTTCTCCGCCTCCGAGCCGAGCTGTTCTGCCAGGTCACAGGTATGGCCGGCAACATACCTCATGTCGCCATCACGTCCCAGGGCCGCACGCGGGCCGTCGAGCTGCTCACCCAGAGTCACTATGCCGGCGTTGCGCCGGTGTCTCTTGAGAGCTACGTAACGCAGGCCAAAAAGCAGGGCGTGCGCAACGTTGAAGTTCGCCCGGCGGACGTCGAGCGCTGCTTCACACATCTTGTGATCGACGAAAATACCATGCATCGCTTCGGCACCGCGCTCAACTCCGGCGCTGCCATCTTCCTCTACGGGCCGGCCGGAACCGGAAAAACCACAATGGCCGCCGCGCTGGCCAACGTCATTTCTGAAGACGCGGTGTGGCTGCCCCACGCCATAGAAGTCGATGGCCAAATCATTACCGTCTACGATCCTGCCATTCACCGGCGCGCGCACGCGCTGGAGCCCAAGGAACGCGACGAGCGCTGGGTCCTCTGTCATCGCCCCACCGTTTTGGTCGGCGGAGAGTTGACGGTCGAAATGCTCGACCTGCAATTCAATCCCATCACCAAGTTCTATGTTGGCCCGGTGCAAATGAAGGCCAACAACGGCGTCCTCATCATCGACGACTTTGGCCGCCAGCGCCTTCGCCCGGAAGAGCTGCTCAACCGCTGGGTCGTGCCCCTCGATCGCGGCATCGACTTTCTAACCCTCGCCGGTGGAAAAAAGATCGAGATTCCCTTTGAAATGCTGGTGGTGTTCGCTTCCAACCTCGATCCGGCAGCGCTGGTCGACGCCGCCTTTCTGAGAAGGATTCAAACCAAGATCCACATCGGAACCGTCTCCGACGAGCATTTCTGCGAAATCTTCCGCCGCTACGCCCTCGACAAGGGAATTGAGTACACCCCAGGCATCTGCAACGACCTCATCGATTTCATTCACAACACGATGAAGCAGGAACTGCGCTCCTGCTATCCCCGGGACATTTTGAACCAGGTCTGCTGGTCAGCCCGATACGACGGCATAAAACCCTTTATGGATCACGAAGCGTTGGCGCGCGCGGTGGAAGCCTATTTCCTGGCCAGGTAGCCCGTCACAAAGAGGGCCTGGCGCGCCGATCAATCCGGGATCGGAGTTTCAAGCCGAAGTGCGCGGCCCCCGGCCATCAATTCGATTCGATAAACATGGCAGTCGGGCTTCCGTTCACTTGTGTGGCAATCAGCTGCACCTTCGTGCCCTTCGCGGGTTGGTACTTGGACCCACTCACGGCTCCTTGTCTGGTGTCAGCCACTGTGTTTGATTCGATCTTGAAAGACTCCACAGCTCCCGAATCGTTTTTGATCGAGATTGTATGATCTCTGCCGTCGAACTTGATCACTGTCCCGCCGCTCTTTGTGAACGGCCCGGTCCCCAGGTCGCGCAAGGCAACAACGGTGCGCATGGAGCCGTAACCAAAGTAGTAGACAATCGCGCGCGCGCCGCTCTGCTTGAATTCGCCGGCTGTGGTTGCATCGGCGCGAAGCGTCTTGTCGAATTGAACATGTGTTTTGGAATCGGCCAGTTCGTTATAGGTTCCAGCGGTTCCGTCCTCGTCGCCGGTGACCGTAACTGTCTTCGCAGTTGCATCGACAGAGTTCACGGTTCCAGCCATCGCATGAACGACTTCCTGAGCAATGGCTAAGGCAGAGACCATCGAAAACAATCCCGCAAGAATGCAAAAAGTGAAAATCCGTTTCATTGTCATCTTCCTCCGATGCTCGCTTGCCCCATTCGGGCAATGGTTCGTGCATTTTTCCAAATCTATCTCACGAATGGAATTGTTGCCCTCATGCACAGGACTCGTCTGTGCCGCATAGCACAACCACTGGGATCGATCATCGTGAATTCCGCGTGCGGCCGGCGGTCTGCCCCTGCGAACGTCAAGCCCGCTGCAACCCGGCGAGCCATTGCCGGATTGCAGCGAATCTCGTCAAAGCCCGACGTCGCCATCTCTATGGCCCGGCGATGCTTTCCTAGCGATCCAATGTAAACCCGGCTCGGCGGTTCTTCTGCCAGCAAACCTCCGTTGACTCGGTGCAGAATGGCTTCTCCTTGCCATAGCTGATAACGCGAATGCGGCTGGCATCCACGCCGGCATTGACCAACGCCTTCTTGGCGGCCTCGGCCCGGTTCTGGCCCAGCGCCAGGTTGTACACATTCGAGCCGCGCTCGTCGCAGTACCCGCCGATGAGCACCTTAATATTCGAGTGACTCGCCAGGTAAGCGGCGTCGCGAGACAGCGTACCTTGCGCGGCGGTACGAATATCGTATTTGTCGTAGTCGAAGAAGATGTCCTCAACGTCGGCCTTGAACTCTTCCTCTGCTTCAGCGTTCGAATTGCTGACAGGTGCAACAACCTGCGGGGGCGCATTCACAGTAACGCGCGCAACGGCGTCGACCGAGCCGCCCGCCCCTTTCGCTACCAGGCGATAGCTCGTCGAGAAGGTTGACCTCACAGTCTTTACGCCGGAGCTGGGAACTTCGCCAATACCGTCGATAGATACCGTGGTGGCATTGGTTGTGGTCCAGGTCAGCGCCACGCTATCGCCGGCAGTGACCACAGTGGGCGTGGCCGTGATGCGCGCGGTGGGAGCAGGCGCCACAACAGCTGGCGCAGTTGTTTGGGCAGGCGGCGGAGTAACCTTCTTTTTGCAACTCGTAACCGCAACCAAAGCTACAAGCAATACAACAGGAATCAGAATTCGATTACGTCGATCCAATGGATTACTCCTTCTCCAGAAGCACGAGCACTTTCCTGACGCCCTGACCTTTTCCCAGCACCCTGCAAGTGTTGCCCAGCTTGCGGCCACACGTTTGCAGGCCACGATGGTTCCGGCCTCGGTCATTCACGAAAAGGCTGTGGTTGAGGCCGGTACTCATTCTCTACGGGGATAAAAGAAGGTACCGGCGCGCCCATTTGCCGCGGTCCTCTATGCACGCCGCACGAGGAGTCTTGGCAATATCAACAACATTCTGAAACAAGAAATCAGGCAATGCGTGTTCCTTTTGGGACAGGCGAGGAGATTTCCGTCAATCAGTTGTTGTCGCCGAACAGTGCCCACGTTCTCTATAATGTCGATCTCCAGTGTTTTCAAGACATTTCATGCGAGACCTCCGCGAGAACGGACACCGTCAATGGCGATTGAAAGCAAGAGTGGGTTTGACGTTGAAGCTTATTTGGCGAATCCGGGACCCGGGCGAAAGATCGTCCAGCTAAGAGCGACGCAAGTCTTCTTTTCTCAAGGAGATCCGGCCGACTTTATTTTCTATCTAAAGAAAGGCCGCGTCAAAATCTCCGTTGCTTCCGCAGCCGGCAAAGAAGCCACCATTCGGCTGGTTTCAGCAGGCAACTTTTTCGGAGAAAAGGCAATGGCTGCCGAACCTGGGCTGCGTGTAACCACGGCCACAGCCATGGCCGCCTGCACCGCGCTCAGGATAGCGAGGCCGGAGTTTCTCCGGGTCATGCAGGAGGAACCATCCTTCTCCAATTTGTTCTCTTCCTTCCTGCTCGATTGCAATTTGAGAACCCAGGCCGACCTGGTCGATCAGCTCTTCAACCGAGCCGAAAAGCGGTTGGCTCGGGTCCTCTTGCTCCTGGCGGAGCACAGCCAGACTGAGGACGATGAGACGCTGATTCCGCAGATATCACAGGAAGCTCTGGCGAGCATGATCCGTAGTACCCGGCCTCGTGTCAACGCCTTCATGAACCGCTTTCGCAAGCTCGGGTTTATTGAATACGACGCCCGCATTCGCGTCCATAAATCCTTGCTCAATGTCTTTCTGCGCGACTAAGAGGCGTGGTGTGAATTTGCTTTGTGTGGAAGGAGGATGGAGCGTATGACGTTGAAATCGTCGACTACCACCGCGAACGAAAAGGCGGGAAATAGAGTGCCCCTTGTACCAATTGTCCGCCCCGTTCGCGGATGGGACTACCAATACGTGACAACCTCGCCGGGAGAGATGCTGGCGAAGGAGTTTCTAAAGCCGTTGGGCTTGAGTCAGAATCGCCTGGCGATGAGCATCCGCGTGCCTACGACCCGCATCGGCGAGATAGTTCGCGGCAACCGAGCCATCACCCCCGATACGGCTCTACGCCTGGCTCGCTTCTTCGATAACAGCCCGGAGTTCTGGCTCAATCTTCAACAGATGCACGACCTGACCAAAGCCAAACTCGCCCTGGCCAAAACCATTGAAGCAGAGGTGCGTGTCTACGAACCGAATGCAGCTTAACTGCCTGAGCTCAAACCGCTTCAGACTGGCTCATCGGTCAATGGATGGCTGTGGTGGAAACACAAGCAAATAACTTGTGCTTCTCCCTCCTTCGGGACCGCGAACAAGAACTCCCCTCTCGACCAGCGCCAGAATGTCGCGCATGGCCGTATCCTGAGAGCACTTGGCTAGTTTCGCCCACTTCGACGTTGTCAGCTTGCCTTCAAAATCGTCGAGGAGACGATGAAGCACGAGTCTCTGCCGGTCGTTCAATGCCACCGTCGCAACGGACTCCCAAAATCTCGATCTGGCCAGCACTCCAGCTAGCGCGCTCTGCGCCCCATCGATAGCCTTGCCAAGACACTCCAGGAACCAGTCCAACCATTGTGTAACGTCCATCGTTCCTTTCTGCGCCAGCTCAAGGCCGCCATAGTAGGCAGCGCGCTCCCGCCGAATCTGCGCCGACATGCTATAGAACCGTTGCGAGCTTTTTTCGGACCGGGCAAGACACATATCCGCGATGGCCCGCGCTATGCGGCCATTTCCATCCTCGAAAGGGTGAATCGTCACAAACCATAGATGCGCCAGCCCGGCCTTCACCACCCAATCCGCGGATACCGCATCGCCGCCCCCGCTGAACCAGTCGAAGAAACTCCCCATCTCGCGGCTCAATCGCTCCGCGGCCGGCGCTTCAAAATGTACGCGCTCCCGGCCTAGCCGGCCAGAGACCACCTGCATGGGACCGCTGCTGTCGGTCCGCCATGCGCCCGCTGCAATGCGCTTCATTCCGCTGCGGCCAGACGGAAACAGCAGCGTATGCCAGCCGAAGAGCCGCTCCTCGGTCAAGGGCTGGCCGTAGTTGCGCGTGGCGTCGAGCATCATCTCCACCACGCCATCCACCTCGCGGTCCACGGCCTTCAGGCCGCCGATGTCCACACCCAGCCGCCGTGCAATCGAGGAGCGGACCATCGTCGCGTCCAGACTCTCGCCCTCGATCTCGCTGCTCTTAAGAACATCCGCGGTGAGCGTCTCGAGCACCGCCTCCTGGCGCAGCGAAAACCCCAGGTTCTCCATGCGCCCCAGCAAGCGCCCCTGTTCGTGACGAACTGCGGCCAGCTTAGCCGCCAGCCGTTCATGGTCCCAGCGAAAGCTGGGCCAGTCCGGCAAATCGTAGATATACTGCGCCAATCTCCGCACCTTCTGCGGAGATTATAGACGGTATTCTCCGCAGGATGCAATTATTCTCCGCATGGTATGCGGAGATTACGATGCGTATTCTCCGCAAGAAAGATGTAAAAGAAGGTTCCGGCGGGCTGGCTTGACGCTGGCATACTGGAGTCATGGCCAACCCCGAACATCTTGCCAAGTTGAAAGAGGGCGTCGAGGCTTGGAATCCCGCACGTCTTCCTGCGCGGCTGCGGCGTTCCCGAGAACTTCATCGAGTACATGGCTTCGCTGGTTGGCACAGGAATTGAGTTTTATTCCCTATTCATCAGCTACTCGACCCGCGACCAGGAGTTTGCCGAGCGCCTCCACAACGATCTACAGGCCAAAGGCGTCCGCTGCTGGTTTGCTCCCCACAAATTGCAGGGCGGCAGGAAGGTTCACAAACAAATCGACGAAGCCATTCGGGTATATGACAAGCTGCTGCTCATCCTCTCCGAGGCCAGCATGGCGAGCGAGTGGGTGAGGACGGAGATCGCATTAGCGCGCAAGCGGGAGGTCGAGCAGAAGAGAGAGGTCTTGTTTCCCATCGGCCTTTGCCCATTTGAGACGATACGGAAATGGGAGTATTTCGATTCCGACATCGGCAAAGATTCAGCCCGTGAGATCCGCGAGTTCCATATCCCCGACTTCAGCAACTGGAAAGACCACGACGCCTACAAGAAAGCCTTCGACCGGCTCCTCCACGACTTGCAGGGCGAGCCGAAGCCCGCTTCCGCCTGATTCCGCATTCGATCCGCGCCCCATCCTGGCGCCTTCATTCCTTCTCAAACGGGTGGATGAAAAAAGCGCGATACATTTGCAGATTAATTCCGTCCGCCGGCGCACAATCAATTCATGGTGTCTTTCACAACCCAGGCAGTCCGAACCGAACCCGCGCGCCGGAAGTTGAAAGCTGACCGCAACCAGCAAACCCACCCGTAACCCCATTGTTTGCTAATATCTGGGGCGAACTCCAGCAGAATCAGATAGCTACCGTGAAGCGCGCTCCGTAATCCGCTGAAAACAAGCCGCTTATTCACAGAGACGGGGGGGAGGGGACAAACCGTCATGCTTCACCCACATTCGCCCCACGCCGCCGCCCGGTTGTAGCATCCAAAGTGTGCCCAGCCTCGATACTCCGGTAATGTATGTCCGCGGCGTCGGCCCCAAAGTGGCGGAACTGCTCGCCCCCAAGGGCATCCTCACCGCCGAGGACCTGCTCTACCACCTCCCTTTCCGCTACGAGGACCGCCAGAATCCCCGCTCGCTCGACGAGCTCAAGCCGGGCGAAATGGCCTCTGTCATAGCGGAGGTCCGCGGCTCGGCCCTGCTCCGCACCCGCAAAGCGCCCATCTTCGAGCTCACCGTCGGCCAGGGTCGCCACGCCCTCAAGTGCATCTGGTTCAACGGAACCTACCTCCAGGGCAAGTTCGAGGCCGGCCAAACGGTAGCCGTCTTCGGCAAGGTCGAGTCCTCGCGATCCAGCAGCAACTTCAAAATGATCCAGCCCCAGTTCGAACTCCTGCCCGATTCGTCCGACGATGCCGAAACGCGCCTCCTTGAAGTGGGCCGCATCACGCCGGTCTACGAGTCGCTGGGCGGCGCGCGCCTGGCCTCGCGCTGGCAGCGCAAGACAATCTTTCATCTACTCGAAGGAATGTGCGGCGCAGTCTCCGAGTGCCTGCCCCAAAAAATGCTCGCCCGCCTCGCACTGCCCAACCGGGAAACCGCTCTGCGACACGTTCACTATCCGCCCGAAGGCACGCCATTCGCTCAACTGCAAAGCTCCGCAACCCCCGCCCACCGCCGCCTCATCTTCGAGGAGCTGTTCTTTCTCGAGCTCGGCCTTGAGCTCAAGCGCCGCCGCATGAGAGAGCGCATTGGCATTGGCTTCGCCACCACCGACAAGGTCCGCGAAGCCATCCGCGAAGTGCTGCCCTTCCATCCCACCACGGCGCAAAAGCGCGCGCTGGGCGAAATTGTGGCAGACATGCGCCAGCCCAACCCCATGCGGCGCCTGCTGCAAGGGGATGTGGGTTCCGGCAAAACCATCGTCGCCCTGCAGGCCATGCTGGTAGCCATGGAAAACGGCTACCAGGCGGCTCTCATGGCGCCCACCGAAATCCTTGCCACGCAGCATTATCTCGCCGCGCGCAAGCTTCTTGAGCGTTCTTCCCGCCGCTATCGAGTGGTCCTGCTCACCGGCTCGCTCGACGAAGACCGCAAGCGCCGCACCCGGGGCGAAATCAACCGCGGCGAAGCGCAACTGGTAATCGGAACCCACGCGCTCATCGAAGAAAAAGTGGAGTTCGAGCGCCTGGGCCTTATCGTGGTCGATGAGCAGCACCGTTTCGGCGTCTTGCAGCGCTTCAAGCTGATGAAGAAGCCCCATCAGGCCGAGCCCGATCTGCTGGTGATGACCGCAACGCCCATTCCGCGCACGCTGGCGCTCTCGCTCTATGGCGATCTTGACGTCAGCATCCTCGACGAGCTCCCCCCCGGCCGCACGCCCATCGTAACCCGCCGCGTTCCCGGCGAAATAGCTCAGGAAGTCTGGGATTTTGTCCGTAAACAAGTAGCCAAGGGCCGCCAGGCATACATCGTCTACCCAGTCATTGAGGGAACCAAAGACGACCAGCCCGAGCTCGACTTCTCGCACGACGACGCCGAA
>Ga0302320_10018695_pt1 | contig 13960 bp, 11 predicted proteins | sample Bog_T0_3_FD_202130 | JGI IMG/M metagenome (GOLD analysis project Ga0302320, IMG submission 202130) | Peat permafrost microbial communities from Stordalen Mire near Abisko, Sweden - Bog_T0_3 | ecosystem: Environmental > Terrestrial > Soil > Wetlands > Peat | place: Sweden: Abisko, Stordalen Mire... | reverse complement strand
CATGGTCTCGATGACTTCGAGAATCGGGCTCTCGCGCAGATCGTCGGTGCCATGCTTGAAGCTCAGACCGAGAAACCCGAGCGAGCGCCCCTTGTATCCCTGCAGCAAGGTGGTTACGCGATCGATCTGTTTCTTATTGCTGACCAGAATCGAATCGAGCAGCGGCGTCGCCACATCGAGGCTGTGCGCGTGGTAGGTGAGCGCGCGCAGATCCTTCGGCAGGCAAGAGCCGCCGAAGGCAAACCCCGGCTTCAGGTAGTAGGGCGACAGGTTCAGCTTGTTGTCCATGCAGAAGATCTTCATCACCTGATGGCTGTCGCAACCCGCGCTCTTGCAGATGTTGCCTACTTCGTTCGCGAAGGTCACCTTGAGAGCATGAAAGGCATTGTCCGCGTACTTCAGGCTCTCCGCCACGCGAATGCTGGTGCGGATCAGAGGCGCGTCGATCCCATCGAACAGCGGCGCGACCGTTTCGCCCGAGCGGCTGTCGAGTTCTCCGATCACGGTGCGCGGCGGGTGGAAGAAATCCTTGACCGAAGTGCCTTCCCGCAGAAGTTCCGGCACCATGCAGGCGCCGAAGTCGCGACCGGCCTTCTTGCCGGATTTGGCTTCGAGGATGGGAATCACAATGCCCTCCACCGTGCCGGGCAGGACCGTGCTGCGGATGGCCACGACAAAGTAGCCCTGTTTCTGCGCCAGCGCCGTCCCGATCTGCTCGCTGACCCGTTTCACCAGGTCCATCGACAGGCTGCCGTTCGGGCTGCTCGGCGTGCCCACGCAAACCAGAGCGACATCGGTGCCGAGAATGGCGTCCTGCCAGGATTCGGTCGCGGTGAAAGCCTTGCTCTGCGTGACTTCCGCGAGCAGTTCGGAGAGCCCTGTTTCAATCACGGGCGGCAGGCCCTGATTGATCATCGCCACTTTGGCCGGATTCGCGTCAACACCAATGACGCGATGGCCCATCTGGGCAAGACATGCCCCCGACACAGAACCAACATAACCAAGGCCAAAAACGGAAACCTTCATTACCCCGTGCTCCTTACTGTGAAACAACTCGCCGGTACAAACTGAGACAGCGAATGGCTAAAAATCCCGTTTCGTGGAATGCTCGATACCGAACATCGCGAGCAGCCGCCCGATGTGGTGACAATCCTTCACCAGATACTTCATCCCCAGATGATCCCCGAGAAGAAACAGCACCGGCAAGGCCATGGTATAGAGAACCGCGGCGGTGAAGGCTTTGACCCCGACCCGCGCCTTCGCGAAAAACGACGGGTGGTCGGTTGCATATTTCAGCGACAGCCGCCCCTGCAGAAACGCTCTCTTAATATGGTAGCTGCGGCGGAGCCGCTGTTCCGGCACCAGTTCATAGACCGCCCCTTCCTCGCACCAGACAAAGTTCTTGCCCGCCTCGGCGGCGCGGCGGAAAAAGTCGATATCCTCGCCGCCGCTCCCGTACGCTGGATCGAAACGAAGACCCTCGTCCCTGATCATCGACGCGCGCAGCAGCACGTTCCCGGTGCGCGTCTTGCGCCAGTGCAGCATCATGCCCGTCGGATGCGGCGGCCGGTCGCAGACACCGCTTCTGACGATCCATCGGGGAGGTTCACCGTCGAAGTACGGCCGCACCGGACCCAGAACCGCATCTGCGCCATACTCCTCGAGGATGTTCAGCATCCGGATCAGCCAGTCTTCCCGCGGCACCTCGTCGTCGTCGATGAACGCGAACAGCTTCCCCTCGGCCAGGCCGATGGCGCGATTCCTCACCAGCGCAAAGTTGCGCGCAGTCTCCACGTCATAGCGGATGGGAAAGGGGAGCGTCGGCTGCAGGCGCTCGATCGTCGCGCGCGCGCTCGCCTCCGCGTCGTTGTCCACGACCACACAGGAGAACTGAAAGCGTCCGTCGGTTCGCTGTTTGGCAAGGGCAACCAGCAACCGCTCCAGCAACTCCGGACGGCGGTAGGTACAGATGCAGACGGTGATCTCCTCCGTCTGGGCAGCCTTCGGGGCAGACCGGTCGCCGTCAAGAATGCCATCGGTGCTCAGTCGAGTTGGGGTTAGAGTGTTCTCCATCTTCAGGTACCTGGGCAAATGCAGCGAGAGATCTGGATTAGAACGCCGGCTCGCTGTCAGAGCGGTTCCGCGCACTGAGACTGGCGTAATCCGGATCGAGTCTGGACATAAGTATCTGCCTCGACCTCCGGCTCCGGGACAGCCTTCGGCAGCTGCTCATACCCTTTCGGGCGAGCCTTCAGTTTGACGGGCGGAACATCCATCGCTACCAGCAGGAAGAGAAACCAGAGCGCGTGCGTGCCCTTCAGGAAGCTGGTCTCCGTCATATTGTTCATGACGATGCTCAGCAGCAGCACCACACGCAGGCTGGCGAGCTCGAAGTTTTTGTCGAGTCCGCGCAGTGCGCTCACGAATCCCCTAACGATGATAATCGCCAGCAGCACCACACCGATCAGGCCGGTCTCGACGAAGGTATCAACGTACCCGTTGTGACCCTGCTCGGGCCGCCATTCCGGCGTCTTTTCCGACCAGTTGGGCAGCGGATACATGTCGTATCCAATCTTCCCTACCCAGAACGCTCCGAAGCCGGTACCGACGATGGGGCTTTTCTCGGCGTTGTTGAGAACGTCGGTCCAGAGCCGGGTTCGATCGGTAAATGTCATGTCGCGGCCCGTGGCCTGCACTACCATCTTCGCCGGCGATGCATCGATCGACTGCAACGCGAGCGCCACGAAGGGCGCCAGCAGCGTCGACGCGATCATGGCGGCCAGCACGATGCGCCGCTTCTGACCCGTGATTCTCCGGATTACCATCTCCAGCCCGAACAGAACCGCCGAGCAGGCGACGAAGGCGAGAATCGCCGTGCTGCTGTGCGAGGTGGGCGACCCGCGTAATAACCACAGGGTCATCAGCAGAAATACCGCATCGAAGCCCAGCCGGATCCATCTCCATTTCGCCAGTTTGTTGGACCAGTCGCCAAACATCTGCCAGACCCAGAAAAGCCCGCTGACCATCGCGACCTGCCCGAGACTGTTCTTGTCCGTCGAAAGTCCGATCCACTGCTCTTCCGTGCCGTCCCAGCCATACAGCACACCGATGTTTCTGTAATATTTGATAGCGATCATCGACGCCGGAATCTCGATCACGTAGAGACGTCGCAGCAGCGCGCGGATCGCCTCAAGAGGACTGCGCTCGGTCAGAACGACCAGGACCATGATCAGGGTGCCGATCGAGCGGACCGCCCGGCGCAGGGTGATGTCGGGAAAGTTCGACCAGTAGTAGCTCAGCGCCATATAAACAAACAGGACGACTACCCATTTGTTGTTGGCCAGAATTCTCCTTGTCTTCTTCTGACGAAGGCAAAGCCCAATCGTCCCGACCACCATCAGGAAACCCATCAGCGCGAGATCCACCGGGCTTCCGGTAAAGTCCGCGGCTCCTGCCCCTTCCGCGTGCCCCGACATCCAGGTCGAGAGGGCGCGCGTGCTGACAAAGAACAGCCAGACGAACGGAACCCAGAGCCACAAAGACGGTTTGGCCCTGGCGTCCTGTGGCGCCTCCCAGGGTTGCGGAGCGTGCTTCTTCTCTCTCACGCGTGATGCTCGGGCACCGGGTACAGGCTGACCCGCGGCGCGGTCAGTAAGTCGAGGTAGCGCTCGCCCTGCGCTTTGATATTGTGCGTCTGGTAAAACGAGAGAGCCGCGCGCGCCTGACGCTCGCGCTCCTCCGGATTGTTGTAGAGCGCCACGATCGCGTCGGCCATCTGCTCCACATTCTCCGGCTCATAATAGCGCAGCATCGTATCGTCGAAATAGCGGCCGATCACGTCCAGCCGCGGCGCCACGACCGGCACGCCGAGGTAGACATATTCCAGCAATTTGACGGGCAGCATGTATTTATCGCAGGCCAGATTGCGCCGATTGCCGATAATGCCGAGGTCCATCCCGCACACGATCTCCGGTATTTTCTCGACCGGAAAAAAGCTGCGGCTGAAATGGACTTTCTCGTCGAGACCCAGCTCGGTCGACAAAGCCAGCGCCTCGGGCAGATAGTCGCCGGCCCCGTACATCCACAATTCCGCGGGAATGCGGTTGCCAATCCGGGCAATGGCCCTCAGGATCAGATCGATGCCCAGCCGGTGCGCGATGGTTCCGTGATAGACGATGCGGAATGCCCCGCTCTTCTTCTCCTTCACCGTGGGCGTGGGCCCGAACAGCTCCGCATTAGGCAGGTTCATCAGCACCGTCACCTTGCTGCGGGGGACGCCGCAGTGGTCGGCAAGGTAGTCCTGCTGATTGTGATCGGCGCAGATCAGATGATCGGCAAACATCGCCGCAATACGCTGCTCCATCTTGAGCGCCTGGATGCGGGAATCGCTCTCTCCGCAATCGAACTTCGCCATGTAATTGACGGTCATCAGATCGTGGACGTCAAGCAGCAGCCGCGCGCCGAACATCTTCGGCACCATCGCCGCAAAAACCAGCACGTTCGGCATGTTATGCACGTGAACCACATCGTACCGATTGCCAAAGGAACGGCGCGCGAGCAGCAGCATCGCCTTCAGCAGGAACCGCAGGTACGACCCCGCATAGGCCAGCGTGCTCTGCCCCTGATACTTGTCCATGACACGGAAAATGGTGCCCGTGGGCCGCTCCTCAACCGACGATTCTCCGTCGGAGCGGAGAGCGATCACATCCACTCGGTGCCCATGGTCCTCCAGCGTCCGCACATACGATTTGATCCGCGCATCGTTGATATAGTGCGCGTATGCCAGCATGCATATCTTCATTTCCGTCCCCGTTCTCCTGGCCGCGCTGGACGCCCCGGCCTCGCGCGTTCCCGCGTCGTGGCGCCACTGTTCAGCCCACAGTATTCAGCCTGCAGGTTCACCCTACGTGGCGATACAGAATGCGTCCCGTGGTCTGCAACACAAAGTCCGGCATGATCGCGAACAGGCGCTTGGCCATCCCGGAGGAGTGCCGCCCGGCGGCCGCCCCTTCCGTGGCCTGCTTTCCCTGCCAGCGCAAATAAACCAGCTCGGACGGCGTGGCGCCCCAGCGGTTCTTGAAGGTGATGAGCCCCGGATTGTCGGCATCCGAACGCCCGAAGTCCATCGCCGTCAGGCCGCCGGCTTTGGCATCGTTGATCGCTTTCCAGATGAGCAGAGGCGTGCCGCCGAGATTCTGGAAGCGCGTATCCGAGCAGCCGTACTTATAAACCACCACGTTCTTATGCTCGAGCGTCACGATGCTGGCAATTTCCTGTTCCTGCTGGTACGCCACGCGGATGCGCATCCGCTCGCCCATCCGTGCGGCCAGATTCCTGAACCACTCGATCGGTTGCGGCGGCAGCTGGTGGCGCCGGCGCGTGAGCACCATCAGGCGATAGAATGCCGCCAGCAGCCGCTCCGAGTGCCCGCATTCGACCGTCACCCCTTCCCGTTCGGCGCGTTTGATCGGCTGCTGAATCGCCGTCTTGTGCGTCTTCCGCAGGATGGCCTCCGCATCCGGCGTGAGGTCGAGCATGTGGAACTGGCAGGCCGGCGCTTTGACCACGCCCTCGAGGGCGGCCATCTCGCTCCTCGGCCGGACTTCGATGTATTTCCACTTCCCCGCATCCACGGTCTTCTTCAGCTCTTCCCCGATCGCGACGGCGCTCTCCGCATGATCGAGCAGCGGTTCGCAATGATCGGAAAACGGAGCCGACACCATGCGCCGCCCGGTGAGCCAGCTTTTGATCTGGCAGAAAACCATGCCGTTCGTGAGCGGCTCCGAGGGCGCAGCCGTGGTGTACACCACCGGCGCATAGCCGTACGTTTCGCGGATCGCCTCCAGCCACGGCACGCTGTGAAACACAGAGGCATCCTCGTGCCGGCTGACCAGGTCCGCCCACCGCCCATCCTGCAGCGGGTCGATCGTGTAAACCGTCACAGTACCTTCTCCGCGGCCGCGTTGGCTTTCGCCACCGGGCCCGCCGTTGAGAACATCGATGTTTTGGCGAATTGCGCCACGTCCCGCGGCAACGCGCACCAGGCCGCATCTCCGTATCTTGTCGCAACGTAGTTCAGCAAATCTCCGTAGTAGGACGCGGGGAACTCCGCGCGGCCCGGCCGCCCGCTGAACGCCATATAGTCAGGATGAACATTGACCAGAGCCATGCCCCCTCGTTCCGCAACCCAGTCGAGCTTCCGCTTCCAGATCTCATTCGATTTCTCGCGCAGAACCAGGTAGAGCGTCGAGTCCTGGGGCAGCGAATACGGCAGCTCCACATAGCCGCTTCCGTCCGAGCGCTCTACCCAGAACGGAAAGATGGTGTCCGCACCGTCCGACTGCGGCTCAAAAGGATCGGTGTCAAACGTCGACGCGTCGTAAAGCACATTCAGCTGCTTGATCCACTCGAGATTGTGGAACATGAACGCGGACCGGAATCCCACTGCCTGCCATTGTTCGAGATGCATGTTAATGCGGACGGCCGCGGCGCGGAACTCCGCCTCCGAGCGGTAGAGGCTCCCGTCATGATGCAGGTCGTGAACACCCACTTCGAATCCGTTCCCGGTGAGAAAGCTTCGGAGATCGAGAGGCGTCTCGTACTGGCCTTCGGGAACGAAGTTAAAGGAGGAGCGGAAGCCATGCTCCATTTCGAGCTCGGCCAGCTGCCGGCACCGGTCCCGGCCCTTCAGGCCTTCGACATCGTGGGTGAGCACAAACGCGAACCGCTTTCCCCCTGGCCATCCCGCCCAACCCTTCGGCCTCCGGGCCGAGGACTCTTTCACCGGCCACACGGACGCACTGCGCCGGCGTTGCCGCGAGGCAAGATATCCTCTGAGGGCTAAACGGATGTTGTGGGGAATCGCAGGCTTGACGAAATAGTACAGATCGAGAAGTTGCATCTCGGCTTCCGTGCGGAGGTGGGAACTGCGGTCAGGATCGAGTCGATGACGCCGGGGTGCCGTGGGCGACAGGACTCAGGCGGGCGGAATGCGCGTCGGCGCGCGGACGCGACCAGCCCGGGTGATTGTGCTGCTGCATGGAAGACCGGAACAGGAAGCGCAGCCGATGGGCAGCAAACGGCCACAGCGAAAGCGCGCAGCCGAACCACGACTTGACGAACATCCAGTTGGTCAGCAGGGATTGAACGAAGCAGCGTCGTGCGCTGTCCAGCCGACCCGCGCAAAGCTCGCGGCAGCCGAACCCGTAGTACCGGTGCGCGGCATAGAAGGAATCGCGCCACCGCTGCACGATACCGCCGAGACCCCGTATCGCTTTGCGTCTCCGCTTCAGCTCGAGGACGCGGGGCATGACTCCATCGAGATCCTCGGGCTGCCCCGATCGTCTCCGCCGCGCCAGGCCAATCGCGATGGCCCGCAGCTCGTCGATGTACTGGTGGCCGGTCACGGACAACCCCCCGGGATTGAGCCGGTACGTCACCAGGCGCTCGCCGTGGTTACAGGCCTGCGCCTGTTCCACCACCCGCAGGACGAAGTCGTGATCCTCGACCGGCTCGAAGGCCGTCCGATATCCGCCCGCCGATGCGTGCAGCGCCTTCCGGAAGGTGATGGATGAATGAAGAAAACACCACGTCTCCATCAGCGCGAGCTGGATCGCGTCATTCTCTTCCGGGAGGACGGAGGTGTAGAGGACCGCTCCGCTCGCATCCACATTGTCGTAGATCCCGCACCCCACCAGGCCTGCTTCCGGATGCGTGTCGAGAAAGGCCACCTGTTGCTCGAGCCGGGTGGGAGCGCACACGTCGTCCGCGTCCATAATCGCGATCAGCTCCCCGCGTGCCGCGACGATGGCTTCGTTGCGCGTCTCCGACGCGCCCTGATTGTTCGAGTGGGTGACGATCCGGATGCGCGGATCGTCGAGGCTCTCAAGAATCGCGAGCGAGCCGTCGGTGGACGCATCGTCGACCACCACCAGCTCGAAATCGCGATACGTCTGGGAAAGGACGCTGGCAATCGCCTCGCCGAGATACGGCGCAGCGTTATACACCGCCATCACGACGGTGACGCGCGGCGTTGCTGTTGTCCGAGGAGGCATGAGATTCCGCATGCGTGATTCGCTGCCGGCCCCTGCCGCCTATTGAGAGATGAGTGCGGTCGGTACGAAGCGGTGAATCTCGTCCGCCACCCGCGCCTGCTGTTCCGGCAAAAGCTGCGGAAACATCGGCAGCGAGAGAATCTTGCCGGCCACCCGCGTGCATACGGGAAAATCCGTTGCCCGGTAGTTCAAACCCTTGTACGCCTTCTGCAGATGAAGGGGCACAGGATAGTGAATGCCGGTGCCGATGCCCGCCGACTTCAGATGGTTCATCATGCCGTCGCGATCGTCGGTCGCAATCACATACAGGTGATACACGGCGCGGGACCAGGAGGGCTCATAAGGGCAGACCACCGCCTCGTTGCCCGCGAGCAGGCGATCGTATTCGGCGGCGTGGTCACGGCGTTTCGCATTCCAGTCCGCGAGATGCCGGAGCTTCACATGCAGCAGCCCGGCCTGGATCGAATCGAGACGCCCGTTGTAGCCCTCGATATCGTGATAGTACTTTTTGGCCTGACCGTGGTCGCGCAGCATTTTCATTTTGGCGGCGATGCCCGCATCGTTCGTCGTGGCCGCCCCCGCTTCGCCGCAAGCTCCCAGATTCTTGCCGGGATAGAAACTGAACGCCGCCGCCCGCCCCATCGATCCGGCCTTGATCCAGCGATTCAGCTTGCCGGAAAAGTACTCCGCGCCGTGGGCCTGGCAAGCGTCTTCGATCACCGCGAGACCATACTGATTCGCCAGACGGAGAATCGAATCCATGTCGGCCATCTGGCCGTAGAGATGCACCGGCACCACCGCCGTCACCGGACGTTGGCTCCGCTTGCTGATCAGCCGCCCCGCCCCGTCCCGGGTGCAGCCCTGCTCGAGATATTCCTGCAAACGCTCGACCGAGAGGTTGTAGGTGTTCTCATCGACGTCGACGAATTCCGGAATGGCCCCCGCCTGCGAGATCGCCTCGGTCGTGGCGATGAACGTGTGCGGCACAGTGACCACCACGTCGCCGGTCTGGATACCGCAGGCCATGATCGCGAAACGCAGCGCGTCGGTGCCGCTGCTGACGGCGACCGAATGGCTGCAGTCGCAAAAGGCCGCGAAGGCCTGTTCGAACTCCTCCACCATGGGACCGCCCACGAATCCGGCGGTGTAGAGAGCCCGGCGGAAGACCGCCGTCAGCTCTTCTTCCAGTTCCACGTGAGGAGTGACTAAGTCGAGAAAGGGAATATCGTTAGATGCGTACATGGGGGTCCTCTTTGGGTTCTTCAATGTAGCGCAGGATCCTGGCGGGATTGCCCGCCACGATCGCGTTGGGTGGGACATCTTTGGTGACAACGCTGCCCGCACCGACGATCGCGTTTTCACCTACGCTGGTGTTCGACAAAATCGTGGCGCCCGATCCGATCGACGCGCCTTTGCGGATCACGGTGCGCTCCACCTTCCAGTCCGCTTCGCTCTGCAGATTCCCGCCGGCCGTGGTCGCACGCGGATAGCTGTCGTTGATGAACGTCACGCCGTGACCGATGAAGACGTTGTCTTCGATCACCACCCCTTCGCAGACGAAGGTGTGGCTCGATATCTTGCAGCGCTTCCCCACCGTGGCGTTCTTCTGGATCTCGACAAACGCGCCGATCTTCGTCTCGTCGCCGATCGCGCAGCCGTACAGGTTGATGAACTTCGACAGGCGCACATTGGCGCCCAGCTTCACATCGTCCGCAATAGCGTTGTATTCGTTCATAGGTAGACGAGCGAGCCTCGCTTGCTCATCGACTCGCTGGCTGCTTCGAGCATCTTTACTACCCGCAGGCCCGCGCATCCGTCGTTGAACGGCTCTTTGCCCGTCGAGATGCAGTCGACGAAGTACGTCAGTTCGTGGCGCAGAGCCTCGATCTGTTCCAGCTGCGGCGACCACATATCGCCGGAGCGGTAATTCACCAGCAACGAGTACACGCCCTCGCTGCTCGTGATGTTGACGCCCTTGTCGTAGACCTTGACCTTCTCATCGGCCTCGAGATCGTTCCACACCAGCATCCGCTTCTCGCCGCCGATCAGCGTCGTGCGCACCTTCACGGGCGAAAGCCAGTTCACGTTGATGTGGGCGATCACGTTCTCCGGGAAGTAGAGCGTCATGAATGCGACGTCTTCGTGGCAGTTCAGATGGCTCTGCCCGGTCGCCACCACCGCATCCGGATTCCCCTCGATCACGTAATCCATGATCGAAAGATCGTGCGGCGCAAGGTCCCACAGGACATTGATGTCGTGCTGGAACAGTCCCAGATTGACGCGGGTCGAGTCGTAGTAATAGAGCTTTCCCAGCGTCCCCTCGCGCAGCAACTGCGAGATCTTGCGCACCGCGCCGGTGAAGAGGAAGGTGTGATCCACCATGATGCGCAGGTTTTTCTGGATCGCGAGCTCGATCAGCTTTTCGCCCTGGGCGACGTTGCTCGTGAAGGGCTTTTCGACGAAGACATGCTTGCCGTTTTCGAGCGCGACCTTCGCCAGCTCATAGTGCGTCCACACCGGCGTAATCACGGCGATGGCGTCGATGTCCGGGGAAGTGATGACTTCCATCGCATCCGCCGTTACGTGAATGCCGGGATAGGCCTTGCGCGCGCGGTTCTGCGCCGCCGGACTCAGCTCGGCGATGGACAGCACCTGGGATCCCTCGAGACTGGCGAGGTTCCTGACCACATTGGGTCCCCAATATCCGTAACCAATAACTCCGAAATTCACGTGAGTGTCACCACACTTTCGGCGCCGCCGCCGGGAACGCCGCACACAGCGTCCTCAGCGGCCATCGCTGGATGGAAACGATCGATCTTTAAGAAGGTAACTGCTGAATAAAATAACGGCGGAGGTGAGTAAGCGCCCTTGTTAGTAAGCGCCCTTGATGACCGCGCCCGGGGTTCTGAGAAGAATCTTCAGGTCCAGCCACGGCGACCAGGAAATCGCATACCGCAGATCGAGCCGGACCATGTCGTCGAAACGCACACGGCTCCGCCCCGTCACCTGCCACAACCCGGTAATCCCGGGCTTCACCTGCAGGACGCGCCGGCGATGCCAGGTCTGATAAGCGGCCAGTTCATAGGGAATCGGAGGACGCGGTCCCACCAGGGACATATCGCCACGCAGAACGTTGATAAACTGCGGCAGCTCGTCGAGACTCGACTTGCGGAGGAACTTTCCAATGGGCGTGATCCTCTTATCGCCCGCCAGTTTGTAGACGCCCTCGCCGTTTCCTGTGGCCGGTACGCGCTCCGCTACGCCGGCGATCAGCCGCGTCACATATTCCTTGTGCACGGCCTCATCGTTGTTCACCCGCATCGAGCGGAATTTCAGAAACGTGAAGCGGCGGCCGTATTGCCCAATGCGATCCTGCCGGAAAAGGATGGGGCCTTTCGAAGTTAGTTTCACGGCCAGCGCGATGATGGCGAACAATGGCAGGCACGCGAGGATCATCAGGCTGCTGCCCGCGACGTCCATGAACCGCTTCACACGCAGCAGCGTGCGCTGGTCGCTGGTTGGCGTGAACAGGTCCGGATAGAGAACCGGATCGGTGGGCCGCCCCGAGCTGTCTTCGTCCCAGTCGTCGGGGAAGAAATGAAAAGAGAAGGTGATCTGATTGAAGCGCTCGAGAGACACTTCTTCCTGCAGGGCGACGCTGACACGGCCCAGGATGGTGCTCAGCACCGAGTTCTTGTCGCTGATCACGAGGCCGGTAAACATCACGCCCACCGTGCTGCGGTCCTTGTACCAGCCGACCACATCGGTCTCGCGCGTCGACGACTTCATGGCGGACACGATCCCCACAAGGGTCTTGTCGAGGCCGTCGCCGCTCGGCTGCGAGCCGGCTTCGAGCAGCATCAGCAGGAACGGTTCTCTCGACCGTTCGGTCCGCTTCCGCTCGATGGCGATCCGCCGCCGGAAGGCTTCTTCGAGGAGAACCTCGCGTTCTCCATGGGCGGCCGCATCGAAAATCGGGTCCACCATATCTGATATTTTGTTGATCCTTGGCAGAGTCACAACTCGCTCCTTTTCGAGCATCGGTTCATGTTCGAACTTCCGGTGCGAAAGACTGGATAACGGTGCTGCTGTATTCGGCTGCTGTTCTTCGACTTTGCCGGCTGCGGTGATTGGTTCATCCCGCCGTCTTGTTCGCGGGAGCGGAAAATAACTGCCTTGTAAGCTCGATGATTCATCCGGTCTAATCCCGGCCGGACTTACCCGCGGGCCGCGGGCTGTAGTAATAATCGGTGTGCGGCGCGCTGTTCGAGGAATTCAGCAGAGCCCCAATCAGCTTTTGCGACTCGATCGAATCGATGGCCCTCTGCAGCTGACGCTTCTCCGACGTACCCTGGCGCGTCACGATCAGGATGCCATCGGCCAGCCGCGACCATACGCTGGTATCGGCCAGCGGCAACACGGGCGGCGAATCGATGATGACCCAGTCAAATAACTCCACCAGCCGATCGAGCAGCATCGGCACTCTTCCCGACTGCAGAATCTCCAGCGGATTGCTGGGCGAGTTGCCGGCCGGCATGAACCACAGGTCCGCGCCGTCCAGGTAGTACACGCAGTCCTTCAGTTCCCGCTCCTGCCGCAGCCACTCGCACACACCGGGCCGGTTGACCAGCCCGAACATCGGCGACAGCGAAGGTCTCCGCACATCGCCCTCGAGCAGAAGAACCCTCTGATGCGCCCGCAGCGCCAGCGAGCAGGCCAGATTGGAGGAACAGGTGCTCTTTCCCTCCTGCGGGATCGAGCTGGTTACCAGCAGCTTCTTCAGCTGCCGGTCGCGCCGCATGTGCCGCAGCCGCACCGCCAGCAATCGGAACGCCTCCGCCGCGGGGCTGTCCTTGTCGGAAACACTCACCAGACGGCCGTGGGCAGGGGCGACGATCGTCAGCGTCTGGAACTGATTGAAGATTTCAGGAGCAGGCCCGGCTTGCGCTTCCGTACGCGCCTCGGAACGAGTTTCAGAGCGGCTCCCTCCGCGCGCTTCGCGCCGCACCTCGGAACGCGATTCCCGGGCTTCGGAACGGGCTTCTGGGCGAGCTTCTGGATGAGCTTCGGGCCTGGCTTCTTGACGAGTTTCTGGACGAGCTTCGGGACGAGCTTCGGGACGGCGCGGTTCGACCGCCGCTTCCCGATGCGCGCCGTTCGCCGGCAAAGGCGCACCGTTGCTGGCCGCCGCATGGTCTTTGCCGTTGCGCGCACCATTCCGTTCCGGCGCCGGCACGTCCCACGCCGCTGCCGCCCGTTGTTCCACGTGCTGTAGCAGTTCGGTCGCATCCGGACCCGCTGGCTGCGCATCCGGCCGCTCCGCGGCCGATCTCTGCAGGGCATCAAATATTCGGCTCATACTCACTCGTTTCGAGAGTTACAGGCAGATTTGCAGCGGCGCCGCGAGGCAGGGGCCTGCGCAACGCCGAATAAAGTTCACGAAGTACTTTCGCCGCCTGGCGGACATCCAGCTCGCTGGGCCCGCTTTCTTCCGGTTCGCCCGGATAGATGTCGAGGCGGAACTCTTTGGCCACTTCTTCGATCACATCCACAGTCACCGCCGGGCTCTGTCGCGCGTAAGCGATGATCAGGGCGTTCTCGCAGATCGTGTTGATCAGCCGCGGAAAGCCGCGCGCGTGGCGATACACCGCAGCCACCACGTCGGGGGGAAACAATTCATGCGGCTGTGCGGCTCCGGCGATGCGCAGCCGGTGTTCGATATATTCTTTCGTCTCCTCGGCATCGAGAGGTCCCAGCTGCGAACGAAGCGCGATGCGCTGCTTGAGCTGGCGCAGCCCAATTGAATCCAGCTTCTGATCGAGCTCCGGCTGTCCCACCAGCACGATCTGCAGCAGCTTATCGTCGGTGGTCTCGAGGTTCGACAGGAGCCGCACCTCTTCCAGCAA
>Ga0302320_10018694_pt1 | contig 13960 bp, 16 predicted proteins | sample Bog_T0_3_FD_202130 | JGI IMG/M metagenome (GOLD analysis project Ga0302320, IMG submission 202130) | Peat permafrost microbial communities from Stordalen Mire near Abisko, Sweden - Bog_T0_3 | ecosystem: Environmental > Terrestrial > Soil > Wetlands > Peat | place: Sweden: Abisko, Stordalen Mire... | reverse complement strand
TTCAATGCTGGATCGCTTGGCAAGCAGCTCACCCCCAGCCTCAACGGCGCAGGGAACCTCAACTATTCCAATGCAGACTACGACATCCGCAATGACCTTGTGGGGGATGTGGTCTATGAGGAACCTTTCAAGGTGCACAATGCGTTCATCAATCCCCTCGTAAGCGGGTGGGTGATCGCCGGCAAGGAGTATTACCGGTCGGGAGAGCCCTTCTCCATTCTCAACAGCAACGCGATTGCCGGCTTCCCAGTCCTGGCAGGCCTTGGCTCAACACTGCTTGCACAGGCGATCACTGCTGGCCTGACCAACTCCTGCGGCAGCAATCCGCACGCCGCGGTCAACGCCTCGTGCCTTGACGCGACTCAATACGCGGGCGAAACGCAGAATACCTTTGGCAATGTTCGCCGCAACGCGTTCTACGGTCCGCACTATGCAGACACCGACGCAACCCTCACCAAGCAAGTTGTGAAGAAGGAAGGCGTGAATTTTGTCGTGGGTGCCCAGGCTTACAACATCTTCAACCATCCCAACTTTGGCAATCCCGGCAGCACGCTCGGGGCGGGAAACTTCGGCCTGATCACCAACACCCAGGCTCCTCCCACCAGCCCGTATGGGTCCTTCCAAGGCGCTGCAGTTACGCAACGTTTACTCGTAGTGACCGGGAAGATCACCTTCTAGTCAGCAACCAAGACCTCAGAATGAAGCCGCGAAGGGCGTCCAACTGGGCGCAATTTGCTGTTGATCTCAATTTCATATGGCTTGTGAGGGAGTTGCATCCGGGACGACAATCCGCGGATATGGTCGGGAATAAAACGAGACTCTGATGGTTTACATCAATGAGCTCGACGGGATTTTCGTCGCGTTGGGAAGATAATCACCACGGCAGTCTGGCCCGATAGTTCACTGAGCTCTTGGTACCAGATCGATAGGCGATGTCGTACACATACTTCAGTGTGTGGGAGACCGAATAATTCATTTGGGGCATTTGTAGATCGCACCTTGAAACGCTTGAATTGCGCGGGCCTCGATCATGGCCGTCTTGCAGAGGAGTGAATGGAAACAGCAAGTTGTATCTACTATGGATCCCTGGTTCGTGAAGCGCAGGGCGACAGTCAAGAAGCCTTTGCGCAATTGGTACAGGCCCACGATGATGGCGTTCTAAAACTTGCTCTTCGGATTACCGGTTCGTTAAGCGATGCGCAGGACATTTATCAAGAGGTGTTCCTGAAGGCTTTCAAGAAGCTGGATCGCTTCCGATTCGAGTGCTCGTTCTCTACATGGATATTTCGCATCGCCATGAATACCTCTCTTGATCACCTGCGAAAAAATTGCCGGCGAAAAGAAGATGACACGAAAAAAGTGAACTTTGAGGGCGAGGACTTCGATTTATTGAACCAGGTCCCGGACGACAGACCCACCTGCAACCCGGAAAAAGAACTTTTGCGCAGCGAGCTCGACGCAAGGATTTTGTGTGCTCTGCGACGGCTGACACCGCACGAGCAAAGGGTATTTGACCTGAAGCACGTTCAGGGAATGAAATTGCGAGCCATTAGCGAGATGCTGAACACGTCCGAAAGTTCGGTCAAGAGCTGTCTGGTCCGAGCCACACGCAAGTTGCGTTTGCAATTGGCTCAGTACACAACACTGCAGATGGAGCTTCCCTCGTGAGGCCTGCGGCGCGTCGCGGGCCGTCAAGGTCTTCGCGCCGGCGCCTGTGGGTTGCCCTATTTGCTTTCGCTCTCGCCTTGGTTTTGATTCCCTTCTCCTACAACGCAGGCGGCAGGTTGGAGACGGCATTCCATATCAAGGGGGGCGAGGCGGACGCTGTCGATCACGAACTCGCACAACGCTTCAAGTCGCCGTACGTGCACCGTTTGATTGTCGTAATCACGGGGATACCCGATCCGGACTCAATTGAAGGAAGCAATGCAGTCGGGTTAGTTGTGAACAGGCTACGTGCTCTGCCGAGAGTCTCCGGTGTTCTTTCAGGACTTGATTCTCCCGATCCTCTGTTCCGGGGTAAGGGTGGCGGGACGTTGGTTATAGTTGGACTTAATCCGGGGCCTGGCAGAGAAGAATCACTGATCCCCCCACTGAGGACACGGGCCGTTGACCTGCAGAGTCAACTTCGACTACAGTTTCCCGAGATCAACATACAACTGACGGGCGAAACGCCGCTGAACTTCGATTTTCGCAAAGTCAGCGCCGATGATGTCAACCGCGCAGAGGGTCGTGTACTTCCCGTTACGCTTATCTTGCTTCTTATTGCATTCGGGAGCGTAGTAGCCGCCATGCTCCCGCTGGGTGCGGGCCTGTTGGCGATCTCCATGACCATGGGGGCAGCTGCATTGCTAGCTAGCCACCTGCACCTTTCGATTCTGGTAGAGAATCTGGCAACGATGCTTGGCCTCGGGCTTGGTATCGACTATGCGCTGCTCATGGTGAGCCGGTTTCGCGAGGCACTGGCCGATGGGCACGACGCGAACGACGCGACCGACATTGCGTCACGCCAGGCAGGCAGAACGCTCGTCACCTCGGCAGCAACAGTGGCGATCGGATTTGCGGCGCTGCTTGCGGTGCCTATCAGCGAACTGAGCTCGATCGGAGTTGCCGGCCTGCTTGTGGCTTCGATGAGTGTGCTGATCTGCACGTGCATTCTGCCGTGGGTGCTCGGACTGCTGGGCGTTCGCGTCAATTCCTGGCGGCTAAATCTTCCTGCGCGTTGGCAGTCCAGTCGCAACGGCATATCAGTCAGCTCCAAGGCCCGTTGGGGCCGCTGGGGGCACGTCGTGACCGGCAGGCCATGGACTGCTTTGTTGGCCGCCGGACTGCCCTTGCTGATGCTCGCATTTCAGGCCTGGCGAATCTCGCCTGGCCTGCCGCCCGGCAACTGGCTTCCCTCGAGCGCGGAGTCGGTGCAGGGGCTCCACTCATTGGAAGGGATGAAGCGATCTGGCATTGTCCAGTCGCTCCGGGTCGTTCTAGAGCTCCCAAAGACCGCGGCGCCTAGCACGCCGGCCGGATGGATGGCGGTGAGCCGATTCACGGATTACGTGGCCAAGGATTCAAGGTGTTCTGAAGCGATCTCCCTTACAACGTTGTCGGGAGACGCAGATGCCCCGGACACTCTTAGCTTCCTGCCAGAAGAGACACGCAAAAGTTTTCTTCGCGATGATGGCTTGGCGACTTTGATTGAAGCGCTGCCGATCTCTACGCTCACACCGGCCGAGCAGAACCGCTGGTTGCGCGAATTGCGCTCTGCGGACATCCAGAAAATCACCGGCATCACCGGAGCTGCGATCCGGATTGGAGGAATTGCGGCGATCAATGCCGATTATGACGCGGTGGTCAAGCAGCGGCTGCCCAAGGTGATCACAGGCGTAGTGATGGGGAGCTTCGCTGCGGTTCTTGTGGGATTGCGATCGCTCTTTGCCGCAGTCAAAGCGATTCTGCTGAATCTCATTTCAGTGGCAGCGTCCTTCGGGGCGCTGGTACTGGTATTTCAAGATGGATACGGAAGCAGCTTGCTGGGAGTGACTGGCGCCACGCGAAGCGTGTTCCCGATTATCCCGATCCTCTCCTTTGCAATTGTCTTCGGACTCAGTATGGACTACGAGGTCTTCCTCGTCTCCCGCGTTCTCGAGGAGCGCCGCAAGGGATTGCCGGGAAGAGACGCCGTGATCGAGGGCATGGCAAGCACCTCAGGGCTCATCACAAGTGCCGCATTGATTATGATCGCGGTATTCTCGGCATTCATCCTGGGAAATTTTCTGGTTATCAAGATGCTTGGATTCACCTTGGCGGTAGCTGTGCTGATTGACGCAACAGTTGTGCGCATGGTAATCGGCCCTGCGCTCTTGCAAATTGCAGGAGACTGGAACTGGTGGCCTCTGGGTCTTTCTGGCTCCAAAGCCACACCTAGAGCGGAGGTCGCCCGATGATTTCAAACACAATGAATCCTCCGAGGAAAGAGGACGATCCACACGCACTGGATCAGATCACGATTCGCGAAGCGGCTGAAGCAGACAATGTGGCATTCCTTGCGCGGATCAGGGCGACGCCCATGGGTGGACGGATCGCATTGCGCATCGACCTGGAACTGGACCTTTTTTTCTCCTACTTGCTCGCAGCGATGCGGTGGTCGATGGTTTGCTACCGACCTGTTCGCGCGGTGGAGAAACATGGGGTTTTAGCCCCTACGGAAATCCATTCTGGAGAACACGGTCACTTATGAAACAAGTTCTAGGTCTCTGACCGTATGAATTTGTTTCTGTTATAGCCAAACTTCGGACATGCTTTTGTGCGCGCAAACTTCCAGTTGATGGTGACTTGGTCGCCGTTCATTTTACGGTTCCATGCTCTCGCTTGTCGTTGCAGTTGCTCGAGCGACGGGATTCTCCGCTGGCCCAAGCATTGACGGGCGATCGTGGAAAAGCCCGCTCTGCGGAGTAGTTCCATGGGGACATAGGAGGGAACAAGCGCCTCCTCAAGTGCATTTTGATTGAAGAGGCGCTCTGGGGATTCGAGTTATGTTGACGAACATCCCTACTTCACCTCTTCAACTTCACTATCTAGTTAGTCGCCATGAATTGCCGAAGTGGGAATCATCTGGTCGAGTCCTATGGTTTCTGCCATGGCATCCATCATGCGCTGAAATCGGGACTGCAATTGTTGAGCATTAGTGCAGTACATCACTCGTATGACATCGTCATACTCAGTGGAAACTACCGGATCGATCCCCGAAACTGGTCTCAGCCCCAGGCGATCGACTTCTTCAATCAGGCCGTCGCCAGGGATCCAGGCTACGCTGCGGCTTATAGCGGACTGGCCGACACTTACGCTCTCTTGGGAGACTGGCAATATTCAATAATGACGCCGAAAGAAGCAATGCCCAGAGCCAAGGCTGCCGCAATGAAAGCCTTGGAATTGGACGACAGCCTGGGCGAGGCGCACGCTTCGCTTGCCTTTTGCCTGGAAGGGTTCGACTGGGATTTCGCGGCTGCGGATAGAGAATTTCGACGCGCAATCGAGCTGAGCCCCGGGTATGCGACCGCGCATCATTGGTATGCTTGGCACTTGAGCCTCACCGGGCGGGGCAAAGAGGCAATTGCCGAGATGGAAAAAGCGGAGAATCTCGATCCCATATCCCCGATCGTCAATGCCGATTTAGCTGAACTCCTCCTCATACAGCACCTTCCCGATGAATCGATTCAGCAAAGTCTCACCTCGATCGAAATGAACCCCGGCTTTGCTTATGCGCACGCTCAACTGGCTCAAGCGTACATCGAGAAACGCATGTTCAAGGGGGCGGTCCGTGAACTCCAGAAAGCAATCCAGATTTCCGGCGAGAACCCCGCCCTTAGCGCCAACCTGGCTCGGGCCTATGCGGGATTGGACAGAAAGCCAGAGGCCGTAGCGCTCCTCAACCTGAAGAATAGCTCAGCTCCGGACTATGCGCATGCCATCCATGTTGCAATGATTTACACCGCGCTGGACGATAGGGATGAAGCCATATTCTGGCTCCAACAGGGTTTTGAAGATCGATTTAATCCGGGCGTTCTCACCCGTCCGTGCTTCGATCCGCTACGATCGGATCCGCGTTTCCAGGATATTTTGCGCCGCGTCGGGCTTCCAGCGCAGTCCGAAAGCGCGGGATCCATTCCCGGGCCGCCGAACGGCTGAGAAGTCATCCCACACAAGTCGTTGCGTTCTGCGTAAATCCATTGAAATTGCTTAAGCAGACCTTCGCGAAACACCCCCGAATCCACGAGTCCCCTCGAACTTGCCACACGAGGCGCGCTACCTGCCAAAATCCCGGGTTGGACCCGATGGTACTGCACTCACATGGAACTCCCTCGGTCGGAGGTGTGATCCTGGGCAAGACCACGGCGATGTGAACAAGTACTTTATTTCAGTTGGTCGAGAATAAACCGCGTTGGATTTGGTTCGCACATGTGTATGGCCCCCGCAGAACGGATCGCCTGCGGGCAACCGTCAACTCCATTACCGCGCCGAACGACAAGAACCGGGATCAGGGACAGGGGGAATTGAATGCACACATCCGCAATTAAGAATGCAGCTCGCGGGCAGGTTCTCACTATCGACCAGGATCAGCATTTCGATAGCATTAAGTATAGGGATCGAACAGCCAGGACCAGCGAGGCTGAGAGAGTGGCAGCCATAGGCAGAATGGCTTGCTTCATATCCCATGATCTGCGGTGCCCACTCTCCGCAATCTAGGCCAATCTCGAATTCCTTAGTTGCAAGGAAGTTCTCCCGGGCGACCGAAGAGAACTACTTGAGGAGGTGCGAGAGGCCGTGGTGGCGATGACTGAACTCATCGACTCCCTCTTGCGATTCGCTCGCGGCGGCGGACACAATCCATTCGGACATCAACACGTTGGCGTGGCCGCCGAGAGAGCAGTTGCTTCTGAGAGGCGTCATCGAGCTGTACGCGGCGTCTCGATCGATGTCGAAATACGCTCCATGGCTACTGCGAAGATCAACGCCCGGCGTATTGAGAGCGCGATCTACAATTTGTTGCTCAATGCCTGCCAGGCGGCGCAGCATTTCAACCCCGAACCAATAGTGAAAATGGATGTTGAAGCGATCGGCCCAATGATTTGTATCACCGTTACCGATAATGGGCCGGGGGTCCCGTCGTCCATCCTCGATACCCTCTTTGATCCTTTTGTCACCTGCGGAAAGCAAGAGGGTCTCGGACTTGGACTTGCCATGGTTCGCGAAATAGCAGAGGAACACCTTGGCTCTGTTCAACTGATGCAATCTGAACCGGGCAAAACAGTCTTTACTCTACTGATTCGAGCGCATACCGGAGCGGGTGCTTGAAGCCCATCTCTGGAGCCAAAGAAGGTGGTGGGGTTTCGCTGGCAGGTTCGTTCGGCGTTTGCTCGGCCGATGTCCGAGCTCCAATGACCCACACATCGAGGAAAGTTATGAAGAGCGCAGGCCGTATTCAAGATCGCTCCCTAACACGAGGCAGCAGGGAGGCTGCGTCCCCATTGCTTAATCTGCCCATCGATATTCCTAGCCTGGTGCCCTATTCCAGGTGGCTGGCCAGGCACCTGCCTCTTGAGGCTGTAAGCTTCGTGCGTCGAACCAGACTATTGGATATTCTTGCGAGGGCATTAATATGAGATACAACAACAAGCAGTTCTCGGCCACGATCATGATCATCATCGCCATGACATCGGCTTCTGTCGGCGCTCGCGCTTCAGACCTGGACGGTGGTGCAACCGATCTTGCCACGCTTCAGGCCAAAGCGGAGCAAGCCCCGCCCAGAGACAGATGCTTTCTCTATGCTGAACTTGTCGGTCAATTGGCGGACCGTGCTGGCCAACAGATCAATTCCGGTGATTCCGACCAGGCTTCGGAAAGCCTCAGACTACTCAGGCAATACACAGAACAGATTGGTTCTGCCATTACCGATGACAGCAGAAAGTTAAAGGATGCCGAATTGCTCACGCGACGCGCCTCGTTTCGCCTCAGCAATATGTTGCGCGGTGCCTCATATGAAGATCGACCGGTTTTGGATGCGACTCTCAAGCTCGTGTACCGGGCCCAGACGAATCTCATGATGCAGGTTTTCAAACACTGAATTGCGCCTGGCATTCTCTTGTAAGAACGTCGATCTTCTCTTCCATGTTCAGACTGGAGCTCCAGTGCTGAATCGTTCCTATTCGATGATTACAGCCGAAAATATGCTTAAACCAATTCGTAGCGGAAGCCTCTCAGGCATTTAAACCTTGCTTGGGTCGAGAACCATCTGGAGACCATTCAGCGCCTGTGGAACCGGATCTCTTCTTCGAGGCGTGCGTGCAGGCGTTCGCTGTAGCACACAGGCAACTCGAAGACGCGCTCATCGGCGGTGAGGATGAGGATGTTCCGGGTTGAGTCGAGGATGGCGGAGCAAACCTCGCAATGCTCGAGATGCCTCTGCATGAGCTCGCGCGCTTCGGGCGAGAGGGTGTCATCGAGAAACTCGGAGATGCGATCCCAGACGTGTTTGCAGTCGATCACCACGGGAATCTCCTCCGTTTCGGGGCCAGCCGCCGAAGCTGCGGCGCCAGGCGCCTCTGCAACATGATCCGAGCGCGATGTAAGCGAACTTTAACAGAGGCGAGGCTGATGCTGAGTGCCTGAGCCGATTCGCTGATGCTGAGCTCTTCGATCTCACGCAACAGGAAAACTTCGCGATAGATCATGGGCAATTCAGTCACGGCTTCCATCAGCAGCTTGCGGATCTCAAGGTGCTCCAGGACTTCTGAGGGCACTTCGCGCCAGTCGCGGAGAAGCTCCGGCGCGATCCGGTGGGTCTCGTCGGAGTCGTCGTCCAGAGATTCGAAAGCACGGCGACGGCGCAGGCTGGAGCGCGACTCGTTGAGCGCGATGCTGACGAGCCAGCTGCTGAACCGGGCCTCCGCGCGATATGCATGGAGGTTGCGGAGAGCCTTCAGAAAGGTTTCTTGCACTACGTCCTCCGCTTCCTGTGGATTGCGCAGGAGCGCCATGGCCATGGAGAAGACGGTGCGCTCGTAGGGGCGGATGAGGTCATGGAAGAGATGCGTATTACCGGCGAGGATGGCAGCGATAACCTGCGCCTCAGCGTCCCGATCAGGCGATTGGCTCATCGGCAAATGATCACGCATGGCACAAGGAGCCAATCGAGGGTTTTCGGCGATGTAAAGGGCGGCCATTTCATTTCGTCAGACTATTAGAGCCCCGAGCGCGACAGAAGTTACAGTCGCGACGGCCGGCCGACTTGTTGGACAGCAGGGCGATACGGCCTGGTGGGGCCGTCAAATGTGGTGGAAGAGTCGGAGATGGAAGCCTTCTTCGATGGCGATCAGCGCGAAGGTGATCAGGGATAAGGCGAGCTGCCCGCGCTCCATGCGCAGTTTGCGCGCTGCAACCGGCGCCTGGCGCCACTGCGATGAGGGGCGGGCGCGCAAACGCCGGATCTGCAGGATAGCGATAAGGTTCAGGGCCGCACCGATGAAGGCAACGCTGATCATCGGTATGCGCAGCCAGCTGGCATGCAGACCGTCGACGAAAGCGGCAGCTTCTGACGACAGGGCGAGCGAACCGACGCCAATGATAAGGCGCAGCCCCGCCATGGCCATGAGAAAGGTGCAGACGCTTTGCAGGAAAGCAAAGACCAGGCTCGACCAGCTGACCCAAAGTCGTGGGCGCACGCGTAGCTGCGTGTGAGGGACAACAGGACCACTGGTGGAAGGACGCTGCGGAGAAACAGAACTCATAAAGAGCGGCTCCTTGGAAATACGAAATGGCCCAAGTCTCGACCCTTAGCATATCCTTGCATATTTTCAGGTGATCACTTGTCACGGAAATGTTGCTGCAATCAACCCAACTGCGGCCGACTGCTTACCATTCTTTTTTCATGTAACCTTCAGCCCGCTCTTGGCTCCAATGGTCGCGTGCCTCAAAGAATCCCTAAGGAATTCGCGCGGCGCCGCAAATCAGATCTGTGAAGGAGTTGCATATGGTGAATCTACAGCGTCGTCTGCTGACGACGATGATCGCTCTGAGTGTTGTTGCGCCCGTGGGTATGTGCGCCGCATCGCTCAGTGGACAAGAGACTGTGTTCGTGATGTCCAACAACGCCGAGAAGAATCAGGTGATTGCGTTTGAGCGCAAGAACGATGGGAGTTATTTCGAGCAGCACCGCTTTGATACATTGGGCCGCGGCAGTGGCGGCGTAAACGATCCCCTTGAGGCTCAGGGCTCCCTGACGCTGAGCACCGATCACACCGTGCTGTTTGCGGCGAATGCCGGCAGCGGCGACATCACCGTCTTTCGCGTGCTGGGCAGCAGCCTGTTGGTGACCGACAAGGAACCGTCAGGAGGCAGCCAGCCGGTATCGATCGCGCTGTGGGGCAAGACGCTCTACGTGCTCAATTCGGGCGGCGCTGGGACCGTGACGGCGTTCCGGCTCAGCGACAGCGGACAGCTTCATCCAATCTCCAACGCAACGGCCTTTCTTTCGGCCAACGCAACCGGCGGCGCCTCGATCTCGGTGAGCCCTGACGGCAAGACCGTTGCGGTCGTGGAGCGCATCGCGGGCAACATTGATACATTGCACGTGAACGCGAACGGAACGCTGGCGGCGGCGGTCGTGAATCCCAGCACGGGCGCAGGTGCATTTTCTGCGCGCTTCGCGCCCGATGGCAAGCTGATCGTTTCGGAGACCGGACCGGCAAATGAAGCGGACGGCTCTGCAATCTCCTCCTACACGGTGCTGCCCAACGGAAAGCTGGCGGCAATAAGCCAGAGCGTGCCAACAGACGGAGCGGCGAACTGCTGGAACGCGATCACTCCGGACGGAAAGCACGTCTACGTATCCAACGCAGGATCATCGACCATCTCCGGCTTCACGATCGGCACCGGCGGCCACCTGGCGCCGATCGCGGGCACGACTGTTGGGTCGAATCCCGATGGCAGCACCAACCTCGATATCGCCATCAGTGGCGACGGGAAGTTCCTGTACTCGCTGAACGGCGAGGTAGGGACGGTCGGCGTATTTGCCATCCGGCCGGACGGCACACTGGAAGAAGTGACGCAGATCCCGGGATTGCCGGCCGCGGCTGGATTCAACGGCATCGCTGCGCTGTAAGGCAATGCTGCGGGTTGCGGGCCGGGGCCCGTAACCCGCGGAACCTCCAGCTTCGCCGCCGATTGTTCGTACGCAAGAAATCATTCGTGCTGCAGTGCCACCATCGCGCAACTGAGAGCAGTAACGACTTATTTCGGAGCTAATCGGTCATTCTTTCCCTCGAGCATTCTTGTAACGAATCAACCTCGTAAGCCTTCTTACTGTAAAAGGAGAACACTCAGATGGATCAATTCGCATTGTTGGCGCAGTTGCGTGCTCGGCCCGGAAAAGAGTCCGCCGTTGAAGAACTTCTCGTCTCAGCGCGTGCACTCGTGCTCCGGGAGATTGGTACCACAACCTGGTGTGCATTGAGATTTGATAGTTCGCAGTACGGAATCTTCGATACATTTCCAAATCGAGAAAGTCGGGACGCCCACCTCAATGGTCAGATTGCCGAGCTTTTGTTCGCGAGAGCAGAAGAGCTATTCGCGGAGCCACCCGTAATCCAGATGCTCGATATTCTTGCCACGAAACCATAAGAATCGTGAAAGGGGCACGCTCCTCTCGCGCCCCAAGTTCCCGTGGGGCAACAGCCCCAATCATTGATAGCACGCAGAGAATTGTGCGCGCTGGCAAGACCTTCAACTATGGAGGTGCCGGGGTAGAGGGTCTTGCGAAAGGCAAGAAGGCGATCCTGGTGCTCGCATCAGGGGGAGTCTTAAGTGACGGGCCTTGAAAATCCTCCTGCGAGTAGCCGCGTTCGTCGCGGAGCCGTCGCAGCACGGAGCCAAATCGAGACTTAACGGGGGGTGTGGTCACCCTCTAATACTTGGGTCGTGACCACTATGAGTCCACACACTATGAGTGTGATACGTTATCAGGCAGAGTCTGCCCCAATGCGGTGAGAACTGCCGCAGTCTCTGCCCCGAGGTCTTGCAGTTTGTGGAAAACTACATCAAGTTTTGCCCCACGGCACCCCGCTTGGATTTGCGGTTCTACGAAATTGAGAGGTTAAGGTCCATGCAGGAAGGTTACGTCGAATGTTCCGAGCTATCGGGCAAAACGATTCAGGCCGTCCGCATTTTCAAAGACACCGGTGACGGAACCGACGTGCAGATTGACTTGACAGACGGGACCAGCTTCACGCGTTCTCTTTGCATCAGCCGGCCGTAAAAGCATCCTTATATAAAGGTGGCGTAGGAACCCCCGAGGTCATCCGCAATTACGAGATATAGGCATTCTCGCGTACTGCCCGGTCCTTCGTTATTCCTAGATTGAATAACGCTCTCTCTAGAATTCATTGGACGTTCCTGCACACCGCCGTCAATTTTGCGCCATAGCTGGAGAAATCACGCCAGCAGAGGTGCAAAAAGCTCAAAATCCACCGCCCCGCTCGAGTAAAAAGGCCCCCTCTTCGGTCTTTTATCTCGGGCGTTCTCGCGTTCACATTCCTATTGCTGCCCCTCGTAGCCCATGCGCAATCACCGTTCGATACCCTGCCGCGCTAGCAGCTTAGTGCAAATTGCCGAGTCAATCATCAACAGGCTTGAGCGAAAGGTCCGAAATCTTGGTGAGAGCGACGGGACTCGAACCCGTGACCGCTACCGTGACAGTTAGACCGATGGTCGTAACTTATTGAGTAGCTTAGCACTGGCACGGATGATCGGTAGTCTGAATCCATCATGTGCGGACGATACGGAAGACGTGCAGACAAGCAACGCATAGCGGAATGGATGCAGGCTCACGACACTGCTGTGTTCGATGACTCTTACTATGCGCCGTCATACAACGTGGCACCACAGAGCATGTGCGCAGGCATCAATTTGGAAGGAACGCCGGATGTTTGGCTCGGACTTATAGTTGGAACGCCATGGAGAAGGCCGTGATCGCAACCTTGGCGCCCGGGATCGGTGGCTCAGCTTCGCGAATCCGCTTGCCACACATTGAGCACACCGCTTCCGATGGCGTTCCATCGTCTTCGTGACCGATGATGAGTTCTGGGAAGCGCCACATGTCCATTGCATGAGTATCGCAATGAGCGTGGAGGCGAGAAGTGATGTGCATCACCGCTGGTGAGGCTGGTGCGCCGCGAGTCATCCGTTGACTACACCCACGACTGCACCGCATCTGGAGCAATAGATCAACAGCGCACGAACCCCGTTGAAGGTCGATGATGTCTAGGTAACGATGTTCCGCTGGAAGCTTTAATTTGCATGTGACGGTGAGATTCTTCCTAATGGGGGAAGACCTGGAATTCCCAAACGCGCAGGTGGACCTCCAGCTCAGAGATTCGCCAGGCAATCCACACACGATATCTCGGCCCACTGGCGTATATCCAAAGACCGGCGGACTAATGAGGCTCGACCCGCCTCTGATTTCATGCCCATTCGCGGGTAGTGTCCTAGTTTGCCTTTTGCTGCCCCTAACTACTCTTAGGGGCAGTAGTTGTATTCATGGGGACCGCACGGCTCAAACGATCCTCCAATGTTTCTGAAGGGACCTCGCTCAAACCGAAAACAGTAGCGGCTAACTTGGCGTTCGTGGGTGATTCCGTCAAGATATTCGACCTGTCCGAAATAGCGGATTCCACGTCTTCAAGTTTTACGTTTTGCGCCGTTGCCACCTCTATTCGTTTTGCTGTATGACCGGATTGGGATGGGTTGAAGATGGCAATCAAAATCTCGCCGTCAGGAATGAGATAGTTCTCCATGGCGTAGTTTCCCTCATACACAGGGGGAACTGGGAGGCTCTTTTTGGAATCCACAATATGCACCTCCTTCGGGGCTTGCCATCCCACCAACCTAGCGGGAGTTCTCCCGAAGTTCTTCAACCAGATTTCAAATTCGGCTTGTCCTTGATGACCTTTTACCATGACCTTTTTGACAACGAAGAGACGAGGCGCGTTCGGAGGGGTATCGTTCAGCGCACGGAGGATGAGGCGCGTTTGCGGCGACTCTGTTTGAGTCGGTAGCTGTCGCCGTTCATCTCCAGGATGTGGACATGGTGGGTGAGCCGATCGAGCAGAGCGCCGGTCAGCCGCTCTGAGCCGAGGACCTCGGTCCACTCTTGGAACGGCAGATTGCTGGTCACCATCGTTGAGCCGCGTTCGTAGCGTTGGCTGAGCATCTCGAACAGCAGCTCGGCGCCGGTCTTGGAGAGAGGCACGAAGCCCAGCTCATCGACGATCAGCAGTTCATAGCTGGCGATCTGCTTCTGGAAGCGAAGCAGCTCCTTCTCGTCGCGAGCTTCGATCAGCTCGCTGACCAGAGCGGCGGTGGTAGTGAAGCGCACACGATGGCCGCGCTGACAGGCGGCCACGCCCAGAGC
>Ga0302320_10018693_pt1 | contig 13960 bp, 11 predicted proteins | sample Bog_T0_3_FD_202130 | JGI IMG/M metagenome (GOLD analysis project Ga0302320, IMG submission 202130) | Peat permafrost microbial communities from Stordalen Mire near Abisko, Sweden - Bog_T0_3 | ecosystem: Environmental > Terrestrial > Soil > Wetlands > Peat | place: Sweden: Abisko, Stordalen Mire... | reverse complement strand
CGCGCCGCCGCGACGCACCGTCACCCGCGGCTGCTCGGCGAGGCGGGCGAGTTCATCCGGATTTGTCGTAGATGTCGCGGCACTGTTCATGCAAGGAGGGCCCTCATACAGATGATAGTTGGCCTCGAAAGCAAAAGGGCCGCCCGCAGGCGGCCCTATCTGTTCACTGTCAACTGTCTTTCTACCACCGTCCCCACGCCCGGCTCACGTAGTCCGACATCGTCATCCCGATCAGAGCCATAAACACAAACAACCCTGCGACCACAGTGAGCTTGGTCAATTTGGTCGAGTACTTCACATGCATGAAGAACAGCACCACCAGCACCATCTTGGTGGATGCAATGGCCAGCGCCACCACTGGATTCCAGAAGATGGTGACTCCCTGCGCGATGTGCCACTCGCCCAGGTCGATGTAGGAGGCCCAAACCGTAATGGCCGTGAACACAAAGAGCGTGCAGAGAATGGTGAGGTAAATAAACGGGCTGACAACTTTATGTTCGTGATCGGTATGCGCTATCTGGTCGCTCATGCGGGTTTCCTCAATATCTGCCGGGCAAGGCGGAATCTCTGCCAATTCGTTCTCAGCGTCTGCTGATCAGGTAAAGCAAGGGGAACAGGAAGATCCAGACGATGTCGACGAAGTGCCAGTAGAGGCCAAAATTCTCGACAAAGGTTACGTGGCCCGTGGTGTAGGCCGCGGCTCGGGCGCGGAAGATCATGAATCCCAGAATCGCGATGCCGATGATCATATGCAGCGCGTGCATGCCGGTCATGGCGAAGTAGAGGAAGAAGTAAAGCTCAGCCTTGGCGGCCATGTCGGGCGAGAGCGGCGCGTCGTGGTATTCCTTGTACACTTCCGGGTCCGACTGCGGATTGCGGAAAGTATTGTCGCTCCAGTTCAGACCAGGAATGTGGTGCTTCTCCCACTTTTCTGAATATTCAATCGTCTTGATGCCTAAAAAGGCCAGACCGAGCACAAACGTTGTGCAGAGAAAGAAGATCAACAGGCTCTTCTTGCGCATCTCCGCCGACCAGACACTCATCGCCATCGTAAAGCTCGATGCGATCAGCACGCCGGTATTGGCCGTGCCCCAGAAAATATTCAACTGGTGCGAGGCCACGACAAATGCCGGGTAGTACCAGTTGCGCATCAGAAGATACGCGGTAAACAGCCCGCCGAAGAACATGACTTCGGTAAGCAGGAAGAGCCACATGGCAAAGTTCGTGGTGTCGAACTGCTGCTCCACGGATTCGAAATGGTGGCGCTGGTAGGGCGGATGCGCGTGATGGCCCTCCGCCAGTACGCCTTCTGCTGTTGTCGTCTCAGACACTGGCTACCCCTTGTTTGTGCTGGTTGGCGAGATTTTGGTTTTCCAGCCACTCGTAGTCGTAGGCTTCGTGGTCCATGATCGGAATCTCAACGAAATTTTCGGTCAGCGGCGGCGACTGTATCTGCCATTCGAGGCCCGTCGCCTGCCATGGATTGCTCCCCGCAATCTCGCCGTATTTGAGCGACCAGGTCAGGTAAAGAATCGGCAACAGGTAGCCCACGCCCAGGATGGTGGCGCCGGCTGTCGAAAATACGTTCAGCACCTGAAACTCCGGCGGATAGGCAGCATAGCGGCGCGGCATGCCCAGCATGCCAAGGATGAACTGCGGGAAGAAGGTGAAGTTGAACCCGATAAATGTAACCACCGCGGCCAACTGCGAAATTTTTTCCGGGTACATGCGGCCCGTCCACTTGGGCCACCAGAAGTGAATGCCGGAGAGGAAGGCCATCAGCATTCCGCCCACCATGACAAAGTGAAAGTGGGCGACGATGAAGTAGGTTTCGGTGAAGTGAATATCCGTGCCCGACGTTCCCAGGAACACGCCCGTCAATCCGCCGATGGTAAACAGCCCCATGAATCCGAAGGCGTAAAGCATCGGCGTTTCAAACGTAATAGAGCCCTTGTAGAGTGTGAAGGTCCAGTTGAAGATCTTGATGGCCGACGGCACGGCGACCAGCATGGTGAGCAGCGAGAATACCAGCATGGAGTAGTTCGAGATGCCCATGATGAACATGTGATGGGCCCAGACGAAAAAGCCAAAGACGGCAATGGCGACGGAGGAAAATGCAACCGCCGTGTAGCCGAAGACGCGCTTGCGGCTAAAGGTCGAGATTACCTCGGAGACCACGCCCATGCCGGGCAGGATCATGATGTATACGGCCGGGTGCGAGTAGAACCAGAACAGATGCTGAAACAGGATCGGGTCGCCGCCCTTGGCCGGGTCGAAGACGCCGATGCCGACCGTGCGCTCCAGAACGATCAGCACCAGTGTGATGGCAAGCACCGGCGTGCCCAGCACCATCAGAACGCTGGCAGCATAATTGGACCACACAAATAGCGGCAACCGGAACCAGGTCATCCCTGGGCAGCGCATCTTGTGAATGGTCACGATGAAGTTCAACCCGGTGAATATGGAGCTGAAGCCCGCCACAAATATGGCCAACCCTGTCGCAATTACGTGCGTATTCAGGTAATGCGTCGAGAGCGGCGTGGTAAATGTCCAGCCGGTGTCAACGCCGCCCGAAGCCATGGTATAGAGCGCCATGCACCCGGCAACTATATAGAGGTACCAGCTCAGCAGGTTGATCTTGGGCAAGGCCAGGTCCTTGGCCCCAATCATGATCGGGATCAGGAAGTTACCCAGCGTGGCCGGCACCGATGGCACCAGGAAGAAGAAGATCATGATGACGCCGTGCATGGTGAACACCTTGTTGTAGGTGTCGGTCGCCATCAGATCGGACTGCGGCGTGAGCAACTCCAGGCGGATCATCCCGGCGAGCGCGCCTCCGATAAAGAAGAAGAATGTGATCGAGATCAGATAGAGGGTCGCGATCCGCTTGTGGTCGCCGGTCAACAGCCAGCTCAGCAGGCCGTTCTCCTTGGTCACGAAGTTCAGCTTGGGAACCCTGGCCGTGGACTGATCGGGAAGAGTAATGATCGTTGCAGCGCTCATGGTTTTGCCCCCTCTGTCGCGTGGGCCGCTTTGGCCGGCGGCGTTTTGCCCTCGCCCTCGGGCAGCAGGCTGGTGGTGTTCAACGTCTGCTGCACCCGGTAGTCGGAGTCGAGATTCTTCATGTATTCAACCAGATCGATCAGGCCCTCTTCGCTCACCTGGCCCTGATAGGTGGGCATGATCGGCGCATAGCCCTGGGTGATGTTCTGCGACGGGTTCAGAATCGACTGCCGGAGATATGCCTCGTCCGCGGTGACTGTCTGGCCAGTCGATAAGGTCAGTTTCGATCCGTACACCCCGGCCAGGCTTGGCCCCCGCGCATCGGGCCGCGCATTGTGGCAGGCCGCGCAACTCAGGCTGGTAAACAGCCGCTCCCCGTCCTGGGCCAGCGAGTTGCCGCTGGTCGAGCTGGCCAGCCACGCCTTGAAATCGTCCGGCGTCTGGACGACGATGTCGCCGATCATCGCCGAGTGGTTGGTGCCGCAGTACTGCGTACAGAACAGGTGATAGGTTCCCGGCACCGTGGGCTCAAACCATACTGATGTGTAGCGGCCCGGAATGGCCTCGCGTTTGACGCGGAAGGCGGGAATCGAAAAGCTGTGGAACACGTCCTGTGAAATCAGAGTCAACTGCACCGCGCGGCCGGTAGGAACGTGCAGCGAATTGATCTCGTGCTGGCCGCCCGGATGCTCGGCCTTCCACATCCACTGCTTGCCGACGACATAGATGTTCATGGCGTTGGCCGGCGGAGTATACACGCGGAAGTAGATCAGCGAGCCCCACACGAACATGATGAGGAACAGGCCCAGCGGAATGATCGTCCAAGTCGCCTCAAGAATCGTCGAACCTTCGACCTGTGTGGCCTGAGGGTTCCGCTTCTTGCTATAGAGGATGGAGAACGCAGTGATCAGAATGCCGACAATCACCAACCCCACCAGGCTCACCAGTACCTCGAAAAAAATCAGCGCGTCCATCTGCGGGGCGATCGTCGACGCCTCCGGCGGGAACAGCGGGAAGTTCGTCATCCACTTGACGAGATACTGCCAAATTACTGGGCTGATAAAGTTCATTCCGTTATCCGTTCACCCTTTTTCCGTTGTCTGTTCTAACTGTCAATTCGATCTGTCCCGTGCTTGCCGGCCGCGGCCTGTGCCGTGTGCATGTCCCTGCGAAACATGACCGTCATGAATCCGCCCAGCAGTAAAACCGTTATACATCCGCCCAACTGCACCACCCGGGCAATGATCAGCGAATGGCTGTTGGTCTTGGGATCGTAGTGATAGCAGTACGTAATGATGTTGTCTACCGGCGAACCGATGCGGTTCGACGAAGCTTCGTTCAGGCCCAGCATCATGTCCTTGGGCGAATACTCGACGCCCATGTAGTACTGCGCCATCTTTCCTTCGGGGGTAACAATTTGAATGGAGCTGGCATGAGCAAACTGCGTCAGCTTGCCGTCCGGCCCTGGAATCTTGATGTACTTGAAGCCGACGGCATTGGTCAGCGCGTCGATATTCTGCTGCGTTCCGGTCAGAAAGTGCCAGCCGTCGGCCGTCTCCAGACGCCCGTAGCGCTTGAGATACATGCGCTTCTTGGCCGAGGCAAGAACGGGGCCCTCGCTCGGGTCGATGCTGACTACAATCACGTCGAAGTCCTTGCCCGGCGTGTACTTCACCATCTCAAGCGCCCCGGTGAGCCCGTTCAACTCCTCCGAGCAAAGCATCGGGCATTGGTAATAGACCAGCGCCAGAATCGCAGGCCGCTTGCCGAAGTAGCTCGACAGCGTTACCTGCTGCCCTTTGTCGTCCGTGAAGGTCGCATTCAGAGGTAGCGAGGTGTTGAGCCGCTGCTCAATGCCCACATGATCGAGTATCGTCGGCGGTCTGTCGTTGGCCGGCCCGGTAGCTTTATCGCCGTAATTTGAAACCTGAGCAAGAACGGGAACTGCCGCCAGGCACACAACAATCGCGAACATGGAGCTCAGCTTCGCTCCCGTCCCGTTCATTTGTGTTGTGCCTGCGTTCCACATTTGTATGATCCTGCTTTCTTGCGTCCTGTCTCGTTGCTCTGTTCGTTTGCAAAAGCTTACGGAGCCACCTTACCGGCCGGAAGTGTTGTCTCGCGCCCTGCCCGGCTCTCGGCCAGTTCCTGCTCATATCCGGTACGAGCAAAACCGCTGGTCAAAGGCGCTGTTACTTTGGGCGCGCTCTCGCCCGTCATCTCCGGGGCGGTCTGCGCATTCGGCGCCACCGGCAATCCCCGCTCGGCGATCAACTCCATCGCCCGCTCGACCGGAATCCGAACCTTGCCCTTCGCGGCATCGACCCAACTGTAGTGTTCAAGTAAAATATCCTCGCGTGCATGCAGGTTGGCGGTATCCGCGTCGCCGTCGTCGGTCTGCACCCGCGGCGTGGGGAAGTTGGTCGTCAGCTCGGCCACCTTGTTCTGCAACTCCGGGCTTGAGGGAAGGTTGCCCAACTGGCGGATGTCGACCGTCTTCGACCATTTGCTGGTGGGGCCGTCTTCGCGGTCCATGCGCGCGTTGATCACCTTGCCGATTCCGTAGCAGAGAATTCCCGTTACCACCACAAAGATGCCCAGCGAGGCCATGAACACCAGAATGCCGGTCGTGCCCACGTCGCTCTTTTCGTATCCAAGAGCGATGTCGATCTCTTCCGGCTCGTGGCCATGATCAGTGTGTTCGTTAGGCGTGTGCATGCTCAGGCTCCAGAATCTCCGCCAGATGCGGATCGTTGACCTGCACCAGCGGCCTCGCCTTGAGGCGGGTGCAGAAGAAGGCAAACCAGAAGGCCACCATGGCCACCGGAACTACTGCATACTCCAGAATGCCAAAGCTGAAGTGCAGATTCCGCGCCGCGTCCTTGAAGTTCGGCTCAATCAGCCAGAACAGATCGAAGGCCTTGGCAAAGATCATCCATTGGCACACTCGCAGCAAACGCTTCTTGTTGCGCTTGAGATCCCGCGACAGCAACAAGGTGAAGGGAATCAGCCAGTGAAAGATGAAGTCGAGAGTGATGATGACGCCCCAGTGCCCGCGAATTCTGTCCAGGTACCAGGGAATTTCTTCCGGCAGATTGCCCGACCAGATGATCAGGAACTGCGAGAAGGCCAGATAAATGTTAAGCATCACAAAGGCGAAAGCCAGCTTGCCGAGGTCATGCTGCTCGGTCTGGCGGAGAATCGTCTTGAAAGGCTCAAACCGCGAGAGTGAGATGGAGATGAGGATGGTGAACGCCAGCACCGTGTATCCCTGGCCCACCAGGAACAGCAGGCCATAGATGGACGAGTACCAGGTCGGGTCCATCGACATCACCCAGTAAATGACCGCCGCCGTCATGGTGAGCGCATACACCACGATGCCCGGTCCGCTCAGATTCTCCAGCTTCTTGATCCAGACGGGCGTGCTCTCGGGCGAGTCGGAGTCGCGCTTGAGACCGAGCGCATTCAGCCGAAGCATATAAAAGGCCCAGATGGCGAAGCAGATCACACCGACCACTATGAAGGCTGCCGGATTCAGCATGGGCCGCTTGAAGTCGATGGCATGAACCTGCACTTCGTTCAGGATTCCCGCCTTCAATGCCGCTGCCGTGTCGCTGTCCGTGGGGAACTGCGCCCACAGGTAGAGCTTCTTGATGAAGATCGCAACCACAGCCCAGTAGACAAACACCAGAGGCAGCGTGCGGCTCATGGCCTCAAGGGGACGCCGCAGCAGCAGGCCCCACTTGCCGCCCGAGCAGTACTGCACCATCAACAGAGCAAGCCCGCCGACCGAAAAGCCAAAGGTCAGCATCAGCCCCAGTACCCAGGCGCGCAGCAGATGGTCCCAGCCAAGCTGGTCTTGGGCTTGGCCGAGGAAGCCAAGGATCGCGGCCAGTACCGAGAAGACCACGCCGATGATGAGCGCGCGCGATTTCCAGCCGTCCACAATGGGCGGCGCGCTCAGGTCCGCCGGCAATTGCCTGGCGCCGTGTCCAGTCCCGTGTCCAGCGCCGTGTCCAGCGCCGTGACCTGCCGAATTTGTATCGTGAGCCATTCCGTCTCGTCCTTACTTCGCGGCCGCAGCGGCCGGTTTAGTTGCGGGAATCTTGATTGCAGGATCCGCAGGGTATGCAGGCGCCATGCCCGGCGTGCCTTCGCTGCCGATGGGGTGATAAGCCGATACCGCGGTTGCAGGCAGCGCCCAGGGCTGCGCATATTCCGGATGGCCTTCCCCCTCGGCGATGCTCGCGAGACTCTTGACCTCGACGCCCGAGGGAACGTCGGCCGCCGTTGCCGCCTGGCTCAGTTGCAGGGCGCGGATATAGGCCGCCACCGCCCACCGGTCAGATGGCGTTAACTGCGCCGAGTAGTCGGGCATGGCCCCGTAGCCATGCGTCATGACGTAGAAATAATGTGACAGCGGCTGCGACATCCGAACCTGGTCGTGCAGGTTGCCCGCCGGCTTGAAGCCGCGCTGGACGATCATGCCCAGCCCGTTGCCCACGCGCGAGTGGCAGGGCGTGCAGTAGACGTTGAACCGCTCCTGTCCGCGCTTGAGCAGGTCCATCGTGACCGGGAAGGGCAGCTCATCCTTCTCTTCGCGGTAGCCGTTCGCGCCCTGGACCACGCCGGTCTCAAAGTAGCTGTCGTCGTGCAACTGGCCGCGGGCCACGGTATCGGCAACCTGGGGCCGCGCGCCGCGATGGTCGTCGAACATATCCGAGCCGCGCTGCGGAATCATCTTCGGCTGGTTATGCATGTCCTGCCGGCAGCCGGCGATCAATAATGCGCAGGCAATTAGCCCCAGCGAGACTGGCTTCCCAGGTCCCCAAATGCGAGAGACCTGGGGCACCCGGCTGAAACCTGCCGCGGAAATCAACCTTTGTGCTCTCCCACCCTTTCGCACAAGACGCGAAAGAATGGGGCACGGAGCCTGTGTACCCGCACCGGAGGCTGAAGGCTGAAAGCTGAAAGCTGAAAGCTGCTTGCGCATTAGTACTCCACCTCCACCACGGAAACCGGATGAAGGGTTTCGAGATACTTCTTCGTCTCCGCCCGATCGAACTTGGGATCGAGCGCTTCGAGACACAGGAAAAACTTATCCACGGTGGCCCCGTCGCGGAAGTTGGGCGCGTTGAACAGCGGATGGTAAAGCGCCGGCAGTCCGTTCAGCGCGATCATGCCAAAGGCCGCCGAAAGCCCGGCCCACAAAATCGTCCACTCATAAGCGGGGATGATAAACGCCGGCCAGGAGTAGAGCGGACGCCCGCCGATGTTCAATGGATAGGCCAGCACCGATATCCAGGTCTCGAGCGCGAACATGGCGGCAAGTCCCATCAGACCGCCGATCAGAGTAATCAGCGGCACCTTGTTGCGGTGGAAGCCGATGGCCTCGGCCGCTTCTTCGACCGGATAGGGCGTGTAGCAGTCCAGGCGGCGCCAGCCGTCCTTGCGCGCCTGTTGCGCGGCGCGCACCAGGTCGCTCGGAGTATCGAATTCGGCCAGCAGGCCGTAAGTTCCTTCGCGCGGGGGCATCAGGCCATTCCCTCCCGTTCACAGGTCATGTATCCAGCAAAAATCTTCATCAGTCGCCTGCCCCCACAGCTTCCTTGGGCTTGATCTTGGCCTGAGGCAGAAGCATCTTGATCTCGTTCATGGGAATCATGGGCAAGAAGCGCACAAACAACAGGAACAGGAACGTGAACAGCCCCAGCGTTCCGACATAGGTCATGTAATCCCACTTGGTCGCGCGGTAGGTGCCCCACGAGGAGGGCAGGAAGTCGCGATAGAGGCTGGTGACAACGATGACGAAGCGCTCAAACCACATGCCGACATTGACCACGATGGAGATGAAGAACATGAACGCGATATTGGTCCGCAGCTTGCGCACCCAGAGCGTGGTCAGCGGAATCGCCAGGTTGCACAAAACCAGTACACCGTAAGACCAGCCCATGGGCCCGAACATGCGGTTCCACATCATGAAGGCTTCCCAGTGCGAGGCCGAGTACCAGGCCATGAAGACCTCCATGCCGTAGCCGTAGGCCACAATGAACCCGGTGGCCAGCATCACCTTGCCCATATTGTCGATATGGCGCTCGGTGACCAGGTCCTCCAGGTGGTATGCCTTCCGCAGCGGAATGGCCAGCGTCAGCACCATGGCGAAGCCGGAGTAGATGGCGCCGGCAACAAAGTAGGGCGGGAAGATCGTCGTATGCCAACCGGGCAGCACGGCTACGGCGAAATCGAAGCTGATGACCGTATGTACGGAGAGGACAAGAGGCGTAGCCAGCCCGGCCAGCAGCAACGATGCCGTCTCATAGCGCATCCAGTGGCGCACCGAGCCACGCCAGCCGAGCGAAAACATGCCGTAAACGTACTTGGCCAGCTTGGATTCCGAGCGGTCGCGAAATGTGCCGAGATCTGGAATCATGCCCACGTACCAGAAGACTACTGAGATCGTCGCGTAGGTCGAAACCGCGAAGACGTCCCACAACAGCGGCGAGCGGAACTGCGGCCACACAGTCATTGTGAACGGCAGCGGCAGCATCCAGTAGGCGACCCATGGGCGGCCAACGTGAATGAGCGGGAACATGCCGGCGCAGACCACGGCGAAAATCGTCATGGCCTCGGCAAAGCGGCTGATGGCGTTGCGCCAGCCTTGCTTGAACAGGAGCAGAATGGCCGAGATCAGCGTGCCGGCGTGGCCGATGCCGATCCACCAGACAAAGTTGATGATGGCAAAGCCCCAGGCAACCGGCTGGGTGATGGCCCAGATGCCGACGCCTTTGAGAAACAGCCAGCAGACGGCGGTCAGCAGCACCGTGGCCAGCGCGCCGGCAACGCTCAGGATGGCAAACCAGCCTAGCGGCGTGTTCGGCGTGAGCACAATGCGCGTAATCTCGTCGGTGACCGACTTGAAGGTCTGGCTCAGCCCGACGACCCGGAACTCTCCGGTTTTCGGATCGACTCCCGGATCTCTTTTTTCAACTTCGCTGGTTGCCATGGTGAATTAACCTTTGGCCGGCGCGTGTTCCACCGGTGCTTCTTCAAGTTCCTGGTTCACATTCAGTACCGAGGCCACATACGTGGTCCGCGGGCGGGTGTTCAGGTCGGCGATCACCTGATAGCTGCGCTCGTTGGCGCGAAGCTTCGCCACCTGGCTCTGGTTGTCGTTGATGTTGCCGAAGGTAATGGCCGATGCCGGGCAGGCCTGCTGGCAGGCGGTTACGACCTCGCCATCGCGAATGGGGCGGTTTTCCTTGTCCGACTCGATCTTGGCCGCCGTGATGCGCTGCACGCAGTAGCTGCACTTTTCCATCACCCCGCGCGTGCGTACCGTGACGTCCGGGTTGCGCATCAATTTGAGGCTCTCGGTCTCGTAATCCGAGAAGAGCAGGAAGTTGAACCGCCGCACCTTGTACGGGCAGTTGTTCGAACAGTAGCGTGTGCCCACGCAGCGGTTGTAGACCATCGTATTGAGGCCTTCCGGCGTGTGAACTGTAGCGCCCACCGGGCAAACCTGCTCGCAGGGAGCGTTCTCGCAGTGCTGACAGGCCATGGGCTGGAAGTGCGCCCGCGGCGCAGACAGATCGCCCTCAAAGTAAGTATCGATGCGCAGCCACTGCATGTTGCGTCCGATGCGCACCTGCTGCTTGCCGACGACGGCGATATTGTTCTCAGCGTAACAGCTCACGATGCAGGCGTTGCAGCCCACACAACTGTTCATGTCGATCGACATGCCCCAGGCGTTGGGCTCGTTGTACGTCCAGTTGGGGAACAGCGACGTGTCCATCGTGGGCGTATCGTGCCCCTCGCCCTCGTGGGCAAAGTTTTTGTTGGCTTTAAATTCATCGAGCGTCGCGTAGCGGATGATGCCGCGCTCGCCGATCGCCTCATCGGCTTCGAGCGAATTGTTGTCGTGACCGTCAGGCTGACCAAACGTCTTGCCGCGATGGTCCTGGTAGTGGCTCTTGGTAATCGCCACGCCCCACTTGCCTTCGATCTTTTTAATCGACCCGGTCGCCGTGAACGGAGCCGAGGTCGAGCGAACCAGGAATGCGTTGAAGCCCGCGCCCGAGCCTACGCGCCCGGCAAACTGGCGGCCGTAGCCGAGGTAGACGGTGACCGAGTTATCCGGGTGGCCGGGGGCTACGATCACCGGAGCATTCACGCGTCCGTTGCCCACGGTCAACTCGATAATGTCGTCTTCTTCGAGGCCCAGCTTTGTCAAAGTCGCGCCAGAGATAATCGCCGCATTATCCCAGCTCAGGTTGGTCACCGGCTTGGGCAACTCCTGCAGCCAGCCCACATTCGACCAGCGGCCGTCGTAGATGCTCGGATCGGGCCGGAAGTTGATTTCGATCGAGTCCTTCGCGGAAGGAGTGGGAACGGTTCCCGAAAATCCGCCAGCCTTGCCACCGCCCGCGTACGCCGTGCCGGCAATCCATCCATCGTGCAGCGCCTTGCGCCAACCGGTTTCAAAGTCGCCCTTAATTGTGGACTTCCAGGTCTCGCGAACCGCCTCATGCGCGCCCACATCTGGGTTGCTCAACAATGTCTGGAACACATCGTGCGCCGACCTGCCGCCATAGAGGGGCTCGATCATCGGCTGCACAATCGATACCGTGCCGTCGTAAGCCCGCGCGTCCGACCACATCTCCAGGAAGTGCGCCGCCGGAATGTGCCAGTGCGCGATCTGCCCCGTCTCGTCCAGATTCATGCCCAGATGCGCAACGGTGTTGACCTTGTCGAACGCTGCGGCAAAGCCCAGATCCGCAGGCGCGTTGTAGATGGGGTTGCCGTTCAAAATCACCAGCCAATCCACCTTGCCCGCGTTCATGTCGGAGACGAGTGCTTTGATATCAGAAAGCTGATCGGAAGGCAGCGGATTCACGGGATCGGCGCTGACGGCGACCGTCTTGCCCACATTGCCCAGCGCGCTGTTGATGGCAAGCGCCAGCGCGGAAACCGACGCATCCTGATAAAGCCCAGCCAGCACCGCGCTCTTGCCGGCGTTGGCCTTCAGATCCTTTGCCAGTGCGGTCAAAAACTTCTGCTGCTCGTCGGTCCACACATATGCAGGGGCGCTCACGCCGGAGGCTCCAACCGCACTTGCCAAAGCGGCCGCAAAGGCCGGAATCTCGCCCGCCCGCAATGCCAGCCGGTGCTCGGCCTTCATGCCCGTGGTGGTCGTAGAACTCTCAACCGCATACAGCCGGTTCATGCCGTTCTCGGGGGCTTTGCGCCGGTCGGAATAGTCACGAACGAGTTTATGAAATCCCGGATAGGATGAGCCGGAGAGAAAATCCGCATCGAGCGAAACGATCACATCCGCGGACGAAAGGTCGTATTGGACGTTCGTCGTGCCGGTTAAAAATGTTCCAGCCAGCGCAGGGTCATATTGAACTAGCGTTGCCTTCGGGTAGGCCGCTTGCACAGCCTTCCACTGCCGCGCCAGGGTGGGCGAGATAATGGTCGGGGTGAGGAAGTAGATGCCGCTTCCATCCTTGGTTGCAATCGCCTGCGTGCGCAGCGCCTCGGCAAACTCCGCCCAACTGCGGTTTTCGCCGCGATAGGTCACCTTCTGCGCGCGGTCGGGATCGTATAAATCGAGCAGCGCCCCCTGCGAATACACATCCGAAGATCCGCGATTGTAGGCGTGCTCCGGGTTGCCATCGAGCTTGATCGGGCGGAACTCATCGCTCTTGACCAACAGCGGCACCGCGCCGGTTGAGAACGGGTGCGCCGTGGCAAAGTACATCGGCTTGCCCAGAATCAGATCTTCCGGAGCCTTTACGTAGGGATAAATCGGCTCCAGCGGCTGCTTGGTACAGCCAGCCAGACCGGCCAGCGCCATCGAGGCCGACATGACCTTCAGGAAGCCGCGCCGCGAGACCGGATCAACCCACTCCTGCGCCGAGCCAGGAAACTCCTTCTCGACGGCAGCTTGAAACTCTTCCGTGTTGGCCAGCTCGTCGATCGAGCGCCAGAATCTCTTGCCCTTCGCGGACTTCAACCCCTCACGAACCTGTACCAGCGTCATCGGCGTCATGCTTTCGTTCCTATTCATTTCGCTGCTCATCGGTGGCACACCTCGCAGCTGGCCAGATCTTTCGGGGTGCGAATCTTGTAGTGGTCCACAAGGAAGTGGCCCATATCCATCTGGCTGGTAAATTTCACATAATTCGGAGCGGCAGGCATCGGCACGGCTGCCATGTCGCCCGCCAATCCGGTCGCCTTCGCCATCGGCATCTCGAGCGAGGCCACCTCGCCGGCAGCATTCGGATTCGGGTCCTTCGTCGTGCAACTCACGCTCTGCGCCGTCGGGACACCGGATTTATCATCTGCCGCCGCGCACCACACGGGCTTGTCTTCCGTCGGCGACTTCCAGGCCATGTTGTAAATCTCGCTGGTCGGCCGCAGATTCTTGGCCGGGTTCCGATGGCAGTCCAGGCACCACTCCATCTGTAGAGTATTTTGCGCATACATCAGCGGCATCTGGTCCACGCGCCCGTGGCAGCTCTCGCAACCAATACCCTTGTTCACATGAATCTCGTGGCTGAAGTAGACAAAGTCCGGCAGGTCGTGAACCTTGTTCCAGGTGATCGACTTGCCCGTTGCCCAGCTTTGGCGAACCGGATCAAGCAGAGCCGCGTTGGTCCAGATCTCGGCGTGGCAGTTCATGCAGGTCCGGGTGGGGGGAATGCCGGCGTAGCTCGATTTTTCCACCGTGACGTGGCAGTACTGGCACTGAAGCCCCAGCCCTTGCACGTGATGCTTGTGGCTGAACGGCACCGGCTGATCCGGCCTGACGCCCTGCCCCGTCACCCAGGGCGAGCGCTGCAACTGGTCCAGCGTCACTCCCAGAGCGATTACGATCAACCCCGTCAACACCAGGCTCGCGCGAGCCAGTGCGTTGGAGCTGCGATCAAAGATTTGCGGCATGAATGATTCCCTG
>Ga0302320_10018684_pt1 | contig 13964 bp, 15 predicted proteins | sample Bog_T0_3_FD_202130 | JGI IMG/M metagenome (GOLD analysis project Ga0302320, IMG submission 202130) | Peat permafrost microbial communities from Stordalen Mire near Abisko, Sweden - Bog_T0_3 | ecosystem: Environmental > Terrestrial > Soil > Wetlands > Peat | place: Sweden: Abisko, Stordalen Mire... | reverse complement strand
CCGTGCGATGCGCCAAGGTATTGGTCTTGCCCGTGCCCGCGCCGGCCAGGATCAACAAGGGACCCGAACTCACGCCCGCCCCCTCCGTGGCGGTGCCAAAAGTGGCCGCACGCCGTTGCGACGGGTTGAGCGAATCGAAGGCAGAGGGTTTGGCTTTCATCATGAGGCGCTACCAATACTGTACGTATATCCAGATTGCGATGCAATGTTAACTAAACAACGCTCAGGATCGCGCATTGAAGCCCCCGCGCGCGAGGAGACAGATCACAAGCGCCAGCTTTCCCCCGCTAAACTCGCCCCATGCTCAAAAAACCCACACCCATTGCCAGCCATCCCGTGTTCAGCGGCCGCATCATCGAAGTATCGACCGAACGCCTGCTGTACAACAACGGCCGAGAATACGACCTCGACTTCGTGCGCCACCCCGGGGCCGCGGCCGTGGTCGCCGTCGACGCCGCCCAACGCGTCTGCCTGGTGCGCCAATACCGTCACGGCATCACGGATTTCCTCTGGGAAATCCCCGCCGGCAAGCTCGACAAGGGCGAGCCACCGCAGATTTGCGCAGTGCGGGAATTGGCTGAAGAAACCGGCGTATCCGCCAAGCGCTGGACCGCCCTGGGCCAATTCCTCCCCGCCCCCGGCATATTCACCGAAATCATCCATCTCTATCTCGCGCGCGATCTCACCGTCGGGCCACCCGCGCCGGATGCCGACGAAGAATTGGAACTGCAATGGATGCCCCTCCAAGACGCCATCGCCAAAGTGCTGAGCGGCGAGTGGAACGACGGCAAAACCGCGCTGGCGCTGTGGCGCGCCCAATATCAGCTACAACTGTGACCGTGAGCCAGCTTTCAGCGAGTTCGGGTTGACTTAATGCACCGCTTCGCTAAAAAGGGAGTGTGAGCGGAAACAACTCAAAGCCATCCAAACCAGGCGCCGACGGCGCCGGTGACGCAGCGCCCGACCCCCAAGCCGACGCCAAGGGAACCGGCCGCGTGAAATTCGACGACCGCGGCAATGCCATTTGGGAATGGTCCATCGCCACCGGCGCCTTCGGCCGCGAAGTGACCACCGAACGAATGCACAGGCTCGAACACCCCGCTCTGTCGCTGGCCGACGATGCCCCCACGCCCTTCGAGACCGTGCGCGCCAACCCGCTCGGCACCAAGAAAGGCTACGACCCCTACGACAGCGGCAAACTCGGCAAGAAGCCCGAACCGCCGCGCAAGAAGGATTTACGCCGCCTCGGCGAATTCCTCAAGCTCAAGAAGCAAGCCGCCGACAACAAAGACGACGACAAGATCGACGACAACGACGATAAGATCGACGACTAGACAGCGCGCGGGTCCGCCAACGCGTGCGCGTCCGCGTCCGAGCCCCACGCCAACGCGGGCCGGCCGTTACGCCAACGCGTGCGGCCGTTACGCCAACGCGTGCCGCAACTTCGCCGTGCTGCCCAAACGATAGAACCTGCGCAGCTCCCGCACCAACCCCTCGATCCGCGCCACGCCCCGGCTCACGAAGCGATGCTCCAAACGCCGGCAATAATGCGCGGCGCAACGATGCGCCGTCCGATAGCGATCGTACTGATCCGGCTCCAAACGAGCATCGAAGCTCACCCGATCGAACAGCCGCGCATGCACTTGCGCCGGGAACCCACCTCCCTGCTGATCCCCCAACAAAAACACGGTGACCGCGTACTTGTCCACCTCGGCCTGGGTCTCCAGCTCCAATAGCGACACCGGTAGGTCACGATCCAACCGCCAAGTCGAATACACGAAGTGACTCACCCCTTCGAGCGCCGTGCAGTAGTCGGCCAGATTACTCTCCGTCAATTCACCGACGGGATCAGCGCCCTCCAGTCGCCGCAACAAACTCGGGTCCAAGTACAGCGCCACCCCGGCACCGTCCGGCGTTTCCGCCAACAACAATTCCTCTTCCGACGCCCGCGCATCGTTCACCGGCGCGAGGCCCGGCAGGGCGCTGCGATCCGTCACCAGGAAATCATAGACGTCATAGTTCAGCTCGACATCGTAGAGCCGACCCAGCAAGGACTGCAGCCCGTGAAGGACCACCGGATCTCAATGCTCGCGGCGCGCGCCGAACGCCACCGCGGCCGGCTGCACACCCAGGCCGCGCAACAAACCATGCGCCCGCGGGCTGCCGGTTTTCATCCATATTTCATACAAACGCAAAATGTCCGCGTCGGTATGCCGGTAGGAGGTTTCGCTGATCTCATTCAGCGCGTCCACCAAGCGCTGAAATTTCTGCGCCAGCTGCGCGTAGATCGCCGCGATACAGCGCCCCGAACTCGAGCGCTGCATGGTATCCGCTAAAGAGCTGTAGGCATTCCCGCCCATCGCGATGTGATAGTCGATGTCGATCAATTTACGCGCGAAGCTGCGCGCGAAGAATCCGGCAACGAACAAAGACACATCGCCCAGTCGCTGCAAGCTGCGCTGGCGCGCCATGGCGTTCGGTGCCTCCAGCGCGTCCGCCAGCATGTGCGCCAGCGGCCGGATGCGCAGGCCTTCCGGCGTAACCTCGTACAAGGCGTCGGCCCGCGAGAACATGGTGAGCAGGTTCACGACGTACTGTTCGGCGTGCTCGTCTATATCAAGGTGTTGATTTTCACTCGCCGTGTGGAAGGCGTCGCGAAAGAATTCGCGCAGTGAACTGACCGCCACAAGAGATCCCGCAGACATTGCTTGCATGCTTGGCATCCTTTTACAGCTGACACCATCCTATCGACATTGTGAAGTCGAAGTGAAGATTAAAAGCGCGAACTGGCGTCAGAAAATGGCTAGTTTTTCCGGGTATTTCTAATCAGCACTCGCATCGGTAGGCTGCCAAGCGTGACGCGCCTCTCGTTGCCGCGGCCGCGCCTCTGGTTGGTGCTAAATAATTTCCGCAAGCGTCGTTATGGTGCGCGACGGCCGCGCGAAGTGCTCCGGCCATTCGCGCGCCTCGCGATTGAGCCACACCGCCTGCATCCCGGCCTGCGTCGCGCCCACCACGTCGGCCAAAGGATCATCGCCGATGTGCACCACCTGATGCGCCTCGACCCCCGCCTCGTTTAAAAGCCGCGCGAATATGCGTGCGTCCGGTTTCGCGGCGCCCGCCGATCGCGCCGTCACGTGTCCGGCGAACAATTTCGCGATGCCGCAGCGCTCTAGATCCGCATTGCCGTTGCTCAGCGCGAATAAACGATAGCGCGCGCTCAAGCGAGCGAGCGCGGGACGCACATCCGCATAGAATTCCACGCGATTGCGCGCGGCCAAGAACACCTCGAAGGCTGCGTCGGCGAGCGTCTCCGGATGGCCCGCGACGCCGAACAAATCGCGCAGCGCGCGCTGGCGCAAAAAGCTTAAGTCATGACCCTGCTCCGGAAAGCGCTGCGCCACCGCCGCGCGCAACACACGCAGGGATTCGATGCTATGCCCGTTCACCGTCCGCGGATAATGTTCCTGCAACCAAGAAAACATCGCGCTTTCGGCACCGGCGATGACCGGACCCACCGGCCACAAGGTGTCGTCCAAATCCAAACTCAGGACCAAGGGGCTGACCATGGTCCTATTATTGAGCAAAAGGGGCGCTTATCCAGGTTGAATTTGAGCTCGCGCTCTGTGTTATCATTAAACGGAGGAGTGATAACATGATTCGCACCCAAATATCCTTCGATAAGCCGCTGTACGACCGAGCCAAACGTGCCGCCAAGCAACGAGGCGTGTCCTTGGCCGAATTGTGCCGGATCGGCGTTGCCGAAATCGTCGGACGCGACGACGTTCGACACCCGTGGATGAAGTATTGTGGCATCGTCGACGGCAATGTCGATGATAGTGCGAGCGTCGATGAGGTGCTCTACGGGCGCGAAGCCCCTTGAGCGAGACGGCTTTTCTGGATTCCGGCATTTTCATTGCCGTGCTCAGTCGTCGAGACCGCCTGCATGCCCAGGCGGTTGAACTGTTCGGACGGTCCGGCACTCGCTGGGTCACCTCCCTGCTGGTCATCTCAGAGTCCTATTCCTGGTTCCTTCATCGCCATGGTGAAGAGGCAGCGAGGAACCTGCGAGCTTTTGTCGCCGCTTTGACCGGGCTTGCCATTCTCCCGGTGACGCTCGATGATCATGAAAAGACATTGCGTATGCTCGATCGGTTCCGCGGCGCTAAGCTAACCTATGTGGATGCGTCATCGTTAGGCTGGATCGAGCAACGACGGATCAAAACAGTGTGGAGCACGGATCATCATCTGGACCTCACTGGCGCCGAGATCCTGCCGCGGTCGTGAGGGGAGAAACAGAATGATTGCCCGACGTTTTTCTGTAGTGGCCGCGGTATTGGCCATGGCGGCCGCTGTAACCCCCGCATCAGCGGCCGGCGCCAAGGCCAAGCCGAACGTCGAACCGCTGCAAGCCTTCACCGTCCGCGACCTCGTACGCCTCGATCGCGTCTCCGAACCCGCCGTGGCTCCCGACGGCAGGCGAGTGGCCTACACCCTGCGCACCACTGACATGGAGGCCAACAAGGGCCGTACCGGCATTTGGCTGGTAGACACCGCAAAGCGCGGCGCATCGCCCACGCGCCTCACCGACCTGGCCGCGAACTCCAGCGCCGCCGAATGGAGCGCCGACGGACGCATTATTTATTTTCTATCGAATCGCAGCGGTTCCACCCAGGTCTGGCGGGTGGCGGCCGGCGACGGCAGGCGCCAAGCAGAGCGGCACAGCGTGGATGCGCCGGGAGCCGACGCCATGCAGGTCACCAATCTGCCGCTCGACGTGGGTAGTTTCCGAGTCTCGCCCAAGGGCGACCGGATCGTGGTCAGCGTCGAGGTGTTTCTGGATTGCGCGGATCTCGCCTGCACCAAGCAGAGACTGGACGCCACGGCACATTCCAAAGCCACGGGCGTTCTATACACCCAGCTGTTCGTCCGCCATTGGGACACCTGGAGCGACGGGCGCCGCTCACAGCTGTTTGCGATGCCTCTCGACGATGCGGCGCGCGCAACGCCCGTGAATATCAGCGGCGGCATCGGCGATGTGCCCGGCAAACCCTTCGGCGGCCGCGAGGATTATGCATTCAGCCCGGATGGCAGCCAGATCGCGTTTTCGGTACGTGCCATGAACGGCGAGCCCTGGTCCACCAACTTCGACATCTACCAAGTAGCCGCCGCAGGCGGCACCCCCCGCAATCTCACCGCCGACAATCCCGCCTGGGATGGTCAGCCCGCGTTCTCGCCCGACGGCACCCAACTGGCCTATCTGGCCATGGACCGCCCCGGCTTCGAAGCGGACCGCTTTCACCTGGTTTTGCTGGACCTCAAGTCCGGCGTCAAACGCCCGCTCACTCAGAATTGGGATCGCTCCATCTCCAGTTTTGCCTGGGCGCTCGACGGCAAGAGCCTGTTCGCCATCGCAGAACATCTGGGTCAGCAGCCGCTCTGGGCCATCGACGCGGCCACCGGCAGAACCTCTGCAATCACCGGCGCCGGCGAAGTCGAAGCGTTCAGCGTCGGTTCCCGAAAAGTCTTTTACACCTTCAGCGACCTGGGCAAACCCGCCGATCTGTACGCGGTGGGATTCAGCGGCGGCGCCTCCGCCCAGCTCACCCATGTGAACCAAGACGCGCTGGCGCAGCGCCAATTCGGTGACTTCGAGCAGTTCAGCTTCCCCGGCTGGCACGATGAAAACGTTTTCGGCTACATCGTCAAACCGCCTGATTTCAAGCGCGACCAAAAATATCCCGTCGCCTTCCTGGTGCACGGCGGACCCCAGGGCAACTTCGCCAACGCCTGGAGTTGGCGTTGGAACGCCCAGGCGTTTGCCGGGGCCGGTTACGGCGTGGTCATGATCGATTTTCACGGTTCCCAGGGCTACGGCCAGGCATTCACCGATTCCATCAGCGGCGACTGGGGCGGCAAACCCTTCGACGATCTCAAACTGGGGCTCGCGGCGGCGCTCAAACAATATCCCTGGCTCGACGGCGATCACGTCTGCGCGCTCGGCGGTTCGTACGGCGGCTACATGATGAACTGGATCGCCGGCAAATGGCCGGACCGCTTCAAGTGCCTGGTGACCCACGACGGAGTTTTCGACAATCGCAGCATGTACTACGGCACCGAGGAACTCTGGTTCGCCGAGTGGGAAAACGGCGGCCCCGAGTACGCCAATCCCGCCGGCTATTCCAAATTCAATCCCATCGACTACGTCAGCCAGTGGAAAACCCCGACGCTGGTGATTCACGGAGCGCTGGACTACCGCATCCCCGACACTCAGGGCTTGTCGGTGTTCACCGCGCTACAACGCCGAGGCATACCCAGCGAGCTGCTGTACTTCCCCGAAGAGAACCACTGGGTGTTGAAGCCGGCCGACAGCGTGCAATGGTACGACACCGTGCTCGCGTGGATGGATCGCTGGATTCACTAAGGCGCGCCGCGCCGCGACGGTGCTACGGTTCGACCGCGCGCCACGCCGCCGGGTAGTTCTCGCCCAATTGCAGGATTCTGCGCAGCAGATCATCGTATGTCATGCCCGCGGTACGCGCCGACTGGGCGAAGTCCTCGGCCGCCGATATGTTGGGATTCGCATTCGCTTCCAGGACGAACAACTCACCATCGGCACGCAGCCGAAAGTCCATGCGCGCGTAACCGGTCAAGTGCAATGCGCGAAAAATGCGCTTCGACAATTGCTCCAATCGTGCCACGGTCCCGTCCGGCAAATTCTCGGCCGCCGCGGTGGTGATGCCATAGCGCTGCTGATAGCCGCGATCCCATTTCACTTTGCGCGTGGCGATCGCGGGCAGATTCTCCGGTAGTGACCCGAAGGTCATTTCCCATACCGGCAGCACCTTGAGCCGGTCGTTGCCCATCACCCCCACGTACAGCTCGCGGCCCTCGATATACTCTTCGACAAGCGCGTCGGAATGCGTCTGCTCGTGAATGAAGGCGATGCGCTCCGCTAATTGCTTCTGATCCGCCACCACCGACGCATGCGCAATCCCCAGCGACGCATCCTCGGTGGAGGACTTCACGAACAGCGGGAAGCGCAGCTTCTTTGGGATACGCGGCTTTTTGCCGCGCGCGAACACCATGAACTGCGGCGTCGGCACCCGATGATAGGACAGCAGCTGCTTCGACAACACCTTATCCCGCGACAGCAGCATGCCGCGCGGATTGCAGCCGGTGTACGGCTGATGCATCAGCTCCAGGAACGCCACCACGTGCTGATCGTAGGTGACGATGCCGTCGAACTCCTCCAGCAAATTGAACACCACATCCGGCTTCCAATCGATGATGGCGCGGCGCAGGTCGGAAAGACTGTCGCTCAAGCCCAAGGGCCTGACCTCGTGGCCCGCGGCCTTCAAATGCGAAATGACGTCGTATTCGGTGCGCCATTCATCGATCTGTTTCTCGGTCGAACCCTTCAGGGAGTCCGGAGGCACCAGCGTCGAGTGCACCAGGACCAGGGCACGCAGCCTCCTCATAGCGAGACCCGCGGCAACTGCCGCTCCTCATAGGACTCAGCCAAGCGCGCGATGACCCACACCAGATGGGGGCGCAGGTCGCGCCTCGAGCCGCGCAAGTACAGATTCAGCGACTCACAGCGCTCTATCATCAGCCGCAACACCTGATGCACCAGATACTCGCTGAACGCGCCCGACCGCACGATCTGTTGACGCAGCGGATTGCGCAATTCACGCAGCACGCTCGCCGCCTTGGGCCGAGTGCGGTCGCGCGGTGCCGTCGTGAACACTTTCAACAACAGTTCATCGGCGCCCGAACGACGCGGCATGCGGTATCGCGCCAGTTTCTGCTCGTAGTGATCCCGCAAGGTGCGCGTCTCCTGCGACACCGCCTCGATGGTGCCGCGACCCGATACCGCGGGCTTGAGGCCGCCGATATCGCCGGCGAGCCCATCGATGAATTCCAGCTTCGCGTAGGCCGGCCAGCCCAGATACTCCCGGCGCCACGCAGAATGCGGCTTCAACCAGACCGCGAAGGTCTCCGCGAAATCCTCGGTGGGATGAGCCTGGGCATACCACGAACCCAAGTGCTGCACGAAGCGGCGGCTTCCCGGGCGTGGACGGTAGGTATCGGGATACGGCAGAGAGGCCGGCCCGAACACCGCGCGCCAGCGGCTGCGGCGTCTCAACCGATAAGCAGTATCGATGGCGTGTCCCGCCTCATGGCGCAATATGCGCATCAGCCAGTTGCGGTTGCCGCCTTCCACTTCACGCATGAAGTGCCGCTCCATGCTCATCAACCGCCGGTGCGCGAGATAGAACGGAATGGCGATCCCGGGTATCCCGTCGGGCGAAAACCATTCCTGAGAGAGCCAGCAATGCGGTCGAAATCGTATCCCCCTCATCTCGAGTTCGCCGTACAGACGAAAAATGGCCTGCTCGAGCTCGGTGCCCCCGATCTTGAGCTTCAGATCGCAGAAACGCAGGCTCAGCAATTGATCGTCCGACAGTGTCTCCCACGCATACCCCGAAATGCGCGGGCGGCGGCCTCCCACCGACTTGCTACGGGACGGCGACATCGCGCGGTTCAAGTTCCGCTTCCAACGCATCTTCGTCGGCTTCAGACATCGCGTCGATGGCGCGCCGCCCGTCCAGCCCCGCGAAGTCGAACAGAGCGGGGTCCGCGAGCTGGGAGCCGGCGACATTGCAAATGCTCGAGAAAATCGACTCGATGCGGCCCGGGAATTTCCGCTCCCACTCGCGCAGCATGTTCTTGACCGCCAGCCTTTGCATGTTGGTCTGCGATCCGCACAGAGTGCACGGAATGATGGGAAATTCCCGCGCGGCGGCGTAGCGGGCGATAGCCGCTTCGGCCACGTACGCCAGCGGCCGGATCACGATGTGCCGCCGGTTCTCGCTCAGCAATTTCGGCGGCATCGCTTTCAGCCGTCCGCCGAAGAACATGTTCAGGAACAGTGTCTCGACGATGTCGTCGCGATGATGACCCAGAGCGATCTTGGTAATGCCGTTCTCAGCAGCGAAGCGATATAGGGCACCGCGGCGCAGCCGCGAACACAAGCCACACATCGTCTTGCCTTCGGGAATGACCCGCTTCACCACGGCATAGGTGTTCTGCTCGATGATTCGATAGCGCACCCCCAACTCCTGAAGATACCGCGGCAGAACCTCGGCGGGAAAACCCGGCTGCTTCTGATCCAGATTCACGGCAGTGATTTCGAAGCTCACAGGCGCGCTGCGCTGCAAGCTCAGGAGAATATCCAGCAAGGTGTACGAATCCTTGCCGCCCGACACACACACCATCACATGATCCCCTTCGGTGATCATGTGAAAGTCGGCAATGGCGTTGCCCACGGAGCCGCGCAACTGCGCCTGAAGCTTCTTGAAATTATTCGACGAACGCTCCCACGTCGCCGCCGCGGGCGCGCCGGTCAAAGTCTCATCGGGGGCGACTCGGGCGGTCAAGGAATCTCCAAATATTTCGCTTCCAAATAACGCAGGTACGCCGCGGCGGTCAAGGGTTTGCCCGTCGCCTGCTTGATGAGTTCCTGCACCGGCAATCGTGCGCCCACCCCGTGCACATTGTCGCGCAGCCAATCCATGACGCCGCCGAATTGACCGGCCGCGATTTCCTCATCCAGCGAGGGACGCGCCGCGCGCATGGCTTCGTTGAGCTGACCGGCGATGACGGCGCCCAGGACGTAGGAAGGGAAATAGCCAAAGTGGCCGACGGCCCAGTGAATGTCCTGCAGACACCCATCGACATCGTTGGTCGGGCGAATATTCAGGCGCTGTTCCAAATTGGCGTTCCAGGCTTCCGGCAAATCCACCACCGGCAGCGAGCCTTCCAGGATTTTCTTCTCCAGCTCATAGCGCAGCATGATGTGCACCGGATACGTCAGCTCATCGGCGTCCATGCGGATGGTGCTGCGCTTCACCCGGATCAAATGACGATACAGGTTGGCCTCCTCCCATTCAGGGCCGCTCACCTGCAAGTATTTCTCCATCAGCGGCCGCACGTACTTGACGAACGAGCGGCTGCGGCACAGGTTCATTTCGAACAGCAGCGACTGGCTCTCCTCCAGTGCCAGCCCGCGATCCCGGCCCACCGGCTGATCGCGCCACTTCAGCGGTAGCCCCAGGTCATACATGGCATGACCGGTCTCATGCACCGCGCCCAGCAAACCCGAAAACGGATCGTTCATGTCGAAGCGCGTGGTCACCCGAATATCGCCCGGTACGCCCTCCGTAAAGGGGTGTTCGCTTTCATCGAGCCGCCCGCGGTCGAAGGGGAAACCCAGCGCCTTGAGCACGTCCACCGACAAGGAGCGTTGACGCGCCACCGTGAATTTACCGGTCAGCGGCGCGGGCGCGTGCGCGGCCTGGACCTCGATGGCCTGATTGATGAGACCGGGAAGCTTGCGCGACAGCGCCTTGAATATGGTGTCGATGTCCGCCGTCGAAATTCCCGGCGTGAACCCATCCACCAGCGCATCGTAAGGTGCCAAGCCTCGCGCCTGCCCCAGCAGCGCGGCCTTGTCGCGCACCAGATGCACGACCTCCTCCAGATGGGGGGCCAACAATTTGAAGTCATTGGCCTTCTTGGCCTCGACCCAGAACACCTCGGCGCGCGCAGTGGCCTTGGCCAGACGCGCGATCAAGGACGGCGGCGTCGCGATCGCATGGTCGCGCTGACGGCGCATCTCGCGCAGATTCGCCAGAGGCCAATCCTCCAGCTGGGAAGCGCCCGCCTCGGCTCGCTCCAACAAACGCGCCACTTTGGGTGTGGTGAGCAAGGCATGATGCTCGGTCTCGAGCGCCGCCAGTTGCTCGCCTCGCACATCGGCGCTGCCGCGCGGCATCATCACCGCCGCGTCCCAGCGCAATAATGACAATGCGCCGCGGAAGGCATGCAGACGGCGAAACTCTTGTTCCAATTGCTCGTAGGGCGAAGCGGCCATGATTACCTTGGGCGACGCCAATAGAGTGGCGGCGCGCTTGATTTGGCCCCGAAGTCTACCAGACCGCAGCCCCGGATCCGACGCGCATCCTAGGAAAAGTTCATTATTTCAATGGGTTACTGCATTCCTTTGAGCGAGAAAGAGCCGCTCTGGTGAAACGGCAAATCCCGCAGGAAAGGCAAGTCGATGCTGGCGGCACCGGTCACGTCATAGTCGATCGCGTCGGAGTGCTGATCCATCCTGTTGGCCAGCTTGAGCAGCGCCAGCGCCACATTGGCCTTGATGGTCATGTCGAAGTCGGAATCGCCGTTGGCGGGTACCACCACCGCACGATCGCTGACGCCGGTAGCGATCTGCTCCCCACCCACGGTGAGTTCCACGTGCAGGCCGCTGACCGGCAAGGTGCGGTCGTTGGGATTTTGAATATTGAGCTTGACCGCGAAGGTCTGCTGCAATAGGTTGCCGCCGCGCAATTCGACGCTCACCACGGAAATATTCGGCCGGTTGAATTTAGGCGCCAGCAGGGAACAAGCCGCCAGACATAGCGCCAGAGCCACCGGCATGAATCGCTTCTGCATCAACATTCTCTTGAGGCTCCATGGCAACATGAGCGGAAATGATACCGATTATCCGACTCGATAGAAGGTCGATGCCGCGCTTCGCCCGGTACAGCCTCGCCCTGAATGGTCTCGCCGCCCTGACGCTCATTGGCACATCGCCGATCATCGCAGACTCGGCGTCCAACGCACCGGCCACCGCTCCCGGCGCACCAGCCGCCGCTCCCGGCGCACCGACAAGCTCGCCCAAGCCACCGGCGATCTCGTCCAGCGCGGTGGCGGCCGCACTCGGCTCACCCATATTGGATGTACCGGCCACGGCCGGGTCGAAGGTTTGCCTGGTATCGGGCGACGGTTATTTGCGCGCGCGTCTCGCGGGAGCCATCGAGACTAGGGTGGATTGGCCGAACAGCGGCACGCACTGTGAGGGCGAGCCGCGCGACAAGCCCGCGGGCGTACGCTTAAGTTTTCGCCGCGTCCATGGCGGTAAAACTGATTTGTTATTCGTGTTCGGCGTCACCGGTGTCAAAGAAGGCAAACCAAGCCACGAAGCCGGAGTGAATCTCACCATCATCGTACAGGGCACCGCTCATATCTATGGGACTCTGGGTGATTCGCGCTGCACTGTGGACACGCTGACTCAGCGTCGGCTCGACAATCACGGCCTCTACCGTATCGAAGCGCGGGGCTTCTGCACCCAACCCGCCCATGCGGTGCGGGGCGACGGAGCGGTGCTCGTGAGTACTTTCGAATTCGCCGGGCCTGTGACCTATGACCTGCCCAAGGACTGATGTCATCGACCACGCGCGGACGGGGGTGCTACCGCACCGCATCCTGAAGCTGTCCCTTGTGCTTTGCGCGTTGACCTTCGCGATGGCCGTGCGAGCGGCCGTTCCAATCTATGACTTCGAGGTCGTGCATAGCTATCCCCATGATGCATCGGCCTTCACCGAAGGGCTTTTCTACTTGAACGGCTTCTTGTATGAAAGCACCGGCTTGGAGCAGCACTCATCCATTCGCAAAGTCAGAATCGATACCGGCGCAGTAGTTCAGAAAGTCGACATTGCACCCCAGTATTTCGGCGAGGGGATAGTCAATTGGCAGGGGCATCTGATCAGCCTGACTTGGAAGTCTCAAATCGGATTTGTTTTTGATCTCAATACTTTCAAGCTCCAAAGACAATTCAAATACCCCGGCGAGGGGTGGGCGCTGACCCGGAACGACAAGCAGCTCATCATGAGTGACGGCACCTCGGACCTGCGTTTTCTGGACCCCAAGACACTGACGGAAACCAGCCGTATCCAGGTGACCATCGAAGGCAAGCCGCTGCTCAACTTGAATGAATTGGAATGGGTCAAGGGAGAGATCTACGCCAATGTGTGGCAGACCCACTGGATCGTCCGCATTGACCCCGGCAGCGGCGAGGTGATCGGCCTGATTAATTTGACCGGGCTTCTTCAACCCTCAGACATAGTCCAAGGGCAGACCGACGTATTGAACGGTATTGCCTACGACGCCAAGGGTGACCGTTTGTTCGTCACCGGAAAGAACTGGCCCAAACTATTTGAAATTCGACTACGGAAGGCCGGAGAAACTGCCAATCCTGATCGTTGATCGCTGTAACCGTCGAGTTTCCCCTGTCTCGTGAGTGCCCGGCCCCTCGCGAATGCCGCGCCGCGCCGCGCGGCGATGTTAAGTGAACTCCTACATGCCATCATGGCCTTTTCCTACAGACAGGCTATGCGTTTGTAGTAAACATGCAACAATGAAGACTACGATATCCTATCTTGTTGTGATTTTGTCACGTTTTGCAGGCAGTTGCGTAATACGACCATAGGGCAACCGGCTGTTGGCTTTGCGCGAATAAACATGGAGAGATGCCTTATGAAGCGAGTGATTTTGGGTGGATTATTGGTAGCGGCCAGCATCGCTGCGGGCAGCGCGTTAGCTGCAGACGATACCGGGGCCTGGTATGTCAGCCCAATGGTTCAGTGGTGGCATCTCGACAATGATCGAGACGCGACCAGCCGCTTGGGTTATCAGGTAGGCCTCGGAAAATACCTGTCGCCCGATTGGGCTATGGAATTCGACGTTGGCGGCGGGAAGTTCAATACGCCAGGCAACTCCGACTTATCGCTGATGCATTACTCCCTGGATTTCCTCCATACCTATCTTCCGGATGCCACCGTACACCCGTATATCGTATTTGGCGGCGGTGGCTACCAAGACCACCTTAGCGGCGCCCCCAATACGGGGACCTTCGGAGCCGAGGCCGGTTTGGGCCTATTGACCGATCTTGGCGATCAGACAGGCTCGACGCGATGGAAGCTGCGCACGGAAGTGAAGTACCAACGCGAGTTCACCGATAGAACGGCAAGCTCCTCGGACGTGGGTGATCTCGTATTCGGCGTCGGCGTGCAATTCTTGTTCGGCATTCCCATGCCGCCACCACCACCCCCGGTCGCAGT
>Ga0302320_10018683_pt1 | contig 13964 bp, 7 predicted proteins | sample Bog_T0_3_FD_202130 | JGI IMG/M metagenome (GOLD analysis project Ga0302320, IMG submission 202130) | Peat permafrost microbial communities from Stordalen Mire near Abisko, Sweden - Bog_T0_3 | ecosystem: Environmental > Terrestrial > Soil > Wetlands > Peat | place: Sweden: Abisko, Stordalen Mire... | reverse complement strand
TAATCGAACTCAGCTGTGACTCACTGGCAGCGTTTTCTGGCGTTCGCTGTTTTGGGCGCGATCGGGCTAATCGGCGGGATGGGCTGTTCGGCCTGCCCCTCGACTGAAACCCCCACCCAGTGGGCCTGCTCGGCGGCGAACAGATCCGCCGGGAGACCCTCGGATTTGGCCGCGCCCAATAGCACCGAGTAACGGCCGTCCAGGCCGGCCTGGACGATCTGCGTCTCGCTCCACAGCGGCGCGCCGCCGGTTTGCTCGGCGTAGAGCGCGAAGGTAATGCCGGCTGCGCCGGTCACTGGATGGCCTCCCCCGTCCCTGGCTGTGCAGCTGAATCTTACCAACCGCGGCAGGGCGGAAGCGGTGGGTATCGTCTGGGCCTGGGCCACAGCACACAGCGCCATGGCCATCCACATCGTGAAAGCGATGGATTTCAAGCTACCCCTTTGCATTCGAGCATCCTCCTTTGTGCGATATATGGACTTCTCCCTGACTTCTTCCGGAGAGGGCCCCTTGGTTCTCGCCAGTTGCAATTGCGACTATACAGCGGACGAACTGGCGAGTCACCATCCAAATGAATAGGTATTTCGAGGCCGGGTTCAGCGGACGATGCCCCCATGGACTAATGAGCGATCACGGTTTCGGCGCGGGAGGCTCGAAGTTTTTCAGCGCAGAGTTCAATTGGTATGGCACCTTGACCGGTTGATCGAGCAAATCCTAGTCGGGATCGGCACCATAGGGGGCCTTGTAGCAACGCTCGGCGTTGGGAGATTACTTCCTCGCCCTGATTGGGGTACCCGTGGGTACCACCGGCGCATCACTCCCGCCCAATGCCTCCCAGATCGCAAGGGTTGATCGGGCCGCCCCTTGCCATGTAGAATTATTGGGTACCAAGGGGGTTTGAAATCATGAAGTGTCGTCTGATCGCCGCAGGCATTGCGTATCTTCTTTCAGGTGTTTTCCCCGGAATTACACAGGCACAGGAGGGCGCCAGCCCGGCAAAACCCGCCTGGTTCCGGGCGTTAGTCGTCACCGGCACGCGCGCCCCATCGTTCGTTAATCGCCGATTCGCGTTGGCGCCCCACGCCCTTCCTCCGCTCGCCCCCGACAGTTGGAATGTGGGCAACGGCAACTGGAGCCTCGGTACGAACTGGACGGCGGGCACGCCGAACAGCTTAAGCGCGGTCACCATCGGAAACACGTCCGGCGTCACGGTTACCGAAGATCAGGCCAGCGCCACCGCCGGCACGCTCTCCATCGTCAATAGCAATGCGCTCACCATCAATTCCGGCAACACGCTAACCATCAGCGGCGCAACATCCGTCGCCTCCGGCAGCTATCTGGAAATAGGCAGCTCCGGTGCAGCGAACGCGACGGTCACCAGCGGTGGATCGTTTACCAACGCCGGCACCGTCTACGTCGGCAACTCCGCCAATACTTCCTCGTCAAAGCTAGCCATCACGGGCACATTAACCAACACGGGCGGCGTTGTACAAGTGGCCGGCGGCAGCTCCGGTGCCGGCAACTCACTCATCAGCGTCACCGGGGCGGCGCCTTCCATCCTTGCCGGAACCTATAACCTGAATGGCAGCACCGGATCCGCCGCGGTGGAATTCGGTTCCGGAACGATCACCAGTATCGGGGACGGGGCTAGTAATTATGGCACCGTATCGTTGAACGGATCAAAAGCTTACCTGGAGACTGGCGCTACTAACAGCAACAGCGCCCTCGCCGGCCTCACTACCATCGCCAGCAACGGAGCTTTGTATTTAAGCAACGGCGCCTCGGTTACCACCACGGGTGGGCTCGCCAACAACGACGCGTACCTGGAAGTCGACGCTAATGGTTCAGGAGGGAGTTCCCTGACCGTCGGCGGCTCCCTGACGATCAATAGCGCCGGAGACGTCTATGTAGGCAATATCGGTATGACTTCCGCCGCGACCCTCAAGGCATCCAGCATCAACAGCATCAGCGGCAGCGTGCAGTTAACTGGTGGCAGCACCGCGGGAGCCGCCGCTTTGCTCGACGTCACCAGTGCGGCGCCGTCGAATCTGACCGGGTATTACAGCCTCATCGGCAATACTGGATCGGCGGCCCTGGAATTCGCTTCCGGTAGCATCACCACCATAGGGAGTGGGGCGTTCAACACGGGTAGTGTGACGTTGAACGGGGCAGACGCCTACGTGGAAGCTGGCGCGACGCACAGCAACAGCGCTCTTACCGGCTTAACGACCCTCGCTGGGGGTATTCTCGTCATGGATAACGGCGCGTCGCTCACCACCACGGGAGCGCTGACCAATAACGACGGTTACTTGCAGTTGGACAGCTCCGGCGCGGGCGGAAGCACGCTCAATGTGGGCGGCGCCCTAAACATCAGCAACACAGGCGCCGACTATGTCGGCAATAGCGGTATGACTTCGCCGTCCTTGCTCAAGGTGTCAGGTACCATCAACGCCGCGGGCGGCAATTTGCAGATACTGGGCGGCAGTACGGCAGCCGCCACGGCGCTGGTGAACGTCGCAAGCGCGGCGCCGGCCACGCTCACTGGAACATACAACATCGACGGCGGCGTCGGATCGGCCGCTCTGGAGTTCGGCTCCGGCAGCATCACCAGTATCGGAAGCGGTCCGCTCAACTCCGGCGATCTAACCCTCAACGGCGCCAACGCCTATGTGAAAATCGGCGCCGCTAACAACGAAAGCGCTCTGACCGGGTTAACCACTATCGCCGGCGGCGGATTGTTCCTATACAACGGCGCATCGCTCACCACCACCACCGCGCTGACCAATACGGACGGCTATATCGAGGTGGGATCTTCGGGTCCGGGTGGGGGGACTTTAGACATCGGCGGTTCATTGACCAATACCAGCACCGGCGACGTCTATGTCGGCAACGGCGGCATGACTTCCGCTTCCACGATCAAGGTATCGGGAACATTCAATAACACCGGTGGCAATGTGCAGGTGCAGGGCAGTGGTTCGTCTACGGTCGCATCCCTGCTCAACGTCACGGGCGCGGCGCCCTCTTCGCTGACCGGTAGTTACAACATCATCGGCGGTACGGGATCGGCGGCGGTGGAATTCGGTTCCGGCAGCGTCACCAGCATCGGGAGCGGTCCTCTCAACTCCGGCGATGTGACCCTGAACGGCGCCAACGCCTATATAAAAATCGGCGCGGCCAATAACGAAAGCGCCCTCACCGGATTGACTACCCTTGCCGGCGGCGGTCTCTTCCTATATAACGGCGCTTCGCTCACCACCACCACGGCGCTGACCAACACCGACGGTTATCTGGAATTGGATACTAGCGGCTCGGGCGGAGGCATCGTAAACATCGGAGGGTCCCTGACCAACACTGCCACCGGGGATGTCTTTGTCGGCAATAGCGGCATGACCTCGGCGTCCACTCTGAAAGTCTCGGGTACGCTAGACAACACGGGCGGCAATGTGCAAGTGCAGGGCGGCGGCTTGACCACGGCCACCGCATTGCTGAACATCACCGGCGCAGCGCCGGCTACGCTGACTGGCGATTACAGCATCTACAGCGGTACTGGATCGGCTGCGGTGAAATTCGGTTCCGGGAGCATAACCAGCATTGGAGACGGAGGGAGCAACGGGGGTTATGTAAACCTGTACGGACCTGGCGCTTACCTGGAGATAGGCGCCACGAACAGCAACAGCGCGCTTACCGGCCTGAAGACGATCGCCACGAACGGCCAGTTGAATCTCAACAGCGGCTCTTCGGTGACCACGACGAGCGCGCTGACCAATGCCGGCTATCTTCAGGTGGACAACGGGGGCACTGGCGGCAGCACTTTCACCAGTAATGGCGCGTTAACCAACAATTCGATCATTCAGATCGGAAGCAGCGGCTTGGCTTCAACGGCTATCCTTAATACCGCCGCCGCATTCACCAACGGCATTGCCAGCCAGGTCAACCTCTATACGGGCGGAGTTACCGGCGCGAACGCCGTGTGGGATGTGACCGGACCGACCATCGCCAACGCGGGGACCATCAGCCTGAATGGCAACGTCGGCGAAGCCGAAATCGAAATCGGCGCCAACGTTACTACCAGCGGGGCTGGCTCTATTCAGATGTCCAACATTGCGACCAACCTGATCACCGGGAGCGCATCGACTTTCACCTTAACCAATGGCTCGACCATCGAAGGCTCCGGAACCATCTCGAACATGGGCATCGTGAACACTGGCACCATTTCGGCGAATCAGTCCACACCGCTCCTTATCCTGCCCAGCAGCCTGGGATTGAACAACAAAGGCACCCTCAGCGTTTCCGCGAACGAGACCATGAAAATCGGCACCTCGGCGGGTGGCGCGCTCACTAACTTCTCAGGCACCACCCTCACCGGCGGCACTTACGCGATCGCAGCCGGCGGCACCATGCAATTCGGCGCATCCGGCGCGAATATCGACACCCTCGGCGGGAGCGTTTCACTCACCGGCGCCGGCGCGCAACTGATCAATTTCGGCGGCACGAGCCTGCTGACCAACCTGGCGACCATCACCAGCACCGGCGGCTTCACGCTGGGCGCCTCCTGGGGCGCTTTCACCACCACCGGCAACTTTACGAACAGCGGTCTCCTATCGGTAGGCGCGGGTGACAAATTCATTGTGAACCTGGCCGACCACCTCACCAACTTCTCCGGCACCACACTGACCGGCGGCACTTACAAGGTCACCGGCACCCTCCAGTTCGCAGGCGCCAACATCGTTACCAACGCCGCCAGCATCACGCTGACGGGCGCAAATTCGAAGATCAGCGGCACCGGCGGAGCCAATGGCCTCGCCAACTTCGCCGTCAATTCGACAGGCGCCAGCTTCACCCTCGGCACGGGCCGCAGTTTCACTACGGCCGGCAATTTCACCAATAATGGCTCGCTGGTCGTCAGCGCGGGCGACACTTTTGACGTTAACGGCAATCTAACGAATTTCTCCAGCTCCACACTTACCGGCGGGGCATATACTGTCGACGGCACCCTGCAGTTCAACGGCGCCAGCATCGTGAGCAATGCCGCCAACATCACGCTGGGTAGCACCACCGCCAAGATTCAGAATCAAAGCGGAACCAACGCGATGTTGGGTTTCAACACCAATACCGCAGGCGGCAAATTCACGCTCTCCGGCAATGCCAACCTGACTACTACCGGCGGCAGCTTTACTAACGCAGGGACAGTGACCGTTAACACCGGCAGCACGTTCACCGTCGGCGGCGGCAGTTTTAACTTCACCCAAACCGCCGGCACATCGACGATCGACGGCACGCTGGCCAACAACGGATCGGGCGCGCTGGACTTGAACGGCGGCAATCTCTACGGCACCGGCACGCTGGATTACGGGGTGGTGGACTCCGCCACCATCACGCCGGGCAACTCCTCCGCCATCGAAGGCAAATTGCAGGTGAACGGCACCTACGCTCAAAATTCCGCGGGCGCGCTCGACGTGACCATCGGCGGCACCACCGCCGGCACCAAGTACGATCAGATCAACATCAGCGGCGCGGCGTCGCTGAGCGGCACGCTGAACATCACGCTAGCCGCCGGATACACGCCGGCGATCGGCAACACGTTCGACATCGTGAACGCCTCGTCGATCAGCGGCACCTTCACCACGGTGAACGGTTTGGCGATCAATGGCAGCGAGCACTTCACGGTGACTACTGTCAGCGGGGATGAAATCGTGCTGACCGTGGTCAGCGGCGCAGCATCCGCCGCCAGCGCGACTCTTTCAAGCTTCAAGCGTCCCGTCTTCGAGCATGGAGGCACAAGCCTCGGCGTCTATTCGGGACATAAGCAACTGGCGACGGTCCCGGGGTCCACCCTGGCTTCGATCGTCACGCCTATCGGCGGAGCGGCGCACAAACCAGTCGCCATTCCAGTCCTCCGGCCCCACGACGATCTCAGTTCGCTACCAGTCGCGCCATCCACTGGCGCCATATCCGGCGTGTCGACGAGTACGGGCCTCTCGGGAGTTTCGGCGTTGGGCTACAATCCGATGGCCAGCATGAATCACATGCGCTTCGAATGCGGCGTGGATTTGGGCGCGCTGCGCAAGACCGGCGGCAAGCGACTGCTGCGCGGCCTGTGGGCTTCCCCAGATTCTGCGGAAGCCGTCAACATCGGCTACATGACCCTAACCACGCACTAAACCGGATCCGACGTAACCCGTGGGTTGGAAGAGACAAACGGAGAGCGCTTACTGGAGGCCCGGTACACCCGATAAACAGGGCCGCGCAGATGGCGAGTGACACCGACACATTCAGTCCGGCAAGGGAACTACTGCTGACTGCGAATCGCGGACTTCCTTCCTCTGCTACCCCACGCCCCGACTGTCTTTGTCAACAGTCGAGTTGAAGTTCCGAACAGACCGGCGGCTCCCGGCGCAGGCGATCCGACATTGTGCCAATCTCCTTTCACTCGTTTCGCCAACTGCTGCTTTCCTAGTCACTACTACCGTAAATGACGGAGGCTTCGGCGTGGGCTCGGAAAATCCATCCCGAGGCCGATGAGAGGATTCCGCGACGAATCGAAGAAACCGGCGGATGCTACGCCTGCGATCCCAACAGACCGCACCGTGTTGTCATTCCGCGATTGCCCCCGCCCCATTCACCGTCCGCGCTGTGCCCCCAATCGCGAATCTCCCAACGGACGCCTGACCAGGCACGGCCCTAGCTAGCTAGTGATATTAGCACTTATCAGGCAGAAAATAAGGGGATTAAACGCACGTCCAAAGGTAGACAAGTATAGGCTTCGAGCCAGGACGCGTGTCACTGGCACTAGCGGAGGACCCCAGTGAGATCCTATGAGATCCGTTGTATCGAGACTGGCCCGCCTGGAGCGGTTCAACCGCTGAGGACCGCGCCGCCGGCGTTTGAGGATTGTGTCGCAAGGCTCCAGACACCTCTTCAAGCGGTCATAGGTAGGGTGAGCCGGTGGTCTTGGCGCCCTGCAGAACGTTGCCAAAAGCCATCATACTGGCCGTAAGTCGTAGTGGACGCGCTGGAGCCTTCCAGCATGAGATGCTCGATCAGGTTGGTGCCGGCGCCGGTCGGCGCACCGGCCCGTAAACCGTCCTTGAATCCTGTCGTGCGAGCGGAAGTTACCTGGCACGCACTGGATTTGTCCAGCGAGCCTATGCAAACGAGACCGGCGCAGCTTCCATTTTGCCCACAGGAACTAACGACTCATGCCATACACCGAGGCGTTCTACGGGTTGGCAATGTCGGACCAACCAACCCGTAGCCCTTGGCGAGATGCGCGCTCCGTTATCGAACCCGGAAGCGCAGGTTGCTCGAAAGCGTGACGCTGGGGGTCACCACCTCGACTGTGCCGGTGGTCGCGCCAGCCGGTACGGTGGCGGTGATTAGCGAGGGCGAGACCACGGTGAAAACAGCCGCCGTGCCGTTAAAGCTGACGCTGGTCGCGCCGGGCCGGATCGGTTCCCAGAACCTCGACGGCCGCCCAACCTTATTAGGGCCTCCAGAGGAAGCCGTGGTAGACCGAGTTGGCGTCGATGTACCTCACGCGAGCAGCGTGAACTTTAACGGCACTCCGGCTGTCTTCACCGTGAAATCTGCTTCCGAAATCACAGCCACCGTACCCGCCGGTGCGACCACCGGCACCGTCCAAGTGGTGACGCTCAACGGCACGCTCTTGAGCAACGTGCCCTTCCATATAGTTCCATAGCTTGGAAGCGCCGCATATGTCGACACGCGTGCCCCTTCTGCTCCGCCCTGCCGGCCGTCCCGCCCCTCGACGCGGCCATCGTGGGCGACGCGGCATCGGGCGGATCGCGGCGTAGCGGTGCTTTGGTGCGGCGTGATGCGGGCGGACGGTTCGGGCGGATGGGACGCGATGGGCGAGACGCGAAGGCCTTGCTGAAGCGCGAACTCCGGCCCAAGGACAGTCCAGGAGGCCTATCCCACTATGCAGGCTGAGCGCTGGAAGCAGATCTAGGATCTCTATCAGGCGGCCGTGGCGCAGCCGCCGGAGCAGTGTACGGAATTCATGCAGGAGGCTCGCCCCAGCGACCCCCAACTTCGCGGAGAAGTCGGCTTCACTGCGCGAGCGCAATGAACGCCTTAAACGGACCATTCGAACTCGGCGAGTAAATGCCGCATAGGTCTCCCCGCTCGTTGATGCCGTCGATTTGCGTCATTTGCGGGCCGGGATAGTCCACGTTGATGAAGTGCCCCGAACTCGTCATCAGGAATCCTTGCAATGTGCCGGCGGCGTTGATCCACCCCCCCACGATCGTGCCCCTGTTATCGATACCCAGGGGAAACGTGTCCGCCGCGCCCGGCACATTAAAGGCCGTATACACGCCGCCTTCCTCAATGAAACCGTGCTGCGCGTAGCTCGCATCAGCGGCATAGCCTACAACCTGTCCCTTGTCGTTGAGGCCGTCGGGAACGGTGCTGTACGGCTGCGCTCCGGGCACACTCAGGAACGCGTACGAGAGCGTGGTTGGGTCCCAGGCCCAGCCGACGCCAGTAGCACTGGACCCCGCAAGCGGGGCGTCCCCGACGGCAACGCCCGAGTCGTTGATCCCGTACCCGAAATTCAGCGAGTGGTTTGGAATGTCTGGAAGCTCGGTCCATGTTCCGCTTTGGACCGTATATGTAGCGGCGTGGTTCGTGGGGCTGGCAAAGCTGTCCCCGTAGCCGCCAATTGCCACGCCAAAGTTGTTCACCCCGTATAGGAAAGTATCCGTGGCACCTGGGTAGTCCACCGTTTGAAAGACGCCGTTCTGCCATACAAACCCGTGATAGTTGGAACTCAAATCCTCATAGAAGCCGGTGACAAGCCCGGCATTGTTGATTCCCGCCGCGTATGCATTTTGTGCGTTCTGCGGGCCGATCGCAATGAACTTATAGTGAGCGTTAACCGCGGTGTCCGCCGCGAGCGCAGTTTGGCTCCAGGCGGGCGTGGCAATCGACAGCGCCAGTACCGGCAGGAGGCGGCAGTACCTATGACTCAGTCGGCCGGCGGGAGCGAGTCCCGCCAGTGCGAACGTTCGATTGATACTCGTTACGCGCATGTAATTTCCCGTTTGTTTTAAGGTGAGGGTGCTGGCCAAGAGTTTCAGAGTCGCTCTTAGCCGTGTGCCTTCAACCTTTGCCCAAAGCTTCGCGAGCCTTTTCACACGAATTCACAGAGAATCGCCGACTCTGATCAGAAATGTGCGCGTCAGGATTTCCGTCGGTACGGCGTCCTGCCCATGAACAACCATAGGTATCGTGCACGCGATCGTGACCGCAAAAGCTACAATTCTAAGCATTTGCATAACACCATTGTATTCCTGCACAGTGGCTCGCGCTGGTTTTGGTTTTTGCAGTCCGATTTCACGTTCTTCAATTCGGATGCGTCCAAGGGCACTAAAGGGCACGAGCGCGTCCCGATACATTCTTCATTCTTGAACCTCCCGCACCGACTATCACCGACCGTCCGTACATGCCCAAAACGACTGAATCACGCTACTGCTCAAAAAGCGCTCCTGGAGAGGAGCGCAGGAGGGGTACTTCTTCCTTATTTCCCGCACTTCATGGATCAAGGGCATTGGGCCCTCGATCGATGCCGCCATGCGAAAGGTCAACCAGTTGAAGCCTGAAGATCTGCGGGCCTCGTCCCCCGTTTTCCTGAGCGCACGCTTCAAGGTCACTTCCCACGCACTGGACGAGATGCGGGCGCTGATGGCAACGTCGCGCGGACCGAAAGAGTTGCTGTGGATCACTTATGGTATACCCAGCAATATTCGCCTGGCCGGGGGCACTTGGTTCGACGGCACGCCGTTCCTTCGCCAGTTGGGTACCTCCTTCGTCCAGTCCGATATTACGGTCTATACCGCCGACCCGGGCATGAACCTCCAGCGCGGAATCCTCGACCGGGATTCGCTCGATATTCTGACCGGCGTTACGGGCGGCCATGCTTACTCGACCATCGATTTGACTCGTGCAGTGACCCAGATCGAAGCCGAAGCCCGCACCAATTACAGCATTGAGTACCTGCCGGCCGCCAAGAATTGGGACGGCAAGTATCACAAGCTGCGCGTTACCGTCGCCCGCAAGGGCGTGCATCTGCAGACCGAAGCCGGCTATTACGCGGTTTCCGGTTCGTAGCGGCGGCACGCTCGCCCTTAAGCGGGCCTCCAGACCCGTTTCGCTTGCATACCGCGGCCCGGCTACTCATCCGTCGATGGATCCGCCCCAATCGTCCCCACCAACTCCGCGAGATACGCCGTCGAACTAACCCGCGCCATCTGCGCGCGCGCTTCCCCAAGCCGGCTGCGTAAGTCGAAGCGCCGCGATCCGGGCCCCGCGATATGCGCCTCCAAGGCCGCCATGTGGCGGGTCCACTCGGGCTGTTGGACGGACGGATTAAGGAACAGCCTGTGGAAAATCCTGAAGGGTTTTGAAGACTGAAGGGTTCTGAAGGGTTTTCCGGTATTTTACGCGCGTGAGAAATTCTTGGGTGGTGCTCCAGGTACAGAAAACCTCCGCACACCCTTCAGGACCCTTCAGGCAAGTCAAACCCTTCAGCCGGGGTGACGATTACTTCGGCCCGCGGCACACGTTGACCGTCAAGCAATTGGCGACGGATTCCGGCGGGCACGAACCGTTTGATTGGCAGGAGCGGCCAAGCCAGGCCGCGGATGCTTCCGGCTCCAACGACGAGACCCTCGTCCAGGTCTGCTACGTTGAAGCGCAAAGGTAAAGGCTTTGGATCGCGCAACGTGCCGCAGGACGCTCTATTCAAACGGCTTCCACGTTCTGCGCCCCGCAGGCGCTAGCTCACTGGCTTGCTGCGGGACCGGCGATGGGCGGCCGCGAGCACGCCACCGCCAGCGGCCGCCGCCAGTCCGGGCATGAGCAGGAAGACCAGCGCGAAAAGGGCCACTAAATCGTATCCTTCAGCCAGCGCGCCCTTCCCAGCGGCAAGTCCCGCCCAAAGCATGGCCAGCCCGCCCGAGACGGCGAGGGAGCCGCCCACGATGATCATGGGCTTCGCCGCCTTCGTGGACGCGAACGACGCGGCCAGAAGCACGATACCCATGACAAGCAGCGTTGGACCGGCGAACATCAGGTACCCTAGGCCGGGCGCGTACCTGGCCGGGGGAGGGGCGAGGAGGTCGTGGCAGGCGAGGACGCCGAGCACCAGGGAGCATGCCGCCCCCAAGCGCACGACGGACCTGGCCAACTGCCCTTCACGTGAGGCAAGTAGTCCTGTCTGAGAGACCGGTTTCACAACCTTGCCATCTTAGCTCCATTCGATTGGATCGGGAAGTAGCAAGCCTCTGCGTGTACTGCTCGGGAGTATCCAGGAAGTCCTGCGGCTGCTGAACTACTACTACCGGGCCGCTGCATAAGTCTTCAACCAGAGGAGGGGCAGTCGATTCGAGCCGAAGCTCATGAAGATCGTGGCAATCCTGCAGCCCGTGATAGAGCCAGCGATCCCAACGGGAACCGGCAGCCGTAACTCTGAACGACTCTTCCTGTTCGGGCATCGATATAGTATCCCGATTGAAGCGCATCGCTCAGCTCGACATAGAGTACCGGTAATGGCAGCCGCTTCGCACGGTCCACATAGTAGGTTTCGTAGTCCGCGACCAGGCGGGTTTGAACAATCGTCGCCGGAGCCGCCACGCTTCGGACGGCATCGATGATCTCGGCCGCGTCGAAGGTCTCGGAGGATGTACTGGTAATCCATGTCCACCCTGTTGACCGGGAAGGACGGGTCGTGGGCGATAGCCTTAAGTTCAGAGTGCCGATTCCGCGCCGCCCCGCAAGTAGGCACCAATCTCATATTGGGAGGATCTGAATGCGCGTGATTGAGAAGCGACTGAGGCGCCTTGAAGTTGGCCTCCTGCCCGTTCCGCAAACAGCAGAATCGCGCCGCGTCCACGAAATCGTAACGGACATTCGCCGCCGTCGCGCTACAAGGCTCGGACGCTGAGGTGACCAACCGATTGTGTAACTCATTTCTCTCTCACCTCACCCTTAGGACAAGGTGAGTCGGACGACGGTTGCAGCGGGTCGAACAAATTTTGCGGTTCGCATGACGAACCGGGGGGCCGGAACCAAGTTCGACCGCACTGGGTAGGTGAACTCTCGGCGCGTCGAGCGCTGTTCTTCTCACGCGCATTCGACCTTATCCAGGAGGGCCATGCCGCGTTTCTTCGAGCCTCCGTTCTGCCTGTAATCAGACAGAGCGTGTTCGCGCACGGGTGAACCAAAACGTTGAGGTCAGCCCGCGCCGCCGTCGTGCCCTCTCCGCCATGCCACCGGCCGCCCCACCGCTCGCGTGGCCATCGCGGGCGCGGCGGCGTCGGGCCTGCGCGGCCTGCAGCCCGGAGCATGCCTGACGAATCTGATTAGAAGCTTGCACGAACTGGTGCCGGCGCGGTAAAACAACTACATGTCCTGGGCACGGCTTCGTTGGCCGGTTTTGAAGTGATCATAGATGGCCGGTTTTGAGGTGATCACCGAGGACGGCCATCTTGCGTCCAATTATATTGCAATGTGTGGTTTAGCACGAGATTAACATTCTCACTTCTCCTGTTACCTCACTGTTTTAATCTAGTTTTGGAACAGGACCTATCAGGACCTCGCTGTTAGCAGGCAAAAACTTTATTGTGCGACCTGAAAGCTTTGGTTAGCGGGAGGAGCCGCCGCATAGTCCGTATTTCCTGCTTGCGTCGCTTGGATCGTGCAGGTGCCGGCAGTAAGCAGCGCGCCAGTGGTTCCCGAAACCTTGCATACCTTCGTCGTTTGTGAGTTGAAGTGTACCGTCAGGCCGGAACTAGCCGTTGCTTTGACTGTAAACGCCGGGTTCCCTAGGGTCTCATTGGGAAGTGTCCCGAATGTTATGGTCTCGCTAGCTTGTGTTACCTGGAAGCTTTGATTGACGGATGATGCCGCGGCATAGTCGGTATTTCCTGCTTGCGTCGCTTGGATCGTGCAGGTGCCGACAGCGAGCAATGTGACGGTGCTTCCCGAGACCTTGCAAACTTTCGTGGTTTGCGAATTGAAGCTCACCGTCAGGCCAGAGCTCGCCGTAGCTTTCACTGTAAACGGCGCGGCGCCGTATGCCTCATTCGATAGTGCCCCAAATGTGATGGTTTGGCTCCCTTGCGTCACTTGGAAGCTTTGGCTTACTGATGGGGCCGCGGCGTAGTCGGTATTGCCTGTCTGCGTCGCATGAATCGTGCAAGCGCCTAGGGCAACTAGCGTAATAGTAGTGCCGGAGATCGTGCATACTTTCGTGGTTTGCGAATTGAAGCTTACCGTGAGGCCGGAGCTGGCCGTGGCTTTGACTGTAAACGGCGCGGTGCCGTATCCCTCATTCGATAGTGCCCCAAATGTGATGGTTTGGCTCCCTCGGGTCACTTGAAAGCTTTGGCTTAAAGGCGAGGTCGCGGCGTAGTTGGTGTTGCCCGCCTGCGTCGCTTGAATCGTACAGTTGCCGGTAGCAACCATCGTAACGGTAGTCCCAGAGACCGTGCATATCCCCGCTGTTTGCGAATTGAAACTCGCCGTCAGACCGGAACTGGCGGTCGCGCTGACCGTAAACGGCGCCGTGCCGTAGGGCTCATTCGAAAGTGCCTTAAATGTGATGCTCTGGCTTGCCTGCGTTACGAGAAAGCTCTGGTTGACGGGCGAGGCCGCGGCGTAGTTGGTATTGCCTGCCTGCGTCGCTTGAACCGTGCAGGCGCCGGCAGCCACTAGCGTCACGGTAGTCCCGGAGACCGTGCATAGTATCGTCGTTTGCGAATTGAAGCTCACTGCCAGACCGGAGCTAGCCGTCGCGCTGACCGTAAAGGGCCCAGTACCGAATGGCTCATTCGAAAGTGTCCCAAATGTGATCGTCTGGCTTTCTTGCATCGCTCCGAAGCTTTGGCTGACGGGTTGGGCGGCGGCGTAGTTGGCATTCCCCGCCTGCGTTGCCTGAATCG
>Ga0302320_10018682_pt1 | contig 13965 bp, 16 predicted proteins | sample Bog_T0_3_FD_202130 | JGI IMG/M metagenome (GOLD analysis project Ga0302320, IMG submission 202130) | Peat permafrost microbial communities from Stordalen Mire near Abisko, Sweden - Bog_T0_3 | ecosystem: Environmental > Terrestrial > Soil > Wetlands > Peat | place: Sweden: Abisko, Stordalen Mire... | reverse complement strand
CGGCGGCTACATCGAGATCAAGGACCGGTCGAAGGACATCATCATCTCGGGCGGGGAAAACATCTCCACCCTGGAAGTGGAGGAGGTGCTGTCGCGTCACCCCGCGGTTTCGCTGGCCGCCGTCGTGGCCCAGCCCGATCCCACATGGGGCGAAACGCCATGCGCGTTCCTGGAACTGAAGTCTGACGCCGCGGACGTCAGCGATACCGAGATCATCCAGTTCTGCCGCCAGTCGCTGGCCCGCTTCAAGGTGCCCAAGCGGGTGATTTTCGGGGAACTGCCGAAGACGTCGACGGGCAAGATCCAGAAGTTCGCGCTGCGCGACCTGGCGGCGGGTGTTGAAGACGCCTAATCCAGACGGTAATGAATGGGAACTGTGAGGCTTTGACGCGGCAGGTTCATCTGCGGCGGGAAGGGTGGCAGGTGTGCATCTCGCAACATTGCCTCCGCCGCGTTGTCCAGCAGGTCCGACCCACTGCTCTGGGCGAGGCTGACATCCATGACCCCGCCTTGGGGATCGACAGTGAACTGCAGCACGACCGTCCCCTGCCGCCCGAGCCGCCGCGCGGTCTCCGGATAGGAACGATGAGCCGCCAGCCAGGCACTGACGTCGGCCAGCCAGTCAGCGCTTGGGTGTGCCTCTGAGGCTGAGGTGGCCGGGGAGGATCCCGATGCCGGTACGGGCGGCGCGGGACGAGCGGTTTGGGTGCGCTGAGAGGACCGGTGCGCGGGTGAATGGGATTGGACCGGGCTCGCCGGATGCGCCGCTGGCTCGGACTGTGTCTGCTGCTGGGGAATCGGCGGTTGCTCCGGGATCGCGGGGGTCACCGGCGCGGGGGTTGGGTCGGGAACCTTGTCTGGCACCGCCTCCTGCCCGAGCGAAGCCGCTGGCTCATCCGGCGGCGCCGCGTGGGCTTGCTCGGGTTGGCCTGGCACAATGATCAGTTCGACCGGTGTGAGATCCCCCGCCGCCGGCGTCTGCGGCCGTGGCGCGGCCAACAGGACCAGCACCGCCGCAGCGTGCAGCATGCTGGATAAGCCGAAGCCCCACCGAAACGTATCCGGAGCCGTTTGCAACCCGGTTGGCAGGACGCGCTCCGGCTGAGCGGCCATCCCCCCGTCTGTCGGAACGGAGTGGTCGAGGTAAGCTGCCGACAACGGTTCCGGATTCCACAAGGCTGTCTCTCGCCTACGGCTTGCAGCGGGAAAGGTCTTCGTCGCGAACGTCGAACGTCGTGTCCCGGGTCAGGTCGAGACCGTGTTTGACGCAGGTGTGGCCGGCTGAGTCCACGATTTTCAAATCGTATCGTCCGCGGGACACCGTCTTGATCGGCAGACGCTCGCCCGAATCCCAGCGCCTGTCCTTTTCGTTCAATGCTTCGTTCGGCCCCCACCGAGCGGTTCCCTCGGGCGCCAGAAACACGCCTGTGAAATCTGTTGCGGTTGTGTCGTTGAAGCCAAAAAACCGATCTGCGGCAGCGAACGCTGCCCCTGGCAGGCCGCACAAGATCATCAGGTAAACATATCGGTAACGCACGAAAACGCTCTCCCTCAGGATCTGGCCATCTCCTGGCTGCTAAGAAACGTGAACTTCGTCAGCAAATGCTCGCGCAACCGGCTTGTTTCCCCGGCGGCGTCTCGGGCGGGCACGACGACGTCCGCGGACAGTGTCGCCGGATTATCGGCCAGCACAAGGATACGGCTTGCCATGGCCAAAGCCTGATCGAGATCGTGCGTGGACAGAATTACCAGCACCCCATGGCGCAAGGCCCGGTCGGCGATGCGTGCGCCCAGTGCCGCGGCTATACTCCGATCGAGCGACGCCAAAGGCTCGTCGAGCACCAGAGTATCGGGATTGACCGCCAGTGCCCGCGCAAGAGCCACGCGCCGTGCCATGCCAATCGACAACGCGGACGGCAGCACTTTTTCCACGCCCGGAAGCAGGACTTCCTCCAGCAGCATCGAAACGTCCAGCACGGGCTGCACCAGCCGCAGGTTTTCTTCCACCGTCAGCCATGGCAGCAGCCTCGGCTCCTGGAACATGACACCGAGTTTGCCCGGCGGCAGGCGGACGCTGCCTACGAAATCACGGTCGAGGCCGATGCAGATGCGCAGGAGCGTGCTTTTTCCGATCCCCGAGTGGCCCAGGACCGCCAACACCTCCCCTGGCAGGGCACAGAACGCGATGTCGCGCAGGACTGGCGGGCCAGTGCCGTGATCGGGCGAAGTGAAAGACTTGGTCTGGAGGCGCACTTCAAGCATGGCTTCGCCACGCATTGGTCCTGCGCTCCCAGGGCTGCAGCAGCACCGTCTCGACCAGCAGCATGATCGCGGCGAACGCCAGACCGTAAGCCAGGATGCCGGCGACGTTGAAATCCTGAAAGTAAAGATTGAGCATGAACCCGACACCGTTTGGCCGGCCCAGCAGTTCGACGACCAGGACGATTTTCCAGGTGATGGACAGCCCGCCGCGGGCCGACGCCGAGATGTACGGCATGAGTTGCGGCAGCTCGATTCGCCGCAGCCGTCGCCGGAAGGGCAGTCGATAGACGGCCGCAAGCTCCTCAAGCCGCGGATCGAGGGCACGGGCGCCTTCGCGAATCGTTACGAAGACGGTCGGCGCTTTCGCGATCGCCACCGCCAGCACCGCCGCGACGTCATTCAGTCCGATCCAGATGTAGGTCAGCACGACGACCACTAGCAGCGGCAGATTGAGTGCGACCACGGCCCAGACATCGATGAGCGCATCGATGCCGCGGAAGCGGCCCGCCAGATAGCCGCAGACGCCGCCGGCGAGCATGGCAACGCCGAACGCCGCGAGGGCGCGCGCCAGTGTGATACAGACATTCCTGGGCAACGCACCGTCCACGGTCTCACGCCAGGCAAAAGTGACGACGCGGAGCGGACCCGGCAGCATCTGCGGGGCTTCGGCAACGTGTGCGCCAATCCACCACATCGCAACCAGTCCCAGCAGGGAAATCGCCCTCGCCGCCTGCTGCGTCCTGATATCAGCCATGCGGGGCAGGCCAGAAGATTCCCGCTGGCAATTGCTCGACCCCGTCCGTGCCGAGCTTGCCGCCGGTGCGAAGCAACACGGTGAACAACTGCCGCGCGGCTGCATCCTGCTGTTCGGCAGATGGATGCGCGACCCCGCTCAGAAAGCGCTGCCTAAAGGCCCCGAACAGGGCGTCGTCGGGCGCGTTCATGACGGGGCGCACCTGTTGCCACTCCGCCTCCGATCCGGCCAGCAGATCCTCGGCCGCGGTTGCCGCGGCCAGAAATCCATTGATGGCGTCGCTGTTCCGGTTCGCCCAATCCTCGTGAAACACGAAGCCGAGCAGACACATGCCGGCCGGCAAACCCAGATCGCGTGCGCAATCGTCAACCGAAGCTACCTCGCGACACGCTGTTGTCTCCAGCCGCGCGGCGTAATTCCAGTAGGTCAGCGCGGCGTCCAGTTCGTTCTGCATCAGCTTGGCGTTCAGTAAGGGCGGAGCGCCGTAAACGATGTTGGCGGTTTCTGTCAGGTCGAACCCGGTGGTGGCTTTGGCCGCGGCACGCACGATCAGCCAGGATTTGTCCGCCGGTCCGCCGGCGACGCCAAGCCGGCAGCGCGCGAGATCGCTCAGCGAGCGGATCGGCGACGCGTTCCGCACCATGATCCCGCCTGTGGAACTGGAGAACGGGGCGAAGCACAGGTTTGTGCCGGCCGCACGCTGGCTCGCCACGAACATCCAGTCTGACGTTACGATATCGACGGCTTTCGCCATCAACGCCACGCGGCCGGCGCCGGTGTCTGCCAGAGTGGCGGTCGTCAGCGTGATGCCGTGGCTCGTGTCCAGGGCGTGGCGGTGGACGACGTCGGTGACCCACTGCACAGTGCCGAACTGTAGAATTCCAACGCGCACGTCGGGTGTGAGGCAGAAGGCCGGGCCGGCGCCCGCGAGCAAGGCTGCCCCGCCTGCGAGGCATGCGCGACGGCTTACATTTCCGCGGCTGCGCGGGGCGCTATAATTACTGACGCTGTGATGATGGTATGACACTGGGATGCAAACACTCCGGTTCCGAATAGCCGCGTTGCTGCTGGTTTGTGCGGTGTTCTCCTTCACGGCCGCCCGGGCAAACGACGACAACGATTATCCGACCGCGGCCCGAGCGGAGTATGTCTTTGCCTGCATGGCGAGCAACGGGCAAACCCAGGAAGCCCTGCGGCGCTGTTCTTGCGCCATCGACGCGATCGCGTCGATCCTCGGGTATGACAAATACGAACAGGCTGAAACCGTATTGCGGATGCGGCGGTCAACGGGTGGGTATCTGGGCGAGACCTTCCGCTCCGGCGTCTCCAACGGCATGGTTCGCGATCTTGAGGAAGCACAGGCGGAGGCCGAGATTCGTTGCTTCTAGCGCGTCAGGCGGGCACCGCGGACCACGTCTGCTCGAACGACCGGCCTTGGCTGTCCTGCACCTCGGCGCGGAATTCCGCCGCGCCGTTCGGCCGATAATCGAAGCGGAATTCCGGATTTTCCGAGATCGAAATACCGCTGTCGATGCCAAGCAACAATTCGTCCCCCTGCCAGATGCGCACCGAGGAGACGAAATGTGCCGGCACATAAAGCCGCGTGAGTTGATCCATCTGCATGCCTGAATAGTTGGGGTGCCGGATCATCAGCTGGATTTCCCGAGGCGGGAACTGCCGAAAACGCATGGTGCCGAGCGGAATTGAGCCGGCCTCCTGTTTCGCGGCGGGTGCTGAACACCCGCCTGCCGCCTTCACAAATCGCTCGGCCACAAAAAGCTTCCCGCCGGATGTCGCGGCGACAACGTGGACGTTGGTGTATGAATCGACCCGGACCCGCGTGGACAACGAGGTAATTCCGCTATTGGCACCAAGGGAAAACGTCGCCGCGAGGGGTGACGGGTTCTGATCGATGACCAGGGTGATCTTTTGGACTGGCAACGAACCCGAATTGTAGATGCTCACTGGCACAACGGCGGCATCCTCGGCGCGGTAGGGCAGATCGATCGACAGCGTGCCGGTGCCATCCGCCAACGGCTGATTATCAAAAATCTGTGCGGCCAGAGATGGCCAAGGATCGTCGGCGGCAGGCGCCTGTGCGGCCGCAGCCCTGCCTGTCACGCTCAAAGCAGCGGCGGCGAACAGAGCCTGACGACGCGGCAGCGCCAGCTTCGGTGGCATGTTTTGATCCCTCCCTTGCGGGCGCGGCAGTTGCCCGCTTTCACAATCCGCCAGAGAGGTTATATCTTGCGGACCGGGAAACGACGCAAGTGGTACCCCGGTCCGTTTGCAGAACCAAAAACAGGAGGCGACGAATGGCCTGGACCCGTCCGACACTACGTGAAATCTGCGTTGGCATGGAAATCAACGGGTACTTCACCGCCCGGAACTGATTTCGCTGCCAATTTGGATTGAGCATGACTGACCGGCTGTCAGGGCCGGCAGTGGCCGTTCTTGGCTCCGCAGCGGGAGGTGGATTTCCACAATGGAATTGTGGATGCGGCCTCTGTGCGCTGGTGCGGGCCGGCGATCCCCGGTTGCGTCCCGCAACGCAGGTAAGCATGGCGGTCACTGGCGATGGCGAAGGATGGTTGGTCGTCGGCGCATCTCCCGACCTTCGGGAACAGTTGGCGCGAACGCCGCGGCTTTGGCCTCGAAACACCGGACGTGATTCCCCGATCTCGGGCGTGTTGCTGACCGGTGGGGATGTTGACGCCATCGCCGGACTTTTGGTCCTGCGGGAACGCCAACCCTTCACTTTGTACGCACCGGCTTCGTTGCTGGACCTGCTGTCAGCCAACCGGATCTTTGATGTCCTTGACCCGGCAGTCGTCAAGCGCGTGGAGGTGAGGCCGATGGAAGCGGTCGCCTGCGGCGGCAACCTGACCCTGACGCTGCTTCCGATGCCGGGAAAGGTTCCCCTTTATCTCGAAAGTCGAAACGTCACCGAACCAGAAGCCGCACCGGCCTATGCGGCCCTGTTAAAAACTGGCAGCCGTCGCGTGATCATCGCCTCCGCGTGTGCTGATATCAGCGAAACTGTTCGCAAACAACTCATGCAGGCCGACATTCTGTTCTTTGACGGCACACTCTTCACGGACGACGAAATGGTCGTTGCCGGTCTGAGTGAAAAAACCGGCCGTCGAATGGGACATGTGCCGATCAGTGGCCCCGGCGGCACCCTCGCGCGGTTGGCCGACCTTCCGGCGCGCCGAATATTTCTGCATATCAACAACACCAATCCCATCCTGCTGCTCGGCTCGCCGGAACGCCGTGAGGTCGAAGCCGCCGGATTCGAGGTCGCGTACGACGGAATGGAGATCGCACTGTGAGCATTCTCCTGACCCCCGGCGAACTCGAATCCCGGCTTCGGGAGATCGGCAAAAACCGCTACCACATCCTTCATCCTTTCCATCGGATGCTCCACACCGGCCGGTGCAGCAAGGGTCAGGTGCAGGCCTGGGCACTCAATCGATACTACTATCAGGCGATGATCCCGTTGAAGGATGCGTCACTGATCGGGCGCTGCGAGAATCAGGCGTTACGTCGCGAATGGCGCAAGCGCCTGGATGATCATGATGGCGACGATGAACGTCCCGGCGGGATCGAACGCTGGCTGAAACTGACCGACGGTCTGGGGCTGGATCGTGCCGATGTCATGTCCACCCAGCTGCTGCTGCCGGCCACCCGATTCGCTGTCCAGGCCTATGTACATTACGTGCGTGAGCGCAGCATGCTGGAAGCCGTCGCATCCTGCCTGACCGAGTTGTTTTCGCCGCAGATCATCACTGAGCGCATGAGTGGCATGCTCGCAAACTATGATTACGTCACGCCCGATATCTTGTCCTATTTCGACAAACGTCCGCCGCAGGCGGAACGTGATGCAACGTTCGCGCTGGATTGGGTGAAACAACATGCGCGGACCGCTGACCAGCAGCAGGCCGTGATGGACACACTGGTTTTCAAATGCGACGTGCTGTGGAGCATGATGGATGCGCTGCATCATGCCTATGTGACGCCGCGCCTGATTCCCCCCGGCGCGTTCGTTCCGCGAGACGCCGATGTCTGAGCGCCCGAAACTCGCTCCCGGCGTTCGCCTGCATTTCGACAACACACGAAACGCATGGGTTTTGCTGTGCCCTGAACGGGTTATAGAAGCCGAGGGTCCAGCCAGCGAAATCCTGCGTCGCTGTGACGGTTCGCGCACCATCGATGAGATCGTCGATGAACTCGCCGTGGTATTTGCCGCGGATCGTGCGGTTATCGCGGCCGATGTAACCGATTGGCTGTCGGAATTAAAGGCCAAGAGGCTTCTGCTGGCATGAGCGCGGTTCCAGCGCCACTCGGGCTCCTTGCCGAACTGACGCATCGCTGTCCGCTTGCATGTCCTTATTGCTCCAACCCGCTGGAACTCGATGACCGGACGACCGAACTGGATACCGCGTCATGGGCGCGGGTTTTCCATGAGGCCGCGGCGATAGGTGTCCTGCAGGTGCATCTGTCGGGCGGAGAGCCTGCTTCCCGGCGTGACTTGGTCGAGATTACCGGTGCGGCCAGCCAGTCTGGGCTTTACACCAATCTGATCACGTCCGGCATTGGCCTCGATGCAAACAGGCTGGAGCGTCTTCAGGCCGTCGGATTGGACCATGTGCAATTGTCGATCCAGGACACGGATCCGGGGTCGTCAGACCGAATAGCCGGCTACGAAGGCGCCTATGAGCGCAAGCAGGCAGTCGCGGCCGAGGTCACCCGTCTCGGGCTCGCACTGACCGTCAACGCCGTGGTTCACCGCGCCAACATCGCGCATCTGCCAGCGCTCGTTGATCTGGCGGCAACGCTCGGGGCCGGGCGGGTCGAAATCGCTCATACGCAATACTACGGCTGGGCGCTGCGCAACCGCGACGCCTTGATGCCGACCCGCAAGCAGACCGATTGCGCAATGAGGCAGATGGAGGCTATCCATTCGCGCTACAGCGGCCGGCTGGTCATCGACCTGGTGATCCCGGATTATTACGCCCGCCGTCCGAAGCCGTGCATGGGTGGCTGGGGGCGCCGGTCACTGAACGTGACGCCTTCGGGCCTCGTGCTGCCCTGCCACGCCGCCCAGACGATCCCCGGCCTGACGTTCTGGTCCGTCCGGGATTACGCCCTGTCCGATATCTGGGCCAGTTCGCCGGCGTTCGAGGCGTTTCGGGGAACCGTATGGATGAAGGAACCATGCCGGTCGTGCGAATTCCGTGAGCAGGACTTCGGCGGCTGCCGATGCCAGGCGCTCGCGATCACCGGGGATGCGGCGGCGGCAGACCCGAGTTGCGATCTTTCCCCGTATCATGGAAGGATCATTGCTCTCGCCGAACAGGCCGCTACGGCCCAGGAAACGCGATATGTCTATCGTGGCCGGCCGGCGGTCATTGCCACTCCAGTTCGCTGAAGGTTGCCGTTGCGTTGCGGGGATTATAGTCATCGAACAGCGCCCATCGATCGCGCTCTGACTGCGCGATCCGCGGCACCGCCTGTGCCATCGGCACGCCCGCGGCGATAAGTCGTCGTGTGTCGTCAGATATTACGGTGAGGTATCGTTTTTCGTCGTCGAGCGCTCGTGGCCATGCCGCGACGAGCCGTCCATGTCCTGGCACCACGATTTTGGCCGGCAGAGTCTCGAGACGGGCGATCACCGAAAGCCAGCCGGTAGCGCTACCATCGACCACGGGCACATGTTGCAGGAACAGGAGATCGCCGGAAAACAAGACGCCGGTCTTCTCGTCCAGCACAGTCAGGTCGCAATCCGTATGGGCAGCGGGACTCCAAGCCACCAGGCGCAGCGTCCTGCCGCCAAGGTCGAGGAACATTTCGTCCATGACCAGCAATGTCGGCGGAATGATGCGAACCTGCGCGATCGCGTCCGCACCGAGCGCGTCACGAAACGAATGGAGGTAGTAGCCAGAGCGCTTGGCCAGTTCCTCCGGCAGGTTGTGATGTCCGACGAAGATCACGCCGGGTCCGAATGCCGCATTGCCGAAGATATGGTCTGGATGTTCGTGGGTGTTGATCACATACCGCACCCGTTTCCCGGTCAGCGTCCTTATTACTGCGAGCAATTGGCGGCCAACCTGCACACTGCCACCGGTGTCGACGACGGCGACTGAATCATCACCAATAATGATGCCGATGTTGGCGATGTCCCCGGCGTTTTCGGGTGTCGTCAGCGCGACCTGCCCGAAATGGGCGTAGTCCCCATCGGCGATCGACACGATGGCGAAATCCACAGGCGCCGGCTGGACTTGTGCGCATGCGATGTGAGCGTGCATGCCCAGTAGGCTTGCCGGCAGCCAGCGCCAGTTCATTACGTCCTCCAATCAGCGCAGCGGATCGTTCGGATGGTTGATACCACGCCCTCGAAGGACTCAACACCCTGTGATGCGGACCTTTTTGTATCCAACGCACCTTGAATCTGCCTGGACTTGGTTGACATTTGGTCTCAAATTGGATGAGTTGGTCAGGAGCTTATTGCAACGCACAAGTAAAACTGGGGCGGTGCTGGTCGGGCGACGTTTCGACCCACCCGGTTTGCATGTTACGAACAAAAAGAATATAGAGGAGGAATTCGATGAAACAGGGCTTGGCGAGGCAACTCGCAGCGGGAACGATACTGTCATCCCTCCTGTTGGTGGGGACCGCCAACGCCCAGACCGGGAATGGCGACGACATTCTGAAGATGGAGAAGAATGCCGCCAACGTGGTCATGCCGACCATTACGTACGATAACCAGCGTTACTCGGCCCTCGACCAGATCAATGCCTCGAACGTGGCAAAATTGCAGGTGGCATGGACATTTTCGACCGGTGTGCTGCGCGGTCATGAAGGCGGTCCGCTGGTGGTTGGTGACGTGATGTATCTGGATACACCGTTTCCCAACGCCGTATTCGCCCTCGATCTGAATCACGAGGGCCGGATTCTTTGGAAATACGAGCCCAAGCAGGATCCGAACGTTATCCCGGTGATGTGCTGCGATACGGTCAACCGCGGCGTCGCTTATGGTAACGGCAAGATCTTCCTGCATCAGGCAGATACCACTCTGGTCGCGCTGGATGCGAAAACGGGCGCTTTGGTCTGGTCGGTCAAGACGGACGATTCCGCCAAGGGGGCGACCGGTACTGAAGCGCCCATGGTCGTCAAGGACAAGGTCTATGTCGGTGTGTCCGGCGGGGAGTTTGGCGTGCGTGGCTGGCTTGCTGCCTATTCCACAAGCGACGGCAAACAGGTGTGGCGTGGCTATTCCGAAGGTCCCGATGCCGATCTTCTCGTCGACCCCCAAAAAACCACATCGCTCGGCAAGCCTGTCGGTGCGGATTCAAGCCTGAAGACCTGGGAGGGCGACCAATGGAAAATCGGCGGCGGTGCCACCTGGGGATGGTACTCATACGATCCGCAATTGAATCTGATCTATTACGGTACCGGCAACCCGTCGACCTGGAACCCCAAGCAACGCCCGGGTGACAACAAGTGGTCAATGACGATTTTCGCGCGCAATCCTGATACCGGGGAGGCGAAGTGGGTCTACCAGATGACGCCGCACGACGAATGGGATTATGACGGCGTCAACGAAATGATCCTCGCCGATCAGGAGATCGGTGGCCAGATGCGACACCTTCTAGTGCATTTCGACCGCAATGGTTTCGGCTATACGCTCGATCGCGCGACCGGGGAGTTGTTGGTCGCGCAGAAATACGATCCGGCTGTCAACTGGGCAACGAAGGTCGACATGGACAGAAGCAGTGCGACCTATGGCCGGCCCGAGGTGGTTACCAAATACTCTACGCAGGCGACCGGAGAAGACTCCAACACCCAGGGCGTCTGCCCGGCCGCACTGGGAACCAAAGATGAGCAACCGGCGGCTTTCTCGCCCGATACCGGATTGTTCTACGTGCCGACCAACCATGTCTGCATGGACTACGAGCCGTTCCGTGTGTCCTACACGGCCGGGCAGCCCTATGTGGGCGCAACGTTGACCATGTACCCTGCTCCCGGCGGCAACAACATGGGCAACTTCATCGCGTGGGATGCACGCACCGGCAAAATTGAATGGAGCGATCCGGAACAGTTCTCCGTCTGGTCAGGCGCATTGGCAACCAAAGGCGGCGTTATCTTCTATGGAACGCTCGAGGGCTATCTGAAGGCCGTCGATGCCAAAACCGGCAAGGAACTTTATAAATTCAAAACGCCATCCGGCATCATCGGCAACGTCATGACGTTCGAGCATGCCGGGAGACAATATGTGGCCGTGATGTCGGGCGTCGGTGGCTGGGCCGGTATCGGTCTGGCAGCGGGACTCACCGATCCACATGCCGGTTTGGGGGCGGTCGGCGGATACGCGGCACTGAACGACTACACGTCGTTGGGTGGCAGCTTGACGGTATTCAGTTTGCCGCCGAACTGAGTGCGCAGCGGTTTTGTTTCGTGACCCGGCACCATGACAGCCGATCATGGTGCCGGTTTTTTCTGGGCAGGACGAAAACAGTGCGACGTATTTTAAGGAAGGCGGCGGTTGTTGTGTCGGCCCTGACGGTGCCCGCCGGTACGGTTTATGCCGTCACCGACGGATCGGGTGATCCGGCCGCGGTCAAATCAGATGATGGCAAATGGGCCGATAAAGACGGCAACCCGACGTTCAAGATCGAGGACGACGGAACTGTCGGTTGGTACACATATGTTGGCTACTTGCGATATTCCTCTGAATGTATGCACTGCCACGGACCTGACGGCATGGGATCGTCTTACGCGCCCGCGCTGATACATTCCCTGCAACGTCTAACTTACGCCGAATTTTTCGCGACCGTGGCGGGCGGCAAAAAGGATGTTTCAGCCTCGCAGAACCTTGTGATGCCCGCCGAAGGCATCAACAAGAATGTCATGTGTTTCATTGACGATATCTATACCTATCTGCGTGCCCGCAGCGATGGCGCCATCGGTCGAGGGCGGCCGGAAAAGCATGCGCCGAAGCCGGTTTCATACGAGAAGGCCGAAGATGAGTGCATGGGATGAAGCCGCGGACCTGGTATTTGATGACCGCGTTTGGCTTGCTGCTTGCCCAGCGTGCTGCCGCTCAGGCACCAGGGCTCGGAGCATCGGTCGAGTTGGTCGATCCCAAGGTATTTCGGGTCTGCGCTGACCCGAACAACCTGCCGTTTTCGAACGAAAAAGGTGAGGGTTTCGAGAACAAGGTGGCGGAATTCATGGCGCGGAAGCTCGATGAACCCGCCAGCTACACATACTTTCCCCAGGTAATCGGTTTCGTAAAGAACACGCTGAATGCGCTCCGCTGCGATGTGGTGATTGGGGTCGCTGTTGGCGACGACCAGTTGCAGACCACCAATCCCTATTACCGGACAGCGTATTCTTTGGTCTTCAGGCCGGGCAGCGGCTTCGATGGAGTCGATTCACTTAACGATCAAAAACTTAAGGGTAAGCACATTGGCGTCGTTGCCGGGACACCGCCGGCGACCGTGATGGCGGAGGAAGGACTGATGGCTTTGGCCCAGTCCTTTCCTCTGACAATCGATACCCGGGTAGATGCGCCTGCTCACATAATGGCCGACGAAATCGCGTCAGGCCAGCTCGATGCCGGGGTGTTGTGGGGGCCCATCGCAGGATATTACGCGCAACGGGAAAATCCCCGTCTGACGGTCGTGCCTTTGCTGAAGGAAAACGAGCGGATGGACTTCCGCATCGCGATGGGCGTTCGCCGATCGGACCAGAATTGGAAACGCAAGCTCAATCATCTGATCGCGGAAAATCAGTCAGAGTTCGATCGGATATTGACCGACTACGGCGTCCCCTTGCTGGACGAGCAAGGTCAGCCGACTTCGCAATGAAAGCGGCCCGCCTGCTTCTGGGACTGCTTGTCACGGCTGCTGCAGCGGGAGCGCCGCCAGAGCCATCAGGCTATCGGATGGACGAATACGTCGCGCCAACCCCGTCGACATTGGCGGGCGCCACCGTGCTGGATACCGATCAGGCCCACCTGTTGTGGGAGCAGCATCAGACCGTCTTCATTGACGTGCTTCCGCGTCCGCCACGGCCTGCGGGTCTTCCGGCCTCCAGCATCTGGCGACCCGGACCACGCTACGATGTTCCCGGCAGCACCTGGCTTCCGGACACTGGGTACGGCGCCCTCGCGCCTGTCATGGCGGCGTATTTCGAGCAGGGACTGGAGAGTGTGACTGCCGGCGGTCGAGCCCACTCCCTCGTCTTCTACTGCAAGGCGGATTGCTGGATGTCCTGGAATGCGGCAAAGCGCGCCATGACGCTCGGCTATACACGTGTATCCTGGTATCCGGAGGGTGTCGATGGCTGGGTCGCGCATGGTTTGCCAACGGAAATGCGTGAGCCCGTCCCGCGCCCCGACGCGACCGAATGATCATTCCAGTTCCTGCTGTATCTGATGCGCGAGGGCGAACAGACGCTGCTCGATCTTGCCGGGAGCATCGCACGCATAGTTGATGGCCTGCCGGCGATCCTGGAAGAGCTCAATCTCCCATTTCACTTGCTGCGTCATCTGCTCGACCAATTTCGGGTCGGCTTTCGGATCGGCCTGCAATGCCTGCAGCCTTTCGTTGTCGGCCCGGATTTCGGCGGCAAGCTCCTTCTGGCGACCGCCGAAACGATCCAGGCCCGCCATGATGCTGTCTCGTTCGGTATCAAGAGCGTTGAACACGCCGGCTAGTAGGTCCAGCAGCCGAACCTGCTTCTGGTCGCCCGCTTTTTGCGCGAAATCGTGAATCAGAATCTCAGCCTGCTCGACAGCCTCCCGCCGCGGGGTCAGTTTTGGCACCAGTTCGGCGACCGCCCGGTCGCCCCGCCACCCGTTCTGGGTAGGATCCACTGATGGACCTGACCAGACTGCCGCGAGTGAAAGTTCCGGCACCTTAATCTCTTGGCACGGCCAGTTC
>Ga0302320_10018678_pt1 | contig 13966 bp, 12 predicted proteins | sample Bog_T0_3_FD_202130 | JGI IMG/M metagenome (GOLD analysis project Ga0302320, IMG submission 202130) | Peat permafrost microbial communities from Stordalen Mire near Abisko, Sweden - Bog_T0_3 | ecosystem: Environmental > Terrestrial > Soil > Wetlands > Peat | place: Sweden: Abisko, Stordalen Mire... | reverse complement strand
GCGGCGTTGTAATCGGATGCGCGCTCGCCTTCGTGATTGAATCGATCGACGACAGGCTGCGCACATCGGAGGAGGTCGAGCATGCGTCGATGCTGCCAAGCCTGGCGGCGATTCCGCATATGTCTTCCGGACCGCCATGGAAAAAGGGCGATGGCAAGGAGGAGGTGGCTCCGGGAGTCCCACTGGCACATCAGCGGTTGGTCACCTTGTGGGACCCGAAGTCGAGCAGCGCGGAGGCCTACCGGAGCATGCGCAGCGCTTTGTTGCTCTCCTCGATTGACAGCCCGCCGCGCGTCATTGTTATCACCAGTTCATTCCCGGCGGAGGGCAAGACCACAACGGCGCTTAATCTCGCGATTGTGCTTGCGCAAAGAGGTGAGCGCGTTCTGCTCGTGGACGCCGATCTGCGCAGAGGAAGCCTGTATCGCGTATTTGGGATCCCGAACCAGAGCTTCGGCCTGTCGACCGTGCTCACGCAACCGGGAACGCACCGGGACTTGCCGGCTCCACTGCCGGAATTGCCGACTCTGTACGTCCTGCCGACCGGTCCGCGGCCGCCGAACCCGGCGGAAATGCTTTCCTCCAATCGCATGGAGGAGCAGATGCGGCAATGGAGACAGCAGTTCGACAGGATCGTGATTGACACGGCGCCTTTGCTTGCGGTTTCGGATACGCAGACTCTGGCCGTGCGCGCCGATGCGGTGGTGCTGGTGGTGCGTGCCGGCGTGACGCGTAAACGCGCTCTGATTCAGGCGCGCGATCTGCTGTGGCGCATCAACGCTCCTGTGGCCGGCGTCGTTGTCAATGACGTTGATCTCCGCCTGGAGAACTTCTACACGTACCGCTACGGCATGTATGCCAAGGATTATTGGTACGGCTATCGACAAAGCGTAAAGCGTTCGAGCCGAGCCTACGGATATGAAGATGAGGAGAAGGGGGAATAATATGGCGAAGACACTGGCGCGCGCGATGACGTTCTGGTTTCTCTTGTGCGCACAAACCATGGTGGGGATGGCTCAGCAGTCGAGCGCTGCAGCGCCAAACCCCGTGCCGCCCCTGAGGATCGGCTCCGGAGACTTAATTGAGGTCTCCATGTTCGAAAATCCGGACCTGTCTGGCCGCTATCGCGTCGATGAGATGGGAGACATCACAGTGCCCCTTCTCGGCCATGTTCCCGTGGCAGGCATGACCGCGGAAGAGGCGGCGACGACGATTGAAAAACTCTACGAAGAGGGGCAGATTCTACTGGCCGCCAATGCTCACGCCACGGTTTTAATCGCCGAGTATGCGACGCAAGGCGTCACCATCAACGGAGAAGTGAAGGCGTCCGGCGTGTATCCCGCTCTGGGTGTTCACAAGCTGAACGATCTCATCGCCGCGGCCGGCGGCGTCACGCAGCTGGCGTCATCGCATGTCGTCATTACGCACAAGGATGATCCCGGAAATCCCACGACCGTGGAATACAACCCCGCGGCACTCAAGCCGATCATCCCGGACGTTCAGATCTTCCCGGGTGATTCGATTCTGGTCCCGAGGGCCGGAGTTGTGTATGTCGCAGGCAATGTCAGCAGACCCGGAGCTTACGTGCTGGATGGCCGGCGCGCTCTGACGGTCGAGGAGGCGATGGCGCTTGCCGGCGGCGGCGGGAAAGCATCCGCATTGAAACGCGTGCAACTGGTACGAACCATGGATGACGGGAGGAAAGAAGCGATTACGATACCCGTGAATTTGATTTTCAAAGGCCGGGCTCCCGATGTGGCTCTGATGGACGGCGATATCTTGTATGTACCCACGAGCAACGCCAGGCTCATCACCGAACAGGCTATTAACTCTGCGCTTGGCATCGGTACCAGCTTGGTGGTCTACAGGACGACCTACGCGCAGTAATCCTGACGAAAGAAGAAAAACCGTCTCGGGTTTCTCTCCTGACGCAGAATCGGCGAGCCGATCCGCACCGTTTAGGCGGAACGCCAGCCCAGTGCTTAGTGGCGTTGAGATTTCAGTGAAAGGAAGACGGAATCTTGAGAGACGCTATTGTTGCTTCCGGGTGGACGTGGGAGGCGACCGGAACCCCGGAGAGGCTTGCAATGTCGCTTGCGCAGGCCGGGGCGAGAGTTCTTTACTGCGAAAATCCACGTTCGTTTGTCAGGCACCGGCCTGCGGTTGCAGAAGTGGTTGACAACGTCTATCGGTTTCAGCCGTTCTACATATCACATCGCTTGAGCTCGCTCCCCGTGTGTTCAGGGTTGCAGGGTCTGATTCATGCCAAACAGATTGTGCAGAGGGCAGCAGACTTACGATTGAAGTCGCCAGTCTTCTTTTTTGCGCACGGCGTTGAGAGTCTGCTCCTGGCGAGAGGTATGAAACGGTTCGGGTTCGACCTCGTTCATCTGGCAGTTGACTATGAGCTCCCGGACAGTCTAGCGCATGTTGAAATTTCTGACGCAAGCTTGGCGATCCCTAGAGCTGCATTTGCAGAACTTCATGCAAGATTTGAAGGCAAAGTGCATCACATGCAGCAAATTTCAATGCCTGCCGAGCTGCGGTCAGCAAAGCCTTCGGGGAAGGGTGCAGAGTTTGCCGCTGAACTGCCACGACCGCGGTTGCTCTATCTCGGTGATCTTACCGGGCGTACTGACGAAACTCTCGTGCTGGAATTGCTGCGCCGTCGTCCTGAGTGGCACCTCATCTCGTTTGGGACGCGCAAACTCGATGTGCCGAATCACCACTTATTGCCGTGGCTTCCGCCTAGGGATCTCTCGGCGCTTCTGAATCGGGATGCGATTGGCTTTCTGCCTTATTGCTTAACTGACCCAAAGAATTTGCATTGCGTTCCATTGAAGCTCTTCGATTTTTTTGAAGCTCAAGTTCCCGTTGTCGCAACTCCGATCGCTTACCTCAAGGAGTGCGCAGATCTTGTGTACGTCGGGGCGAATGCCGACGAATTGGAGACGGCAATCCAACGCGCTCAGACAGAGCCCGCCGGCAGCCCCTTGAAGGAGCGTAGATTCGCATTCTCGCGTGCGCACACGACTGAGTATTGTGCGCGGTGGCTATCGCCTTTGCTGGCCAATGGAGATGAATTTCCGCCCAAGGATTGGGACACAAATGAAGCGGCTAACCTGCTGGAGACTTCTTAACCCGCATTCCCATTTTAAGTCTTAGTTCTGAAACCTCGGAGCGTCACAATCGTCAATGTTTATGCGGGTGCAGTGCGGCGAAGATGTTCCGGAGGTATGAACCCAACGGGTGAGAAACAAGAACGCCGCTTTCAGCTTTCCCGCGACGCAGATGCTGTTGCCGCCGTCCTTCTGGGCATGGTGCTGAGCGTTGGCGTTGCCTGTGGTCTGTGGTTTGGCGTGGAGTCACGCATACTGCGCTGGAAAGGCCACAGGGTTCCCCGTCCGGTACGTCCGGAGATCTCCCTCCAGACCCAGGTTCTGTAATTTGATACCATGTGCTTTTGCGTTTCCAGCATGAATAACGAACGATCGAGCAAGAATTCGAGGTGATATATGGGTGCAGTGTCAGTCGTCGTCAATTGCTACAACTATGGTCGTTTTGTAGTTGAGGCGATCGACAGCGCGCTTGCCCAGTCTGTGCCTCCGGCAGAGGTCATCGTGGTCAACGATGGTTCGACTGACGAGACGCAAAGGGTCCTCGATGAGCGCTTCGGCAACCACCCCATTGTCAAAATCCTGCATCAGAGAAACGGTGGTCACCTCTCAGCCTTCGTTCTCGGCATGGAGCACGCTTCCGGCGACGTCATCTGCTTTCTGGATGCCGACGACAAATACGAGCCTAATCATCTCGAGCAAGTGACCAGGGTATTTGCCGAAAACGAAGACGTCGATTTCGTGTTCACGGCGCACCACCGCTTTGGCGAGGATGACCGAGTGGTGCAGCACGCGCCGGAAGATCTCGATCTTGGATTCTCCGTGATTGCGACTCTGAAAAGCCGAATTTATATCGGGACGATCACGTCGGCGCTTGCCATACGACGCAGCCTCAGCCTGACTCTTCTGCCGGCTTTACGCCAGGCTGCGCCGCGCTGGCGCAACCGAGCCGATGATTGCATCGTCTACGGCGCCTCCCTGGCCGGCGCCAAGAAGTACTACCTCGCTACTCCGACCGTTCTTTACCGAATCCACGCCCAAAACGAGCACAGGTTCGGCCAAATGGTCCATTTTAACGAATTCTACAGGCATGGGCTTCGCCGCGACACATTCTTCGAATTGCTTTGCAATCACCTCGGTCTTGGCCCGTCAGTCCGTCTGCACGTGGTTGCCGAATTCCTCTCTATCAAGCAGCCAACGCGCAATCAATATCGTGTGTACGTCCGGCTCAACCGTCGGTTTCGTGAGTCGTTCGTGTACGGGCTGAAGGGGCGCATAAAGATCTATTTGCATTACAAGCGCTACAGGCCTGCCTGGGATGTCTCCGCGCCGGCCGCTTTTCAACCATAGCCGGAAATGATTGCCGGAGATTGGCGGTCAGAGCCATTGTCCTACCCGGTCCTGTGTCTGTTGCAGCGCGAATTTGCCGTCAGAGGGAATGGCGCCTAAGTCTGCGGTCACGGCTCGGAGGCGCCGGCCCGTGGCTAGTTCGCCGGCAGTTTGTCGTGGCGCCTCAAGAACGAGAATGGGGCAACGATTCTGGGGTTGTGTAGCGCTTTGCTCCGTTCAGCGAGAGGTAATGGGATGCGCAGGAGATCTTCACCATGGTCGCTGCAAATCGGCTGCTGATACAGGTTGTTCCCCGGCTCCAGCCCACGCGGTGCGGGGTCAGCGATCATGCCATCGCCCTTGCCTCGGAGCTGAGAACAGAATTTGGAATCGACACTGCATTTATTGTCCTGAACTCGGATGAACCAAGCAATGTGCCGTATTCCGTCATTCGCTGCTCACCGGATCAGTTACTGAATACCTGCATTTCGTTAAGCAAGGATCACTCGGCAGCGATTCTCATTCACTTAAGCGGCTACGGATATTCTGCCGACGGGGCGCCGACCCTTCTTGCTGAGGCGCTATGCAGCGTGAAAGCAGACGGACGCTTTCGCGTTGCCGTCTTCTTTCATGAACTGTTTGCGACGGGAATGCCATGGGGGTTTGCCTTCTGGCACTCGCGACGGCAAAAGAGAGCGGTGCGCAGGATTGCCGCGGCATGCGATCTGCTCATCACCAATACCCGCTTTCACGCAGACTGGCTGGAGCGAGAAACCGTGCGGCAATCCGCTTTCCCCATCCAGTGTCTGCCGGTGTTCTCCCAGATTGGAGAGGCTCAACAGCATATTCCGCTGGCTGATCGGGACCCAGTCATGGCGGTATTTGGTCTTGGCGCAACCAGACAAAGAGGTTTTAAGGAACTGTCCACACTAGGTGACATACTGCACCAACTCAGCGTTCAGGAAATTTTGGACATTGGCCCTGAATTCGAGCCGCCCCATGAACTGAGCGGTATTCCAGTAAGACGCATGGGCGTGCTGGCCGCGGCGGATATCGCCAAACAATTCTCACAAACCACCTTCGGTTTTCTCTCGTACTCGCCCTCTTACCTGGCAAAATCCGGAGTTTTCGCCGGTTACTGTGCACACGGCGTTATCCCTGTGGTCGCGCAACATTTTTCAGGGCAATTTGACGGATTGCAAGACGGAGTCCACGTTCTGAGCCCGCACACCGCGACAGCAGCGCGGCAGGCATCCGGATTGGAACCGTGCTCCATCGCTGCCTGGCGCTGGTACGTGGGACATGGCTTGCATGATCATGCGGCAACTTACGCACGCTGGCTGGACCAGGCGTCAGATACGCGGGCGAGCTCGGCGATATCCAGCGCAGGCAGAGACATTTCCACTGAAGGCAAATTGCCCACTGTGGCAATTTGCATCGGAACATACAATCAGTCCCAATATCTCCGTGGTGCGATCGCCTCGGCGCTTGCACAGACGTTTCCGATTCGTGAAATCTGGGTCTCCGATGACGCCAGTACCGACAATACGGCTACCGTTATGCATGAGATCTGCGAACAGTATCCGCAGATTCGTTATTTCCGGCAACCGGTCAACCTGGGACTGCCTGGAAATATCAGTTGGCTGCTTTCTCAGCCCCAGACGGATCTGATCGTTCGCTTAGATTCCGACGACCGTCTTGAACCGGAGTATGTCGCTGTACTCTCTCGGCTCATGCGGCAATATCCTGAAGCCGGCTATGCGCATTGCGATGTGGCAGAAATTGACGGCAAAGGCCGGCGCCGGCGTATTCGCAGGCTTATGAGAACAAGCTCATACGAATCCGCTGAGCAAGCCTTAAGAGGGAACGCCAGCGGCTATAGGGTCGCCGCGAATTGTATTCTTTATCGGGCCGAAGCCATTAAGGAAGTCGATTATTACCGCCCGACCCTTTCATGGAGATACTGCGAGGATTGGGATATGATCGTGCGCTTGGCTATGGTGGGTTGGGGTAACGTCTATGCGCCGCAAACCCTCTCGAATTATCGCGTATGGGACGACGGTAATGGCGTGCGCATTTCACGCAAAATGGCGGAGGTGCGCGAAACAGCTGAGATTTACAAAACCCGTCTAATCCCCGAATACACGAAACGAGGTTGGACCATTCGGCCACTCGAGAAACACATGCGGTCCAAGGCGCTGGTATATGCCGAGGCCATTGATTCACCGCAGTTTACCAAAGAGGATCGGGAGCAATACAAACGGTTGCTCCTCAGTCTCAGCGATTCTCCCCAGATTTCCTTGGCAATTCGAATGGCGGAATACGGACTCAGCCCGCTGATCCGGTTCTGCGCTCGCGCACGAATTGAGCTCAAGTATCAGGCGAAGCGCGTTTTGCGACGGATCAGATCGTAGTGATCGATGAGTTGCTGCGCAACCAATCCGGTCGGCATGAATAAGCAGGCGGAACGTCGTCTCTCGGTACTGATGTCGCACCCAACAGGCAATCAGAACGTTCGCAATGCTCTGAGAAGCCTTGTCGAGAATCAGATGCTCGCTGAGTTCTGGACGACCTTTGCCTGGGATCCGGAGTCGCGATGGAACCGATTGGTTCCTTCCGGGCTGCGAATGCAGTTGGCGAGGCGGGCCTTTGTGCAAGCACCCAAGGAACGCGTGAAGTGCGTTCCTTGGAGAGAGATGGTTCGCTTGGGCGCAGTGCGCTGGCCGTTAAAAGACCTCCTGACTTCTGGAGAGCGGCCATTCTCTATCATCGGCATCTACCGGCACTTCGACGGCAAAGTGGCCCGTCGCGTGAGGACAATACATCCCGGCGCCGTGTATGCCTATGAAGGAGGAGCGCTTCACACCTTCCGCGAGGCCAAGCGCTTGGGTATTACAACTTTGTACGAACTGCCGAGCAGCCACTGGTATTGGGAGCATCGGTTTTTGTCGGAAGAGGCGGAGCGCAATCCCGCATTTGCCGGACTTCTTCCCAAGCTGCAGGATTCGCCGGGCCATATGCGATGGAAGGACGAAGAGCTGGGTCTCGCGGACATGGTTTTTGTCGCCAGCCAGCATGTTCGCCATACGTTGTTTGGTGTGGTGCCGGATGAAAAAATTCGCGTGGTGGGCTACGGTGCGCCTCCCATACGGCCGCGCAAGCCAATGCCACGCGATGCCAATCGGCCCTTGAGGGTTCTGTTCGTCGGCGCGCTGATCCAGCGCAAAGGGATCAGCTATCTGCTGGATGCCGTCGACCGACTCGGAGCCGAGGTTGAATTGACGATTGTGGGCAGGCGCTTTCAGCCCAATCCGCGCGTGGATGAAGCGTTAAGCCGCGTGCGCTGGTTCGAAACGCTTTCGCACGGCCAGGTGCTGGATCTGATGATGGAATCCGATGTGCTGCTGTTGCCCTCTCTCTGTGAGGCCTTCGGCCTGGTCGTCACCGAGGCCCTGGCCTGCGGCCTTCCCGTGATCGTGACGCCCAATGTGGGCGCCGGCGACCTCATCTTTGATGGCCGGGAGGGTTTTGTAGTTCCCATCTGCTCGTCTGAAGCAATTGCCGATCGCTTGCATGCTCTTGACCGCGATCGTGAATTGCTGGCGGTGATGTCGCGCAACGCACAGAGAACCGCGGCGGAGCATGCGTGGGAGAACTATCGCGCCAACTTGGCAGATGCTGTGAGGACTGCAATCCTGTGCTAGTGCGTAGACCTAACCCGGAAAGCGGCAAGAGCAGAATGCCATATCTGAAGAAGCTCTTCTGGCTGTATTTTCTGCTGCTGATCTTCGAGGGCGCGCTGCGCAAGTGGTTTTTGCACCCCCTGGCCGCGCCGCTCCTCCTGGTTCGCGATCCGGTGGCTCTGTTGATCATCGTGGAGGCGTTCCGCACCAACAAGTGGCCGGCAAGGTGGTCGACCGTCACCAGTTTGCTTGCCGTCATGCTGATCGCCCTTTGCGTGGCGCAGATGATCCTGATGGAGAATCCATGGGTCGCCGCTGTATACGGGCTGCGTTCCTATCTCCTCCCTTTTCCTGTTGCCTTCATTATGGGAGAGAATCTCGATCGGGAGGATCTGCGCAAGTTCGGTGTCTGTACGCTGTGGATTCTGCTGCCAATGACGGCCCTGGAGGCGATGCAATACCATTCGCCTCCCGATGCGTTGGTGAATGTCGGCGCCTACGAAGGTGCCCAGCAGATCTACTATGCCGCAATGCACGTGAGGGCTTCGGGCACTTTCAGCTTTGTCACTGGTCCGACGTGCTTTGGCCCGTTCGCCGCCGCATTCCTCTTTTACGGCCTGGCCAATGAAAAATTCGCCAAGAAATGGCTCTTATGGGCAGGGCTGGCAGCGCTGGTGCTTTCGGTTCCGATCGTTGGATCCCGCGCCCTGGAATTCAGCATGGCTGCGGTAGTCGCCTGCGCAGCGGTCGCCGCGATGTTCGGTGTATCGCAGTTCATCAAGATGGTCAAAATCCTGGTGCCGCTGGTCGCCGCTTTCCTGGTGGTTTCGTTTCTGCCTATTTTTTCGCAAGCCACGGCCAGCCTGAAAGAGCGATCGATAGTGAGTTTCGCCACCGAGGGAGGGGTGAGTCATGCCGTCGAAAGTCGAACTTTTGGAGTTTTGCTCGCCGGCATGGAAGAAACCGAATTGATGAAGAACCCGCTGGGCATCGGTATGGGGCAAGGCGCCAATGCCATTGCAAAACTCCTCACCGGAAGCGCGCATTTTATCGCAGGCGAGGGTGAATTCGGCCGCGTCGCGACAGAGATGGGTCCCTTTATAGGGATTGCCTTCATGCTCTTTCGTTGCCTCCTGACCCTGTGGATCCTGCGGCATGCGCTGATGCGGGCAGAAGATCACGATCCACTTGCGCTGCTGCTGTTTCCGGTGGTCTTCCTCACCCTGTTTATGAGCGTGCTCGAACAGCCGACAGAGCAAGGATTCATGGTGGTCAGCGTAGCCCTGTCATTGGCGGCATTGAAGCCGGCGGGACAGCGCGCATTGCGCCCCGCCATGCAAAACCAGAGGTCCTTGCCGGCGCGTCCCGCGGTACGCCCCTACTCGCGCTGAGCCAGATTCAAGATTGCGAAGCGCGGCGGAAAAATGCAATGGAGATTTTTCTCAGGGCCTATGCGTTCGCGCCCAGTCTTGGCGGAATTGAGACCGTGAGCCAATTGCTGGCGGAGATCCTGGTGAAACGGGGTCACGACGTCACGCTGGTCACGAGCACCCCCGGCAAAGGGGGAGAAGAGAACGGACCGTTCTCCGTGGTGCGCAGGCCCGGCATTAGGAGACTGATCTCCGAAATTAGGCGCGCCGACCTTGTGCTGCAAAGTAATATTTCTCTCTATCTGGGCTGGCCGCTGTGGGTGTTTTATCTTCGTAAGCCATTCGTTGTCGTGCATCACACTCCGATCGCACGCCCGGATGGGAGGCTTGCCTTGCAGGATCGCCTCAAGCGCGCCCTGCTTTGACGTCCTTACTGCCTCTCGGTCAGCAACTATCTCGCTAAGACGATGTCTGCAAAGTCGAAGTGGATTCCCATTCCGTATAACAGCAGAGTGTTCCGAAAAATCCCGGAGGTGCAACCAAGCGGCGATTTGCTCTTCGCAGGCCGCCTGGTTTCGGCAAAGGGTGTGGACATTCTGCTCAGCGCGTTCGAGAAAGTTCTCAAGGAGCGCCCGCAGACGACGCTTTCCATCATGGGATCGGGACCGGAGAGAGAAAGTCTCAAGCAACTCGCCGGCGCGCTCGGAGTAGCACAGAATGTCAGCTTTCTCGGCCCCAAGCGGGCAGACGAGCTTGCGGAAGTGATGAATGGCCACAAGATTCTGGCCGTGCCATCGCGGTCACGGCCGCCCGAGGCGTGCCCCGCCGTCCCCATCGAGGCCCTTGCCTGCGGTTGCGTGTCCGTCGCGAGCAGAATGGGCGGCCTTCCGGAGTCGGTGGGAGAGGCGGCCGTGCGGTTTGAAGAGAGCACCGTCGAAGAACTTGCCCGTATCCTTCTTCACTTGCTCCATTGGCCGGGCCAGATCGACGTTTACCTCGCAAAGGCCGAGAGCCACATACGCCAATTCCAGTTTGAGGCTGTGGCCGATGCCTACGAATTTCATTTTGCCGCCTGCAGGCGCTGAGGTTCAGCCGAGAACGTGCGCGGATGAACGTGCAGAGAAAGTGTGGAGTTTCATGTCCACCATGACAACCAGCGATCGTGTTCCCGGGCGAGCCGGCGGTAGCCAGACGGCGGGGCGCTTTTATCCGCAGCTTGACGGACTGAGAGCCATTGCTGTGCTGCTGGTGTTGGTAAGCCATATGAGCGACCTGGCGCTCCCGCACGTTGTTGGGTACCGATCCGCTCTGTGATGGATTGGTGTCGATGCCTTCTTTGTTCTTTCGGGATTCCTGATCACGAAGATTTTGTTAAGTTCCGAGCCGGGATTTCGCGCCTTCGGCCTCTTTGTACTCCGCCGTACCCTGCATACCTGGCCGCTCTATTTTGCCGCCCTTCTCATTGCGTACTGCGCGCTCAGAGGGACTGCGACCGGAAACGAAATTAACTGGCTGCAGCATGTATTTTTTCTGCAGAACTACACGCCAACGTTTGTTGCGCGCTCACTCGGGCCCACTTGGTCGCTGTGCATAGAAGAACATCTCTATTTCCTTTGGCCGTTCCTGGTTTTTCTGCCTCCGAGACGCGTGCTGGTTAGCGTTTTGCCCGCTGTCTTCGCCGCACTTCCCCTGCTGCGCTATTGGGAAATGCACCATGGGTTTACGTTCAAGCAGCTTTACACGGAAACGCAGTTTCATTTGGACGGACTGGTGGCAGGCAGCATGATCGCGTTGATCGTGTCCTGGGGAATCTTTCGTATGCGGACGTTGACATGGATCGGCTATGGCGCCCTGGCGATTGGCGCAGTGGCATCGATCGGAGGTTCTGGTGCAGTTGGAACGTCAACGCAGGAAGCAATGTCGTGTTTGGATTCACCTCTCTGGCCGCCGGCTTCGCAGGATTGCTCCTGTTGTTGCTTCACGGCCAGCCGACCATCGTTGTCAAGTTTCTCAGCCTGCGGCCCCTGCGCTATATCGGCCGTATCAGCTACGGGATCTACCTGTTGCACGACGGCTGCATTTCCTTTCTCAACCGCCTCCCGCTGCATCGTTTTCTAGACACCATGGCCGATTCCTGGATCTTTGCTATACCCTTGCGGGTCGTATTTACGATCTGTATCGCAGCATTTTCCTATCGCTTCTTCGGGTCCCCCATTCTCCGCTTTAAAGATCGCCTGAGATGATGCTCCTATTCTCAGCCCGCGGCGGCAAGCAGGACGATGATTGAAATCCGGACCTATGAGAGTTCTTATCCTCAGCATCAATTACTGGCCTGAAGTCACGGGGATTGGTGCATTCACGACGTAGCGGGCGGAGCATCTGGCCACGGTCGGGCACGAAGTGGAGGTGTGCACCACATTCCCGTACTATCCGGATTGGATAAGTCCCGCCCGAGTACGCGGGAAAGCTGGCGCAGAGCCTCACGTTCTCTGCGGTCAAATGTGCGCAACATCAGGAACCACTTGCCCTCCTGCTTGTGACCTTGATCTTCGCCACATTGTGTTGCGGTATGCTAGAGCAGCATACGGATCAGGGATTCATGGTGATCTGCCTGGCATTCACCATCGCGGCCATCAGACGAAGCGGCATCGGCGTCGATGGCAAGGACACGCGCAGTGCCAGTGTGGCTCCGCCGGGACCCATGGGCCCTGGGAGACGCATCCAGGCGCGCCCCGGATGGGGAAGCGTCAGACCACGGTAGTTTTCGACGGGTCCAATCTCCTTTCCGGATTTTCGCCCGACGCGTGGCCACGCAAAAGACCGGCGCAGGATCTGCAATCCGCCCACGCTCGTCCAAAACACGGATTTCGATTCCGCAGGTGTGCTGATTCAAGGGCATATGGCCGCCAGGCCCAAATACACAGCCTTTCAACCGGCAAGGAGAGGGTAACTGCGGTGTGCGTGAATGGGTTGTGGGCATCGCAAGTTGCTCGTCATCCCAGCCATTTTTCTCAAGAAGGGGCGATAAGACGATGTTAAGAACCGTTGTTGAACGACTGAGCCGCGGCCGATCGTTTCCTTACCGTCTGCCTCAAATCTACGGGGGGTGCCGCTTCTATCTCACTCCTGAGGCCGGCTTGCGTTACTGGATTCCAAGCCGGGGGATCAAAGCGGACGAAACGCTGCTGGGGAACGCGGCTGAAACGGTGAGACCGGGAAGCGTGGTGTGGGACGTGGGGGCTAACATGGGGATATTTTCGTTTGCAGCCGCGGGATTGGCTGGCGCAAACGGCCGCGTTTATGCCTTCGAGCCTGACGCCGTGATGGCCAGGCTTCTGCGACGTTCCGCGCGGTTGAATCCACAGGCCGCTCCCGTTGAAGTTATTCCTTGCGCCGTCGCCCAGGATCTCTCGCTGGCGCGTTTCCAAATCGCCAAGCGTAGCCGCGCCTCGAATGCTCTTGAAGGATTTCAGTTGAGCCAGAGCGGCGGGGTTCGCGAGGTGGAAACCGTATTGGCCGTCTCTCTCGATTGGCTGGCCGGTCGCCTTCCCCCGCCCGATGTTCTGAAAATCGACGTGGAAGGCGCTGAGCTGACCGTCTTTCACGGCGCGCGGCACATGCTCAAGACGAAACGTCCCATCCTGATTTTCGAACTGACACGGCAGAATTGGGACGAAGAGTCCCGATTGTTGCGCGATCTGGGTTACACCCTTTTTGACGGCGACCTGCCGCCCGGCGAACGCCAACCGTTGGCCCAGCCCACCTATAACGTTATCGGAATCCCGTCCTGAGGTTGCCCATTCATCAATTCGGATGGTTTCACCGCGGATCGAGTATGTAATCAATTCGCTTCATACGAGGAAGTTCCCGTCTTACATTGGCGCGATTATACCGGCTTCCCTAGAGAGCGAAATCACCCCGAAAGAATGACGGAGAGCATCCTTCTCTCCTGACGGTAGCTTATGCCTCGCGACAGTAAAGCCGCAGTCATGAAAGTGGCTGGACCGCCCGGCGAAAGCCCGTCGGTTCACCTTGACGCTTTGCGTGGATTTGCGGCATTCTGCGTGCTGCTCAACCACTTCCGGGATGCTCTTTTTGTGGACTATGAGGCGATCGCGCGGCACAATCCATTGACGGCTGCGGCGTATCTGGTTTCCGGCCTGGGCCATCAATCGGTCATCGTTTTCTTTGTGCTGAGCAGTTACCTGGTTGGTGCTAGCGTTTTGCGTTCTGTACGAAAAGGGAATTGGTCCTGGAGGGCTTACTTGCTGGCCCGGTTCAGCCGGCTCTACGTTGTGCTTCTGCCTGCATTGCTGCTGGGAGGGGCGCTCGACTGGCTGGGAATGCATAGGCCGGGCACCGAAGCCGTCTATCCCGCATTTCTCACGGGCGCATTTCTGATTGCGGTGACGATCGAAAGGAAAAGTGTTGGAAAGGCCGTCTTTTCATGGCATAACTACGTTGTCTG
>Ga0302320_10018676_pt1 | contig 13966 bp, 11 predicted proteins | sample Bog_T0_3_FD_202130 | JGI IMG/M metagenome (GOLD analysis project Ga0302320, IMG submission 202130) | Peat permafrost microbial communities from Stordalen Mire near Abisko, Sweden - Bog_T0_3 | ecosystem: Environmental > Terrestrial > Soil > Wetlands > Peat | place: Sweden: Abisko, Stordalen Mire... | reverse complement strand
CCGCCCGATCCAGGAGGCAATACCCGGCACCACTTCGGCGATAACGTATCCGCCAACCACTACGACCACGCAGGAAAATACGCCGTCCATGCGGACGTAGCGTACCGCCGGAATCGTTGCTCCCAGCAGCAAAAGGCCTGCTCCTGGACGGTCGCGCAGCAACGCGATTCCGCCTGCGACCACGGCGAGCACCAGCAGCACATAAATCATGCCTCCGGGATCGCGCAGTGGAAGCGAATGGACGAGGTTCCAACTGAGAGGCAGGCTTTGCCACTCCCGGAACCAAGCCTGGTGGTAAGGCACGACGCGTTCTTGCCGCACCAGTGCCCGGTAAACGTCCCAACCCCAGGGATTCACCAGCGTCGCCAGCGCCGTACCCAGCAACCATGGGAATGCTCGACGAAGCCGTTCCAAGGCTGCGCGACGGCGCTCGGCGCCGAACAGCGATTCCAGCAGTTCCGTAACTACATACATCCCGACGAGGGCCAGCCCCGCCGAGAAACCTAAATGAAGATTGACCCACGCCACCATGAGCAGTGGTAGCAACCACAGGCGGGCGTGGCCAGTTTCATAGTTCTCCCACAGCAGAGAAAGAAATGCGGCAAAGAGTACAACCGTGAACATGTCAGCCCGGGGAGCGGTGCGCCAGGCAATCAGCGGGACTGCGACGATGGCAATGGCGGCGCTGACTGCCGAGCCTCGACGAAGCAGCAACGCCACCGAGCCACAGCACGCTGCGGCCCCAATCCAGGAAATAAGGGCAAATCCGCCAAGCAAATAAGCGGCGTAAAAAATCACGCCTGCGCCCAGCGGATAAATCCAATTGCCCTGCGCAATATAGGAGAAAGCTTCGACCGGCGGAGCGTGATGATGCTGCAGCACCCAACGTCCGGTGGCCATTTGCCAGCCGAGATCGTAGTCCTTAATGGTTCGCAGGCCGGCCAGAAATGCGTAGATGAGCGCGGTGGCGGCAAGCACGTAAAACAGTCGCCGTTGTAGGGAAGAACGCTGAAGGCTTTCCGGCTGCGATGTGGTCGCGCCCGACAACCCGTCTACCGAATCGGCTGGCACAACAAAGGACAAGGTCGAGGGTCGTAGGAAACGGCCGAGCGCGGAAGGCATGCAGAAAATATACTAGAACCTATGACATAAATCGTTTTGTATCAGGGCTCGGCAGGCTTGGCCTAATGTCCCGTCAGATTGACGAATCGCTTTCATTACGTAACCCTGATCCGCCTGCTTCAAGTCCAAAGCCAAACTCCACGCCCGCTCGACGGCTATGTGCCCGATTCGAATTTGGCGAGCCAATTGAACGGCAAGCGGCAGGCCGAAGACAGTGATCGTAGGCCGGTGCTGCATGCCGGGTTGCAGCGTATGCGGCAGACGCTGCGCACGGCGGAGGGCCGGCAGCGATATCAACGACGCAAAGAGTTGGTGGAACCGATGATCGGCAGCTTGAAGGAACACGGCGGCATGCGTGACTTCCAACGGCGTGGTCTCGCCAACGCGGCGGTGGAGTTCGTGCTGGCGGCCATCGCCTTGAACCTGAAACGTTGCTACCGGGTGCGGCAGCTCTGAGCCCGCCGTGTAGTGAATCGGCCATCGAGTGACCTAGGGCCACCAAGGGCCAGTGTCGCAACCGTAACCCAATTTTCAGGTGGAACAAAATCGCGCGAAAGCAGCTCCATCAGCCGCAACGCGGCGGAATGCTGTTAGCCGGGCCATAAGGCCCCGGTAACGCGGGAATTAGTCCGAGCCGCAGAGCGGCGACACGGGTTGCGACCCAGTCTCTGAAGGCCGTGCCCCTTCAACGTACCGACTTAGTCAGAGCTTGCTTAGCTGAAGGCTGAAGGCTGATAGCTGACGGCTGTCCCGCTTATCCCTCGTTGACCAGCGAGCCTATGCGCTCGCCCATGACCACCCGCTGAATATTGCCACGCCGGTTCAGATTGAAGATCACGATGGGCAGGTTGTTCTCGCGGCAAAGCGCGATCGCCGTCGCATCCATCACTCGCAGCCCCAGCCGCAGCACATCCATGTAACTGATGGTCTCGAACATGGTCGCCTCTTTCACCAGCACCGGATCGGCGGTGTAAATGCCGTCGACCTTGGTGGCTTTGAGGATGGCGTCAGCCTTGATCTCCATGGCGCGCAGCGAAGCGGCCGTGTCGGTGGAGAAATACGGATTGCCGGTACCGCCGGCAAACACCACCACCCGGCCTTTCTCCAAATGGCGGATGGCGCGGCGGCGGATGAACGGCTCGGCCACCTGGTTCATCTCGATGGCGCTCATCACCCGGGTGAAAACGTTTTGCTTCTCCAGTGCATCCTGCAGCGCTAGCGCGTTAATCACCGTGGCCAACATGCCCATGTGATCGGCGGAGACGCGGTCCATCAGCTTGGCTTGCTCGGCGACGCCGCGGAAGAAGTTGCCGCCGCCGACTACGATTGCGATCTCGATTCCCAGGCGATGTACCTCGCCAATTTCGGCGGCGATCTCGTGCACACGTTGGTTGTCGACGCCAAACCCTTGTCCTGCGGCCAGTGCCTCGCCGGAAATTTTTAGCAGGATGCGTTTGTAAACCGGAGTGCTCATGCTTGGCAGATACCTAACTGGGGATTGCCCATTCAGTTTAGCAGGCTCTTCGTCAAGAATAGGCAGATTGCAGCAGTGGAGAGTCTTCAGGATAAGCCCTTTGTAGATTGCCGGACTTTCATCCCAGCCGACTACGATACAGTAGATTCGAGACCCAATCATGGACAGCATCGACGATCTCCTGCAACGGGTCTTCCAGCTTGCGCAGTTTCGTCCTCATCAGCGGGAGATTATCCAGGATGTCGTCGCAGGCAACGATGTCGTATGCGTAATGCCGACGGGCGCGGGCAAGAGCCTGTGCTTCCAACTTCCAGCGTTGATGCTGCAAGGCCTTACCGTCGTAGTCTCTCCTTTAATCTCGCTGATGGCAGATCAGGTGAAACAACTGCAGCGGCTGAATGTTCCCGTTCTATTCATGAATAGCTCGCAGAGCCAGGAGGAGCAGCGCGAAGTTTTTTCCGAACTGAAACAAGGTTTTTCGGGACTGCTCTACGTGGCGCCCGAGCGATTCCCGACACCATCGTTCCAGCGCATACTCCCAGAGCTGAAGACACGACTTTTTGTCGTGGACGAAGCCCATTGTTTGAGTTTTTGGGGACATGATTTCCGTCCGGAATATATGCGCCTGGCCGAGGTGCGCGAGCGACTGGGATCGCCGGTCACCATGGCGTTGACTGCGACGGCCACCCCGCAAGTCCGTGACGACATAGTAAGAATGCTCAAGCTGCGCAGTCCCAAGCTACATGTGACTGGCTTCGATCGTCCCAACCTCACCTACGCCTGCCGCCGCATGGATACGGAGGCCCAAAAGGACGCGGCGCTGCTGAACGGTCTTTCCCGGCAATTGGGCAGCGGCATCGTCTACTGTTCGACTCGCCGGATGGTCGAACAACTGGCGGCACTGTTCGCAGAGCGCTTTCCTACTCGCACGGTGCGCGCGTATCACGCCGGCATGAACGCTGACGCTCGCAAGCAGAGCCAGGAAGACTTCATGGCGAACGCCGGCGCGGTGGTGGTGGCGACCAATGCGTTTGGCATGGGGATCAATAAGACTGACATACGCTTTGTGGTGCATTACAACATTCCCGCCAGCCTGGAGGCGTACTACCAGGAGGCTGGCCGCGCAGGTCGTGACGGTCGCTCTGCGCAGTGCATTTTGTACTGCAGTCCGCGTGATCGCTTTACCCAGGAGTACTTCATCGCCAAAATTGGCGAGAACAACTCCGTGCTTTCGCCCGAGCAAATTACAACTCTGCAAGCCTATGCCCGGCAGAAGCTGGATCAGGTATTTCAGTATGCCTATCGATCGCGCTGCCGTCGCCGCGCGATTCTCGACTATTTTGGCGACAGCACTCCGGTTGCGCAATGCGCCTGTGATGTTTGCCGCGGAGACGTTCGCTCTCCCCCGGCCGGGGTCACTGTGGCGACACGGCGTGTTGCCAAGCCGAAGCCTAAGCGGACCCTTTCAGATGACGACCATCTTGATCCGGCCGCCGAGCTACGATTCGAGCGCTTGCGGAAAGTGCGAGCAGAATTGGCGGCGGAAAATAAGTGGCCAGCTTTCTGTATCGCGCATGATTCGGTCTTGCGCGAAGTGGCACGGGTCGCGCCGAAATCGCTGGATGCGCTGTCGGAAATAAGCGGAATAGGCGCGAAGAAGCTGAAGAAGTTTGGAAACGCTCTTCTCAAGGCAGTCCGGGATTAGTGTGGCGCGTTGCTCTGCCGTCCGGGCTCCTTCGAGCTTCAGGAACTATGTTGTAAACACATCGCGAGGGTGTATTGGCAAACAATGACGTGCGCATTATCACAAGTGGATTGACTTGCCATATATGATGTAGTCGGCTGCATTGGCTTGCGCCGATTGGCACTGGTTGTTTATCGTGCAACCGTATTGACAATGTGTGCAGAAACGACCGCGCGCGACTCATAAGGTTGGCGTCTGGTCATGTCGCAAAGCGAGAATCGGTCAGGCCAAGCAGCCACCCTAGGAATGTGCTCGACAACTCATCCACCGCCCCGCACAAACGGCGACCTAGCGCGTTTGCTTGACGTATCTGAACGATATCTCAAATTGGTTCTGCGTTCGGGTCTCCGGTATTCGGTTTTTCGGATTACCAAGAAATCCGGAGGAACCCGCGAAATAGCAGCGCCAAGCGATCCAATTAAGCAATTGCAGCATAGATTGCTTCATTATCTCGAAACAGTGTATACCGGTCGAAGCTCTGCCCATGGGTTCATTAAGCAGCGATCGATCAGAACAAATGCTGAACCGCATTCCCGGACTCGCTATGTATTTAATCTCGACCTAGAGAACTTCTTCCCATCCATTCACTTTGGACGGGTGAGAGGTCTACTGATGGGGAAACCTTACTTCTGGGGTAAGAAGGCGGCAACATCCGCGGCCAATCTTTGCTGCAGGGATACCGTCTTGCCGCAGGGTGCCCCAACGTCCCCTATCATCGCCAATATGGTATGCGCAAATTTGGACAGCGAGCTGAAGACCCTCGCAAAGAAGTTTCACGCTACATACACACGCTATGCTGACGACATAACTTTCTCGACGATGTCGCAGAGTTTTCCGAAAGTTCTTGCTGTACACGCAGGAGAATTGACTCGGCAGGTTGAGGTTGGCGACGAACTGAGAAAGATAATCGAGTCGAATGGTTTTAGTGTGAACACGAAGAAGACCCGTCTAGCCCGCCATGAGCGTCAGGAGGTAACGGGCCTAACCACTAATCGGTTCCCGAATGTTCAGCGCCGATTTGTTCGTCAGATTAGGGCAATGATACATGCGTGGCGAAGGCATGGACTCGACAAGGCTCAGAGTGAGTACTGGACCAAGTTCGACCACCGCAATCGCCAAGGAAAGCGTCCATCCTTTGCCCGTGTAGTTAGGGGAAAGATTGAGTTTGTCGGCAGCGTGCGTGGGAAGACTGATCCGATTTATTGGCGACTGCTTCGGCAATATGCCGATCTCTACGTCCGGGATGTGGACCGTAATTATCAGCTTCGTGAGCCAGACGGGTTCGTGGAGTACGATTTTCGAGAACTCAAAAAGGCCATATGGGTGCTGTTCGACAAGACCACCCTTCAGCAGAGCACAGCGTTTTGCCTGAAGAATGTTGGCCTAGTAACATGCGACCACGCGATCGGAGATCCCGGGAGTCTGGTCGTATTCCAGTCGCGAGACCCATTGATGACCGAATATCCCGTGCGCTTGTTGAGCCGAGATCAAAAACTAGACCTTGCGATCCTCGAAGCCCCATTCCAAGTTCCGAAGTGGTTGTTGGCCGGCGACGATGACGCCATCAAGCAACGCGACCTTGTACGCCTCCTAGGCTTCCCGCAGCATCACAATGGTGCGGACGTTTCCATCTCCGAGGGATACGTCGTGCATGAATATAAATTCGAAAACGTTCGCCGTTTTCACATTAGTGCCTCAATCATTCATGGCAACAGTGGGGGACCTGTGCTTAATTCGGAGAACCGGGTCATTGGTGTTGCCATAAAGGGTGGCCAAGACGAGCTTAACGGAGTCGTCCCAATTAGTTACGCTTTCCGACTATCCCTATCAACTGCCCCAACACCTAGCGACCAAGCATAACAGGGCGGGAATGATCCCCGCCCTGCCTTTAACTGGTGACTTGGAGCTCATTTACTCCCCGGCCGTATCGCCAACCTTGCTGACCGCGATGGTCTCGCCTATGTCGCCAACCTTGAAGCGGGCGAAGCGGCGGATGGAAATGTTTTCACCCAGCTTGCCGATGGTGGTGGCGATCAGTTGCGCGACAGTGATGGTCTGCTCTTTGATGAAGGGCTGCTCGTACAGACACACCTCCTCGTAGAACTTGGCCATCTTGCCTTCGACAATCTTCTCGATCACCGGAGCCGGCTTGCCGGTCGCGCCCGCCTGCGCGCGATAGATGTCCTTCTCCTTTTCGAAAGCTTCGGGAGTGACATCTTCCTTGCGGACGAAGCGCGGATCGGTAGCTGCGATGTGCATCGCGATATCGTGTACCAGGCCCTTGAAGTCGTCGGTGCGGGCGACGAAATCGCTCTCGCAATTCACCTCAACCAGCACGCCGATCTTGCCTCCGGCGTGGATGTAGCTGGCCACCGAGCCTTCGCTGGTGGCGCGGGTGGCCTTCTTGGCGGCCGTGGCAATGCCCTTCTTGCGCAGGATGACGATGGCACCTTCAACGTCGCCCTTACTTTCGGTAAGGGCGTTCTTGCAATCCATCATGGGTGCATTGGTTTTGTCGCGAAGCTCTTTAACTTGTGCGGCGGAAATGTTCACGGATGTAGTGCTCATCTTTCGGGAAAACCCTTTCGCTATTCGCATTTCGCTCTTCGTTGTTCGCCAGAGAACGAAACACGGCCGTATAAAATCTATGTCCCTATTCATCTTTCACCGCCTCGCTCAACCTTCTGGCGAAGAGCGAACGGCGATAAGCGAATAGCGGCTGTAAAAACGCCCGCGCTGCATTGACGCGCGGGCCAGGAAACTACTCGTTGTCTCGACCGATTGCTTAGGCGTTGGTGCTCTCTGCGGCAGCGCGCCGGCCGCCCTTGCCCAGCACTTCTTCCATGCTGACTTCTTCGGAATCGTCGATGCTCGACACGGGAGCGGCGGCGGTTTCCTCGCCTTCGGGACTGGCCGCGGCTGCTTCGGCAGCCTCGCTGTACTGCACGCCGGCCGAGAGGTCGGCCATCTGCTTGTCGGTAGCGGCCTGCGAGCCCTCGACCACCGAGTCGGCAATCTTGGAGGCGAACAACCGAATGGCGCGCAGCGCGTCGTCGTTACCGGGAATCACGTAATCCACTTCAGTTGGATCGCAGTTGGTATCGACCACGGCGACCACCGGAATGCCCAGCTTGCGCGCTTCCTTTACCGCGATCTGCTCCTTGTTGGAGTCGATCACGAACAGCGTGTCCGGCAAGCGGTTCAGGTTCTTGATGCCCGCCAGGTTGGCTTGCAAGTGCTTGCGCTCGCGCTCCAACTTCACAACTTCTTTTTTCGGCAGCAGCTCGTAGCGGCCATCGGTGGCCATCTCGTCCAGTTCCTTCAGCCGCTTCACCGATTTCTGCACCGTCACCCAGTTGGTCAGCAGCCCGCCCAGCCAGCGCTGGTTCACGTAGAACATGCCGCAGCGGGTCGCTTCTTCCGCGATCGCATCCTGCGCCTGGCGTTTAGTGCCGACAAACAGCACTAGCTTGCCTTCGGACGCCATGTCCTGCACGAACTTCGACGCTTCCTTGAACATCTTCAGCGTCTTCTGCAGATCGATGATGTAAATGCCATTGCGTTCGCCAAAGATGAATTCCTTCATCTTCGGGTTCCAGCGTTTCGTCTGATGCCCGAAGTGAACGCCCGCTTCGAGCAACTCCTTCATCGTAATATTTGCCAAGCTACCTCCTAGGTTGGCTTGCATCCTTTGCGGCGGCTTTGGTCAGCCGGTCGCTCGGGATTGCTTTCCCCGTCACCCGCTCTGTTGAGGATGCGGGAAGATTTCGTTCCGGTTGATGTTGTGTGCCTCGCCCCCGGAACCAAAAGGCGAGAATAGGGGGTCAGGGACTAGGTTCTAGGGGTTAGCGATTGAGCCTAGCCCCTAAAACCTAGTCCCTAGTCCCTTCTTTATCTCTTCGAGAACTGGAAGCGCTTACGAGCGCCCTTCTGACCGTACTTCTTGCGCTCTTTCTCGCGAGCATCGCGGCGCAGGAAGCCTTCAGCTTTCAGCTTGGGGCGCAGCTCAGGATTAAACTCCTGCAACGCGCGCGCAATTCCCATACGCACCGCACCGGCTTGGCCGTTCACGCCACCGCCCTTGACGGTGCAGGTGATGTTGAAGGTGCCGCTGGTCTCGGTCAGCACTAGGGACGACTTCGCCATGATGCGCTGCGCCTCGGTGACAAAGTGCTCGTCAAAGGCTTTGCCGTTGACCTTGAACTCGCCGCTGCCCGGGCGAAGGAACACGCGAGCCACGCTCGATTTGCGCCGACCCGTACCGTAATACTGAACCAATTCTGCCATCGTTATCCGTCGGGAGCCTGGCTCCCTTTGATCCTTCCCAGAAAATTTGATGGGTCCTTAATCAGGACCTGAAGGGGCGTGCCTTCAGGCACGCCGAATCCGCTTCTCAAATAACTCCAGCGGGCTTCAGCCCGCTTGCCTACTTGGCAACTGCGGCCAGCGCTTCCGGCTTCTGCGCCGAGTGAGGATGCTTGTCGTCGCGATAGACCTTCAGCTTGCCGGCCATGGCGCGCCCCAGCTTGGTGTGGGGCAGCATTCCGGTGATGGCCTCTTCCACAATCCGCTCCGGCTTGCGAACCAGCCGCTTCTTGTACTCCTCGGACTTCATGCCACCGGGGTATCCGGAGTAGTTGTAATAAACCTTGTTGTCGGCCTTGAGTCCCGAAATGTGGATCTTGGCCGCATTGATCACAATGACGTGATCGCCGGTGTCCATGAACGGAGTGTACTTGGGGCTGTCTTTGCCAGAGAGGATGCGCGCCACACGACTAGCCAACCGGCCCAGAATCTGGCCGTCGGCATCAATGACAAACCACTTGCGCGCAATTTCCCCCTTGGGGAAATAGGTTGACATCTCTAAACTCTCCCAGTATTTGAAAAAACCGCGAAAGAGCCGCTTGGTTCAGGCGCTGGACGCGCAGAGACCTTCAGGCGGGCAAACGCAGGACTACGAAAGATTTAAGAATAAACCACGGGCGCTGCGCTTGTCAATAAAACGGCGGCACAGGCCCTCGCGGGTAGGATTCGTCGTTGCCGTCTACCTCCGATGGCTTTCACCCTCCATCGTCGGCTTACCGCTCAGCGCCGCGTCCCGCGCGCCTAGCCACCATATCTCCTGGCGATGAAAACTCCGAAGACGATGTGGAGCAGGCCGAAGCCGACCCCCAGCACGACGTTCGCCCAAAACCAGGGCAAAGGCAGTGCGACCGCGCCCATCACAACGAAAGCCGCTCCCATGGCGGGTACGGCGCGAACCGAGAATGCTCCCGCCTGCATCACTGCGACTCCGTAGAGCACCAGCCACACGCCGGGAATCAGCCGCAACGGCCCACTCCACATCAAGGCGATGGTCAGCAAACCGCCGGCAGCTAGCGCCGGCAGCAATCCGACGAACAGCCGTCGTCCCGAGATCGACAGCATCTTATTCCGCAGCCGGATCGTCTTCCGATGCATGGTGGCCAGCGCGATCGTCACCGCGACCAATGCTTCGGCGAGCCAGACCGCCAGCCATCCATCGGGCGTGACCTGCCTCAGTGCGATGGGAGCGGCAATGAGTGCCGTCACTCCCATGGCGCACAATCCCCAGCCGGGCACGGCGGTAAATGCTGAACTGCGTTCCATGGTCTGGCGGATTATACCCAGATTGTCGACCGTTCGAAGCCAGCCTAAAGGCTGGCTCTACCGCGCCTTTTCGAATCGGAGTCCGTTTACTTCACCGCCGCCGCTTTCGCCGGTTCGCCCACCCGCTTGGCCACCTTGAAGGTCAGCTTGGGTTGCTTTTTGTCGGCATCGACCACGATGTGATCGCCGTGCAGCACTTCGCCATCGAGAATCTTCATCGCCAGCGGATCCTGTACCAGCTTTTGAATGGCGCGCTTCAGCGGACGCGCTCCATAATTCGGATCGTAGCCTTCAGTGAAGATCATCTCCTTCGCCGCCGCCGTCAGCTCCAGGCTGATCTTGCGAGCGGCCAGCAGCTTCCGCAAATCTTCCAGCCGCAGGTCAACGATCTTCGTCAACTGCTCCTTGCCCAGCGGGTTGAAGATGATGATGTCATCCACGCGGTTGAGGAACTCGGGCTTGAAGTGCGCGCGCAGCGCTTCCATCACCCTCTGATGCGCTTCCGTAATCTGCTCGGCGTCGTGATGTAATCCCATGTCTTGCAGATACGCCGATCCGATGTTCGACGTCATGATCAGGATCGTGTTCTTGAAGTCGACCACGCGGCCCTTGCCGTCGGTCAGGCGGCCATCGTCCATGATCTGCAGGAAGATGTTGAATACATCCGGATGCGCTTTCTCGATTTCGTCGAATAGCACCACGGCGTACGGCCGGCGGCGAATCGCTTCGGTCAACTGCCCGCCTTCGTCGTAGCCCACATATCCCGGAGGCGCGCCGATCAGCCGCGACACCGAATGCTTCTCCATGTACTCCGACATGTCGATGCGCACCATAGCATGCTCATCGTCGAACAAGAACTCGGCCAGCGCTCGCGCCAACTCGGTCTTGCCCACGCCGGTCGGTCCCAAGAAGATGAACGAGCCAATCGGCTTGCGCGGATCGCTCAATCCCGCGCGTGAACGCCGTATCGCATTGGCGACATGTTGCAACGCGTCGTCCTGCCCAATCACGCGCTCCCGCAAGCGTTCTTCCATGGTGACCAGCTTCTTCACTTCGCCTTCCAGCATCTTCGACACCGGAATGCCGGTCCACTTGCTGACGATCTTGGCGACGTCTTCCTCGTCGACCTCTTCCTTCAACATGCGCGACTGCTTGCCGTCCATGGCTGCGCTCAGCTTCCCCACCTCGGCCTCAAGCTGCGGCAGCTCGCCATACTTGATCTGCGCCGCGCGATTGTAGTCACCCTTGCGTGTCGCTTCCTGCTCTTCCAGCTTCAGCCGCTCGATGCGCTCCTTCGCCTCGCGCACTTTGGCGATAGCTTCCTTCTCCTGCTTCCAGCGCGCTTTCAGGGCATTGGCATCTTCCTTGATATGCGCCAGCTCTTTTTCCGCGATCGTCAGCCGCTCGCGCGAGTTGGCATCGTCTTCACGCTTCAACGCCTGCCGCTCGATCTCAAGCTGCGTGGCGCGCCGTTCGAGCTGGTCGATCTCGGTCGGCATGGAATCGATCTGGATGCGCAGTGACGCCGCGGCCTCGTCGATCAAGTCGATTGCCTTGTCCGGCAGGAAGCGGTCGGAGATATAGCGATGCGACAGGGTCGCGGCCGCCACAATCGCTGAATCCTTGATGCGCACGCCGTGATGCACTTCATACTTCTCGCGCAGGCCGCGCAGAATCGCGATGGTGTCTTCCACGTTGGGCTCGCCCACAAATACGATCTGGAAGCGGCGCTCCAGCGCTGCATCTTTCTCGATGTACTTACGGTATTCGTTCAGCGTGGTGGCGCCAATCGCGCGCAACTCACCGCGGGCCAGTGCCGGCTTCAGCATGTTCGAAGCATCAATCGCGCCTTCAGCCGCGCCGGCTCCCACCAGGGTGTGCAGCTCGTCGATGAACAGAATGATCTGTCCCTGCGACTGCTCAATTTCTTTCAACACCGCTTTCAGGCGGTCTTCAAATTCGCCACGATACTTCGCGCCCGCCAGCATCGCGCCCAGATCGAGCGACACCACGCGCTTGTTCTTCAACTGCTCGGGAACGTCGCCGGAAATGATGCGCTGTGCGAGACCTTCGACGATCGCGGTCTTGCCCACACCCGGCTCGCCAATCAGCACCGGATTATTCTTGGTGCGGCGCGACAGCACCTGCACCACGCGGCGCACTTCTTCGTCGCGCCCAATCACGGGATCGAGCTTGCCCTGGCGCGCCAGTTCGTTCAAGTCCTTGGCATAGCGCTCCAGCGCCTGGTACTTCGCTTCGGGATTCTGGTCGGTCACCTTCTGATTGCCGCGCACCGAGGTCAGCCCGCGCAAAATGTTGTCGTAAGTCGCGCCCGCTCGCGCCAGGATCTCCTGCGCCGCGTCGCGCTTCAACTTCGTCATCCCCAGCAGCATGTGCTCGGTGGAAACGTACTCGTCCTTGAAATTCGCTGCCTCTTTGAAGGCGTTCTCCAGCAGCGTCGAAGCCGCATCGGAGAGATGCGCCTGCGCTGCGCCGCTGCCGGAAACTTTCGGCAGCTTGCCGATCTCGCGCGTCACCTCGGCTTGCACCGCCGGCACGTGCAGTCCCACCCGCTCCAGCAGAGGAGCAACGATGCCCTCGCGGTCTTCCAACAACGCGCCCAGTATGTGTACCGGCTGCAACTCAGGATTGCCGTTCTCGCTGGCCAGATCGTTTGCCCGCTGCATGGCTTCCTGCGCCTTCACGGTCAATTTGTCCCAACGTATTGCCATATGAACTCCAGTTGTCGGTAGCCAGTTGTCAGTTAATTCATCCGTGTAGGGCCCGTCGTGCCCTATGCGCTCTAGATATCCTTCAGCAAATCCGAGTCAGGCTTCCAAATCTCAACAAAGTCTCTAAGACAGGTCTGTAGTTGCTCTTGCAAACCATCGATTTTGAACCGCTCACTTTGGACCTCCACGACATTGAGGATGCAGTTGTGAGCGGTCATGAGCGCTTGGTCAGCTACCGCTGGCTCCGATTCGTGTTGGAACTGTATTCCGTCATCCACAATCTTCAGTCGATCCTTCAGCCCTCCGAAAGTGCTGTGCGCTTGGCGCAACGGGATAAAGTAGCCCGGCACAATCAGCGTACCGATAGCTCCGGCCCTTTTTGCCATCGAAACGAAATCCATCTCATTCCAGGAATTGTTCAGCCTCTTTGTGCCGCAAGTTTTGCAATCCGTAACAAGAAAATCCGCCTTCACCTGCGCATATCTTTGTTCGACGCCGGCCACGACCTCGGGTTGCAGCGCATCCTTACCGAACGTATCAAGAATATTCCTCATGAGCTTGTGCTGCTGCACATGGTGGAAGTCCATGAAGGCACCTACTTCGTCCGGATGCTCGTGTAAATAACGGAGCGTCACCGTGTGCTCGTATAGGCTTCGCAGCAACTTCAGCCCAGCTTCTCCATATCCGTTGCCGCAGACCAGCAGGATCTCCATGAAGTCCTCGGCGCACATCCTGCCATACAAGTAAACGAGCTTGTCTGCCGCTTCCGACATGGTCTGGACACGGGTGAATGCCATATCGATAGCCCGGACTAGATTCACGAATCGGTCGGGCCATAGCGGGTGACGCTGTTCAAACTTCGCGGCGGCGTCAGGGTCCCCGAAAATGAGTTGTACTTGGTCGGCCATGCGTAGATTGTATTGACTGGCCCTTCAGAATGCCCGGCCGGAACGACAGCAGCTCAACTGGCGACCGACAACTGCATTTGCTTTCGCCCCTCGGGGAACTCCTTTTGGTAAACAAAAGGGAGGCAAGATCCGAACCCGCCTCCCTTGAACTCCCCAGTTCGTCTCCCTCCAGGAAATTCTCCCGGGGGGCGAAACTTGCGTCAAGCAGCCTGCCCCTGGCTGTTCTTGCCATCTAGCGGCTGGCTGCCGACATTCACCTTGATCGACTTCGGCTTGGCTTCGGCCCGCTTCGACAGCCGGACCTTCAACACACCGTGTTCGTAATCGGCCTTGATGTCTTCCGTGCTCACCGTGCTGG
>Ga0302320_10018675_pt1 | contig 13967 bp, 10 predicted proteins | sample Bog_T0_3_FD_202130 | JGI IMG/M metagenome (GOLD analysis project Ga0302320, IMG submission 202130) | Peat permafrost microbial communities from Stordalen Mire near Abisko, Sweden - Bog_T0_3 | ecosystem: Environmental > Terrestrial > Soil > Wetlands > Peat | place: Sweden: Abisko, Stordalen Mire... | reverse complement strand
TCCAGCTTACTGGAGGGTCGCCCCGGCAGATTGCCGAGAGAGTAGATTGGGCCGATTGGGCCCCGAATGGAAAGAGCATCGCGATCGTGCGAGATGCGGAGGGGACGCAGCATCTCGAATTTCCACTCGGCCATGTTCTATACGAGACCACTGGATGGATCAGCCACCCACGGGTATCGCCCGGGGGCGATATGGTTGCGTTCCTTGACCACCCGACCGACAAGGACGACCGCGGTACCGTGTCGGTTGTCGACCTTGCTGGGCATAAGAGGACCCTTTCCACCGGATGGGAGAGCGAGGAAGGGCTGGCTTGGTCTCCACGCGGGAACGAGATATTGTTTTCGGCCACGGAAGCCGGACTCCAGCGCCGCATCTATGCCGTGGATATGCAGAGCAACATGCGCCTGGTGTATAGCGCACCCGGCGGGGTCACGCTCGAGGACATCGCTCCCGACGGGCGGCTCCTGCTCACTCGGGACGAGCAACGCGCGGGAATCATGGCTATGGCGCCGGGCGCCGCCCGGGAGCGAGACCTCTCCTGGCTGGACTGGTCGCTTCCGGTCGGTCTCTCGCCCGACGGCAATACAGTGTTGTTCGACGAGCAGGGAGAGCAGGGAGGGCCAACCTACACGGTTGCGATGCGGGACCTGCGCGGTTCACCGCCTGTCCCTCTGGGCGAAGGGATGGCCGGCGGGTTCTCTCCCGACGGGAAGTGGGTGGCCGCGACGATTGACTATAGTAGGATCGTGCTCTTGCCCACGGGTGCGGGCGTCTCCCGGCGAGTCGAGCCCGGCGGCATCGAGCAGTATGGCCCCGTGATGTGGATGCCCGACGGCAAACGGCTCGTATTCCCGGGGCATCTGGCTGGCCGTGTGAGCCGCTGCTTCATTCAAGACATTGAGGGCGGCAAGCCTACTCCCATCACTCCGGAGGGGTACATCGGGTGCCGTCCCTCTCCGGATGGGAGGTGGATTGCGGCCAGAGACATAGCCGAAAATCAGGGCATGTTGTTTTCCGTGGATGGAGGCGGTCCGCGCTCCATCCCAGGCTTATTGCCGGGAGAGACTTACTCATGGGCATCCGACCCGAAGTTTATGTATGTGAGTCAATGGAATCAAATTCCGGTGAAGATATTTCGGTTGAATATTGTGACCGGACAGCGGCAGCTCTTTAAGGAATTGAACCCTCCGGACCTATCCGGACTTTGCGACCTATCCGACGCTGTATTTAGCTCCGACGGCCGAGCCTATGTCTACGGATTTAGCCGCCTGCTCTCGGACCTTTATCTGGTGAAGGGGCTGCAATAGAGTCCTGTGCAGGCTCCTTTGCATAAAGCCGATTTCCCCGCACCAATTTAGCGATTACAGACTAGAATTCTATTCGGTCTTCAGGCTCGAATCGGAAAGCTGCGGGACGCGGGCACGATCGGCGAGAATGCATAGGCCCGAGTTAGTCGAGAGAGTCGCTCACATTGCCGTCTGTGGAGTCACTATTAATAAGCTAATTGCGCTTTCGTTTGTTTGCGCGTTGCCCCTGCTCGGCTCAGGTCTACTGCACGCGCAGGGAACTCAGCCCAGGACGGCTGCGCCGGACCACTTCGACCTGCTGCCGGCGGGGAAGGACGCCTATCTTCACTATGCCGCGGAGACGGACACGATGCTAAAGCAGGATGTGTTGGGCGTGTGGTTTCCGCGGGCGATCGATGATAAGAACGGCGGGTTCTATGCGGACTTCACGCGCGACTGGCAGCGCGCGCCGAGTCACGGCAAGTTTTCTGTCTTTCAGGGGCGCATGACGTGGATTGCGGCGGAGGTGGTGATGCGGCGGCCCGAGCTGCGCAAGCAGTATCTGCCGTATGTGACGCACGGGGTCGACTATCTTGCGAACACGATGTGGGACAAGCAGGATGGCGGGTTCTACTGGGGGTTGAGCGACGACGGGAAGGTGTCACCGCAGTTTACGGATGGGAAGCATCTGTATGGGATCAGTTTTTGCATCTACGGGCTGGCGGCGGCGTACCAGGCGACGCACGATCCGCGCGCGCTGGCGCTGGCGAAGGATGCGTTTCGCTGGACGGATAAGCATGCGCACGATCCGGTGAATGGCGGCTACTACGAGTGGCTCACCCGGGACGGCACGCCGGTGCAGGCGAAGCCGTACGATGCGGTGGTGCGGGACGGGCCGGTGGGCGGGTTTCCGGTGGGGTACAAGTCGATGAACACGCACATTCATCTGCTGGAGTCCTTTACGCAGTTGTATGCGGTGTGGAAGGACCCCGTGCTGAAGCAGCGTGTGGCAGAGCTGTTGCATGTGGTGCGCGATAAGGTGTCGGTGCAGCCGGGCGCGATGAATCTCTACTTCACGAACGACTGGCACGCGGTGCCGGAGCATGACTCCTATGGCCACGACATTGAGGCGACGTATCTGATGCGGGAGGCGTCGGACGCGATCGGGGAGACGGACAAGAGCAGGACGGAGCATGTGGGGCGGATGCTGACGGACCACGCGCTGCAGTATGGGTGGGACGATGCGCATGGCGGGATCTACCACTCCGGCTCGTTCGATAGCAAGCCGGACGACCTGCTGAAGGAGTGGTGGGTGGAGATGGAGACGCTGAACACGCTGCTGCTGCTGCACGAAAAGTACGGCGCGCAGACGGATGTTTACTGGCGCGACTTCCAGATGCAGTGGCAGTATATTCAGCGCTACCAGGTGGACCAGGAGTTCCACGGAGACTATGAGTTGATCAAGCCGGATGGCACGCCGACGATGACAGGCAAGGGGCGCATGTGGAAGGCTGCGTATCATGATGGGCGCGCGTTGCTGAATGTGAATGAGCGCTTGCAGCGACTGGCCGCGGCAGATGCATCGGATAACGCTAAATAGATTGCAACAGAACTGGAGGAACGATCGATGTTGAAGCAAAGAGGTTACGGAATGAATCGCCGGGGAGTGCTGAAGTCGTCGCTGGCGGCGATGGCGGGCGGGATGCTGGGTGTGCGGGGCGAAGAGGCCGTGGCTCAATCGCCGATTAAAAACGTCAACCTCAACTCCAGCCCCTCGACGCTGAAGATCACGGACATGCGCTACACCACCGTGGTCAAGCCGGGGCCCAGCCCATGCACGATCATCCGCATCGACACCAATCAGGACGTCTACGGCCTCGGCGAGGTGCGCGACATCGCCGGCTACCAGTACGCCATGGTGCTCAAGAGCCGCATCCTCGGCCAGAACCCGCTCAACATCAACTTCCTCTTCGACAAGATCGCCCAGTTCGGCGGCAACGCGCGCCAGGCCGGCGGCGTCTGCGCGGTCGAGATGGCGTTGTGGGACATCGCCGGCAAGGTCTACAAATGCCCCGTCTATCAGATGCTCGGCGGCAAGTGGCGCGACACCATCCGCATCTACGCCGACACCACCGAGTCGCGCGACCCCAAGGAGTACGGCCTCCGCGCCAAGGAACGTATCGCCATGGGCCTCACCTGGATGAAGATGGACCTCGGCCTCGACACCCTCGACGGCATCCCCGACACCGTCATGCAGCCCGCCGGCATGAGCCGCTGGGAGCTCGGCAACCAACCCCACCCCTTCACCGGCATCGAGGTCACCGACAAAGGCATCGACCGCCTCTGCGAGTACGTCGCCGCCGTGCGCGACAACATCGGCTACAGCGTGCCGCTCTCCATGGACCACCTTGGCCACATGGGCGTCAAATCCATCATCCGCCTCGGCAAGGCATACGAAAAATACAACCTGGAATGGATCGAGGACGTGATCCCCTGGTTCTATACCGACCTGCTCAAGGAGATCACCGACGCCAGCCCCACGCCCACCCTCACCGGCGAGGACATCTACCAGATCAGCGACTTCGAGACACTCTGTACGAAACATGTGGTCGACAAGATACATCCGGACCTGTCGACTTCGGGTGGCATCCTGCAGACGCACAAGATCGGCGATATGGCGTTCCAGAACGGCGTCCCCATGGCGATGCACTTCGCCGGGACGCCGGTGGCGTGCATGGCGAACGTGCATTGTGCGGCGGCGACGCGTAATTTCCTTGCGCTGGAAAACCACTCGCTTGACGTGCCCTTCTGGCAGGATCTCGTCACCGGTATCGAGAAGCCCATCATCAACCGCGGCTACATCAAGGTGCCGGACACGCCGGGGTTGGGCATCACACTGAACGACGATGTGGTGAAGCAGCACCTTCGGCCCGGGACCGGTTACTTCGAACCCACGCCGATGTGGGATGAGGTGCAGTCGCTCGATGATGCGCTCTGGAGCTAGGCATGAAGCATGGGGCATCGGTAACGAGGCTGCAAAGGAAGGTGCGTATGAAGAAGCTATTGGTGCTTGCGGCATTCGCTAGCGCGTTAGTTGCTGTGAGGCCCGCGGCGGCGCAGGTGAAGATGACCCGCGAGCAGATGATGTTCTACACCTCGGAGTGGAAGGGCGACCGCTTTCCCGATGGCCGCCCCAAACTTCCCGACGACCTGCTCACGCGCGCGCTGGATGTCTCCATCGAAGACGTCTGGGACTACCTGCGCGGCTCCGGCTATCGCTCCCAGTTCGACTCGGGCTTCCGGATGCTCCACCCGGAGAAGCCCTTCGCCGGCCGCGCCCTCACCGCCCAGTACATGCCCTCGCGCCCCGACATGACCCGCCCCATCGCCGCCGAGGGAAAGGCCGAAGGCCGCGTCGGCGACAACAATAGCTGGCCCATCAACGAGCTGCAGATCGGCGATGTCTACGTCGCCGACGGCTTCGGCAAAATCGTCGAGGGCACCCTGATCGGCTCCAACCTCGGCAGCGGCATCGCCGCCCACAGCCACACCGGCTTCGTCTTCGACGCCGGCATCCGCGACGCTGAGGAGAACCGCGAGATCCCCAACCTCAACGGCATGTATCGCGCCTACGATCCATCCGCCTGGGCCGATATGACGCTCACCGCCATCAACGCGCCGATCAGAATCGGGCGGGCGGTGGTACTACCCGGAGACCTCGTCCTCGCCAAGTCCGACGGCGTCCTCTTCATCCCCGCCGTCCTCGCCGAGGCCGCAATCAGCAACGCGGAGTTCACCAACCTGCAGGACGCCTTCAACTTTGAGCTGAACAAGACCGGTGCCAATGGCGGCCAGTTCGAAGGCGGCTGGACGCCGCAGAAGTACGCGGCCCTCGCCCAATGGATCGACGCCCACCCGGAAAAGCTGAAGATGCCGCGCGCGGAGTTCGACGCCATTCTGGCCCGGAGACAGGGGCCACGCAGGACACCGTAGAAGACGCTGGCCTGATCTGTCTCAATCCATGGAGGAGCCAATGCGCATTGCGAGATTGCTCAAGAGATTTCTTTCCGTGATAGTCGCTGTGGCGTGCCTTCCTCTCTCCGCGATTGCGCAAGGTGCTGCAATGTCGCCCATTGTTCTGACTCAAGCTCAGGTCGCCGTATGCGATCCGCACAGGACCTGCGATCACGGGCTATGCGATGCCACCACATGCATTCAAACTTTGCTCGACCGTGAGCAGATGATGCAACAGCTGCACATCACCTCCCTGCGCCCCGGACCAGGCAATCACAAAGACGCGCCTCCTCCCAACTTCGACGAGTCGAAGGCGAATCCGTATCCCAATCTGCCCGATCCGCTAATTCTCAACAACGGAAAGAAGGTCACGACCGCAAAGATGTGGTGGCAGCAACGCCGTCCGCAGATCGTCGAATACTTCGACCGCGAGGTCTATGGACGCGTCCCGGCCCACACGCCCAAGGTGATCTGGGAGGTCGCCAGTACAGCCAATGAGACAGTAGGGAAGTATCCGGTCATAACCAAGCAGCTTGTCGGCCACGTCGATAACTCTTCCTACCCGGCGATTACGGTCGACATCCGGATGACTCTTACCACTCCCGCCAGTGCCTCAGGCCCGGTTCCAATCATCATGCAGTTCAGCTCGTCGACTCCGCCTCCACCTTCGGCCTCTCGCGCTGTGCGCGCAGCAGCGCCTCTTTGGGAGCAGGAGATTCTGGAGAAGGGATGGGGCTATGCCATCCTTTCTACGATGAGTATCCAGGCAGAGAACGGCGCGGGGTTTAGGAGCGCTGGGATCATTGGCCTGGTAAACAAGGGCCAGTTTCGCAAACCCGATGACTGGGGAGCGCTCCGCGCGTGGGCATGGGGAGCGGATCGAGCCATGGATTACTTTGAGACTGACAAATCTGTCGACACGAAGCAGGTTGGCCTCCAGGGCCACTCGAGGTATGGCAAGGCCGCGCTCGTCACCATGGCCTACGACCAGCGTTTTGCCATCGCCTATGTCAGCTCTTCGGGCATCGGTGGCGCCAAACTCTTCCGCCGCAACTTTGGCGAGCCTCTTGAAGACCTGGCCTCAGAGCGCGAGTACCACTGGATGGCGGGCAACTTCCTGAAGTACGCAGGCCCGCTTACTGCAAACGATCTTCCTGTGGATGCGCACGAACTGATCGCTATGTGTGCTCCGCGGCCTGTGTTCATCAGCGGCGGTTCCACCATCGGCGCAGCCTCGGACAATGCGGCCGACCCGCCCGGTTCGTTTATGGCGGCCGTCGCGGCCGGCCCCGTCTACCGGCTTCTCGGCAAAAAAGACCTGGGTACCAGCACCCTGCCACCGATAGCGACTCCATTGATCGATGGAGAGATCGCCTTCCGTCAGCACACTGAAGGCCACACCGATGTTCCCAACTGGCCTACTTTCCTGATATTCGCGAGCCGGTACATCCACGGGCATGCTGCCAACGCGGCAATCGTCCACTAGCAGGCAAGTCGACAACAAGACAAAGTGCTTACCGACCCGATGGATCGGTAAGCTGATAGGCAACACAAGATTGCCATGCGAGATTTGCGCCCTCAATGGCGACAATTCCCTGGATCGTTCGGCAATGGAGTAGAAAGGCGCCAACGATAGCTGGCTCTTACCTGTCCGCCGCGCGGTCGAACTCTATCTGAAAGCGGCGTCCGCTCCGGCTTGCGTTGGCGTTGACGATGGCCTGGAGGGCGCGGGCGGTTTGACCGCCTTTTCCTATGAGACGGCCCACATCGGCTTGGTTGGCTTCGACCTGAAAGACGGCTCCCATCTCATCTGAAATCAACTCGACCTCGACATCGTCGGGGGAGTCGACGAGCGAGCGAATGACCTCCACCAGCATCTCGTGAATCTCGCGATCACTTCCATTTGGCATGGCGAACCTACCTGACAAGAGCTGCTTGAGCATCAGGGTGAATCAAGAGATTCCTTCACCCTGTTGCTTATAAGCAAATTGCGCTGGATACCAATCTACACGCTGCGATAGCCGGTTAGTTCAATCGTGTGGCTACCTTAGCCGCGGGCCATCGCTTATGCGCAACAAATACTTTTTAATTCAGTAAGTTACGGGAAATATTTTCTAGTCTCCTCGAACGCGCTTCCAGCGCGCAAAGGAGACCCACCCGTGATAAAGAATGCGATCAGCACATCCACCCTCGCCCTTCTTGTATTGCTAACTGTTGGGATTGGCCAGAGCTTTGCCCGGCAGGTCCCTGTAGTCCTGAACCCAACCACCCAACACCCTCACCAATTTGGCGGCGGCGGCAATCCCAATCCACCGCCGCCCTGCTGCAATCTGGTAGCGGTACACTAGGGACGACTCCCCAAGAGTACCGGCCGCACAGGGTCGCCCAGATGGAGCGCGAAAGATGCAGATAACGGTATTTGACCGCTTCCTCTGGGTGACCGGCTTTTTCGGCCACATCCTGCTCCTACTGGTACTCTTCCGGCGAGGCTTGGCAAGATCGTTTACGATGTTTACCACCCTCATCGCTTTCAGCGTCGCCAGAACGATCATCCTTTATTCCGTCTATCGCAGTCTGCCAGCCGATTATGTCAATGCGTTTTGGTACCTGGCCGTTCCCTACGACGCACTATGGTTTCTCGTCCTTTTTGAGGTCGCCATGCACGTCTTTCGTCCAACCGGTGTGTGGCCGCGGGATGTGTGGAAGAGCTTCATCGGTATTGCTTGCGTAAGCGCGATTGTGCCGCTACCGCTCACATGGCTGGCGGTTCCGTCGACGGCAACTCTGGCGCGGGTCGTCGTTGTCCGAGGTACTTTCTTCTGCGCTGTCCTGATGAGCGAGCTATTTGTGGGTATGTTCGCGTTGTCGGCGACGGAGGGATTGCCGTGGAAGACCCACGTTGCGCGGATCGCCCAGGGGCTTGGCGCCTATTCGGTGGTGTGCGTCGTGACGCAGGCGATCTCTGACTATTTTGGCAACGAGCCGCACGTCTACGCGGTCCTGGGAAGGCTTGGTAACGCGGTTTATGTCGTATGCGAAGGATACTGGATCGTGATGTTGTGGCAGGAGGCGCCCGCGCCGCGCGAACTGCCGGAGTCCATGCTGACGCAGATTTATGCGTTGCAAAGACAGGTGGAAGATGACCTTATAAGCATTCGCGACTGGAGACGGTCTTGAGAAGTATTTGTTTTGCCGGCCTGGCTGCACTTTTTCTGGCGACGCTGATCGGCGTCGCTTTGCATTATTATCTCCGCGTGCGGCGGTCTGCCGGAGCGACCTGGGAGGGCCTGCTGAAGCAGCTGATCTGGATCGACCGCGACAAGATTGAGGCCATCGCGATGGACGCTGTGGCGGAGTCAGGCGAGCCACGTCCGGATGACGACGCCTTTAGCCTGGACTCGTCTGCGATCTGGACGCTGCTGGGCGGTCTGGAGGGACTTGAAGCTCTGGAGAAAAACTGCCGTGTGCTGGTGGAGCTGGCTGCCTACTTACAGCGATGGCACCCGGAGGCGCTGGTGGTGGCCGAACAACTGCGGCTGAACGCGCGAGAGATTGAATGGCATGTTGGGAGGCTCAAGGGTGCGGCGCAGACGGGAAATCTTCAGTCTTCGTTCGGCGATTACGCACAGCGCGCGGTCGTCACGTACTACTTTATGACCAGGCATGTGCTTGAACTCTATGACCGCGCCGGTTTTGCAGGCCTAGCCGAACTGCAAGGCGCGTTGTAGGCGTCAGGCAATGCGGCGCGAGAATACAGCCGCGACTGTGCCGACGACTTCAATCTCCTTGCGGAACCTCCAGCGTCTGCTGGCCTCGTAGGACAAGGGATGAGGGACGAGAGTCAGCCACTCCGATTCCTTATCGAGTTCGCAGAATCCCGATACATAGCCGGTGCGGGTGAGGAGGAAGTAGATGGGGCGGTCGAACTCGTGGGTCCACTCCTTGCGGCTGGCGATCGCGCGCTTCCGCGTATCGATGAGCACGATCGATCCGGCGCGGACCATGGGCTCCAGAACGCGGTCGCGTCTCCCGATCACCCCTCTACAGTAGTGAGCTGGGAGCGGTTCCTTCGCGGAAGGGAGCAGAGTGGTTGCCTCGGGCGGTGAATCCGAGAGAAAGCTGTCCGGCAGCCAATCCTTCGCCTGCTGCTCCAGGGGTCCTTGGGTCAGCAACAGAGTTGCGTTGGGAGCCATCAGTTCGTCGAGCTGACGCTGTTTGCCTGACGCCGGACACAGCGCGATCATCTGGTCGGCGGTAAGGCTGTAGATCGCGGCGAGAACGATCAGTTTGGTGGCGGACAACTCGCGATCTTCCCGCTCCACTCTGTCCAGCCAGCTGGCAGAGATGCTGTAGGAGGGGTTTTCCCACTGCAGTGCCAGACGGGAGCTGCGCTCCTCGACTTCCCTGAGCGTGAGCTGCCATTTTTGCCGAGACTCTCGAAGCTTACTGCCGATACCGACCATCGGAACTCCTAAGAGGTTCGGTTCAAATTTGCTGGCTGAAGGGAGATGATACCGGCTGAAGTCGCCGCGAGCAAGACCAGATCAACCTGGACCCGAGTGGATGGATGCTCTACCGGGCGATTAGGAGCTTTTCCCCCAGCCCCCGCCCCCGGGAGTCTCAATGCGCAGGATCGCACCTTTGGGGAGTTGGCGGCTGTACTTGCCGGGGAGTTCGGTTGGGGTGGGGTCGTCCGGTGAGGCGAAGGAGGCGTGGCCGGGCGAGGCGGACCCTCCTCCTTGCAGGCCATAGGGAGGGAATTTTCTGCGGTCAGCCAGCAGGGTGACCTGGGCGTCGGCGAGGAGTTCGATCTCGCGGATAAGGCCGTCTCCACCGCGGAACTGGCCGCCGCCGCCCGAGCCTGTGCGGTAGGCGTAGCGGCGGACACGGAATGGGTAGGCGTATTCGAGCGCCTCGATGGGCGTGTTGAGCGAGTTGGTCATGTGTGTCTGCACGCCGGAGATGCCATCGAGGGTTGGGCGCGCACCCATGCCCCCGGCCGCGGTCTCGTAGTAGGTGAAGGGCTCGCCGGTGCGCGGGTCTGTACCCCCGATGGTGAGGTTGTTCATGGTGCCCGCGCTGGCCGCGGGGATGCGCGCAGGGATGGCCTGGGCGAGCGCGCGCAGCAGGACATCGACGATGCGCTGCGAGGTTTCGACGTTACCGCCGGCGACAGCGGCGGGCGGTAGGGCGTCAACGATGCTACCCGGTTCGGTGGTGAGTGTAAGCGGGCGGAGGATGCCGGCGGTTGCGGGGGCGTCGCTGGGGAGGAGGCAACGAAGAACATAGAAGCAGGCGGAGAGGGTGATGGAGCGGACGGCATTGATGCTGCCCGCGACCTGCGGCGACGAGCCGGTGAAGTCGGCGTGCAGGGTTGCGGCGATGGGGTCGAGTGTGAGGCGGACTGCGAGTTTGATGGGGGTGTTGGTGACGCCGTCCTCATCGAGGAAGTCCTCAGCGGTAAAGTCGCCGGCGGGCATGGTACGCAGTTCGGCGCGGACCAGGCGCTCGGAGTAGTTAAGCAGCTCGTCGATGAGCGCCGCGAGATGGGCCACGCCGTAGCGCTCCGCCAGCTGCAGCATACGCTGTTCGCCGACGCGGCATGCGCCGATCTGGGATTCGAGGTCGCCCTCGCGCTCCTTGGGGGTGCGGACGTTGAGCAGGATGAGGTCGAGGACCTCGCGGTCGAGCTTACCGCCGCGAATGATGCGAGTGGGTGGGATGCGAACGCCTTCTTGGTAGATTTCGGTGGCCGGACCCATGGAGCCGGCGAAGGCGCCGCCGACATCCGCATGATGCGCGCGGTTGGAGACGTAAAAGGCGGGCGTGCCGGGTGCGTCCGGGAGGAAGACGGGCAGTACCATGGTGATGTCGGGCAGGTGGGTGCCCCCGGCGTAGGGGTCGTTGAGGATCGCGATATCGCCGGGCACGAAGTCGATGGCGGCGACAGCGGCCGCGACCGACATCGGCATGGAGCCGAGATGCACGGGCATGTGATCGCCCATGGCGATGACGCGGGCCTGGCCGTCGAAGACAGCGCAGGAGTAGTCGCGGCGTTCCTTAATATTGGGAGACAGCGCGGTGCGGCGCAGGGCGGCGCCCATCTCCTCCGCGATGGAATGGACGGCGCTCTGGAAGACGGCGAGGGCTACGGGATCGAAGGGATCGACGGAGGGAAGGGTCATGCGGGCTTCTCCTGCGATTGCGGGAAGGTGATAATGAGGTTGCCGAGTTTGTCTACTTCGGCGTGCGCGTTGGGTGGGAGAACGGTGGCGGAGGTGTACTCCGTGATCATCGCAGGGCCGTGGATGCAGTCGCCCGGGACGAGGGCTTCGCGACGGTAGAGGGGCGTGGGGAGGAAGTCGCCGTCGAAGTAGATGTCTCGGGTCGCGTGGGAGGTGAGGGTTGTGACGGAGGGTGGGGCGGGTGCGCGCGGCGGCGCGTAGGGCTCGGCTGCGGCGACCATGCGCAGGTGGAGGCTGACGATCTCTATGGGACGTGCCTCGTCCGAGAAGCCGTAGCGTTGGCGGTGGAATTGGTGGAAGGCGGCGATGGATTGCATGGGTGCGCTGGTTTCATACGGCACGTTGAGTTCGTAGCCCTGGCGGTGGTAACGGATGTCGAGGGTGCGGTGTGCATTGCCGTGCAGACCTTCGGCGGCAAAGTCGGTGAGGGCGCGGTGTTCCAGTTCGGCGAATGCGGGAGCTATGGTGTTGAGTGCATCGCCGGGGAGCATGACCGTGCGGGAGTAGTCGCGGACCGCATCGGCGAGAAGAATGCCGACGGCCGAGAGCGCGCCAGGCATGGCGGGCACCAGCACACGCGGGATGCGCAGCGCACGGGCTAGCGCGCAGGCATGGAGCGGGCCGCCGCCGCCAAAGGCGACGAGCGTGCATTCGCGTGGGTCATGGCCGCGCTCCACGGAGATGACGCGGATGGCCTTCTCCATATGGCTTTCTACGACGCGCAGGATGCCGGCGGCGAAATCGACTGCGGTGGCGAGCGGGCCTTTGAGTTCGTGAATCAGCCGCTCGGTGCGGTCGCGTTCGAGGCTAACTCCGCCTCCGAGGAAGCGTTCAGCATCCAGGCGTCCAAGCAGAAGATTGGCATCGGTGACGGTCGGCTGTGTACCGCGGCCGAAGCAGATGGGGCCGGGGTCGGCCCCCGCAGACTCTGGACCGACGCGCAACATGCCGCCCGCGTCGAAGCGCGCGATGGAGCCGCCGCCTGCGCCGGCAGTGTGGATGTCGAGCATGGGGACGCTGATGGGTACACCGGCGATGACTGACTCACTGGTGAGCTGGGCGCCGGTGCGCGTGTCCGCCAGGAAGACATCCGTTGAAGTCCCCCCCATGTCGAAGCCGACGATTCTGTCGAACCCCGCCCAGCGCGCTACGGCGCAAGCGCCGATGACACCGCCTACAGGGCCGGAGAGCACGGTACGTACCGGCTCACGTGCGGCGAGGCGAGCGGAGACGATGCCGCCGGAGGACTGCATCACGTCGACGCGGCCACCGGGGTATTGGACTGCAACCTGCTCTTCGAGGCGCGTGAGGTAGGTCTGCATCTTCGGCGCGAGGTATGCGTTGACCACCAGGGTAGAGGCGCGCTCGTACTCGCGGAACTCGGGCAGGATGCGGTGCGCGGTGGAGATGGGAAGACCAAGCGGCGTGAGCGCGGCCTCCACGCGCAGCTCGGTTGCGGGGTTGGCGAAACCGAAGAGGAGCGAGATGGCGACGGCCTCTGCGCCGCTGGTGCGGACGGCTTCGGCCAGGGCGGCTAGCTCGTCATCGGTCGGCGCGCGGAGAATCTCGCCCGTGGGGCTGACGCGTTCGGGGACGCCCAAGCGCAGCTCGCGTGGGACGAGCGGGATGGGGATGGGCGCGAACCAGTCGTAGAGCTTGGCGCGGGTCTGGCGGCCGATGGCGATGGTGTCCTCGAAGCCGGCGGTAGTGACGAAGGCGACGCGCGCGCCCTTGCGCTCGAGCATGGCGTTGGTGCCCACGGTGGTGCCGTGGCGCACGTCGATGGGGTGGTGCGGGTTGAGGCCTTCGGCTGCGGCGATTTCGCTGAGGGCGTTGAGGACGGCCTGCGAGGGGTCGGCGGGGGTGGAGAAGAGTTTGAAGACTTTGAGCCGGCCCGCGGCGACGTAGACGCAGTCGGTGAAGGTGCCACCGGTGTCGATGGCTACGCGGAGGTGGGGTTGGGCTGGCATACTGATGCGAGGGCTTATTCGCACTCTATCGCAAGGGCCCATGATTTAGGGGTTGGACTGACCATGAAGGCAAAAACGAAGAACAAGAGCACGGCGGGAACTGGGAAGAAGAGCGCAGCGACTGCGCAAAAGACTGCGACGTCCAAGAGCGAATCTCCTTCGCGGATGATCGACGCGAGGATCAAGGAGCTGGGCGACTGGAGGGGCAAGACGCTGGCCCATCTGCGCGCGCTCATCCATAAGGCTGTCCCTGGGGTGGTCGAGGAGTGGAAGTGGCGGGGCGTTCCGGTGTGGTATTGCGATGGAATGATCTGCACCGGCGAGACGTACAAGAGCGTCGTGAAGGTGACGTTCGCGAAGGGCGCTTCGCTCCAGGACCCATCCGGACTCTTCAACTCCAGCCTTGAAGGCAACGCCCGGCGCGCAATCGATTTCCATGAGGGCGAGGCGAT
>Ga0302320_10018672_pt1 | contig 13969 bp, 11 predicted proteins | sample Bog_T0_3_FD_202130 | JGI IMG/M metagenome (GOLD analysis project Ga0302320, IMG submission 202130) | Peat permafrost microbial communities from Stordalen Mire near Abisko, Sweden - Bog_T0_3 | ecosystem: Environmental > Terrestrial > Soil > Wetlands > Peat | place: Sweden: Abisko, Stordalen Mire... | reverse complement strand
AGGCGCGGCAAACCGATCCCGCCATCGACGCCGCCGACACCTTTATACGCGAAAATCCCACCAACCCCCGGGTCGACTACGCCTACTACATGAAGGGCCTGGTGTACTTCGAGCGCCAATCCAATTGGCTGGAACGCAAATTCAACGTGGATTTGTCCCAGCGTCCCCCGATCAACGCGAAAAAATCCTTCGACGCCTTCCAGCAGCTCATCGAGAAATACCCGCACAGCGAATACGTCGGCGACGCCCGGCAGCGCATGATCTTCCTGCGCAATCGGCTCGCGGATTTCGAGTTGCACGTCGCCCTGTACTACATGCGTCGCGGCGCCTATGTCGGCGCGCTCAATCGCGCCAAGTATTGCGTGGAAAACTACGACGGCGCTCCCGCCGTGAAAGGCTCCATGAAAGTGCTGGTGGAGGCCTACCGCGACCTGCACATGCTGGACCTAGCCTCCAACGCCGAAAAAGTGTACGCGGACAACTACCCCGCCGACACCAAGGCCATCATTCCCAAGAAGCATTGGTGGGCTATTTTCTAGAGCCGTAGGCGGACGGTTTTTGGTTCTGCATGGCAACAGTCCGATGCTGGAGGAACGGGCATCGTGCTGACCTCGGCTCTGTTGTGCGCCAATGCCGCGGCCGAACCCTCGCTTGCATAGGCCAGGTAGCGGCTTAAGATGCCCTTCGCGCTAGCCATGAAGTATCTCGAAGTATCCACGCCCGGTATAATGACACCGAATCCCGGGCGTTCATGCTGCGGCTGTCAACGGTCGGGCGCGCTCGATGCGCTTACGTTCGCGCGGCGAGTTCATCGCCTCCCATAGATCACTACGCCGCTGCACATTCAGCCAGAAATCCGGGCTGTTGCCGAACACGCGGGCGAGGATGAGAGCGGTCGGGGCGGTCACCACTCTGCGCTCGGTACATAGTTCGTTGACGTGCTTGCGCTGCACGCCCATTGCCTGAGCCAGCGCGCCTTGCGTCAGGCCCAATGGCTCCATGAACTCTTCGATCAGAATTTCGCCAACGCTCACCGGCTTGCGTTTCGTCATCAACATCGCCCACCTCACCGATAACTATGGTCGTCCAGATAGATTCCCGCTGCTTCACCTCGGCCGCCATCCCATTGGAAGATGAGCCGCCATTGTCTATTGACTCGGATCGAGTGAAACCCTTCCAAATCGCCGCGCAGCTTTTCGAAACGATTGCTGGGTGGCATTCGTAAGTCCTGATCCGTCGTCGCATCGTCAATCATATGGATCTTGCGAAACAGCAGGCTTACCAGATCGGACGGGATTTTCTTCGATCGAAGGTCCTCAATGAAGAAATCACCCAACCAGCCATCCCGAAAGCTGACGATCATTCCACAACTCCGTTATGAACTAATGTACCACTCTGCGGGACAGGCTTCAAATCATACGGTTTCACTTTTGGCAGTGTGCAGAAGGTCTGCGGTTCTCAGCGAGCCCCAAAAAATGCACTGTTCGCGCGAAAACCCTTCTTAGCGCGACTTGTACCCGCTGGTAATCGGATACCGCCAATCGCGCCCGAACGCTCGGCCGCTCACCCGCACGCCGGGAGGCGCCTGACGGCGCTTGTACTCGTTGCGCTTCACCAAATCCAAAATACGCCCCACCGTCGCCCGATCGAAGCCGCGGGCCGCGATCTGATCCACTGACAAATCTTCTTCGATGAAAGCTTCGAGAATGGGATCGAGAACTTCATACGGTGGCAGGCTGTCCGTGTCCTTCTGTTCGTGGCGCAGCTCCGCCGACGGCGCTCTCTCGATGACGCGAGCCGGAATCGCCTGCGATTGCGCATTGCGCCACGCGCATAGCCTGTAAACCAATAATTTACTGCAGTCCTTGATCGGAGCGAAGCCGCCGTTCATGTCGCCATACAGCGTGGCGTAGCCCACCGCCATCTCGCTCTTATTGCCCGTGGTGAGCAGCATCTTGCCGGTCTTGTTGGAAATGCCCATCAGCAACACGCCCCGGCAACGCGCCTGAATATTCTCTTCCGCGGTGTCCGGCGCGCGGCCGGCGAATTCGTTTTTCAAGGCCGCCAGAGTGGCCTCGAACATGCCCTCGATGGAAATCTCACTGTGCGTAACCTTGAGCCATTTCGCCTGCAGCACCGCGTCGTCCTTGCTCATTTGCGAGGTAAATCGCGATGGCATCGCCACCGAATGCACGCGCTCCGCGCCCAGCGCATCCACCGCGATACACAGCGTCAGCGCCGAATCCACCCCGCCGGATAAGCCCAATACCGCGCCCGGAAAGCGATGCTTGTCCACGTAGTCGCGCGTGCCCTGTACCAGCGCCCCATACACGCTTTCTTCCTGGCCTTGCAGCGGCACCACATCGCCCGGAATCGGGCGCACTTTGCCGACAGCATCGACCACCAGCTCCACTGGAAAAAGGCCTTCCGCAAACGCCGGCGCGCGCATCGTGACCGTGCCCTCGGCGTCCATGACGAAGGAGTTGCCGTCGAACACCAACTCGTCCTGGCCGCCGATCAAATTGACGAACACCAGCGGTATTCCCGCCTCTTTGACCCGCGCGCGGCCGACTTCCTGCTCGCGCTGCAGCTGCTTGTCGACTTCATAAGGCGAAGCGTTGATGACCAACAGCACCTCGGCACCGGCCTTTCGCGCCCGCAGCGCCGGCTCCGCATCCCAAACGTCCTCGCACACCAGCACGCCCGCTTTCACGCCGTTCAGTTCGATGACGGTGGGCTCGGTACCCGGTGTGAAGTAGCGCTTCTCATCGAACACCCGATAGTTCGGCAGACACGCCTTGCGATGATTGGCGAGCACGACCCCATCGCGAATCACGATGGCGGAATTGAAAATCGTGGCGCCGACATACTCCGGGTATCCGGCGATCAAAGTAATCCCGCGCACTTCCCGTTTTAGGCGCTCCAGCGAACGCCCCACCTGCAGGCGCATTCCGGAATGAAACAACAGATCTTCCGGCGGGTACCCCGACACCGCGAGCTCCGGCAGCAGAACCACGTCCGCCCGAAGCTGCTCGCGCGCGGCCGCGGCCGCGGCGACGATGCGCGAAGTATTGCCGTCGACGTCGCCGACGACCAAATTGAGCTGCGCCATGACACAACGCAGCTGCCGCGATTGAGCCAAAGGAATCCCCCCTACTTCGGGCGGCGGGCGGTCGCCCGCCTCGCGCCTTTGGGAGCGGCTGCTTTGACGGGTCTCTTGGCCGCCTTCTTCACGAGCTTTTTCACGACCTTCTTCGCCGGCTTGTTCAATGTCTTCTTGGCGGCTTTTTTTACGGCTTTTTTGCCGGTCTTCGCCGAACTGCCCGTCTTACCCTTGAGCCGCTTGGCAATAGCCGACCCCATCTCCGACGGCGAGCGTACTGTCGTGATCCCCGCGGCCTCGAGCGCCTCGAATTTCGCAGCCGCCGTTCCCTTGCCGCCCGCGACAATGGCGCCCGCGTGACCCATGCGCTTGCCCGCAGGCGCGGCCACGCCCGCGATGTACGCTACGACCGGCTTACTCACGTTCTTGCGGATGTAGGCCGCTGCGGCTTCCTCATCGCTGCCGCCGATCTCGCCCACCATCAATATGCCTTCGGTTTGCGGATCGGTCTCGAACAACTCCAACACGTCGATGAAATTCATGCCGCGCACCGGATCGCCGCCGATGCCCACACAGGTGCTCTGACCGAGCCCGTTGTTCGTGGTCTGGAATACCGCCTCATAGGTCAGCGTGCCCGAGCGCGAGACGATGCCCACCCGACCCTTTTTGTGGATGAACCCCGGCATGATGCCGATCTTGCACTCGCCCGGCGTGATGATGCCCGGGCAATTCGGGCCGATGAGCCGGGTCTTATAACTTGCGAGTGTCATTTTCACGCGCACCATGTCATTCACCGGAATGCCTTCCGTGATGCACACGATGAGTTCGACTCCGGCGTCCGCCGCCTCGAGAATCGCATCCGCCGCGAACGGCGCCGGCACATAGATCATGCTCACCGTCGCCCCGGTGCGGGCAACCGCCTCTTTGGCCGTATCGAAGACCGGCAACCCCAAGTGCTTCTGTCCGCCCCGTCCCGGCGTTACGCCGCCGACCAGCTTGGTGCCGTAGGCAAGGCATTGCTCCGAGTGAAACGTACCTTGTTTGCCGGTAAAACCCTGGCAAATGACCTTGGTGTTCTTGTTGACCAGAATACTCATGAATGGGCTCCCGCCATGCTCACGGCCTTTTTCGCCGCATCGGTCAGATCGCTCGCCGGGGTAATGGCAAGGCCGCTATTGGCCAGTAACTGACGCGCCAAGGGCGCGTTGGTGCCTTCCAGACGCACGATGACCGGGATGCTCACCCCCACCTCTTTGACGGCCGCGATGATCCCCTCCGCAATCATGTCGCAACGAACGATGCCGCCGAAAATGTTGATCAGAATTGCCGTCACCCTCGAATTTGACAGGATCAGCTTGAAAGCCGCCGAGACCCGCTCCTTGGTGGCGCCGCCGCCTACGTCCAAAAAGTTCGCCGGCTTGCCGCCATGCAGTTGGATGAGGTCCATGGTCGCCATGGCCAGGCCCGCGCCATTCACCATGCAGGCGATATTGCCGTCGAGCGACACATAATTGAGCTCGTGCTCGGCCGCCTTGCGCTCCATCGGATCCTCTTGCGAATCATCCCGCATCGCCGCCAGATCCTTGTGCCGGAACAGCGCGTTATCTTCGATATTGATCTTGGCATCCAGAGCCAGCAGATCCCCATCGCCGGTCACGATCAGCGGATTGACCTCCACCAGGCTGGCATCGCGTTCCAAGTACAGCGTGTACAGTGCGTGCGCGATTTTCCCGAATTGTGCGATTTGCATGCCGTTTAAGCCCAATCCGAACGCCAGCTGCCGGCACTGAAAGTCCTGCAACCCGGCCGTGGGATGAACATTGACCCGGATGATCTTCTCCGGCGAATGTTCCGCGACCTCTTCGATATCCATGCCGCCCGCGGCGGACGCCACGAAGGCAATGCGGCCCGCTTCGCGATTCAGGACCAGGCTCAGGTAAATCTCGCGGACGATTTTCGAGCCCAGCTCCACATATACCTGGTGTACGGGCAGCCCGTCGGGGCCGGTTTGATGGGTCACGAGCGTGGTCCCTAGCAGGCTCAAGGCCGCGGCGCGCACCTCTCCCAGGTCTTTGGCCACCTTGACCCCGCCCGCCTTGCCCCGGCCACCCGCGTGCACCTGGGCTTTCACCACCCAGAGAGAGCCACCCAGCTTCTGGGCAGCCGCCACAGCCTCCTCCGGTGAATTAGCCACCTCACCCTTCGGGACCGGAATGGCGTATTGGGAAAACAGCTGCTTCGACTGATACTCGTGCAAATTCATGAATTGTCCTTCGATGCCGATCTGATCGCGTGAGGCGGGCTATTCTGAATTAAGCTCAGAGGCAGCGCAAAGCCGCCTTAGGACCGAAACCCTTGAACAGCCCCATCGACCACGACAGCGACTCCCGGCCCGCACTCAACTGGCGCGTTCTCGGTCTGCTCAACTTGTACCGCGTCTTGGTGCCGCTGGTGCTGTTGGGGCTGTATTCACTGGGCGGCGCACGCGGCATAGGGATCAGCTCGCCGCAGATCTTCGTCGGAACGGCGGTGTTCTATCTCTGTTTCGGCCTCGGCAACGTCATTTTGGTGCGCCGCCGGCTCGCCACTGTAGCCGTTCAAACCATCCTCCAAGCCATCGTCGACATGGTCGTTTCCGTGGTGCTACTGCATACCTGGGGCGGCGTCTCCAGCGGTCTGGGCCTATTGTTCCTGCTGCCCGTAGGCGGTCTCGCCTTCCTGCTGATCCCGCGCAACGCGCTGTTCCTGGCAGCCATCGCCGCCTTATCGGTGCTCGCCGACACCATTTGGCAGCAGCTGGACGGGCACACCGACATCGGCTCCTACGCCACCGCCGGCCTCTTAGGAATCGTCTTATTCACCATCGCGGCGGCTGCCAGCTTCGTCGCCAGCCGCATGCGCGAGAGCGAGGCTCTGGTTCGTCAGAAAGACGTCGATCTGGCGAACCTCGCGGAACTGTCGCAGTACATCGTGCAGCATTTGCGGGAAAGCTTGCTGGTGGTCGACGCCGCCGACAGAATCCGCTTGATCAATGAGTCGGCGGCGGAAATTCTCGGCGATGAGCACGCCGTGCCGGGTGCCCTGGTGGGCGAAGTATCGCCGCGCCTGTTGTACTCGCTCACCACCTGGCGGCAGAGCGAACGCGGCCAGAACTCTCCCTCGAGTTTCGTGGCGGCCGACGGTGGGCGCGTGATTCAACCGCACTTCGCACCGCTGGGAGAAGCCTCGCCCGGCCCCACTCTGATTTTCCTCGAAGACACCAGTCTTATGGCCGAGCGTGTCCAGCAAGGCAAACTGGCCGCGCTCGGCCGGCTGTCCGCCAGTATCGCGCATGAGATCAGAAACCCCGTCGGCGCGATGAGCCACGCGGGTCAGCTACTGGCCGAGAGTCCCAACATCGGAGCGGACGAACGTAGGCTGACCGACATTATTCGCAACAACTCGGAGCGAGTCAGCACCATCATCAACAATGTATTGCAGCTCTCGCGCCGTGAGGCAACCAAACCCAGCCGATTGAGTCTCGGCGATTGGATCCAGGAATTTCTGGACGAGTTCTGCGAAACCATGCAGGTGCCCGACACTCGGATCCGCCTGCAGGAAGACGCGAGCGATCTGGAAGTGCGCTTCGATCCCAGTCATTTGCACCAAGTCGTCTGGAATCTATGCGACAACGCCCTCAAGTACGGCGAGACACGCGCCGGAGTCAGCGTTGAGCTCAAGCTCGGCCGCCTGACCCCCAGCAACCGGCCCTTCCTGGAAGTGGCCGATCGCGGACCAGGAATCGAACACCAGGCCGTCGACCGGATATTCGAACCGTTTTTCACGGGCCGCAAGGGTGGCACCGGCCTCGGGCTGTTCATTGCGCGCGAATTGTGCCAGTTGAACCGCGCCGTCCTGATTTACGAACCTCGCAGCGGCGACGGCAGCGTATTCAGGATCGTCTTCAGCGATCCGCAGCGATGGGAGGCTTAGTTCCGCTCCGCGGGCTCTAACCTTCTCAAATCAGCTGACGTTAGAATACAACCATGACAAAACCCGCCGTACTCATCGTCGATGACGAACCCGATTTGTGCGAGCTGCTGTCTATCACCTTGCAACGCATGGATTTGAGCCCGCGTACCGCAGACTCCGTCTCGGCCGCGCAGCGCATGCTCAAGACCGAGCAATTCGATTTGTGTTTGACCGACATGCAATTGCCCGACGGCGACGGCCTGGAGTTGGTCAAATGGATCCAGCAGCACTGCCCCAGCGTGCCGGTGGCCGTGATCACCGCGCACGGCAACATGGAAACCGCGGTGCGGGCGCTCAAGCTGGGCGCATTCGACTTTGTTTCCAAGCCCCTCGATCTCGCCGGTTTGCGCAAATTGGTGGCTACGGCCATCAAGCTGTCAGACGACGGCAACGGCGACACCAGCGTCTTCGGGCCGCGCCTGCTCGGCGCCTCGCCGGCCATGCAGGACATGCGGACGATGATTGCCCGCGTGGCCAGAAGCCAGGCCCCCGTGCATATATCCGGCGAATCCGGCACCGGCAAGGAGCTGGTGGCGAAGCTCATTCACGAGTCCGGCCCGCGCCGCGACGGCCCTTTCGTTCCCGTCAATTGCGGCGCCATTCCAACCGAACTCATGGAGAGCGAATTGTTTGGTCACAAGCGCGGCAGTTTCACCGGTGCCGTGAGCGACAAAAAAGGCCTGATTCAATCAGCCGAGGGCGGTACGCTGTTATTGGACGAGATCGCCGATTTGCCGCTGCACATGCAGGTCAAGCTGCTGCGCGTAATACAGGAAAAGGCCGTGCGGCCGGTCGGCGAGCAACTCGAGGTCGCCGTCGATGTGCGGCTTCTATCAGCCACCCACAAGAATCTCTCGCAATTGGTCGCCGAAGGTAAATTCCGCGAAGACCTGTTCTACCGCGTCAACGTCATCGAGCTGCGTGTACCCTCGCTCCGTGAACGGCCGGAAGACGTCCAAGAGCTCGCCGAAGCGATCCTACGGCGGCTGGGACGGCGAATGAAAATCACACCGCCCATGCTCGCCCGGGACGCGCTGGCCTCCCTCGAAACCTACGCCTTTCCGGGGAATGTGCGCGAACTTGAAAATATCCTCGAGCGGGCGATTACGTTGACCACCAGCGGAGAGATTCGGGCGGTCGACATTCAGCTGCGGCCGTCACCCGGCGCGACGCACCCCTCTTCCGGCGTCGCAAACAGCGGCGTGTTGGGTGACCATTTAGAAGACATCGAACGAGAAGCCATCATCAAGGCGCTCGAACAAACTCGCTATAACAAGACTGCTGCGGCCAAAGTCTTGGGGATGTCGTTCCGCGCGTTGCGGTATCGAATCAAAAAACTCGGGATTGAATAGGGCTTTGGCGAAACACATCATGATTTCCGCCTCCCTCGGGCAGGCCGCCCCTTGAATGCGCAATTGATCACACACGATGGGTGAAGCACGCGACATAATGCGTTAATTTCCCTATTTATCGACCAACCATCTCGAATCGAACCGACGCGACCCTATCAATGCCGGATCCTTCTCACAGCACGCTGCCCGGCACGATCTCGGGCGATATCCCTGACTTACGGGATCGGCCTATGGTTGGCATTTGCCTCGTGCTGTTGCTGGCGACGCTATGGCCCTTGACTCATCGGTACAAGGGCCTGGGTGGCGATGCCGAACTCTACGCCATGCAGGCCTTGGCAAGGATACGTCCCAACCTCGCTGGCGACCTCTTCCTTCAGAACAGTTCACAGGATAGATATACGGTTTTTTCTCCGCTGTATGCAACGAGCATTCATTGGCTTGGCCTTCGCGCGGCCGCAATGACTCTGGTCATTGCATTGAGAATCTGGTTTTTTGCGGCCGTATGGGCCCTTGCGCGCGAACTCTTCGACGGCCGTACGGCATTCCTCTCGACTGTGTTCGTGATGGTCATCGCCGGCAGCTATGGCGGCTTTTCTGTTTTCAACTATTCGGAAGACTGGTTGACTGCGCGCTCATTGGCCGAGCCCCTGGTAATCACCTCCCTGTTGCTATATTTTCGACATTTCAAGAAAATCGCTTTCTGCACGGCGCTCGTCGCTTTCTTCGTGCATCCCCTGATGACGTTGCCCGGAGTAATTCTTCTGACGGCGCTCTGGCTGCCGCCTGCCATCAGCGTTACCGGCGCAGTAGTGGGTGTGTTCGTGGCGCTCGGAGTCGCGGTTTATGCCCTCCATCAGCCGCCCGACATGGGCATGTTGTCCGTCATGGACCCAGACTGGCTAGCCATCGTGCGCGAGCGATCGGTATTTCTCTTTCCGCAGCTTTGGCATGCCGGCGACTGGGAAATGAATGTCCAGCCGTTGATCTCGTTGGTTATCAGCGCGGTGGTGCTGCTCGACGCCAGAGTCCGAAAACTCTGCATTGTAGCGGCACTCGTCGGTGCAATCGGATTGGTAATTGGACTCATTTCAAGCACCATCGGCCCGATGGAATTACTGCTCCAAGGTCAGGCATGGCGGTGGGTTTGGATCGCGCGCTTCACGGCCGTCATACTTCTCGCACCCACCTTGTTGAAACAATGGCAGGACGAAAAATGCGGCCCTCTTTGCGCCGCGTTGACGTTTTTGGGATGGACTTTCATTCCCATCGACAGTGTGGGATGCCTGACGATGGCGCTCATACTGTGGTCCACACGACGCCATGTAACCCATCGCGGGGCGATGTATTTTCGTTGGACTGCCGTCGTCCTGGCGGGAGTCGTGCTTGCATGGATAATTGGGAACTCGTGGTCCATCGTGTCTTCGCCCGCATTGGAATCGGGCCTAGAGCCGGGTCTTGTAACGATATTGCGGAATATCTTGGGGCTAGGGGGAGTCTCCATAGCGTTTGCGTGGTTGCTCGTAATCTGGGTGGCCGGCACGACATCCAGGGCTCTGCCGACGGCTCTATCGGCGTTTTTCTTGATCTGTTGCTTGCTGGTATATCCGGGCGCGTTCCGCGTTTCCATGCGGGACGGCAGCGAAGAGCAGGTCGCGGAGTTTTCCGACTGGCGCCAAGCCATTGCGCCCGAGCAGACCGTCTTTGTCGTGCCGGCACACAACTCCGCGACATTCGCATGGTTTACCCTCCAGCGCCCGAGTTACCTATCGGTCGATCAATCGGCCGGTGTAGTGTTTTCTCGTGCCACTGCGCTCGAAGTGCTTCGAAGATCCGACGTGCTCTTGCCGTTTATGGATCCGGACTGGAAACTGCTCTCAGGAAGGGCATCGATCCATCCCGGAGGAGAGACGGAGAACAAGCGAGCCCGGGTGTTTACCCGGGAAATTTTGGTCAGCATCTGCCGCGATCCAAAACTTAATTTTGTGGTCGCCCGGGAAAACTTGGGATTCGTTTCGATCACTCACACGCATGTCGGCAATTGGAAGGATTGGAATCTGTACGATTGCCGAAACGTACTTGCCCGGACACCGCCGGCGTGAAACCATTCCTGAAAGAACTGATCGGGTACGGAGCCGCGTCAGCGTGCGCGTTGGCCGTCGACATGGCCGTCCTCTGGGCTTTGGTACATTTCTGGTCCTGGGGATATCTGTCCGCCGCGACCATCTCCTTCCTGATAGGGGCGGTAGTCGCCTATCAGCTTTCCACGACCATAGCCTTCAAACAACATCGGCTTGCCAGCCGCAAGACGGAGTTTGCGAGTTTCGTTGCCATCGGCGGAGTCGGACTGCTGGTCAACGCGGCTGTGATCTATGTCGGGGTGAATCTGCTGGGACTGCACTATCTGATCGCCAAATGCGTGGCGGCCGGATTTACTTTTACCTGTAACTTCATTGCGCGCCGCCAGCTATTATTTGTGCGGCGGACGGCCTTTTAGCGACACTTTGACCATGTCCCAAACCCACCGCAGTGGAAAATCAGCCGTCATCGTCGGCGCCGGTCCGGCCGGACTCACCGCTGCACTCGAGCTGTTGCGCCGATCGGATATCACTCCGATTGTCTTTGACTACGATTCGCAGGTCGGAGGAATCTCCAAAACGGTCGAGTATCGGGGAAACCGGATGGACCTGGGTGGCCACCGCTTTTTTTCCAAGTCGGACTGGGTGATGCGCTGGTGGCAAGAGATACTCCCGATTGCAGCCGGACAAGCGGAGTTCGGTGCGAATTTGCGCATGACCTATCAAGGACAATCGCGCGAGTTCGTGCCGACGACCCTGGCTTCGGCCTCGTCCGACGCCGTGATGCTGGTTCGCCGACGGCTGTCCCGCATTTTTTATCGTCGCCGCTTTTTCGATTATCCGCTTAAACTCAATACCAACACCTTGAGCAACATGGGTCTGATCGAAACGCTTCGCATCGGCCTCAGCTACGGCCGGTCTCAGCTGATCAAGCGCTCGCCCGAAACTTCGCTGGAGGACTTCTTCGTCAATCGGTTCGGCGACCGTCTCTACCGCACATTTTTCAAGGACTACACGGAGAAAGTCTGGGGGGTGTCCTGCGAGAAAATCGATGCAGAGTGGGGGGCTCAGCGCATCAAGGGACTTTCAGTCACCAAGGCCGTGGCGCACGCCCTGACGAGCCCGTTCCGCTCACCGGCGGATACCTCCCAAAAACAGACCGAGACCAGCCTCATCGAGAGATTCTTGTATCCTAAGTTCGGGCCCGGACAAATGTGGGAAGAGGTAGCCCGGCAAATCGGTTTACGCGGCTGTGCTGTTCATCTTCGGCATCGCATTGTCGGGGTCGAGCGCAAGGCCTCGGCAATCACAGCCGTAGCGGTTCGAGACGAGATGAGTGGAACAACCCGCCAGGTGCCCTGCGATTATCTAATTTCGACCATGCCCGTTCGCGACCTCACGGCCATGCTGCAACCCGACGACGCCGATGTGATTCGAATCGCCGACCGGCTGCCCTATCGCGACTTCATGACCGTGGGGCTATTGCTCAAGAAGATGAAGACGACCGCGGCAAAGCCAGGATCCGCCTGGAATAACGGAATGCCTCCCGACAATTGGATCTACATCCAGGAGCGCGACGTTAAAATTGGCCGGCTGCAGATCTTCAATAATTGGAGCCCCGCGCTGGTATCGGACCCGGACACCATTTGGTTGGGTCTCGAGTACTTCTGCCGGGAAGACGACGAACTGTGGACCATGGAGAACGCTCGGTTCATCGATTTTGCGGCGGCGGAACTCGAAAAGATCGGCCTGATCGATCGCCGCGATGTGCTGGACGGAACGGTAGTTCGGGTGCCCAAGGCGTATCCCGCGTATTTCGGCGAATACAGCCGGTTCGGGCGGCTCCGATCGTATTTAGAGCAATTCTCGAATCTCTACCCCGTCGGCCGCAACGGGATGCATCGTTACAACAATCAAGATCATTCCATGCTGGCTGCCAACGGGGTGGTAACGGCTATCATCAACGGCGGCCAGGGAAAATCGGAAATCTGGAACGTCAATGCGGAAGACGACTATCACGAGGAAATCAAAATGCCGCCCGTCAGGCACTCTAGCCGCTGACAAAAATTGTCGATATGTGACAAAGCCTGCCTGCAGCGGCGCTTTTTAACGACGGTTCTATGTCAAAGCGGCTACAAGAATAAAGAAAATCTGTTTAATTTCAAGTGGTTACCTCATCATCGCCATCCTGGCACAGCACTTGCTTCATTCCAGCTACCGGCCCGGCCGTTGCTCGAAATTGGGTCTTTTTTAAAACTCTAGGAGTTATCAATGCTTAAGCAAGTACAAAAGGGGTTCACCCTGATCGAATTGATGATCGTGGTCGCGATCATCGGTATCTTGGCGGCCATCGCCATTCCCGCTTACCAGAACTACACCATTCGCGCGCAAGTCACGGAAGGTCTGACTCTGGCCGATGGCTGGAAGACCGCGATCGCCGAATACTATGCGAACACCGGCAACTGGCCTGCGGTGGCCAACCTGACCGGAACCAATGTCTCGATTGGCAAGTATGAATCGGGCGTGACGGTTCTGACCGGCGGCCAGATCCAAATCACCTACGGTAACGCGGCCAACACGAAGATAAGCGGGCAGATCCTCCTGTTGACCCCTTACACCAATACCAACAACGACGTGTTGTGGCAGTGCGGTTTAGCCGCGGCCCCGAGCGGCGGTTCGATCTCGACGGCGACCGCGCCGAGCACGAGCACGAACACCGTGTCGCCGCAGTTCCTGCCGACCTCCTGCCATTCATAATGGCCTGAGGCTCGTGCTTCCAGTGACTACAATCCTGGAAAATCGATAGGGAGGCCTCTCTTCGGAGAGGCTTCCCCTTTTAACAGTTCGAAAAGCCGTAGGAATGAACCAATGCTCACTAAACGAATGCAACGTGGCTTCACCCTGATCGAATTGATGATTGTCGTCGCGATCATTGGTATCTTGGCGGCCATCGCTATTCCCGCATACCAGAACTACACCATTCGCGCACAAGTGACGGAAGGTCTGACTCTGGCCGATGGCTGGAAAACAGCCATCGCCGAGTATTACGCGAACACCGGCAACTGGCCCGCGGTGGCCAACCTGACCGGTACCAATGTCTCAGTGGGTAAGTATGAATCAGGGGTAACGGTTCTGACCGGCGGCCAGATCAAAATCACATACGGTAACGCGGCCAACACGAAAATCAGCGGCCAGATTCTCCTGTTGACCCCCTACACCAACACCAACAACGACGTGTTGTGGCAGTGTGGATTGTCCGCGGCGCCGAGCGGTGGCTCAATATCGACTGCGGCCACGCCGACTTCGAGCAACAACACGGTGTCGCCACAATACCTGCCGACCTCCTGTCACTCCTAAGGGCAGCGCTCGAAGCTTTGGGGTACATTTAGTCCGCCACTGAACCACCCCCACAGGTTCCTAAAGCTCTT
>Ga0302320_10018668_pt1 | contig 13973 bp, 14 predicted proteins | sample Bog_T0_3_FD_202130 | JGI IMG/M metagenome (GOLD analysis project Ga0302320, IMG submission 202130) | Peat permafrost microbial communities from Stordalen Mire near Abisko, Sweden - Bog_T0_3 | ecosystem: Environmental > Terrestrial > Soil > Wetlands > Peat | place: Sweden: Abisko, Stordalen Mire... | reverse complement strand
TCCGAGGGGTTCAAGGATGCGGTCAAGGAGTTGACCGGCGGGCGGGGCGTCGACATCGTCGTCGACCCGGTCGGCGGCGACCGGTTCACCGATTCGCTGCGCTCGCTCGCCCCGGCGGGACGCCTGCTGGTGATAGGCTTCACCGGCGGCGAGATCCCCACCGTCAAGGTAAACCGGCTGCTGCTGAACAACATTGACGTGGTCGGTGTGGGCTGGGGCGCCTGGACGCTATCGCACTCCGGCGCGCTGGCCGAGCAGTGGGCCGCGATCGAGCGACTACTCACCTCAGGCCAGCTCGCTCCCCCGGACCCCGACGTCTATCCGCTGGAGGCGGCCGCCGCCGCCGTCGGTTCCCTGGAGAATCGCAGCGCCAAAGGAAAAGTCGTCCTACGCGTTCGTGATTAACACTCAGCGGAGAAGGGGCATCGCGCCGGACGAAGAGTCCGATGTTTGCCCGCCTCTGCGCGACAACCGGGCATGTCGAGGTTGCGTCCACCGAAACAGTCGCTGTGAGGCGGCCCAAGAGTGTGCCGCCTTCCGGAGAAACGCGTGTGGCGGATGTGATTACCGCGGCCAGCACATCAGCCGCGAGACGTCGCGACGCTCTTGTGCGCGACCAAAAGAAAAACTAATGTTACTTTCATTTTAGTTGCTGAACCCCCGGGAGCCGCACCATGGAGTCCTTCATCCACCTGCGAAAAGGGAAGACGCCACGCCGGCTCCATGCCGATCTTGACGGACTCAAGGACGACGAGCTGGGCCGCGGCGGATTCACCGGCCGCACCGCCAACATCTACCGCCGCCATGACCCCACCGCCTACCGCTCGGTCGGCCCGCTCCGCCCAATCGACGTGCTGTCCAGCGAGCTCAAACCCAGCGACGCGACCGAGGCCGACGGCGGACCGCTGTTGATGTTCAGCAACGAGGACTGCCGCGTTCTGCTGAGCCGTCGCCACGAGCCGATGCCGTTCTACACCCGGCACGTGGACGGGGACCTGCTCTGCTTCGTGCACCGGGGCGCGGGCCTGCTGGAGACCGAGTTCGGGCCGCTGCGCTACCGCGAGGGTGACTGGGTGTACATCCCGAAGGCGTGCACCTGGCGCCAGCTCCCGGACCCCTCACCAGAAGGGGCGACCTCGTTGCTGATGATCGAGGCCCGCGACGAGTTCCGGGTGCCACCGCCCGGCCCGCTGGGCCGGCACTTCCCGTTCGACCCGTCGCAGGCCACCATCCCCGAGCCGGCGCCCATAGATGATGACGGGCGCGACGAGTACGAGGTCCGGCTTATCCACGAGGGCGGACCGACGAGGCTGTACTACCAACACAATCCGATTGACGTCGAAGGCTGGCGCGGCGACAACTTCGCCTTCACCTTCAACATCGCCGACTACAACGTGATCGCCTCCGACAGCGTCCACCTGCCGGCGAGCGTGCATCTCTTCATGCAGGCCACCGGTGTCTACGTGATGAACTTCCTGCCCAAACCGGCCGAGGGCGTGCCCGGCACCGAGCGCTCCCCCTGGTATCACCGCAATGTCGACTACGACGAGATCGCTTTCTTCCACGGTGGCTCGCTCTACGGCATCCCGATGCCGCCCGGTCTGATCTCCCATGCGCCACAAGGGGTTCACCACGGCGCGCCGGAGAAGGCGCGGGAACGAGCCCGCCGCAAGTTCGACGAGCACTCGCGTGTCGACTGGCAGGTCATCGCGGTCGACACCCGCCGTCGGTTGACACCGTCACCCGAAGTTCTCGCCCACGACCTGGGACAACACTGACATGGGGAAACACGAATACGAGCGAATCCCGTATCTCGTTGCCTTCCAGAACGTCTCCGACGTCCGGGACGTCTACGGCGGGCTCGCCGAGATCACCGTGCTGGAAAGCTATCTGCTCAAACCGAAGGACAAGCCGTCGGACACGGTGCTGGTCTTCATGCACCCGATCGGCGGCGGCGCCTATCTGCCGATGATCAACGCACTGGCCCGGGCCGGCCACCACGTCATCTACTGCAACAGCCGCTTCCGCGGCACTGATTCGGCGCTGCTGATGGAGAAGGTGGTCGAGGACCTCGGAGAGTGCATCAAGGACGCGAAAACACGGCTGGGCTATCACAAGGTGGTGTTGGCCGGCTGGAGCGGAGGAGGCTCACTGTCGGTGCTTTACCAGCAGCAGGCACAGCACGCGACCATCACGTCCAGCCCGTCCGGCGACGGCCCCGACCTGACCGCGCTGGAGCTGCCCGCGGCCGACGGCATCATGCTGCTCGCCGCTCATATCAGCCGGCACGGCACATTGACCGAATGGCTGGACGCTTCCATCCTCGACGAATCCGATCCCACCAAGCGCGATCCGGAACTGGACCTTTACAACCCCGACAACCCCAACCAACCGCCTTACAGCCAGGAATTCCTGGCCCGGTACCGCCAGGCACAGATCGACCGCAACCGCCGCATCACCGCCTGGGTTCGCGAAAAGCTGACCGAATTGAAAGCTCGCGGCCGCCCCGATGACGAGTTCGGATTCGTGGTGCACGGCACCATGGCCGATCCGCGCTGGCTGGATCCTGCCGTCGATCCCAACGAACGCGTCCCGGGAACCTGCTACCTGGGCGATCCTGAGCTGGTGAACATGAGCCCGGTCGGGCTGGCCCGCTTCTCGACGCTGCGCGGCTGGCTCTCGCAGTGGAGTTACGACGACGCCCGTGGTGACGGGGTGGACTGCGGGCCCGATATCGCCGTCCCGGCGCTGGTGATCGGGAACTTGGCGGACGACGCCTGCACACCGAGCCACACCCGGCGGCTTTACGAAGCGATCGGGCACCCCGACAAAGAGATGCACGAAATTCCTGGCGCGACACACTATTACGCCGGACCCGACCAACGCGACAAGCTGCGAAGGGCGGTCGACATCGTCAGCGACTGGCTGGTCCGCCACGAGTTCAGCAGTCCGTGATGGCGGCGCAAACTTCGGCGGGCCCACTTTCCGGTATCCGGGTGCTCGAACTGGGCACGTTGATCGCCGGCCCGTTCGCCGGCCGGCTGCTCGGCGACATGGGCGCCGACGTCATCAAGGTGGAACCGCCCGGCGCTCCCGACCCGTTGCGGACCTGGGGCCAGGCGGAAGTCGACGGACAGCATGTGTTCTGGACCGTGCATGCGCGCAACAAGAAGGCCATCACGCTCGACCTGCGCCGGCCAGCCGGCCGGGAGCTGTTCCTGGATCTCGTCGAGTTGTCCGACATCGTGGTGGAGAACTTCCGTCCAGGCACACTGGAGAAATGGAACCTGGGCTACGACGTGCTCAGCGAGCGCAACGCGGGAATCATCCTGGTCCGGGTTTCCGGCTACGGCCAGACCGGGCCCGACGCGCACAAGGCCGGGTATGCCTCGGTGGCCGAAGCGGCCAGCGGGCTACGACACCTCAACGGCTTCCCGGGCGGACCGCCGCCGCGGCTGGCGCTGTCGCTGGGAGACAGCCTGGCCGGCATGTTCGGCGCCCAGGGCGCGTTGGCCGCCCTGTACCGTCGCAGTGTGACCGGGCGGGGCCAGGTGGTCGATGTCGCCTTGACCGAAGCATGTCTGGCCGTGCAGGAATCCACCATTCCTGATTACGACCTGACCGGCGTGGTGCGTGGACCCTCGGGCACCCGACTAGAGGGCATCGCGCCGTCCAACATCTACCGCAGCGCCGACGGCTCCTGGGTAGTGATCGCCGCCAACCAGAACACGGTGTTCGTTCGGCTGTGCGCGGCGATGGGCCGCCCCGAGCTGGCCACCGACGAAAGATTCGCCACACACGTCGCGCGCGGCCGCAACCAAGACGAACTCGACAAGATCATCGCCGCCTGGGCGGTGGAGCGCCAACCCGGCGACATCATCGAATCGCTGAGCGTAGCGGGCGTGATCGCGGGACCGATCAACACGGTCGCCGAGGTGGTCAACGACCCACAGCTGCGGGCTCGCGGCATGCTGGTCGAGCACTATGAAGAAAGAGTCGGGCGCAACGTCCTGGGGCCGGGCGTCGTGCCGGTGCTCTCGGAATCCCCGGGCGGCGTCCGCAACGCCGGCCCGGCGCGTCCGGGGCAGCACAACGACGACGTGTATATCGGGCTGCTCGGCAAGACCGCAGAGCAGCTCGCCGAATGGCGCGCCGCGGAGGTGTTATGAAGCAGCACGTTGATATTCGCGAGGTGGCACTGCGCGACGGACTGCAGATCGAAAAGCCGATCCCGTTGTCGGCCAAGCTGGAACTGCTGGCCGCCGTGGCCGCCACCGGAGTACGCGAGGTGGAGGCCACGGCGTTCGTATCCCCGTCGAAAGTGCCGTCGATGGCTGACGCCGCAGAACTTGCCGCGAAGCTGCACGACTACCCCGACATCGAGTTCTCGGCTCTGGTGGCCAGTCCCAACGGCGCCAAGCGGGCCATCGCGGCGGGACTGCGATCAATTGAGTACGTGGTGTCGACCAGCGACACGTTCAGCAACGCCAACGTCGGGCGCAGCAGTGCGCAGGCCACGGGCCAGATCGACGACATAGTCGCCATAGCGCACGACAGTGACGTCACCGTCGAGGTCGTGGTCGCCACCGCGTGGGACTGCCCGTTCGAGGGGCCCACCCCGCCCCAACGAGTCCTCGACATCGCCGCCGCCGCCCGCGACCGGGGCGTTGACCGGTTCTCGATCGCCGACACCATCGGCACCGCCACGCCGGGCAGGGTGAGTTCGCTGATCGCAGCGCTGCGTCCGGTGATCGGCGATCTCCCGCTGGGTGGACATTTCCATAACACCCGCGGCGCCGGGCTGGCCAGTGCGTATGCGGCGGTCCGTTCCGGGGTCACCCGGCTGGACGCCTCGGTTGGCGGGCTGGGCGGCTGCCCGTTCGCGCCGGGCGCCACCGGCAACATCGCCACCGAGGATCTGGTCTACCTGCTGCGGGACAGCGATATCGGTGTCGACGTCGACCTGCAGGCGGCCATCGCCGCGGCGGAAGTGGCGAAATCGCTGGTGGGCCACGATCTTCCGAGCGCGCTGTTGCGCGCGGGCGACCGGATCACGAGCTGATGCCGGCCTCCAGCGCATCGGGGGAACCGACGCGGGCGCTGACCACCAAAGGTCAACAGACCCAACACGCCATCGAGAGATCTGCGCGAAAACTGTTCGCCGAAAAAGGCTTTCACGGCACCACTCTGGCCGATATCACGTCCGCCGCCGGAAAGTCGCCGGCCGTGTTCTATCGGTACTTCACCGACAAAGAAGATCTGTTGGCCGCCCTGGCGGAGTCTTTTCTGCACAATGTCCTGACGCCATCCGGGTTGAGCCTGCACCTGCCGGACTCCCCAACCGACGACGCATTCTTCACCTCGGTGGTCACCGGGTACTGGAACATGTTCAAACAGAACATCGGCATCATGATCGCCGTCGCCCAGCTGGCCGCCACCCAGCCCCGTTTCGCGACCGTCCAGAACGAATTTCGACGGTTCGGCATCGATATCGTGGCCGCCTCGGTTCGCCGGGCCCAGCAGCAGGGTTACGGATCCGAGCTCAACCCGGAACACACCGCAGCGGCCATCGGGCTGCTGTTCGAGAGCTTCACCACCGTATTCGTCGGCGCTTCGGGCCTTGGCAGCGTCGGGGTCAGCATCAGCGACCATGACGCCATCGCCACCCTGTCCACCATCTGGAAGAAAACCCTGTACGGCGCATAGAGGAGTTCATCGTGGATTTCAACCTGCCAGAACACCTTCCGGGACTTCTCGCCGAGATGGACGCGTTCATCGAGCGGGAGATCGCCCCGTTGCAGGCCGAAAACATGCAGTACTTCGACCAGCGTCGGGAGCATGCCCGCACCGACTGGGACAATGACGGCATCCCAACGCGGGAGTGGGAGGACCTGCTCGCCGAGATGCGCAGGCGAGCCGACAAGGCGGGCTGGCTACGATACGGATTGCCGGCATCGCTGGGTGGGCGCGACGGCACCAATCTCGACATGGCTGTCATCCGCGAACATTTGGCGCACAAGGGACTTGGTCTGCACAACGACTTGCAGAACGAATCGTCGATCGTCGGGAACTTCCCGCAGGTGATCATGATGGAGCGCTTCGGCACCGACGCACAACGCCGGGACTGGTCAGAGGCGCTGATCACCGGGGAGCGGTCGATGGCCTTCGGCCTTACCGAACCGCGGCACGGCTCGGATGCGACCTGGCTGGAAACGGCTGCGAAACTAGACGGCGACGACTGGGTGATCAACGGTTCCAAGCGGTTCAACACCGGCGTGCACCGCGCGACCCACGATTTGATCTTCGCCCGCACCTCTGGCGAGCCGGGGCAAGCCCGCGGCATCACCGCGTTTCTGGTCCCAACCGACACCCCCGGATTCAGCGTCCCGTATTACTGGTGGACGTTCAACATGCCGACCGACCATGGCGAGGTCGAATTGACCGACGTGCGGGTGCCCGCCGACGCGGTACTGGGCGAGGTGGACCGCGGTCTGGAGGTCGCACAAACGTTCCTGCACGAGAACCGGATTCGGCAGGCTGCCAGCAGTCTGGGTGCGGCGCAATACTGCATCGACCGCGCCGCGGACTACGCCGGCAAGCGTACGGTGTTCGGCAAGCCACTGTCGGTCAACCAGGCCGTGCAATGGCCACTGGCCGAATTACAGACCGAAGCCCAAATGGTGCGGCTGCTGGTCCAATACGCGGCCTGGCACTTGGATCGTGATCACCACATGGAGGTTTCCGACAAAGTGTCGATGGCCAACTACCGCGCCAACAGACTGGTCTGCGACGCCGCCGACCGCGCGATGCAGATCTTCGGCGGTCTCGGTTACAGCCGTCACGAGCCGTTCGAACACATTTACCGTCACCACCGCCGCTACCGAATCACCGAGGGCGCCGAGGAGATCCAGATTCGGCGGGTGGCGCAGCGGCTGTTCGACTTTGGTCACAAGTGACGGTCGGCAAAGAGTCAGCGCAGTTATCCGCCGGTCTGACCGCGGTGCTCGACAAGGCCCTGGGCACCGGCGTCAGGGTCGAGAATCTGCGCGCACTCACCGGTGGCGCAAGCAGAACCACATGGGCGTTCGAGGCCGTCACGGCCGGGCAACGCCGGTCGCTGATTCTGCGCACCGGCCCCCCCGACGATGTGCACGCCAGCATGGAGCTCGAAGCCCGCGCGCAGGCCGCCGCCGCGGCGGCAGGCGCACCAGTTCCCCGCATCTTGGTCGCCGACAATTCGCCTGCCGCACTGGGCAATCCCTTTTTGATCTGCAACGAGATCGGCGGCGAGACCATCGTCCGGCGCATCCAGCGTCAGCTCGACGGTGCTGGTGGGCCGGCGCGTCGCGCCGGTCTGCTGAGCCAGTGCGCGCAAGCGCTCGCCGCCATCCACCGGACCGATATAGGCCGGGTGCAGGATCCCAGCCTCACCCGCCAGGACCAACTCGTCGAATGGCGCGAGCGGCTCGACGCCATGGGCGATACCACCGCCACCTTCGAATGGGTGTTCCGCTGGCTCAAGGCCAATCGGCCTCGGGCATCCGAGCCGGCGCCCACGGTCCTGGTGCACGGCGACTTCCGGATGGGAAACCTGATCATCGACGGATCCGACCTTGCCGCCGTTCTGGACTGGGAGCTGGTGCATATCGGAGAGCCATACGAAGACCTGGCCTGGTTCTGCATCCGGGCGTGGCGGTTCGGCGCCCCGGCCAGCCTGGCTGCCGGCGGCCTGGGCAGCATCGAGGACTTCCTCGGCGCCTACCAGGAGGCCAGCGGCACTACCGTCGATCGGGAGGCGTTCGACTGGTGGCTGGTGCTGGCCACGCTGCGCTGGGGCGTGATCTGCCGGTACCAGGCCGAGCGCCACCTGAGCGGGCAGGCCCGATCGGTGGAGTTGGCGGCAATCGGGCGTCGAGTCTGCGAGACCGAATGGGATCTGCTCGACCTGCTGGAGGCGAACGGGTCGTGACAGGTCTGCACGGCCGGCCAAGCGCCGCCGAACTCGTCGCGGCGGCCGCCGAATTCCTCGAAACCGATGTCGGGGCGGCGACCACCGGTCAGGTCAACTTCCACGCCAGGGTGGCAGCCAACGCGTTGCGCATCGTCGAGCGCGAACTGCTCGATACGGATGAGCCGGGTACCAGGGCGGCGCTGGCCGGCCTGGGCTTCGCCGACGAGGCCGGACTTGCCGCTGCCATCCGGGCCGGCGAGTTCGACGGCAGCTCCCACCACCCGGAAGGCCCGGAAGCCCGAGAAGCGGAAGTCACCCGTTGCCTGCGGACCCTGGTGCGACACCGGCTGGCGGTTGCCCACCCCGGATACCACAGCGGATAGCAGCGTCACCATCACCAAGCGCGACGACGGCTCGATCACGATCGCCGGCCAAACCGAGGTCGATCGAGCCCGCTTCAATCTGGGCTGGAACAGGCTCGGCATGATGGGCGCAACGGCGACGGTGGCCGCAGAAACCGTCTTCGCGCGGGTACCCCGGTGAGATCGGGTCGTTACCAGTAGCATCTGCAATGTGCCCGAGTCCACAATCGCCCTGCGGATCCTCGTCTACAGCAGCAACGTCGCGACCCGCGAAGCAGTGATGCGGGCGCTGGGCAAGCACCTGCATCCTGATCTACCCGAGTTGAACTACGTCGAGGTCGCTACCGGCCCGGTGGTGATTCGCACGATGGATGCGGGTGGCATCGACTTGGCCATCCTGGACGGAGAGGCCACGCCCACCGGCGGCATGGGAATCGCCAAGCAACTCAAGGACGAGCTTGCGACGTGCCCACCGATCGTGGTACTCACCGGTCGCCCCGACGATGCGTGGCTGGCGAACTGGTCCCGCGCCGAAGGGGCGGTGTCACATCCGCTCGATCCCATTGTGCTGGGCCGCACCGTGCTCGGATTGTTGCGAGCACCCGCCGCTTAGCCTCGGCTAGCGGCCCGCTACCAGAAATTTCGGCCCTCACCTGCGGCGATACGGAAACACTGCCGTGCTGCCAATGCGTAGTTGCGCCACGGTCAAATACTTTGAGGCCTCCAGCAAATCTGACCCGAAACAGCTCGTGTGGCTCCGCTGTCCGTCACATGGCCTCGGTGAGCGCGCCTCGAGAACGCGCTCGGACGCGACGAAACTACAACCGGAGGGATAGCATCACCCCGGGCAAGCGCGCCGACCATCGCGACGCTATGTTAAGGGTCACTGTGACGGGAAACAGACCCGTTCCGTCGCAGCAGCCCAGCCACCGCCCGGCCGCCGCACTGGCGGCCCCGTACGACGGATGACGGAGCGAATTGAACGCGTACATACCCATCCTGGTGCTAGCAGCGATCGGCGCAGCGTTTGCGATCGGCTCGGTCGTGATCGCGAGCCTGGCCGGCCCATCCCGCTACAACAAGTCCAAGCTCGCGGCCTACGAGTGTGGAATCGAGCCCACCGAGACCCCGGTCAGCGGCCCGCACGCGACTGCCGGGCAGCGGTTCCCGGTGAAGTATTACCTGACCGCAATGTTGTTTATCGTCTTCGACATCGAAATTGTGTTCTTGTATCCCTGGGCGGTCAGTTACGACGCGCTAGGGACGTTCGCGCTCGTCGAAATGGTGGTGTTCATGCTCACGGTTTTCGTGGCCTACGCGTATGTGTGGCGCCGCGGCGGCCTGACGTGGGATTGAGGTAAGTCGTGGGCATAGAAGAACAACTACCCGGCGGTATTCTGCTGTCGACGGTCGAGGTGGTGGCCGGCTACGTCCGCAAGAACTCGCTGTGGCCGGCGACGTTCGGCCTGGCGTGCTGCGCCATCGAGATGATGGCAACTGCAGGACCAAGGTTCGACATCGCCCGATTCGGGATGGAACGCTTCTCGGCGACGCCGCGGCAGGCCGACCTGATGATCGTGGCCGGACGGGTCAGCCAGAAGATGGCGCCGGTGTTGCGTCAGATCTACGACCAGATGGCAGAGCCGAAGTGGGTGCTGGCCATGGGAGTATGCGCGTCGTCCGGCGGGATGTTCAACAACTACGCGATCGTGCAGGGCGTGGACCACATCGTTCCGGTCGACATCTATCTCCCCGGCTGCCCGCCCCGCCCTGAGATGCTGCTGAACGCAATCCTCAAGCTGCACGAGAAGATTCAGGAAATGCCGCTGGGCGTCAACCGGGAAACCGCCATCGCCGAAGCCGAGCAAGCGGCGCTGGGGGTCAGGCCGACGATCGAGATGCATGGCCTGCTGCGATGAGCTCACCGGATCACGACCCGAAACAAGCAGCCACCCAGAACACCGATGCCGCCGGAGCCGCCGGAACGGAAGTGATCAACGTTCGCCGCGGGATGTTCGGTGTCACCGGCTCCGGTGACACATCCGGATACGGGCGGCTGGTGCGCGAGGTCACGCTCCCGGGTAGCAGCCCCCGGCCGTACGGCGGCTACTTCGACGAGGTCGTCGACAACCTCGCCGCCGCGCTGACGCGCACGGGCGTCGACCCGGAAGACGCGATCGAGACGGTCGTGGTGGATCGCGGCGAACTCACGCTCCACGTGCGCCGGGACCTGCTGCCGCAGGTCGCCCAGCGTCTGCGCGACGATCCGGAGCTACGTTTCGAGCTGTGCCTGGGCGTCAGCGGTGTGCACTACCCGCACGAGGCCGACCGGGAACTGCATGCCGTCTACCCGCTGCAATCGATCACCCACAATCGCCGGATCCGGCTGGAAGTGTCTGCGCCGGATGGTGATCCGCACATCCCGACGCTTTACGGCATTTACCCGACCAACGACTGGCACGAACGCGAGACCTACGACTTCTTCGGGATCATCTTCGACGGGCATCCGTCGCTCGCCCGGATCGAGATGCCCGACGACTGGCAAGGGCATCCGCAACGCAAGGACTACCCGCTGGGCGGCATCCCGGTCGAATACAAGGGCGCGCAGATACCTCCGCCCGACGAGCGGAGGGGCTACAACTGATGTCGAAAACCGAAACGCTCGTCGTCACCGGCGGCCAGGACTGGGACAACGTCGTCCAGGCCGCCCGCAACGCTGATCCAGGCGAGCGCATCGTCGTCAACATGGGCCCCCAGCATCCGTCCACTCACGGCGTGCTGCGGCTGATCCTCGAGATCGAGGGAGAGACCGTCACCGAGGCCCGGTGCGGAATCGGCTACCTGCACACCGGGATCGAGAAGAACCTCGAATTCCGCTACTGGACCCAGGGCGTCACGTTCGTGACCCGGATGGACTACCTGGCGCCTTTTTTCAACGAGACCGTCTTTTGCCTGGGCGTGGAGAAGCTGCTCGGCATCACCGACGAGATACCGGAGCGCGTCAACGTCATTCGCGTAATGATGATGGAGCTCAACCGGATCTCGTCGCATCTGGTCGCGCTGGCCACCGGCGGCATGGAGCTCGGCGCCATGACCCCGATGTTCAGCGGCTTCAAAGGGCGCGAAGTCATCCTCACCCTGTTCGAATCCATCACGGGGTTGCGGATGAACAGCGCCTACGTCCGCCCCGGGGGCGTCGCGCAGGATCTGCCGCCGAACGCGAAGACCGAGATCTCCGAGGCCCTCAAGCCGTTGAAGGTCGCGATGCGCGAGATGGGCGATCTGCTCAACGAGAACGCCATCTGGAAGGCGCGCACCGAGGACGTCGGTTACCTGGACCTGGCCGGCTGCATGGCACTGGGCATCACCGGACCGATACTGCGTTCCACCGGGTTGCCACACGACCTCCGCAAGAGCGAGCCCTACTGCGGATACGAGAACTACGAATTCGACGTGATCACCGATGACGGTTGTGACGCCTACGGGCGCTACATCATTCGCGTCAAGGAGATGTGGGAGTCGGTGAAGATCGTCGAGCAGTGCCTCGACAAGTTACAGCCCGGCCCGACCATGGTCGAGGACCGCAAGATCGCCTGGCCGGCCGACCTGACGGTGGGCCCGGACGGCATGGGCAACTCGCCCGAGCACATCGAGAAGATCATGAGCGGTTCGATGGAGGCGTTGATCCACCACTTCAAGCTGGTCACCGAGGGTATCCGGGTTCCGGCGGGCCAGGTCTATGCCGCGGTGGAATCACCGCGCGGGGAACTCGGAGTACACATGGTCAGCGACGGCGGCACCCGCCCTTACCGGGTCCATTACCGCGACCCTTCCTTCACCAATCTGCAAGCGGTAGCCGCGATGTGCGAGGGCGGGATGGTCGCCGACCTGATCACCGCCGTCGCCAGCATCGACCCGGTAATGGGAGGAGTCGACCGGTGACAGCGCCAGGCGCAGGTAGCAACGGCGAGCGGGTGTTCATCCGGCTTGGCCCGCCACCTCAGGAGCCGAACCAGTTTGTGGTTGAGGGTGCTCCGCAGTCGTATTCACCAGAGGTGCAGGCGCGGCTGGAGCTCGACGCCAAGGAGATCATCGGTCGCTACCCCAACAAGCGCTCTGCGCTGTTGCCGTTGCTGCACTTGGTGCAATCCGAGGACTCCTGCATCACGCCGGCGGGAATGGAATTCTGCGCCGAGCAGCTGGGATTGACCGGGGCCGAGGTGTCTGCGGTCGCGAGCTTCTACACGATGTATCGCCGCGGTCCCACCGGCAACTATCTGGTCGGCGTCTGCACCAACACCCTATGCGCGGTCATGGGCGGCGACGCCATATTCGACTCGCTCAAAGAACATCTCGGCATCGGCAACGACGAAACCACCTCAGACGGGTCCGTCACCCTGCAACACATCGAATGCAACGCCGCTTGTGATTTCGCGCCGGTGGTGATGGTCAACTGGGAGTTCTTCGACAACCAGACAACCGACTCCGCGCGCGAACTCGTCGACTCGCTGCGCTCGGGTAACCCCAAGGCCCCCACCCGGGGGGCTGCTCCGCTGTGCAGCTTCCGCGAGACATCGCGGATCTTGGCGGGCCTACCCGACGAGCGTCCGGACGAGGGTCAGGGCGGAACGGGCCCTGCGACATTGGCCGGGCTTCAGGTGGCAAAGGAACACGGCATGCAGGCCCCGACGGCTCCGGAGGGCCAGTCATGACCACCTCCCAAGTGACACCGTTGACCCCGGTAATCAGCAGCTACTGGGATGACCCCGAGTCGTGGACCTTGGCGACGTACCAACGCCACGACGGCTACAAGGCGTTGAAGAAGGCCCTGGCCATGGAGCCTGACGCGGTGATCGGCACCGTGAAGGATTCGGGGCTGCGCGGACGTGGCGGCGCGGGCTTCTCCACCGGCACGAAGTGGTCGTTCATCCCGCAGGGCGACAGCGGCGCGGCCGCCAAGCCGCACTACCTGGTGGTCAACGCCGACGAGTCCGAACCCGGTACGTGCAAAGACATCCCGCTAATGCTGGCGACACCACATATTCTCGTCGAAGGCGTCATCATCGCCGCCTACGCCATCCGGGCCAGCCATGCCTTCATCTACGTGCGCGGTGAGGTGCTGCCCGTGCTGCGCCGCCTGCAGAACGCGGTGGCCGAGGCCTACGCCGCCGGCTTCTTGGGCCGCGATATCGGGGGCTCCGGGTTCGACCTGGAGCTGGTGGTGCACGCCGGTGCGGGCGCCTACATCTGCGGCGAGGAAACCGCGCTGCTCGACTCGCTTGAAGGCCGGCGCGGCCAGCCGCGGCTGCGACCGCCCTTCCCCGCTGTTGCCGGGCTTTACGGCTGCCCGACGGTGATCAACAACGTCGAGACGATCGCCAGTGTGCCGCCGATCGTTCTCAACGGCGTCGAGTGGTTCCGGTCGATGGGCAGCGAGAAATCGCCTGGCTTCACGCTGTATTCGCTGTCCGGACATGTCACCCGCCCCGGCCAGTACGAGGCCCCGCTGGGCATCACGTTGCGCGAGTTGCTTGACTACGCGGGCGGGGTGCGCGCCGGGCACCGGCTCAAGTTCTGGACTCCCGGGGGGTCGTCGACACCTTTGCTGACCGACGAGCACCTCGACGTGCCGCTGGACTACGAGGGCGTGGCGGCCGCCG